>ERZ1673747.192-NODE-192-length-106829-cov-9.347575_pt1 | contig 106829 bp, 92 predicted proteins | sample MGYA00580220_ERZ1673747 | MGnify/ENA primary metagenome ERZ1673747 (study PRJEB41218, sample SAMN15661769) | gut metagenome | host: Homo sapiens | place: Canada: London | collected 2015-08-20/2019-03-30 | study: EMG produced TPA metagenomics assembly of...
CTTACCACACGCGGTTCGCTTTGTCAAGAACTTTTTTCAACTTTTTTCGGAAGTTTCTTTCGTTCTTGCCGCTCCCCGCGAGCGCTTTGCTAATATACCACCGGAAACGACCGATGTCAACAACTTTTTTCACATTTTCGCAATAATTTTTCGACTTTTCCCGTGCCCACTAAATATTGTGGTTTTTGCCGGGCATACTACGCAATATGCAAACGAACTGCTTTCATTGCGGCCGGGACGATGCGCCGCATCCGCGCCCGCAGCCGAAATTTGACGTGCCGATCACGGCGGCCGAAGTGAAAAAAATATTTTCCGACTGCGACGACTTTGAAATGCGCACCGTGCGCATCGGGCTCGAGAGCCGGCTCACGGTGTGCGTCTGCTGGCTCGACGGCGTGGTCGCGGCGGACGACGTGTCGGCGGACATCCTCCGCCCGCTCACCGAGGGCGGGCGGCTGGCCGACGTCACAGGCTCGCGCGAGGCGGTGCGCCGCATCGAGCAGGGCGCGGTGTACAGCTGCGCGACGCGCACGCGCACGCAGACAGACGCACTCATCGCCGATCTCACCAAGGGCTCGGCCGCGCTTATCTTCGACGCGCAGCGCAAGGCCGTGACGTTTGAGGCGCGCACGGCGAATGTGCGCGCGGTGTCCGAGCCGACGATCGAGAAATCCGTCAGCGGTGCGAAGGACGCCTTCGTCGAGACGCTGCGCATCAACACCTCGCTCGTGCGGCGGCGGCTGCATACTCCGGCGCTGAAGCTGCGCCAGACGGTCGTCGGGCGGCAGTCGGAGACCACCGTCGCGGTGGTATATCTCGACGGCATCGCAGACCCTGCGCGCGTGCAGCGCATCCTTGACCGGCTCGACACGATCGACGAGCAGGCGCTGCTCGGGCACGGCGACCTCGAACCGTATCTGACGCGGCGGCCGCGGGCGCTGCTGCCGCAGCTCGGCCAGACGGAACGCCCGGACAAGTTTGCCGGGGCGCTGCTCGACGGCTGCGTGGGGCTGCTGGTGGACGGGCTGCCGATGGGCTACCTGCTGCCGACAACGTTCCGGCTGCTGATGCACACGCCGGAGGACGAGGCGCACAATTACCTGCTGGCCTCGGCGCTGATCGTGCTGCGCTACTTTGCGCTGGCGCTGTCGCTGACGTTTCCGGCGCTGTACGTGGCCGTGGCGATGTACCATCAGGAGATGATCCCGGCGAAGCTGCTGCTGTCGGTCATCCAGGCAAAGCAGCAGGTGCCGTTTTCCGTGCCGGCGATCATCCTGTTCATGCTCATCGCCTTCGAGCTGCTGCAGGAAGCCGGGCTGCGGCTGCCGAACTCCATCGGCCAGACGGTGTCGATCATCGGGGCGCTGCTCGTGGGGCAGTCGGCGGTGGACGCGAAGATCGTGAGCCCCGTGGCGATCATCGTCGTGGCGCTCGCGGGCATCGCGGGCTACACGCTGCCGAATCAGGAGCTGAGCAACGCCGTGCGCCTGCTGCGGCTGGCACTGGTGCTGGCGGCGGCGCTTGCCGGACTGTTCGGCATCCTGGCAATGCTGGGGCTCGTGATCTGGTACCTGTGCACGATCGACAGCGACGGCGTGGCGTATATGGCCCCGTTTGTGGACAGCGAGCGCCCGGCGCTCTGGCGCACGCTGCTGCGCCGGCCGCAGCCGGACAACAAGTTCCGTCCGCCGGAATACGGCAGCGAAAACCGGCGGCGGCAGAGATGAGGCACACTATAATATAAGGAGGGCTGCGTATGCACCGCGCACAAACGCTCGCGCTGCTGCTGGCGGCGGGACTGCTGTGCAGCGGCTGCACCAGCGGCGCGATCTCGAGCAATTACCGGCCGGTCGAGGACCTGATGCTCATTCAGACGATCGGCGTGGATCGTGCGGCCGAGGGCGTGTGCCTGAGCGCGTCGACCGGCAGGGCAAGCAAAAACGAACCGCCTCAGCGCATGACGCAGACCGGCGAGACCGTGCTCGCCGCGCTCGACCGCCTGCAGGACCGCACGCCGAATGCGGAGCTGTTTTACGCGCAGACGAGCTACCTGCTCCTCGGCGAGGAGGCAGCCGCCGCGGGCGAGCTGGCGCCGCTGCTGGATTTCATCGCGCGCAACCCGGATATGCGCCTGAGTGCGCCGCTGTTTCTCGTGCGCGGGGCAACGGCGCAGCAGGCGGTCATGGACACGGGCGACGACAAGACCGACGTGACCGAGGCACTGACCGCGCTGCAGAAGGACACCGCGCTCAGCGGCGCGGGCCATGCGTTTTCCTGCGCGGACATCGCCCGCGCGCTCGCGGGCAGCGGCTGCGCCGCCGTGGGCGCCGTGGCGTGCGTGCGCACGCCGGAGAGCGAGGGCGGCAAGCTCGCGCTCGCCCCGGCGGGGTATGCGATCTTTCGCGGCGGGGACTATCTCGGCTGCATCGCGCCCGAGACCGCGCGCGGGGCGAGCATGCTCCTCGGCGTGGTCCACAACGGCGACATCGCGGTGCGCGACGGCGACGGCAGCACCGTCATGCTCACGCTCGACACGTGCAGGGCGGCCATCCGTCCGGTCTGGGACGGCGGCACGCTCGCGCGCGTGGACGTGACGCTGCGGCTGCGCGCGGGCATCTCCGAGCTGCGCACACCGCGCCGGATCACGGCGCAGGCCGATCAGGACGAGCTCAATGCGGCGCTCGCAGCGTGCGTGGGCGGCTGGGTGCGCGATGCGCTCGCGGCGTCGCAGGCGCTGGAGGCGGACTTTCTCGGCGTGGGGCAGGCCGTCGCCGTGCGCAGCGGGCACAGATGGGCGGCCATCCGCGACGGCTGGGCGGAGCTCTGGCCGGACGTGCCGGTGCGCGTGACGGTCGATGCCGACGTCGGGCGCACGTACGACCTGCGCGACGGCATCGACACCACAGGAGGCGGAAGATGATGCACCTTTCCCTGACGCGGCGGCAGTATTACGCGCTGTGCACGATGGTGCTGCTCTCGCCGCTGCTGCATCTCGTGCCGCGCAAGACGGCGGCGGAGGCCGGCTGCGGCGGGTGGCTGAGCGGCGCGGCGGCGCTCGTGCCGCTGCTGCTGTTTGCGGCGCTGCTCGAGGGCATTTTGCGCCGCGGCCGGCCGGGTGAGGGCATCGGCGAGATCACGCTGCGCGCGCTCGGGCCGGTCGCGGGGCGGGCGGCATTGTGCCTGTACGCCCTGTGGTTTCTGCTCTACGGCGCGTTCGCGCTGCGCATCGGGGCGGAGCGCTTCATCGAGGCGGTGTTCCCGCTGAGCCAGCCGTGGCCGTTCGTGGTGACGATCCTCGCCATGGCGGTCTGCGGCGCGCTCGGCGAGCCGAAGGCGCTCTTTCGCGCCGCGGAGATCTTCTGGCCGCTGCTCGCGGGCGTGCTGACGCTGGTGCTTGTGTTTGCCCTGCCGGGGCTGGACGCGAAAAACCTGCTGCCCGTGACGGCGGCGGACGCGCCCGGCGTCGCGCGCAGCGCGCTGACGGTGTTCGGCGCGGGGGCGGCGGTGCTGTTTTTTGCGGCCTTCACCGGCGGCGCCACACCGGAAACGCCGGGGCGGGCGCGCTGCGCCATGCGCTGGTGCGTGCGCACGTGCGTGCTCGTGACGCTGCTGAGCGTGTTCACGATCGGCAACCTCGGCGCGGGGCTGACGGCGCAGCTCAACCACCCGTTTTTCACCCTGCTGCGCAACATCAGCCTCTTTCACGCGGTCGAGCGCTTCGGCGCGCTCGTGATCGGGCTGTGGGTGCTGCCGGACTTTGTGCTCGTGGCGATGCTGCTGACGCTGGCAGTCAACTGTCTGCGCGCGGCGTGCACGCGCAATGCACAGCTCTTCGCGCGCAAAAACCCGCCCGCGCTCGTGCTTTTGTGCGCGGCGGCGGTCGGCGCGGGTGCGCTGCTGCTGGCGCAAAACGCCTTCGACACGGACGCGCTGCAGACAAACGTCGTGCCGCGGCTTAATCTCGCGCTGCTCGGTCTCGGCACGGTCGGGACGTATCTGACCGGCCGCGCGCGCAAAACGATCTGAGCGCAAAAACGCCCTGCCGGAAAACCGGCAGGGCTTTGCTGCATTATTATATGGTGTGTTACGGCGCAATGCGGTCGCGCCAGCGGGCGGTGAGCCGCTCGAGCTCCTCGGCAAAGGCGCTGAGCCCCTTGTTCGGGCAGCCATCACAGCGGCGCACGAGCGCCGTGAGCTCGCCGAGCGCACGCTTGAGCCGCTCGAAGGCCGCGCTCTCGCGGCGCTTGCCGGCGGCGGCAGCCTGCCGCTGCTCGTCGTGCCGGATGGGCCGCGGCGGCGCAACGACTGTATACACACCGGCGGCAAGGTCAAACGCGCTGCCGCTGTAGGGTGCGTCGGCCTCGTAGCCGTATTCCTCGCGCAGGCAGGCGGAAAACGCCGTGCACGCATCGTCGTCGCCGTGGTTGACGAACACGTGCGCGGGCTTTTGCTCCATGGCGTTGAGCCAGCGCAGCAGCCCGGCCTTGTCCGCGTGACCGCTCACGCCGGGCAGCACGGTGATCTCGGCGTGCACGGCGATCTCGTCGCCGAAGATCTTCACGGTCTTTTCCCCGTCGTTGAGCTTGCGCCCGAGCGTGCCCACCGCCTGATAGCCCACGAAGAGCACGGTGCACTCCGGCCGCCAGAGGTTATACTTCAGGTGGTGGCGGATGCGTCCGGCATCGCACATGCCGCTCGAGGAGAGGATGACCTTGGGCGTCCGGTCGTTGTTGAGCGCCATGGAGTCCTCTTTGGAGACGGCGGTGTGCAGGTCGTCAAAATACAGCGGGTTCACGCCGCTGCGGATGAGCGCGCGCGCCTCGTCGTCGAGAAAGCTCGTGTCGGTCTGCAAAAAGACGCGCGTGGCCTCGTTGGCGAGCGGGCTGTCGACGTAGACCGGAAAGTGCGGATGGCCGTGCACCATGCCGGCGTCCTTGATCTGGCGGATGAAATACAGCAGCTCCTGCGTGCGGCCGACGGCAAACGACGGGATGACGACGTTGCCGCCGCGGTCAAGCGTGCGCTGGATGCAGTCGGCAAGCGCACCGAGATAATCCGGCCGTTCACCGTGGCTGCGGTCGCCATAGGTCGATTCGATGAGCACGTAGTCCGCGCCCGAGACGGCCTGCGGGTCGCGCAGGAGCGGCTGATTCACGTTGCCGATGTCGCCGGAAAAGACGATCTTCTTTTCCACATCGCCCTCGGTGAGCCACGCCTCGATGCACGCGCTGCCGAGCAGGTGGCCGACGTCCGTAAAGCGGATGATGATGTTCTCCCCGACCTGCACGCGCTGCCCGTAGGCGCACGGGCGCAGCAGCGTGAGCACGCCCTCGGCATCCTCGAGCGTATAGAGCGGCTCAGGCGCGGCGCGGCCGGCGCGGGCGGCCTTGCGCCCCCGCCACTCGGCCTCGGACATCTGGATGTGCGCCGAGTCGCGCAGCATGATGCCGCACAGGTCGCACGTCGCCTCCGTTGCGTAGACCGTGCCGCGAAAGCCCTGCTTATACAGCAGCGGCAGGTGGCCGGTGTGGTCCATGTGCGCGTGCGTGACGAGCACGAACTCGATCTGCGCCGCCGGGACGGGGATGTCGATGTTCTCAAACTGGTCGCGCCCCTGCTGCATGCCGCAGTCGATCAGGCCGTAATGCCCGCCGATCTCGAGCAGGGTGCAGCTGCCGGTCACCTCGTGGTCGGCGCGGATAAATGTCAGCTTCATGGGCTCGCTCCCTTTCGGTATTGTTACCTGATTTTAGCACATCTGCACGCCGCACGCAACCGCAGCGCAAAAAAACGATTGCCCCGGCGGGACATTTTGTCCCGCCGGGGCAGCCGGTTTGTCAAAGAACCTCGTAGCCTTTGCGCCCGCCGGGGCAGCGGCCGGTCATGCGCTCTGCAGCTGCTCGAGCACCTCGCGGTAGCGCAGCGTGACCCGGTCGCTCCACGCGCTCCAGCAGGCGATCGCCTCGGGCACGCATCCGTCCGTCAGTCCGTCAAGCACCGCGCGGTAGACCCTGCACAGCTCCTGCATATCGAGCGTGTAGGCCACCATGTAGTACGCCACGTGTGCAAGCTCGCGCGTCGAGCGCAGCATGACGCGAAAGATCATGTTGTCCGACTCGCGGAACATGCACACCAGAAACGCATTGAGCAGCTCCAGAAACGCCGCCTTGTCGCCGTCGGGCACGTAGGCGATGGCGTCCATCTGCGCGAGCAGACCGTACAGCTTTTGCATCTGCGCCGCGTCCGGGCGGCGCCCTACCCAGCAAAACCAGCCGAGCGCGACCATTTCGCGCAGCTCCAGGAAGGCGTCCACCAGCTCCGGATGCGGCGTGCCGCTGTGCGTCATGATGACCGCCAGCGTCTCCAGATTCGCCCGCTCCCAATAGGGTGCGACATACGTCGCGTGGCGCGGCACGATCTCCAGAAAGCCGAGCCGCTCCAGCTCTTTCAGGGCAAGGTGTACGTTCGTCTTGCGCAGGTCGTACTGCGCGGCCAGTTCGCTCTCCGTGGGCAGCCGGTCGCCCGGATTGCGCTGCCCGCCGAGGATCTCCTTGAGCATGCGGTCGATGAACCGCTCCTGCTCTGTCCTGCTGTCCCTTTCATTTGCTTTCATAATGCTCTCTTCCCCCTTGAGACCATTGGTGATGCTACAGATTGTATTGCTTTTTCCGACAAATGTAAAGCGGTTCTAACAGTTTTTTAAATTATTTTCCACGACTGTACAAAAAACGGGACACTCACGACCGGAGCGCCCCGTTTTTTTCGACGATTTGCGCCGGCTCAGAATGCAAAGCCCATGGTCAGCAGCACCTGCGCAAGGATGTACGTGCCCATGACGGCGAAGTTCTGCTTGGTCGGCTCGGCCTTCTTGATGAAGAGCATGTCGCACAGCACGCCGTCGGACGCGAGGAAGAACGACGCGCCGAGAAACGACGCGAGCTTGCCCCACGTGAACGCCGTCACCAGCGGCAGGAACACGCTGATACTCAGCGTGCAGAGCATGACCATGTACGCCAGCGCCAGCGGACGCAGGGCGCGCGGGATGCTCCTGCGGCTGCCCTTGTAGACGACCACGATGCCCGCGGCATAGGCCGCGCACACGAACACGATCCAGAACCAGCGCACATGCACGGCATAGGTCGTGTAGATGTGCACAAGGTAGCACACGTGGCCGAGGAAGAACGACGCCGTGCCGAGGGCGAAGAAATGCTTCTGCAGCGGGCGCAGCAGAAACAGATCGCCCAGACAGCCGAACAGCAGGCCGGCGACCACCCAAAGCGACGGCGTGTTGGCAAAGGCGAGGTACGTCAGCGCGACGACCGGCATCAGCGCGACCTTCGTCGGCTTGCGCAGATCGTCATCGCCGCGCCAGCAGCTGATGAGGTGCACGACGGCGAGCGCCGCCAAAAACACCAGGAATAACCATTTCAATACGATCATCTCATTATCCATCCTATCTCTGATCGAAAAATTTCGAGATCCGCGCAAGTTTACACCCCGTTCATTGACACGGTCCCGTACAGTAATTATAATGGATGTGATATCCAGCCGTCAATGACTATTGACAGGATTTCGTCACATCCCGTGTGGAAAGGTGTCCGGCCATGCTCTATTATCTGATGCTTGTTCCCGCCGTGCTCAGCACTGCGGTGATTTATTTTTTGTCTCCCGCGCTCAGCTACTGGTGGCTGCTGCCCGTGCTGCTCGGCTGCTTCGTGGCGGCGAACCTTGTGTACGTGCTGCTGATGTTCGTGTGCTCGCTCTTTGCCGGGCCGAACAGGATGTATGACCGCATCAGCCCGTTTTACCTTGCGCTGACGCTGGCGCTCGACGGCTGGATCCTCGCGCTCTGCCGCATCAAGATCCACGTCGAGGGGCTCGAAAAGGTCCCGACGGATTCGGAGTTTCTCTTCGTGAGCAACCACCGCTCGAACTTTGACCCCATGGTGCAGTGGTGGGTGCTGCGGCGCTGGCCGCTGGCGTTCGTGTCCAAGCCGTCGAACATGCGCAAGTTCGTCATCGGCCCGTTCGTGCGCCGGTGCTGCTTTCTGCCGATCGACCGCGAAAACGCGCGCAACGCACTGACCACCATCAACGCCGCCGCCGGGCTCATCCGCGCGCACGTGTGCTCGTTCGCCATCTACCCCGAGGGCACGCGCAGCAAAAGCGGCGAGCTGCTGCCGTGGCACGTAGGCTCGCTCAAGATCGCGCAGAAGGCAAACGTCCCCATCGTGGTCGGCACGGTCGAGGGCACGGAGCGCATCGCGCGCAACGTCCCCTGGCGGCGCTCGCACGTGTATGTGCGCATCCGCGAGGTCATCCCCACCGAGACCGTCAAGGCCACCACGACCAGCGCGCTCACGGAGGACATCTGCGGCAAAATGCGCGCCGCACTGGGAAAATAAAAAACGTCGCACCGAACACTCGTCCGCGAAATGCGGGCGGGTGTTTTTTCATTTCATTGGGCACACAATTCAAGAAATGCACATGAAATTTTTACACATGTTAAGCTTTTTGATACATTTTTGCCAAAGGCCTTGAAAATGCCGGAAATGCACCGTATAATGCAGCTGTGTCCGGGCTCCCACCCCGGGCACGACCCCACAGAAATACCGGAATAGGAGGTTCATTCACAATGACATTCCGCAAACACGCAACCAGAATTCTTGCCCTGCTGCTGGCCGTGCTGCTGTTCGGCCAACTCGCCGCATTCCAGCTGCCGGTCTCCGCCGCGAGTGCGGTGCCGGCCGGCCACGACGGCGCGGCCTACATCCCCGCCGGAGCAGACGTCAACGACCTGCTCAGCCAGACCCTGCTGAGCAATTATGACGAGGTCGGCTGCCAGCAATGGGAGTACCGCGCGACCAGCATCCTGTCGGACCGCGCCGTCAAATGGACGCCGGTCAACGGCTTTGACGCCACCGGCAACTTCTTCCGCGACCGCCTCAACGCGAGCTATCCCGCGCTCAATAGTGAATCGGCCGCACAGAGCTACACCGTGCGCATTGAGGGGACGAGCACGGTCTACACGTTCACGAAGCTGGCTTCTCCCGCGGCGGACGCCGCAGCCCCGTCCGTGACGCCGGACGCCGCGCCGGGCACTGACCCCGCCGTGACGCCGAACACCGGCACCGACACCGCGCCGGATGCCGCACCGAGCACCGCGGCCGACACGACCGAGGGCGAACCCGGCACCTACACGCTCAACATGACCTATACCGCCGACGGCAAGATCGACTTTGACGCGCTGCGCGCCGCCATCGTCGCCACTGTGCTGCCCGATGCGGACGCCGCGTCCGTGACCGTGACCTATGAGGCCAAGGCGAAGATTTCATCGAAAATCACCGCCTATGTACCGCTCAAGGGCGGCTGGGAAACAGTCGGCCTCCTTCCGTATGAATTCCCGGCCATCACCGTCGGCACGTACAACGTCAAGCTCACCGCAAACGGTCAGGACACCATCGTCACCGTGACGCTGAAAGACGCGCGCACGCAGGCGAAGATCGTGCTCAAGGAGGGTGTCTCCCTCAGCTACACGAAGGACGCCGCCGCCATGCGCACGCAGATTCTCGACAAGCTCATCGACTGGTCGCAGACCACCGTGAGCAAGGAAGCCGCTGCCCAGAGCATGGTCATCGAGTACTACGGCACCGGCAGCAGCAAGCACGATCTCCTGACGCACGATGACTGGTATCCGGTCGAGGGCGGCACGGTGAAATTCGGCATCGACTACACCGCGCCGGGCATCGGCGCCGGTGAAAACCAGCAGATCCGCGCGAGCTTCCCGACCACGGCCGACTATCTCGGCTGCGACGCGGTCGAGGGTACGCTCACGGTGAACAAGGCGTTCGTGCGCGTGCACGTCAAGTCCGCCTCGATCTTCTATGACGAGAAGCCGACCACGCAGCAATACGTCACCACGAAGCCGGAGGGCGACTTCACCATCTTCAAGGTCTACAGCGGCGTGACCAGCAACGTCAAGGGCGCGATCTACCTGCAGCTGCCGGAGAGCATCCTCTCCCCGGAGGCACTGGAAAAGATCGACCCGGTCGTCAAGCTCCTCTGCGGCAAGACGCTCACGGACATCTTCAACGACGGCATGACCCTCGGCGAGCTGCGCGAGCTGCTGCAGCAGCTCGAAAAGCCGACGGATGACCTCGCCAAGTTCCTGAAGATCTTCAACATCGACATCTCCTCGTTCACGGAGCTGCTCAAGGTGGTCAACAAGATCCCCGGCGTGTTTGACAGCACGCGCGTGGCCATCGGCTCGCCGAACCGCGCGGGCATGTACCTCGTGACGGCGATCACGTCCAACCCGAACTACAAGACCAGCGTCGGCACGGGCACGCTCGTCGTGAAGATGCGCGCCACCGGTGCAAGCCTGACCTGGGATAACGACCGGACGACCTACACCACCGGTGAGCTGGAAAGCAGCCCGCTTGGCGCCACGCTCATGCGCGGTGACACCCCCGCCCACAATCAGGACGGCGTGCACTACCGCTACATCGGCACGACGGACACACACAGGCTGTACATCAGCAGCAAGGCGCCCACTGAGCCCGGCACGTACCGCCAGACCGCCTACATCCTCGGCGGCAACGACATGGCAAAGTCCATCTCCCGCAGCATCACGATCACGGCAAACTAAAGCACCCCAAAACACCAAAACGCCCGGAGCAGCAGCTCCGGGCGATTTTTGTCTCGATATGGGCTCAGTGGCTGTCGGCCATGCGGTAGCCGACACCGACCTCGGTGAAGATATACTGCGGCTCGACCGGGTTCGGCTCGATCTTGCGGCGGATGTTGGCCATGTGCACGCGCAGGAGCTTGTTGTCCCCGCCGACGCCGGGACCCCAGAGCTCTTTCATTATGGATTTATACGTGAGCACCTGCCCGGCGTGGCGGCCGAGCAAGGCGACGATCTTATACTCGTTCGGCGTCAGGTGCGTGTCCTCTCCGGCGAGATAGACGCGGTGCTTGTTGTAGTCCACGCACAGGTCGCCCACGCGGTACTCCCCCGTCATGGCCAGCGCGTCGCTCGTGCCGTCGGTGCGCGTGTGGCGCAGCGCCGTGCGGATGCGCGCCAGCAGCTCCACCGTGCCGAAGGGCTTGGTGAGGTAGTCGTCCGCCCCCATGTCGAGTGCAGCGGCCTTATCGAGCTCCGCGCTGCGCGCCGAGATGACGATGATCGGCATGCGGCTCCACGAACGGACGGAGCGGATGATCTCGCTGCCGTCCATATCCGGCAGGCCGAGATCCAGCAGCAGCAGATCCGGACAGTGCGAGGCGATCATCTCCAGCGCCGTCTTGCCGTCGGTCGCGAGCATGGGCTCGTAATCGTGGCCGCGCAGCGCCGCCTGCAGATATTTGCTGATGCCGGGATCGTCCTCGACGATGATGATTTTGTTGCGGATCATGTGTGTCCCTCCTCCGCCGGCAGCCAGAAGCGAAATTCCGCGCCGCCGCCGACTCGATTTCTTGCATAGATCTCCCCGCCATGCGCGCGTACGATCGCGCGGCAGACGCTCAGGCCGATGCCCATGTGCCGGCTGCGGTCGGACGCTTCCACCGCGCCGAGCGGCAGATAGCCGTCAAAGAGCACGCCGAGCAGCTGCGGCGGGATGCCGTCGCCGTTGTCCGCCACGGTCAGCCAGACGCGGCTGCCCTCGTCGCGGATCTCGATGAAGATCTCCGTCGCCGACGGGCTGTGCCGGGCGACGTTTTCCAGCAGGTTCAGCAGCACCTGCTCAATGAGCGTGGCGTCCATCGGCACGAGCAGGATCTCCTCCGGCTTCGTGACCGCGATGGGGATGTCCGTGGCGCAGTTTTTGCGAAAGCGCCGGATGGCGCTGCCGACGATCTCCTCGACGACCTCATCCGACTTCTCGATGACGACGCCCTCCTCGCTGAAGCGCGTGACGGACAGGATGTTCTCCGACAGGTGCAGCAGCCACTGCGCGTTCTGGCGGATCTCCTCGACCATGCCGCGCCCCTCGTCCGAGAGCGTTTCGCCCTCCTCGACCGTTGCACTCAGGCCCATGATCGCCGCGAGCGGCGTGCGGATATCGTGCGAGACGCTGCGCAGAAGATTGGCGCGCATGCGGTCCTTTTCCGCCTCGTAGCGCAGCTGCTCCTGCCGCTTGATCTGCGTGGTGAGGGTGCTCACGAGCACGCTCACGACCAGCATGACCGCAAACGTCAGCGGGTAGCCGTCGATGGAGAGATTGAACTCATGAAACGGGTAGGTGAACAGATAGTTCACACCCACCACGCCGACCGCCGCCGCCAGCACGCCGGGCAGATAGCCGTTGGTAAAGCGCGAGATGAGCACCACCGCCAGAATGAACACCGACGTGGCAAACGGATTGTTGTCATCATAGCACGCCGACAGCAGCATACAGATGCCGACCGCGCCGCCCATGACAAGAATGAAAACACCCAGATCGCGCAGCCACTGCGGCGCGCGTTTGCTCGCTCTTTGCATAAGCACCCCTCTTTGTCCCTCTCGTTATTTGGTCTCCGCTCCCACGTTCAGCATAGCACAATGTGCGCCCGCGCGCGACTGTCTTTGCAGCGCAGCGCCGATTTCTTTCCGCCTTCTTAACGACGGCGTGCCGTTTTTGCCGCGCCTTTCCGGAAACTTAGCGCGGGTTTATCTTATAATGAAGTAACTTCAAGGTAAGTCACTTTGTTGCCCCGGCCGGACACCGGCCGGAGCTTTCGGGGGAAAGGAGGCAGACACATGATCTTTGCAGCAGTCGGCGGCGGTATGGTTCTTGCCTGCGCCGGATTCGTGTGGTACATCATCAAGCGCTGACACACATCGCGTCGAGAGAGACCATGAGAGAGCACAGTGACCGCACGGTCACAAAAAAGCCAGCCGGAACGGTTTCCGGCTGGCTTTTTTTCGTTTTCAGCGGACGATCGCCTTTGTGCACAGCCAGTCGCACCAGTCCAGATCGTACTTTGCGTAGACATGGGTGCTGTCGCCGCTGGCATCGGCGCGCAGGTTGCCGTTTTCGTCGTCGAACACCTCGTTGATGTCGATGTAGAAGATGTCCTTCCCGTCGGCCAGCGCGGCAAGCTTCTCATTGAGGCGGTTGATGCGGGGGTTATTGAACGTCGCGTCCGTGCTCGAGCGCGACGGGCCGACGTGCAGGTTCGCCTCGACATAGACGATGGCGTTCGGCTGCGCGGCGCGCACGGTATCGATCAGGGCGGAGAACTTCGCCGTGATGTCATCCAGATCGTTGCCGAGCTCGTTGATGCCGAGCATGATGTAGACCTTGCCGAAGGTCTTCTGGCTCAAAAGCTGCGGCAGCGTGACCGTGCCGACGTTTTTCACGGCGACGGCCTTCGTCTGTGCGACATAGACATTGAGGCCGACGTCGGCAAAATAGGTCGCGTTTTTCAGGTTGCCGTATTCGGCGATGCCGACGGTGCGCGAGTCGCCGATGAAGAGCGCGTCGTCAAAATACGACGCGTCCACGGTCGTAAACTGCAGCGGGGTCGGCTCGGGCGTGGGCGTGGGCTCGGCCGTGGTCTCCGGCGTGGGGGTGACGGCGGCGGTCGGTTCCTTGCCGGTGTCGCTGCGGTCGATCAGGCCGCGGATGAGAAACGGCGCCGCCGCGAGCGCGGCCACCAGCAGCAGGATGAGAAATTGTTGCGGTTTGATGCGTTTCATGCGTCTACGCTCCTTAGAATCGGAAGTACATAAAGGGGTCGTTCATGCCCTTGCTCAGGCAATACAGGCACAGCCAGAACAGCACGGCCAGAATGACCGCGCCGACCCACGTGCCCTTGAGCCGCCGGTACAGATACGCCGGCAGCGACGTCGAGCACAGCAGACCGAGGATGAGAAACACACCGTAGGTCTTGCCGTACTTGAGAAAATCGAGCGGGTAGGCCGCCGCCGTGCGCGAAAACAGCGGGAACAGGCGGCCGAAATACGCACCCAGCTGCCCGAAGTCCGACACGGAGAACACCGCCCACGACACCGGGATGAGCACGAGCATATACAGATGACCGAGCACCGGCCAGCGGTCGAGATACTGCTTGAGCCAGAGCTTTTCCACGACCAGCACCGCGAACAGACCCAGACCCCAGAGCAGGAAGTTCAGGTGCGCGCCGTGCCAGAGGCCGGTCGCAAGCCAGACGACGAGGAGGTTGAAGATCATGCGCTTGCGGCTGCAGCGGCTGCCGCCGAGCGGGATATACAGATACTCGCGGAACCACGTGCCGAGCGTGATGTGCCAGCGGCGCCAGAACTCCGTCATGCTCAGCGCCAGATACGGGCAGCGGAAGTTCTCCGGGATGTGGAAGCCCAGCATCCGGCCGATGCCGATGGCCATGAGCGAGTAGCCCCAGAAGTCAAAGTAGAGCTGGAACGAATACGCGAACGCGGCCATCCACGCAAGCGGCGTCGAGAGGCTCTCAAAGCCGATGGTGGTCACATCTCTCCAGAGGCCGCCGAGCTGGTTGGCAAGCAAAACCTTGAGCGCCATGCCGAACACGAACAGCTTGAGCCCGTCGACCGCCTGACGCAGCGACACATTGCGCGCACCAAACTCCGGCTGCAGCTCCGTATAGCTCGCGATCGGGCCGGAGACCAGCTTCGGGAACATGGTCAGGTACGTGCCGAACGTGAGCAGTGAGCGCTCCGGCGCGACCGTGCCGCGGTAGACATCCATGAGATAGCCCACCGCCGAGAACGTGTAGAAGCTGATGCCGACCGGCAGCGCCCAGCGCAGCAGCGGGATCGCCGCCTTGCCGCCGGACACGAGCCCGAGCGCACCGTTGACGCCGGTGAGCACGAAGTTGAGATATTTAAATAGGAACAGCCACAGGAAATTGTAGCAGATGCCGAGGATGAGCCACAGCTTCGCGCGCGGCTTGTCGCGCACGATGGCCAAGCCCAGCCCGTAGTTGACCAGCACCGATGCGGCCAGCAGCGCAAAATACGCCCACTGACCGTCCAGCCCGATGATATAAAACACGCTGCTCCCCGCCAGCAGCACGGCATTGCGCGCGCCGGCCGGACGCGATGGTGTCAGATAGTACACCAGCAAAAACGCCGGGAAGAAGCAAAACAAAAACGACAGGCTGCTGAAAACCACGGACCTTTTCCTCCTGAACCACAAAACAGAGCATCAAATTTACATAACAAATTCGCATGGAAAGGGTATCATACTTTTTGGGATTTGTGTGCGTTTTCGGGCAAAAAAACTGCACAAACTTTCCGGTCGAATTTTGGTGGTTTTCGTGGTAGTTGCCGCGCGGGCGGAAATTCTGTCCGGCGGAAGAAAAAATCTCCGGCGCCGGTACGCGACCGGCGCCGGAGCGGCAGAATATTCGGATGTTTTTGCGTGCAGACGCGCCCGTCAGCTCAGCAGCACCTCGTCGGATTCGACCTGCATGCCCGCGACCTCGGCGAACTTGTCGAGCAGGTCGCGCTTGGTCAGGTGCTGCTTTTCCTCGCCCTCGATGTCGAGGATGATGCGCCCCTCGTTCATCATGATGAGGCGGTTGCCATGCACGATGGCGTCTTTCATGTTGTGGGTGATCATCATGGCGGTCAGCTCGTTTTCGCGCACGATGCGGTCCGACAGCTCGAGCACCTTGGCCGCCGTCGCAGGGTCGAGCGCCGCGGTGTGCTCGTCGAGCAGCAGCAGCTTCGGCTTTTGCAGGGAGGCCATGAGCAGCGTCAGCGCCTGACGCTGGCCGCCGGAGAGCAGGCCGACCTTCGCCGTCATGCGATCCTCAAGCCCGAGGCCGAGGGTCTTGAGCCGCTCGTGATATTCCTCGCGCTCGGCCTTCGTGACGCCCCAGCGCAGGGTGCGCTTTTTGCCGCGGCGCGCGGCGAGGGCGAGGTTCTCCTCGATCTGCATATTTGCGGCCGTGCCCATCATGGGGTCCTGGAACACGCGGCCGATGTACTGCGCGCGGCGAAACTCCGGCATGGCGGTCACGTCCACGCCGTCGAGGATGATGCGCCCGTCATCCACCGGCCAGACGCCCGCGACGGCGTTGAGCATGGTGGATTTTCCGGCGCCGTTGCCGCCGATGACGGTCACGAAATCGCCCGGCTTCAGGTGCAGCGACAGCCCGTCGAGCGCCCGCTTTTCGTTGATCGTGCCGGGGTTGAAGGTCTTGGAGATATGGTCCAATGTCAGCATATCACTTGCCTCCCTTCTTCAGACGGTGGAACGAGCTCTTGGCCTGTCCCTTGAGATACGGCACGGCCAGAAACGCCGCCACGATCACGGCCGTGAAGAGCTTGAGATCGTTCGGGTCGAGCTTGAGCCAGAGGATGAGCACCATGACGAGGTAATACACGATGCCGCCGAGCAAGACAAAGCCCAGACGCACCGAGAAGTTGCAGCCCTTGCGGAAGAAGGCGTCGCACAGCACCTCGCCGATGATGACGGCGGCGAGGCCGATGACGATCGCGCCGCGGCCCATGTTGATGTCGGCAAAGCCCTGATACTGCGCCATCAGACCGCCGGAGAGCGCGACCATGCCGTTGGAGAGCGACAGGCCGAGCACCTTCATGGCGTTGATGTTGATGCCCTGCGCGCGGCTCATGGCGGGGTTTGCGCCGGTGGAGCGGATGGCGCTGCCCTGCTCGGTGCCGAAGTACCAGTACAGCAGCGCGATGAGCACCGCCGCGAGCAGCAGCCCCTTCCAAATCGCGCCGGGCACGCTGCGCAGCGTCAGCAGCAGGCTGTATTTATCCGGGTTGACGGGGGTGTTGGCCTTCATGCTCATGATGCGCAGGTTGACCGAGTAGAGCGCAAACTGCGTCAGGATGCCGGCGAGGATCGCCGGGATGCCGAGCTTTGTGTGCAGCAGACCGGTCACAAGGCCCGCAAGCAGACCCGCAGCCACGGCGACCAGCAGCGCCGCCCATGCCGGCCAGCCCGCGACGATGAGCACGACCGTCACGGCGCCGCCCGTGGTGAATGACCCGTCGACCGTCAGATCGGCGACGTCGAGCAGGCGGAACGTGATGTACACGCCCAGCGCCATGATGCCCCAGATGATGCCCTGCGCAACGCCGCCGGGCAGACGCGAAACCAGATTCGGCAGGCTCAGGGACGCAAGAACCAGTGAATTCATATCATTACCTCATATCGTGGAGTATCCCTGCCGCAGAAGCTGCGGCAGGGAGCCGGGAATCGTGTTGAAAATCAGCCGATGGCCGCGTAGTCGCTCGGGATGGTGAGGTTGAAGTGCTCGGCCATCTCGGGGTTGTACTTCTTGACCGGGTTCGGGTAGTACTCGATGGCCATGGTGGAGATGTCGGCCTCGCCCTTGAGGATCTTCACGGCCATCTCGCCGGTGGTGCGGCCGAGCTCGTAGTAGTCGATGGACAGCGTCGCAACGCCGCAGCCCTTGCAGATGCCCTCCTCGCCGGCGACGATGGGCTTCGTGGCAGCGCCCTTGATGGCCTCGGCGCAGGAGGCGGCGGTGTTGTCGGTCGGGACGTAGAGGACGTCGTTGGCGTCGCTCGCCGTGCCGGTGACGGAGACGACGTCGTTCGTATCGGCGAAGGTGTAGATGGTGACGGTGCAGCCGGCCTTTTCAAGCGCGGCCTTGACGACGTCCGCCTGGTAGACGGAGTTCGGCTCGCCGGAGCAGTAGATGATGCCGACGTTCTTGGCATCCGGGAACAGCTCCGTGATCATGGCCGCCTGCTGATCGAGCGGCGCGAGGTCGGACGTGCCGGAGATGTTGCCGCCGACCGTGCCGGAGAAGTTGTCGATGCCGAGCGCAACGCCGTACTCCGTGACGGCCGTGCCGAGGATCGGGATGTCCTTCGTGGCGGCGGCCGCAGCCTGCAGCGCACCGGTCGCGTTGGCAAGGATCAGATCCACGCCGCTGGACACGAAGCCGTTGCAGATGGTGGCGCAGGTGGCGCTGTCGCCGGCGGCGTTCTGCTCGTCGAAGGTGACGTTCTCGGCGCCGAGCGCGTCGGTGATCGCATCGCGGAAGCCCTTGGTGGCCGCGTCGAGCGCATCGTGCTGCACGAGCTGGCAGATGCCGACGGTGTAGTGCTTATTCTCGGCCTTGTCGCCGCTGCCGCAGGCGGCCAGCGACAGCACCATGACCACGGCGCAGAGCAGAGCAGTGAGTTTTTTGATGTTCATCTTTTTTCCTCCTTAATGCATTGCCGGCAAAGAAAAAAGCCGCACAATCGTCTGTGCAGCCTTGTCAAAACCGGACCGGGAAGTCTCAGATGGTTCTGGTATGATCGCAGCACAAACGACTATTACCCTCGATAAAGTAATAGTAGGAATATGCGCTTGCAAATCGGACCAGACGCATGATTGCGGCCTCCTGTAGTGAAGATGTGCCTACTTTAGCGCTTTTAGCTGCTGAAGTCAAGCGCATTTGGCAAAAAACTTCACTTTTAGCATTTCGCACAATTTCCCGCTGCGCTCTCCGCTTTGTTTTCGGCGTTTTGTTTCTCCCAGGCGCAGCATTGACGCTCTCCGGCCGGTGTGCTATATTAAGAACAGAATTTTCACCCGGAAGGAGGCGCGCCATGAAAACACCGCAGGAGCTGCTGCATCAGGCGCTGGAGGTGGGCGAATGCCTGCTGCCGGACGCACCGCCCGGCGGACGCAGCGCGCACCCGACCGTGTTCGTGCACGGGCTGCTGGGCTGGGGCGCGCAGGATGCGCTCTACCGCGCCGTGCCCTACTGGGGACTCGCGGCGGGCGACGTGCTCGGCTATCTCAACCGCTGCGGATACGACTGCCGCGCGGCCTCGGTCGGCATCATCTCGAGCGCGTGGGACCGCGCGTGTGAGCTCTACGCCGCGCTCACCGGCGGCAGGACCGACTACGGCATCGCGCACGCGCAGCGCTTCGGTCACGCGCGCTTCGGCACGGCATATCCCGCGCCGCTCGTGCCCGGCTGGGGCGCGGACAGGCCCATAGATCTCGTCGGGCACAGCTTCGGCGGCGCAACGGCGCGGCTGCTCATGCAGCTGCTCGCGCACGGCTGCCCCGAGGAGGTGCAGGCGGCCGAGGCCGCGGGCGAGACGCCCTCGCCGCTGTTCACCGGCGGCAAGACCGGCTGGGTGCACGCGCTGGTGGCCATTGCCGCACCGCACGACGGGTCGACATTTCTCGACGTGCAGCCGGATGCTGCGAATGCGCTCTCGACGCTGTTTCTCGGCGCGGCGCGCGCGCTCGGCATCTCGGCGTTCAAGGACGTATATGACTTCCGGCTCGACCAGTTCGGCATCCGCCGCGACCCGGACGAGCCGCTCAGCACGGCCGCGCTGCGGATGCTGGCGCAAAACCCACTCCCGGCGGGCGACAGCGCCTTTGACGACCTGCGCTGCGCCGGTGCGCGCGTGCTCAATGCGCGCATCGACACACTGCCGGACGCGTGGTATTTTTCCATCCCCTGCTGCCGGACGCTGCCGCGTCTGCTCACGCACGACCAGAAGCCCGACACGGCCATGACGCCGCTGCTCTGGCCGTTTTCGACCGCGATGGGGCGCGCGCTCGGCGCCGTGCCGTCCGACTGGCTGCCGAACGACGGGCTCGTCAACACCGTCTCCGCCCGCTATCCCGGCGGCGCACCGCACACAGACTTCGCGCCCGGTCAGACGCCGCAGCGCGGCGTGTGGCAGGTGCTGCCGGTCGAGGATCTGGACCATCTGGCCGCGATCGGCGGCGTGATGAACACCGGCGTCGTGCGCACACGGATGTTTTACCGCCGGGTCATGGCGCTGCTCGACGCGGCCGCCGCGGCCGACGCCAACTCTTGATCCCCGCCCGGAACCGGGCATACGATACCGCAAAGTGCACAAGATAAGATAAGGAGTGTATGGATTATGGATTCTATTGAAAGCTATCTGCGCAAGCTGATCGTCGCCTCCGTGGGCGCGGCCGACCTCGGCTGCGAAAAGCTCGGCAAGCTGCTCGATGAGTGCGTCGCGCGCGGCGAAGTGACCGTGGAGAAGGGGCGCGTGCTCAACGAGGAGCTCAAGCGCACCTGCAAGCAGGCCGCCGCCAGGGACGCGGACGAAAAGCCCGCCGTGGATGTGGACGCCATGAGCGCCGACGAGCGCGAGGCGCTGCTGCAAAAGCTGCTGGCCAAGAAGGAAGCAGACTGATGGCCGGCCCCGCCGCGCAGCTCGACGAGGCCAAGCGCTTCGCCGAGATCGTCGCCATACTGCAAAAGCATCACCTCGTTCAGGGGCTGACGCCGGAGAAGGTGCGCGATATTTTCGTGGACCTCGGACCAACGTTTGTCAAATTCGGACAAATTTTGTCCATGCGTTCGGACATTCTGCCCAAAGAATACTGCCTCGCGCTCGAGACGCTGCGCACGGACGTGACGCCCATGCCGCTGACCGAGGTGGAGCGCATCCTCACGCAGGCCTACGCCCGCCCGTGGCAGGAGGTCTTTTCCGACATCGGCATCCGGCCGCTCGGCTCGGCCTCGATCGCGCAGGTGCACGCAGCGACCCTGACCGACGGTCAGCGCGTCGTCGTGAAGGTGCAGCGCCCCGACCTATACGAGATCATGAGCCGCGACGTGCGCCTGCTCAAGCGCGCCGCCGTGCTGCTCAAGTACACGCCGCTTGCGAGCGCGCTGGACTTTCACGCCGTGCTTGATGAGATCTGGCGCACCGTGCAGCAGGAGCTGGACTTCACGATCGAGGCGGACAACATCGCCGAGTTCAAGCGCCTCAACGACGGCATCGTCTATGCCGACTGCCCGGCCACGTACCCGATGTGGTGCACGAAGAACGTGCTCGTCATGGAGTACATCGGCGGTCACCAGATCGACGACGCCGCCGGTCTGCGCGCCGACGGCTACGACCTCGACGAGATCGCCGTCAAGCTCGTGCACAACTATATCCGCCAGATCACGGTCTACCGCTTCTTCCACGCCGATCCGCACCCCGGCAACATCCGCGTGCAGGACGGGAAGATCGTCTGGCTCGACCTCGGCATGATGGGGCGCATCAGCCCGCGCGAGGCAGAGCTGTATCTGGGCATCATCCGCACGATCTACGAGCAGGATGTGCCCGCGCTCACGGACACGCTGCTCTCGCTCGGCCAATATACGCGCATGCCCGACCGGCAGGCGCTCGCCGAGCGCATCGGCATCTTCCTGCACAAGTACGAGGCCATGCCGATGGCCGACATGGACATGGGCGTGCTGGTGGACGAGTTCGTGCAGATCCTCAATGAATACGGCGTGTCCGTGCCCGGCTCGCTGACGATGCTCGGGCGCAGCCTGCTCGTCATTCAGGGGATGCTCACGAGCGTGTCGCCGGACGCGAACGTCATCGAGATCGTGGCGGAGTATGTCAAAAACACCGCCCTGAGCCGCGAGCACATTGAAAAGAAGGTCAAAACGCTTGCGCAGCAGCTCGTCCGCTCCGGCGAGAAGCTCACGGTGCTGCCGGCGCAGCTGTCGGAGTTTTTCGGCAAGGCCAACGCCGGACAGCTGACCGTGAACGTGAAAAAGTCGTGGTCGGACGCGGCGCGCGCCGCGCGCTCGAAGCTGCTGAACCGGCTCATCTTCGCGCTGCTGGACTGCTCGCTGCTGTTTTGCGCGGCCATCACGTGTCTCGCCCCGCTGCCGCGGGTGCTGGGGCTGCCGTGGCCGGCGCTGGTGTTTTTCGCCGCCGCCATCGCCATGACGCTCGCGCTCTTCGACCGCCGCCGCTGGGCACTCTAAGGCATAAATACAGATAAAAGACCGCCCCGTCCGGGCGGTCTTTTTGCGTTTACAGGTCTCCGCTACGGCGCAGATGCTCCAGAAACGCCGTGCAGCCGCGCACGATGTCGGCATACGCCGCGCCGAAATCATCGGTATACCACGGGTCGGCGATGCCGCGCCGCTCCCCCGCGAACGACAGCAGCGGACGGATCTTGCCGTCCGGGTCGTGCGGGAGGATGCGCCGGAGGCTGCGCGCGTTGTTTTCGTCCATCGTCAGCAGCCAGTCATAGACGTCGTAGTCGCGCGGCGTGACCTGCACGGCGGCGCGGTGACCGACGGGGACGCCGTGCGCGCGCAGCTCAGCGCGGGCGGGCGGGTAGACGTCGTTGCCGATCTCCTCGCGGCTGGCCGCCGCCGAGGCGATGTGAAACCGCTGCGCCAGCCCCTGCCGCTGCACCATGTCCTTAAAAATATACTCCGCCATCGGGCTGCGGCAGATGTTGCCGTGGCAGATAAAAAGCACGTTGATCATCAAAACATTCGTTCCTTTCCGTCCGGATGCGCCATGATAGCACGGCGCGGGGCAAATGTCCAGTCCCCTGCAAAAAGCGGCTTGACATTCCGGGTCACGATGCTATAATGAGCTCGGTTTCAGACCGAATACACCGCAAGTGAGGTGAGAACATGGACAGCTGCAGTCAGGGTCACAGTAGGGGCAGAGAGCTCCGGTGCACAGGCGATCATCAGGCACTGTTCGTGTTCTGACAGGGTCTCACTGCGCGACCGGACCCGCTGTCCTTCCCGAGCTGCATACCCAAGGGGTAGAGAGGGAATGAGACGGCGGTTTTTTGCTATGCAAAAGCATAGCAAAACAAGTAATGTGCCGTTTTCCTCTGACCCCGGAAGCTTTTGCACAAAGGAGGAAGACGATATGTCCGAAAAGAACAACATCCTGCCGGAGATCACCCCCGGCGACCGCCACCCGGACTACAAGGGCGAGATCGCGGCGCTGCTGCGCGGCAACCTTGCGCCCGGGCAGCTGAGAAAAAAGCTCGAGGATTACCACGAGCGCGACATTGCCGGGGCACTCGAGCTGCGGCGGCGGGACGAGCGCTGCCGGCTCTACGCCCTGCTCGACGCGCCGACGCTGGCCGGCGTGCTCGAATACACCGGGGACGATATGCCCACCTATCTCGAGGAACTGGGCATCCGCAAAAAGCTCGAGATCCTGCCGCTGCTCGACCCGTCGGCCGCGGCGGACTATCTCAAGGGGCTCGAGCGCGCGCAGCGCAGCGCGCTCATCGACCTCATGGAGGACGATGTCCGGCGCGACCTGTCGTTTCTGAGCTCGTTCGACGAGGACGAGATCGGCAGCCGCATGACCACCGACTTTGTCAGCATCCGTGCCGACATGACCGTGCGTCAGGCGATGAAGGAGCTGATCCGGCAGGCCGCCGACACCGACAACCTCTCCACGCTCTACGCCGTCGACGCAAACGGCGTGCTCGTGGGCGCGATCGACCTCAAGGAGCTGATCATCGCGCGCGAAACCACCGCACTCGACGACATTCTCATGACGTCCTACCCCTATGTCTACGCGGACGAGCTGATCGAGGACTGCGTCGAGCGCATCCGCGCCTATTCCGAGGACTCCATCCCCGTGCTCAACGCCGACAACCGCCTGTGCGGCGCGCTGACGGCGCAGGTCGTGGCGGAGCTCGTGGCCGACGAGCTCGGCGAGGACTATGCAAAGCTCGGCGGTCTGACCGCCGGAGAAGATCTCGAGGAGCCGCTGCGCCGCAGCGTGGCCAAGCGTCTGCCGTGGCTGGTGATCCTGCTGGGACTGGGGCTTGTGGTCTCGAGTGTGGTGGGGCTGTTTGAGCGCGTCGTCACGCACCTGACCGTCATCATCTGCTTCCAGTCGCTCGTGCTGGACATGGCCGGAAACGTCGGCACGCAGTCGCTGGCCGTGACCATCCGCGTGCTGATGGACGAGGACGTCAGCCCCCGGCAAAAGCTCGCGCTGGTGGGCAAGGAGGCGCGCGTCGGGCTGATGAACGGACTGCTGCTGGGGCTGCTGTCCTTCGGCGCGATCGGCCTGTATCTGATGGCGGCAAAGGGCGCGGCCGCGGCCTTTGCCTTCTCGGTGTCGTTTTGCACCGGCACGGCGCTGCTGGTGTCCATGCTGCTCTCGAGCATCATCGGCACGACCGTGCCCATCCTCTTCAAGCGCCTCGGCGTCGACCCCGCCGTGGCCTCCGGTCCGCTGATCACGACGGTCAACGACCTTGTCGCCGTGACCGCGTACTACGGACTGGCGTGGCTGCTGCTCATCGAGGTCCTGCACTTTTAAAGCTGTCAAAAAGTATTACTTTTTGACACAGGGGTTTGCAGTCTGCTGCGCGCATAATTTGTGCGCCGCCGGCGCACAAATTCCACACTTGCAGCCTGAGCGGTATTTTCTCCGCCGCACATGTCGCCGGAGAAAATGATTTCACACTCTTTGCCGCCTGCGGGCGGCAAACTCTGCGAGGCTTTTTTGACAAGCTGAAAACAGCGAAGCACGATCGTGCTTCGCTGTTTTTGTTGGCGTTGAATCGTTAAATTTTGTGCTCCTGCTTTGCGCTCTGCGCGCCGCGCGCCTTCGGCGGGTAGAGCTGCCGGCGCAGGTCGCGCGGCAGCACCCAGCGGTCAAACAGGGCGAGCACACCCGGCAGAAACAGCAGGATGAGCAAAATGGCCGCAAACGCGCCGATGGAGATCGTGCGGCAGATCTGCTCGACGGCGAGGTTGCCGAAAAAGCGCCCGTCGACCGCCGTGACCAGCACGAGGATCGAGCCGGAGGTCAGCACCGTGTGGATGCTGCCGCGGTAGGCCGCGACGAGTGCATCGCGCACGGGCATACTCGCGCGCATCTCGCGGTAATAGCTCGTATAGAGGATGCCGTAGTCGATCGTCGCACCCATGAGGATACATTCGACGATCAGCAGCGCGAGGTAATAGATCTCCAGCCCCTGCAGGCCGACGACCATGACCGTGATGTACACGCCGCACTGCACCAGCAGCACCAGCAGCGCCGGAATGATCAGCGAGCGGAACGTGAACACGACGACGAGGAAGATCGACACCGCCGTCAGGATCGTGATGAGCAGCAGCTCACTGTGGAAGCTGTTTTCCATCTCATAGCCCATGGCGCTGTTGCCGATGAGGTAATGATCCCCGGTCGTGACGGCGTCGAGGTCGCGCATGAGCCCGGAGATGAACGCGCTCGTCTCGGTCGATTCGACCGGCAGCGTCGTCGTGAGCACGAGCCGGGAGTAATTGCTGCCGCGCAGCTGCGCGACCGCATCGGTGAGCATCGTCTGCGCGCCGGTGATCTGCGCGCGCATATCGTCGGTCAGGAAGGAGGCAAAGCGTGCGTCGGTGAGAAATTCATTCTGCAGGTAGTCAAACAGCTCCTGCATGGACATCGTCCAGTCGGCCTCGCCGCGGTTGACGCTCGCATAGTAGAGGAACAGCAGCTCCATCGTGCCGCGGTCCATCTGGCTCGAGAGACCGCCGAAGAGGTTTGCCAGCCCCGCCGCCGTGTACGCCTGGCCGGAGGCGACGGCGTTGATGACCGTGCGCGCCGACTGCAGCTGGCTGGTGTCCACGCCGCTGAGCTGGGAGGCAAAGCGCGCGTCCGGCAGCACCTCCTGGCAGAGGAAGTTCACAAACTGCTGCACCGACAGCGTCCAGCCGCTCGTGTCGCCGTGGCGGCTGTTGTAGAGCATATACAGCTGCTGCATCTGCCCGGCGTCCATGCCGAGGACGCTCGCAAGCTGCGGCGCCGTGTACTGCGTGCCGTAAACGGAGCCGTTGATGATCCAGCTCAGCTGCGTGATCTGCTGCTCCTGCGCCTCATCGAGCAGGCCGCCGCATTCGACGAGGAAGTTTGCCATGTTCTGCATCGACACCTCCCACCGGCCGCCCGAGAACAGGTCGCCCCGGGACGCGTGGTAGGCAATGAAGAGCGTTTTGACCGTCTGCTCGTCCATGCCGAGCAGCGCGGCGATGCCGGCGGTGTCGCGCGGCGTGGTCATGGCGGTGACATCCGTGAACGTCTGCAGCTGAGATGCCTGTGCGCGCGCCGCGTCATCCATCATGCCCGCCATGGTCGGGTCAGTGAGCACCTCGTTGTTGAGGAAGCTCGAGAAGGCGGGGATCGTCATCGTGCCGCTGCCGTCCGCGCCGCCGTGCTGCATATAGTAGTAGAGCAGCAGCTGCTTTGCGTCCGACGCGCTCATGCCGAGAAATTCGGCCAGCGACTCCGCCGTGCGCTGCTGCGTGAGCGCCGCGGGATCGGAGAACTTCATCAGCGTCTGGAGGTTTGCCGTCAGGCTCTCGTCGATGTACGGCGCGAAGCTGGCGTTGTTGGCGACGTTTTGCGACAGGAAGCGCAGAAACTGCGCCGCCGTCATGGTCACGCTCTGCCCGCCGCCGTGCACGTCGTAGTAGATCATGCCGAGCATATCGGCGCTGACCGGGATGCCGGCCTCGAGCGCGCCGATGGCGTTGGCCATCTGCTCGGCGGTGCACTGGCGGCCGAGCGTGGTGGAATAGGACATGGCGCTCTTGACATTCGGGTCGTCCTCGAGCCGGTCGGCCAGCGCGGCGACGGCCGCCTCGTCCTGATTGTTATACAGCACCACGAGCGGGTTGTCCGGCGGGAACACCTCGGCCACGGGGTCGGGGTCGGTGAGCGTGTAGGAGATCTGCGTCGACAGCTGCAGGATGTATGCCCCGGCAAACAGCAGCACGAATGCCGCTGCGATCACGCCGCGCCAGCGGTAGCTGAAGCGGCCGAGCCCCGCGAGCACGCTTTTGCGCTCGCGCTTGGGTGCGCGCGGCTTTTTCATCGTCTTACGGACGACCTTATCCGCCCACAGGATCAGCCCCGGCAGCACCGTGAACACGCACAGCAGGCTGAACAGCACGCCCTTGGCCAGCACGATGCCGAGATCCATGCCGATCTTAAAGCGCATGAACACCAGCATCAGCAGACCGACGATCGTCGTGACCGAGCTGCCGGTGATCGAGCCGAAGGCCGCCGTGAGCGCGCGCGTCATGGCGCTCTCGCGGTCGTCGCCCTTGGCCAGCTCCTGCCGGTAGCGGTTCATGAGGATGATGGAGTAGTCCATCGAGAGCGCAAGCTGCAAGATGGCCGAGATGCTCGCCGTGACGTCCGACGTCTCGCCGAGGATAATGTTCGTGCCCTGATTGAGCAGCACCGCCACGCCGATCGTCAGCAAAAACAGCACCGGCTCAAAGTATGACGGGCAGGCGATGAGCAGGATCGTCGTCACAAGCACGATCGAGAGGATGAACACGATCGGCGGGATGCTCGGCGTCGAGGTATCGTCGCTGCGCACGGCCACATCATAGCCGGCGAAGCGCTCGGCCACGTCGCGCTCGATCTGCGCCTCCTCGTCGGAATTGTAGTCATAGAGCGTCGAGAGCTTGTAGAGCGTGGCATCATCGCGGTTATAATCGCTGCTGTCCGGCTCGTAGGCGACGCTCTGCACGTTCGGGATCTCGGCAAGCTGCTCGCGGATGGCAAGCTTTTCGCGCGCATCCAGCCCGCGGAACATGACGCGGATGGTATACGTCTGCACCGCATCCGGGAACGCCTCGTTCATGTGATCCATACCGATCTTCATCTGCGAGCTGTTCGGCAGATACTTGGTCATGTCGGTGTTGACACCGACAAACGGCATCAGCGCCGCGCACACACCGGCCAGGATGAGCATGACGACAAGCAGGAGCTTGCGTTTTTTGACGATGAAAGCTGCGATCTTCTGCATGGCCTGAGAAACTCCTTTCGCGCGCCGGCAGGTAGTCAAAAAGCAAAAAACCAATGGTTAGAGTCAATTGAATATTATAGCACATCGGCGAAAAATGTGTTATGCTTATTTCAAACATTTTTAAATAAATATATTAAGGAGGCCATCCTATGAAAAACGATTTTCTGACCCTGATCCGCACCCGGCGCAGCATCCGCGCCTACAAGCCGGACGCCGTGCCCGCGGACGTGCTTGCGCGTGTGCTCGAGGCCGGAACGTATGCCCCGTCCGCCATGGGCGCGCAGTCGGCGATGATCGTCGCCGCGGTCTCTGCCGGGGCGCGTGCGCGGCTGACGGAGCTCAACGCCGCCGTGATCGGCAAGGACGTCGACCCCTACTACGGCGCGCCGGTGATCGTGGTCGTGCTCGGCGACGGCGGGAGCGCAAACTACATGGCCGACGGCAGCTGCGTGCTCGAAAACCTCATGCTGGCCGCGCACGCCGAGGGGCTCGGCTCCGTGTGGGTCAACCGCGAGCGCGAGATCTTCGACAGTCCGGACGGCAAGGCGCTGCTGCGCGACTGGGGCCTGCCGGAGACGCTGCGCGGCGTCGGCGCGATCGCGCTCGGCTATGCCACCGGCCCCGCACCGGAGACCGCCCCGCGCAAGGAAAACTACATCGTGCACGTCTGAAAAGGCGTGAAAAAACGCCGGCCTTTCCCCTTGTGGGAAAGACCGGCTTTTGCGCTTTTATCGCCTTTTACGGCACGATGCGCGTGCCGCTCTCGCCGCGCATGGCGGCCGGTGCCTGCGCGAGCGAGGCGATGACGGCGCGCCGCCGCCAGCCGCTGCGCACGAACTGCACGGCAGCGGCGACCTTCGGCTGCATCGAGCCCGCGCCAAACTGCCCCTCGCGCAGGTAGCGCTCCGCGTCGTCGGCGTGCAGCACGTCGAGCGCGCGCTGCTCCGGCGTGCCGAAATTCAGGCAGACGTGGTCGACCGCCGTGAGGATGAACAGATAGTCCGCACCCACGGCCTCGGCCAGACAGGCACTGGCAAAGTCCTTGTCGATGACGGCGTCGACCCCGAAATAGTCCCCGTGCGCGTCGCGCGCGACCGGCACACCGCCGCCGCCGCAGGCGATGACGATATACTCATTGTCGAGCAGGTTCAGGATCGAGCGCCGCTCGACGATGTCCACCGGCTTCGGCGAGGCGACGACGCGCCGCCAGCCGCGCCCGGAATCCTCGCGCATATGCAGGGTCGGGTCGCTGTGCTGCATCCGCTGCGCCGCGGCCGCGTCGTAAAACGCGCCGATGGGCTTTGCCGGCGCACAAAACGCGGGATCGTCCGGGTCGACGACGACCTGCGTGACGACCGTCGCCACCTGCCACGGCATGCCCTGCGCACGCAGCGCACGGCGCAGCCCCTGCTGCAGATGATAGCCGATATAGCCCTGACTCATGGCCGTGCACTCCGGCAGCGGCATGGGCGCGACGGCGGGGTTCGTTTTCGCGGCGGCGTCGAACGCCGTCTGGATCATGCCGACCTGCGGACCGTTGCCGTGGCTGACGATGATCTCGTGTCCCTGATGGATGAGCCCGACGAGCGCCGGGCAGGCGGCGGCCACACGCGCGCGCTGCTCGGCGGGCGTATTGCCGAGCGCGTTGCCGCCGAGTGCGATGACGATCCTTGCCATGGCGTCACCTGCGCTGCGGCGCGGGCTGCTGCTGCGTGATGCAGTGGATGTTCCCGCCGCCGAAGGCGACCTCGCGCGTCTGCACGCCGACCACGCGCCGCTCGGGGAACATGGCCTGCACCTGCTGCACGGCAAGCGCATCGTTTTCATCGCCGTACTGCGGCAGGATGATGCCGCCGTTGACGATGAGGAAGTTCATATACGACGCGATGGCGACCTCGCCGTCCGTGCGCGGGATGGTGCCCTCCACGGCGTCGATCGTCGCCGCGCCCTCAAGCAGGCACGGCCGCTGCGTCAGGCAGAGCTTGTGCACCTTCAGCCTGCGCCCCCTGGCATCCGTCGCCTGCGAGAGCGTGTCGTAGGCGTCGTGCGCCGGCTGGTAAAACGGGTTTTGCGGGTCGTCCGTCCAGATGCACGCGACCTCGCCCGGGCGGATGAAGCAGGCCACGTCGTCGATGTGGCCGTTGGTCTCGTCGGGGTCGATGCCGTCGCGCAGCCAGAGGACCTTTTCGCAGCCGAGATAGTCGCAGAGCATATGCTCGATCGCGCCGCGGTCCATGGAGGGGTTGCGCCCCTCGGACAGCAGGCACATCTCGGTCGTGAGCACCGTGCCCTCGCCGTCGACATGGATCGACCCGCCCTCGAGCACGAAGCCCTCGGTGCGGTAGGAATCGACGCGTTCCAGCTCGCACACCTTCTGCGCGACCTGATCATCGAGATCCCACGGGAAATAGAGCCCGTCGACCAGACCGCCCCAGGCGTTGAACGTCCAGTCCACGGCGCGCAGGCCGCCGCGATCGTTGACGAGAAACGTCGGGCCGCAGTCGCGGATCCACGCGTCGTTGCTCGCCATCTCGACGACGCGCACAGCGCGCGGCAGACGCTCGCGCGCGTTCTGGTACTGCGCCGCGCTGACGCAGACCGTCACGGGTTCAAACTGCAAGATGGCCTCCGCCACGTCCAGAAACGCCCGCTGCGCGGGCTTGGCGCCGTCGCGCCAGTTGTCGTTGCGCTCCGGCCAGAGCATCCACACGCCGGACTGCGGCTCGAATTCCGCAGGCATCCGGTAGCCGTCGCGCTTGGGCGTCGAGCCGATGATTCGTTTTGCCATAGTATCCCCTCCTAAGGACGGCGGCGCGCACGCGCCGCGATGAGCACCTCGCCGATGGCGATGCTGATGAGCGAGCCGACCGTGATCGGCAGGTAGTGCGAGAGCGTTTCGCTGTCCACGGACAGCGGCACAGCCGTGAAAAAGATCGAGATGAGGATCAGCGCCATGGGCACATAGGCCAGCGCGCGCAGCAGCCCGCGCCCGCCCGGCACGCGAAACGGCCGCTCGGCATCCGGGTCGCGCGCACGCAGGCGCAAAAACGCCGGAAACACCGGCACATAGCTCAGCAGCAGCATGACGAGGTTGAGCGCGAAAAAGCTCCAGAACAGCGACGACGCGGGAGACAGCAGCTCAATGATGACGCCCAGGATGCACACCGCGCTCGCAACGACGCCGCTCGTGAGCGCCGCGCCGACGGGCATATCGTTTTTCGCCCAGCGGCGGGAAAAGACCGCGGGCATATCGCCGCGCGCGGCGGCGTAGGCGGCGGTGGCGTTGACGCCCATCGACCACGAGATCATGTTGCCGAAGAGCGTGATGAGAAACAGCAGCGCCACCGCGCCGACGAACCAGCCGCTCGTGCGCCCGGTCATGAGCGCGACCGCGTCGATGAGCCCCGAGTCCTCACTGATCTCCTGCGTGGGGATGGCGGCGCCGATGCCGAAGGCCGAAAACAGGTAGATGAGCGCGATGACGATGCCGCCGCTCACGATGGCCTGCGGGATCTGCCGCTTGGGATCGCGCATATTGTCGGCGTAGGTGCACACGACCTCGAAGCCGAGGAAGTTGAAGATGATGACCGAGATATACGACAGGCTGTGCAGGTCAAAGCCCGGCAGGAACGTGCGCGGCGCCATGTCGTTGACAAAGCCGCTGCGCGCGACATAGACGATGCCGAGCACGCCCACCGTCAGCGCGAGGAGCATCTTGATGGCGGCGCTGATGTTGAGGATGAGGATGCTGTCGCACACGGGGTAACAGGCGATCCACGTGACGATCCAGATGAAGGCGAGCTCGATGAGCAGCCGTGCGCCCCAGCCGAAGCGCAGCCCCGTGAGCACGCCCAGCAGCTCCGGACACACGACCGCGAGCGAGGCCATCCACAGCGGGAAGTTGATCCAGTAATACCACGAGGCGCGTGCGCCCCACTTCGTCTCCGGGAACGCCTTGTGGATCCAGTCGTAGAGCCCGCCGTCACCGGGATACGCCGTGCCGAGCTCGGACGAGATCATGCCGTAGGGCAGCAGGAAGGCGACCATCATGAACAGCCACCAGAAATACTGGCTGTTGCCGATGGAGGCGACGGGCGCGGCGGCCTCGGCCACGAACACGACGCAGATGACCGAGAGGATGACGTCCGCGAGGCGGAACTTTTTGCGTTCGTCCATTCGTCCGCTCCTTTATCCGCCGGTCAGCAGCCGCCGAGCCGCGCGGCCAGAAACGTGTCGAGCTCCTCGCGCGCCGCGGCCAGCGCCAGCTCCGACGGGCTGCGGCGGCAGCGCGTGAAGTATACGAGCAGCCCGCGCATCGCCGTCAGGCGGTTTCCGGCCTGCTCCCAGCAGAGCGAGGCGGCGGAATCGGCGACCTCGTCGGTCACGTCCTCGCCGCGCGTGGCGGGCAGACAGTGCAGGAACTTGCAGCCGAGCGCGCCGAGCTGCATGAGCTCGCGGTTGACCTGAAAATCCGCAAAGACGCGCACGCGCTCGTCCTTGGGCATCTCGTTTTCATACAGCCCGTACCAGACGTCGGTATAGATGAAGTCCGCGCCGCGCACGGCGTCGCGCTCGTCCGTGACCGCCCATGTGCCGCCGGAGAGCTTGCAGTTGGCCTCCAGAATCTGCTTGTGCCCGGCGCCCAGCTGATGCCCCTCCGGACCGTAGTGCACGAAGTGCATACCGAGCTTCGTCGTGATGAAGCCGAGCGATGCGCACACCTGCGTGCCGTCGCCGACAAAGACGACCTTGCAGTCTTCGAGCCGCTTGCCCGCCGGCAGGTGCTCGCAGATCGTGCACAGGTCGCCGATCTCCTGCGTGGGGTGGTTATAGTCGCTCATGCCGTTGATGACCGGGATCGTGCACGCCTCGGCAAGCTCCACGACCGTGCGGTGCTCGATGACGCGCGCCATGACCACATCGACCAGCCGCGAGAGCACCCTGCCCGTGTCGCCGATGGTCTCGTGACCGCCGAGCTGGATCATGCCCGGACCGAGGTACTGCGCGTGACCGCCGAGCTGGCTCATGGCCGTCTCGAACGACACACGCGTGCGGGTGCTCGACTGCTGGAAGATCATGCCGAGGTTTTGGTTTTTCATCAGCGGGGGATAATACCCCTGCGCGATGGCGCGCTTGATGGCCAGCGACAGCTCGATGATGTCCAGCAGCTCCTGCCGGGAGAAGTCGTTGGTGTCGATAAAGTCCTTTTTGTACATATCCATTCCTCCAAAGGCGCAAGTTCGGGATTTGCTTCCCGGTTATTGTCGGCGAAACCGCGCGCGGATATGCGCTGCGGTGCGAAAATTTTTGCGCCGCAAAGCGCGCAGCCGCTGGACTTCTGCCGGCAGATCCTCTTCTGCTCCTTTTGGCAGCTGCTTTGGCGGCCGGCCCTTGCTGCCTTGCCGTCTCACTGTAGCTCAGCTTTTCCTTCTACATGGTTTCCACGACCATCTTTTTGAATTCCGGCGTGTATCGTTTATCTGGTACGCCCTTTGGCATGGAAAAGCACCCCATTTTTTAGTACTAAGTATCTTTCCATACTTGTCTAACAAATGGGGTGCCGTTCATTTTGATTTGCTCCTTTATTAGTGTCGCGCCCCGCAAGGGGCGCGACGAAAGAAAGTCCCATCCTTTTCTCCGCCGCCACGTGCGGCGAAGAAAATATTTCTCGGCCTGCAACCGTGCGCGCGGCAGGCCGACAGGTTTTCCGACAAAATCACACCGGGGCGGTCACAGACCGCCCCGGTGCGTTGTATTCCCGGGGGCGCGTCCCCCGCTGTGCGCGTCAGATCTGCTCCTCGACGTCCTTGGCGTCGTGGTATGCGATGAGCGCGTTGTAGATCTTTTCGATGAGCTTCATGTCCGCGTTGGTCATGTATGCCAGAAACAGCAGACCAAAGAGCGCGGCGAGCACGATGAGCACGATCCAATACCAAGCCATATTCGTTCCTCCTTACCAGCTGAGTGCGTCTTCGTAATCCAACAGAGTGGGGTCAAGCGGCTTCTCGTTGAGCACCGTGACCATGTACTGGCTGAACGCCTCGCGCATCTCGCGGCGCGAGACCGTGCGCGGGTCCATGACGTCGTGCGGAATCCAGATGAGGTGGATGCCGCGCTCGCGCGCCTGGTCCTCGAACAGGCCGTGCAGACCGCCGACGTTCTTGCACGACACGTGGTCGTACATGATGACGATGTTCGTGTGGAACTTCTCGCACATCTTCCAGCACTCGTCGAGCAGGTTGACATAGCCGCCGTTGGTGTGCGAGCGCATCATCATCTTCTCATAGCAGCGCGCGAGATCGGCCAGCGCCTGCTCCTTGTCGCCGATGGTGATGGGCAGGTAGCTGAGCATGGCCTCCATGTCGTTGACGCAGGTGACGCCCCAGCAGTGCTGCGTCCAGTAGGTGAAGTTGGTATAGTAGTGTGCGGGGCACGCCCAGACGAGGCAGCGGTATTTCGGCTGGGGCGCGTTGGCCGCCTTGTCCTGCTCGTAGCCCTTGAGCATCATCTTCGTGACGCGCAGGTCCGTCTTGTGCATGAACTTGTCCATGCACGCCGCCGCCTGGAACTCATATTCGCGCTGCAGCGCCAGCGCCGCGCCGCAGACCTGCGGGTGGTCGGTGCAGTTGACGTCCCACTTTTCGACCATGCAGCGCGAGGTGTCGTTGTACATCCCGGCGTTTTTCCAGAAGGCATCCCAGTCCCACTTGACGCCGAACTGCTGCTCGAGAAATTCGATGCCCTTCTTGAGGTTCTTGACCGCGTAGGTCTGCACCTCCGGCTCGTTGACACGCTGCGGCGGCGTGATCTGGAACGAGGGCAGATCCTTGAAGTGCCGCGTGAGGATGTTCGTCTGCGAGATCGCGCCGTCGCACGGCATCGTGCCGGTGAAGTAGCACTTGCCGACGCGCGGATAGTCGTCCACCACGGCGACGCCGCACTCGGCGGCGGGCTCGGGGCAGACGTCCGCCGGCAGACCGAGGTGCTCCATGGCGTCGATGTAGAACATACTGGCGTTCTGGTCGACCTCCGACGGCAGACCGACGGCGAACATGGCGATGTCGATCCACTTCACGGTGGGGAAGCCCATCATGATCAGGTGCGGGGTCATCTCGTCGAACATGACGGTGTTCTCGCGCAGCTTTGCCGCGCGCTTGCTGTTGGGGCGCAGGTTCTGGTCGCGCACGATGATGTCGCGCACGCCGAGGACGGAGTTGTGCAGCACGGAGAAAAACTGGTTGTGTGCATAGCGCAGCTCCTTGCCGCGCAGGCCCATGGTGTGGCGGTCGACCATGTGCGACGCGGTGAGGTAGGACACCATCCAGCGGTAGCGCAGCATGGCCTTGACCATCAGGATCGGGTGGCAGCCGAGCTTTGCGGCCATGAAGCCGTAGAGATAGAGCCAGCGGAAGAAATCATAAAACGTGTCCCGGAAGCCGCGCCATTCGCGGGCGCGGAAGGCGCGGTGCTCGGCGGAATAAAAGCGGCCGAGGCCCTTGCCGGTTTTGGGGTTATAGGCCATGTCAGTTGTCCTCCTTTTGCGCTGCACGCAGCTGCTTCATTTCCAGACTCTCCACGAAGGCCTGCACGCGCGTGCGCAGCTGGCCGCTCTGCCCCGCGATGTAGGGGCGGTCGATGGAGAGGATGTGGATGCCGTAATCACGCGGCATGACCTGATTGGCGATCACGCGCTCATACGACCAGTAGGTGCAGAACTTCATCTGCTCGTAGATCGCGCCGTCGGCCTTGAAGTCGTGCACGAGCTGGGCGACGTGGTCGTTGCGGTACTGGACGCGGTGCAGCGCGCTCTGACGCGGGCACTCGGTGTGCTGCAGATACCAGCGGCACACCTGCGTGAGCGCATCCTCGCCGTCCGTGAGCACGATCTCCTGACGGCCGGGGAAGCTGCCGTAGCAGTAGCGGTCGGCGACTACCAGCGCACCGCAGCTCTCGATGAGCCGGATCAGATCCGGGTCGTCGATCTCAGAGCCGACGACGGCGACGCGCACACGGTAGTTTTTCTGCGCATCGACCTCGCGCGTCTTTACCTCGGCGAGCGTCTCGCGCAGCAGCGGCAGGATCAGCCGCTTCGGGCAGACGTAGCTCACGAGCACCAGCACGGCGTATTCATAGCCCGTGATGGGCGGGTTGTCGCGCTTGCGCGTCTCGCCGATCTCGGTGAGGATGCGGCAGACCTCGTTGTGCTCGCTGACCGCGGCGCGGATGGCGGCGTCCGAGGTATCGACGCCGTAGTTTTCGCGCATGGGCTTGAGGATCTTGCGCGAGACCTGCTCGCAGATGTGCTCGACACAGTCCTCGTCATCAGAATACGGGATGTCGAGGTTGCAGTAGAAGAATTTGTCCTTGTCCGCACCCTGCGCGTGCATGATCTCCATGTTCTCGATGGCGCGGTTGTTGGCCTCGCACACGTCGACGCCCGCCATGGCGTGCAGGAAGCTGTAGTTGCCCTCGAGCGCGCGCTCGAGGATGGCGCGGGAAAACTCGCAGCTGTTGTTGGCCATGTAATAGGTGGCCAGCTCCATGGACGTGGTGTGCGGCGCGCGCAGACGCACCGAGAAGCAGCTGCCCAGATTCAGCAGCACCTCCGGCGCGTGAAAGCAGGTATAGCCGATCGCCAGATCCCCTTCCGCTTCGGCCTGACGGACGAGCTCGTTGTGTGCATCGTCCAGCAGGCGCTCAAAATACATCAAATGCTTCAGTTCCTTCATTGCGGCCCTTCTTTCTTTGGATTTCTATCTTCCTTCTCCTCTTGTGTCAGCCATACTGACACAAGAGGGTATACACAAATCCCGATGGCTCGGGATCTGCTGTGTATGTGGTTATTTGCCGCTGAGCGCGCGCGCGAACATCTGGCTCAGGTGGCGCATCCGGCTGTCGTAATCGAGTGCGCTCGCGCTCGGCGAGCCGCCGATGGACAGGCGCTGCATGATGCCGAGGATCGCGTCGTAGGAGTTGTAGTAGATCTCCCGCACGTCGACCTCCGGGCTGATCGAGCCGTCGGCGAGCCCCTTGCGGATCGCCTTGGCCATCGGGCCGCCGGAGGTCTCAAACGGTTCGGGCGGCTGGTTTTTGATCTCGTGGAGCCTGCCCGCGGTGTGCAGCGTCAGCTCCGCATCGAGCGTGAAGCGCATCCCGTTCGGGTCGAGGTGATAGAGCTGAGAATAGCAGACGAGGACGTTTTCCGCGTCCTGCAGGCCGGTCGTGCCGCCGCCGGACGCCGCGTGGGACATCCGGTCGATGCGCTCGAGGATGCGCTTCCAGTAGAGCAGGGACGCGGCCAGGACCAGATCGGCCTTGGTCTCAAAATAGCGAAAGACCGACCGCTCGGTGAGTCCGGAGCGCAGCGCGATGTCTGCGACCTTGGTCTTTTCGATCCCGTTGGCCAGAAAACAGTCCAGCGCGACCTCCGTGACCAGGCGAATATTCTTTTCTCTCTGCTCCTCGTGCGGCAAGTGCGTTCGCCTCCTCTGCAATTGTCAGTTACACTGACAGGAGCAGTGTACTGCGAAAAACGGAGAATGTCAAGCCCTTAACAGAGCAGGAAATAAAAATTGTGCCGCCCAGAGCTCTGAGCGGCACATTGCAGCGCGACCAAAACCTCGTAGAGTTTCGCCGCCGCAGCGGCGAAAGAAAGTCCGATCATTTTCTTCGGCGACATGTGCGGCGAAGAAAATACATTTCGGCCTGCAAACGTGCGAGCTGTCCGCCTCTGGCGGACAGCTCGTGCGTTGCAGTCAGGCAGCCCACCCCTTTGTCAAAAAGTAATACTTTTTGACAATTCACTGTTACGCTTTGCTTTTGGAAAAGAGGTCCTTGCCGTCGGCCGCGGTCAGAATGCCGCAGACGATGACGATGAGCGCGCAGATGATCGTCGTCGGCGTGAGCACACTCGTGTCGCCGAGGAACACCGCCGTGAAGAAGATCGCCCAGGCGGCATAGGTGACGTTGAGCGCCATGGACTTCGACGCGCCGATCGCGGCGATCGCGCGGTAGTAGCACAGGTAGGACAGCGTGGCAAAGAACGCCGCGATCGCAATCACGGGCAGCAGCCAGCCGGTGCCGGAGGTGAACAGGCTCACCGTGAAGCCCCAGCCGTGCAGCAGGGGCAGCAGCACGATGCCGTAGACCAGTGCCGAGGTGGTCTGGCGGATCTGCAGGGCATACTCGTCCTTCACGTCGGGGTCCTGCATGCATTTGGCGAGGATGACCGCCTCGATGCCCCAGCCGAAGGCGCACATCATCGCGCCGACAATGCCGAGCCAGAAATCGGTGATGTTCAGCTCCGGCGAGTAGCTCAGGCCGTAGACGCCCAGCAGCGTCGCCAGCAGGAAGATCCAGCGGTACCACTGCATCTTTTCCTTGAGGAAGAAATAGGCGAGGATCGCGCCGATCGCGGGAAAGACCGCGCTGGCGACCGCGCCGATGGACGCGCCCATGTAGTTGATGGCGAGCACGTAGCCCGTCATGCCGATCGGTCCGCCGATGACAGCGGCGAGCATGACGAACTTGCCGCTCTTGGTCTTGAAGGCGGCCTTATAGACATTCTTGAGGTTGCCGCGCACGCCGTTATACAGCGCCGCCCAGAGCGCGGAAAACGCGTCGTGGATGAAGGTGCTCACAAACGGCGCGAGGAAGATCGCCTGCTCGGTCGAGACAAACGGCGCCATCGACAGCGCGATGCCGAGGATGATGGTCTCCACCGCCCAGGTCGCGCCCGCTGCAATACCATAAAACATAGCTTTTGCTCCTTTCTGCGCTTGCTGCGCTCAGGCCTCGGCAAAGAGGCGGAGGTTGTCCTTCAGGCGGGCATAGCGCTCCACCGCCCAGTCTTCCATGGGCTGGCCGTCATACGGCACGCGGGTCTTTGCCCAGAGCGTCCAGAGGTAGTCGACGTAGATCTTGTTGGCAAGGAAATGCTTGTATTCGTTCTGATCGGGCTTGCTGCCGAGGTATTCGGTGAGCAGCAGCTCGTCGTTTTCCGGCGTGAACACGCCCTCGATCGACACGTCGGCGAGGTCCCAGATGCCGTCGTTCATGCCGGCGTATTCCCAGTCGATGAGATAGAGCCGGTCGTCGTCGGCCGAGAGCACCCAGTTTTCGCACAGGGGGTCGTTGTGGCAGGGGACGTTTTGGATGTCGCAGACGCTGTCGACCTGCGCCTTGACGGCCATGACCGCCGCCTTGACCTGCGCATAGTCGCCGAACATGGGCACGCTGTTTTCCTCGATGATCTTCTCATAGCCCGCGGCCATGTCGAACACCTCGAAGGGGACGCCGGTGTCGACGCCGCTGCCGTGCAGCGTCTTGAGCAGCTGCGCCGCCTGACGGATGCGCTTGTCGCCGCGCATCGTCTCGGCCGACATGGTGACGGCGTTCGGCACGAACTGCGACACCTTTTCGCCGTCGTCACCGAAGAAGTAGAGCTTAGCGTCGATGCCGAGACGGCAGGCGAGCTCCGTGCTCACCTTCTCGTCGGCGCGGTCGATGAGCTCCTCCGTGCCTTCTCCGGGGATGCGCACCATGATGCGGCTGCCGTCGGCAAACGACACGCAGTAGGTGCGGTTGGTGAGACCGCCCATTCTCTGCACGTCGCTGTAATCGGAGTGCCCGAGCACTTCGTCGAGCAGCGCCCGGATCCGGGCAAGATCTGCCTGCACAATTTCTTTAGCCATTGATCTTCTCCATTTCTTTATTTTTATAGTCGTACTGATACGTCTCGTTCTGATAACGGAAGGTGAAGCCGACCGCCTGCGTGCTGCCGCACGCCTTGCGCGCGTGAAAATCGGTGAGCGCCGCCTCGCCGCAGCCAAGGCGCGCCGCGAGCTGCCGGATGATCTGCGAGCGGGTGTCGTCGATGTAGCTGGCGTCAAAGCCGCGCAGCTCGTCGAGGCTGTCAAACTCGAAGATGTCGTGCGCGTCATAGCGGCGGATGCGCAGCTTCAGCTCGTCGAGATGCGCGGCGTAGACCGCCTCCCAGAGCTTGTCGCGGATTTCCGGCGTGTCATATTCCCGCTCGAGGATCTCGACGAATTTCCGGCTGAAGGGCTCGGACCAGAACACGTGCCCCATCATGTACCACGCGTTCTCGCCGCCGACGCTGACGCGGTCGATATAGCCGTCGTCCCCCTCATAGACGCACCACTCGGACGTGGGGCCGTCGGCATAGAGCGCGGCATAATAGGCATCGTCCACGCTGGCCTCGAAGGGATTGCGCGAGAAGTAGTTGTCCGACGAGCAGATGTAGGAATTGCCGAGCAGGTGGCGCGCGGCATAGATGCTCGAGTGGTTGTTGCGGCAGGTGTATTCGGGGTTGTCGATGATGGTGACGCCGAACTTCTCCCGCAGGTACGCAAAGCGCTCCTTCATATACCCGCCCACGAGCACGACGCTGTCGATGCCGGCGTCCTTGATCTGGCGGATCTGCCGCTCGATGAGCACCTCGCCGCGCACGGTCAGCAGGCTCTTGTGCGTCTCATACGACAGCGGCGCGAAGCGGCTGGATGTGCCGGCGGCCATAATGACCGCATTGTCTACTTTGTACAAGTTGTTCCCTCCGTTCAGCGGTCGGCAGTCAGCACGGCTTTGTTCGCGACCGAATGCCAGGCGTTCTTGTTCCAGATGTCGCCGTTGACGGTGTACCAGTCGCCGGCAATAAACTGCGTGCCGCAGTTGACGTTGACGTCCCATTCGAACGAGTAGAGCAGCAGCTGCTCCTGCTTCGGCTTCGAGACCTCGTCGATGCGCCGCCCCGAAAACGGGTTGACGGGATCTGCGACCACGTCCTTCACTGCCAGCAGCGGGACATCGGCGGAGAGCATGAACTCGTCCGACGTCGTAAAGCCCTTGCTGTTGAAGTCCTTGACCATGAGCAGCGAGGCAAAGCTCTCGGCATCCATGCCGTCGTCCGCGAGCAGCTCGGGAAACTGTCCCATCGTGCCGCCGTGGTCGGACATGACGATGATGCGCGTGTTGTCGTAAACGCCGTTTTCGCGCAGATAGTCAAACCATTTGCCGAGCTGGAGCAGCGCGGCGACGTTGCACTGATAGTACGCATAGTCATTGCGCTGCTGCACGGTCATCGTTCTGCCGTTCACCGTGAAGCGGTCGGCGTGCTCGCGCTCGTACTGCGTGTTGTCGACCTCCGGCGCCGGGACGTATTCCGGCTCCTGCAGCAGCACCGGATCGTGGGTCGTGTCGTTGGTCAGGACCATGTAGGTGTTTGTGTCGTCCTTGCTGATCTGGGTGATGTTCGGGAGATTTGCGAGGACGTTGTAGGAATTCATGAATCCTGCGCTGATGCCGCTCGCCGTGAGCGCGCCGTCGGTCGATTGACCGGCATAGCCCTCGTCGGACACGAAGTTGCCCTGATTGTAGGTGCCGTAGTCGTAGAGATTTGCCTGAATGCACAGCGGCGCCGCCTTCATGAGTGCGTAGCAGAAGAAGTTGCGTTTGTTGCTGCGGATGGCCTGCTCCTGCAGCTTCGGGTCGGAGAAGTAGCCGCGGACGTTGAAGCGCCGGATGTCCGGATAGTCCTGAAAGATCGAGAGATCCGGCACCCAGCCGTAACCGGCGTAAACAGGCTCAAGCACGGTGACGTCAAAGCCGTTTTGATCGAACATGACCGGCAGCACCTTGAGCGCCTCGTTCTGCTTATCGACAAGCAGTTCCTGATCGCGCGCGTTCAGCTCGGCCGGCGTGTATTCATAGCCGCCGAACAGGGACGGCGTGCTGATGTTCGTCTTGATGCCGAGCGAGGCGGTGTTGCTGTAGTAGGTGAAGCCGTCAAACTGTGCCTCCAGCTCCGGCTTTTCGTTGAAGATATACGGAATGTACGGCCCCATGGCGCGGTCGAGCATGAGCACGATCACGTTTTTGCCCGTCTTGCTCAGGGAGAAGGACGGGGTCCCGCCGTCGGACTGTGCGTCGGCCTTGATCTCGTTGATCGAGCGGCAGATGCCCACGGTGTTCACCACAGACATGCACACGACGGCGATGATGCCCACGGTGAGGATGCCGGGGATGCGCTGCCGCCACTTGGACGCAGCGAAGGTGAACACGGCGAAAACGGCCAGCACGACGGCGAGGTTCACGAGCATCTGCCCCGTTGTAAACTGCAGCCCGTTGTCAAACACGAGCCCCGCCGAGAGATTGCCGAGGCCGCGGCCGAAGAACATATAGTCCACCAGCGCGATGCCGCACAGCGCCCAGACGCACCGATCCAGAAGGGCCTTCACCGAGGGCTTGGCAAGGCTGTAAAAAATGCCGAACCAGATGACAAACGTGCCCACAGCAAAGCAGAGGGCGCTGACGATGTACCACGCCGGATGCAGGAAGCTGGTCATGTTCACAAACTCCTGCGGCGAGGCGTGGATGACCGCCGAGGGGATCAGCAGCCCCGTGAGCACGGCGAGGAAGACGCAGCCGGAGACGAAGAGCTTCTTGCTCGGCTGCGCGCCGCGCAGCTTTTCCGGCAGCCGGACCTTGCCCTTGCACAGCACGGCCAGCAGCGGGAGCTGCAGCACGAGGGCCGCCGCGATGAAAAACACCAGACGGCGCGGCGTCGGCTGCCCGTAGAAAAACAGACCGTACACGGCGGCGGCGATGCCCGCGAGCGAGAAGAGCACGCCGAGGATGATGTGCGCGTGCCTGAGCTTATAGAAGATCGTCTTGATGAGCGAAAAGAGGTTATTGAGCGTCCAGTAGAACACGAGCCCCGCCGGAGACGTGTAGAGAAACACGAGGAAAAACAGCGCCATGGTATACAGCTGCACCTTTGTTTTCGGCAGGCTGCCCTTGGTGAAGATGACGCAGGAGACGAGGTTGATCGCCGTCATGAGAAACGGCAGGACGTTGACCGTCACGCCCGCCACGGTGAGCAGGCCGTCGGGCGCGCCGAGGTCGCGGATGGGTCCGAAGGACACGCCGTGCAGCAGCTCCAGATTCGAGAGGAAGGCGTAGGCCGCGATGAAAAACGGGATCTCAAGAAACAGCGACGTCGCGCCCTTGAGCACATAAGTCGGCTTGTAGTTGTTCTGCCGGTAGTAGGTCTGCAGCATCATCATGCGCTCGTCGCCGCGGAAGGTCTTTTTGATGTGCGCCACGCCCTTGTGCAGGCGCAGCTCCGTCTCGCGCTCCTCCTCCTGCATGGCGTCGGCGCGCCGGTAGAGCGGCAGCACGAGGAAGTTCATCGCAAGGCTCAGCGCGATGATGGCAAGGCCGGGGTCGCCGACGACCCGGTTGGCCATGACGAACACCACCTCAAACAGCAGCTGAAGCGGCTTGATGAGCAGCGTGCCCAGAATGTCCCAGAATGACATGTTATTGTTCTCCTATCTCGGTGTCGGAGGCCGTCTTTGCGGGCAGCTCCGTGAGCTTGCGCTCCAGGTAATCGGCCGTGTTGCGCGCGCCCTGCCCGATGTGCTCCCAGGTCTGCGCCCGCGCCTCGTCGCGCCCCGCCTGATAGCGGGGGTCGAGCAGGCAGGCGTCGATGAGCTCGCGCAGGCGCGGCATATTCTCCTCGGTCAGCTTCTGCCCGATGCGCGGCAGCACGTCGAACGTCCAGTAGGGCGTGTCGAGCCACCACGCGTCATAGGGCGCGTCGTCAAAGTCCGTGTCGGTGTAGATGACGGGCTTGTCGTATACGAGCGAGAAATCGAAGATCACGCCCGAGAAGTCGGAAATAAGGATGTCCGAGCGGCGCAGCACGTCGTAGTTGTCCGCGTCGCGGTTCCACTCGAGCTGCGGCGAATCGGGATAGGCGCGCATGAGCTTTGCCATCATGTCCTGCTCGGAGCGGAACGACTGCGGGTGCGGGCGGATGATGATGTGATACCCCGTCGCAAGCAGGGTGTCAATGATCCGGCCGCCGTATTTTTTGAGGATGGCGCTCTCGCCCCAGGACGGTGCGAGCAGCACCGTGCGCTCATGCTCCGGCAGCGGCGGGTCTGCGTGCAGCCGCGCGAGCATATCATCCATGTACGGGATGCCGACCTTGACGATCTCCTTGGCGGGCAGCGCGCGCAGCTTTTCGAGCGCGCGCACCTGCTCGACCTGATACTGACCCGAGAGCAGGATGGCGTCATAGTAGTCGATGCCGAACATCCGGTAGCCGCTGATGTCGCTGGCCGCGTGCGGCAGGTGGACGTAATAGTCGACCTGCTTCGAGCGCTTCCACTGGTAGACATCCAGCCCCGGCGTCGTGGCCAGCACGACGGAGGCGTTGAGGAAGTTGAGCTTGGCGAAGGCCTTGTTGCCCTCCTCGATGAACTGCGCATGGATGTGCGGGAGGTCGTTTTCGAGCGCGGGGTCGTCCGGCGAGGCGGTCATGTAGACCGTGTCGATGCCCTTTCTGTCCAGCTCGCGGCACACGGGGCGGAACACGCTCCAATACCGCTTGTCATCCGAAAAAATGACCAGCGGGATCTTCTTTGCGCCGGTATCGACCTTTTTGCCGCCGCTGAGCACGAAGCGCAGCTTCAAAATCCACGACTTGAGCATATACGTGACGGCGCCGATGATCCCGATGAGGATCGCAAAGAGCATGCTGCCCGTGCCGGGGTCAATGTAAAATCTCATCCTGGGTCTGTTCTCCTTCGATTGTTTCTGTTGCGTTCAGAATTCAGGCTGCATCCCTGAGCAGCCGCAGCGCGCACAGCGTGCACAGCGCCGACGCCGCCAGATAGGCCGCGGCCCGAGGCGCGGCGGACACCGCGCCGCTGCCCGTGAGGTTGATGAGCGCGTGGGCGAGCAGCGGCAGCGCGATGCTGCCGGTCCTTGCGCGCACCGCCGTCAGCAGCAGCCCCGCGCCGAAGGCGCACAGCGCCTGCACCGCGGCGGCGGAAACGCTCCCGCCAACGGCGCTGCCCAGATGCAAAAGCGCAAAGAGCGCCGCCGATGCCGCGGCCGCCCCGGCCGCACCGAGCTTTTCGCCCCAGACGGCCGGCAGCACGCCGCGAAACAGCACCTCCTCGCCGAACACGGCAAAGAGCAGATACACCGCCTCCGCCGCTCCCGGCCGCGCGCCGCCGAAGGCAATGTTCAGCGCGGCGAACAGCAGCACCGGCAGCGACAGCAGCGCATCGCGCGCCGTCAGGCCTCTGCCGCGGCACAGGCCGTAGCTGCGCAGCCGGCCGCGCGTGTGCAGTCCTCGCAGCAGCACCGCCCAATACACCGCCAGCAGCGCCGGCGTGAGCAGCGGCGCCGCGGCCGGCATGAGCGCGCGGGGCACGGTGAACAGCAGCCCGTATAAAAGCAACCAGAGCCAGAACATACGCGCCGCCCTTTCTCACAATGCAGTCAACGGGAAAATTATATGCCAATTTAATCCCATATGCAAATAGTTTTTACCCGCATTTGACCGGAGCCGACATTCTGCGCGCCGGGCGCTCGCAGCGCGGGCTGCGGCGCGCGGCAAACAAACAGGCGGAGCGCCGGATGTTTGTTAACAAACATTAGTTACACATATTGACATGATTCGGACAAAGTCCTATAATAAACGTGCGCTAACGTTCCGCGCTTGTGCAAAATGTCGAATTTTCAAAGGTGGCGCGAGAACCGTGCAATGAAGGAGGGAATGCGCGAATGAGAGACCTGAAGCATCTGATCTATTTCGAGAACCTGCTGCAGCAGGCAAACAACGACCTGGTTCAGGCCGCCTGTGGGGACGGGCGGCTGGCGCTGGCATGGAACTGTTCGTACATACCGGAGGTTTTGCTGGATACGGACAAGTGCTTTGGCGTGCGTCTGCGCGCGCCGAACTGCACCAACCCCGACATGGCCACCTATTACATGACCAACCGCTCGTGTCCGTACTCCAAGAGCATCCTCGAGCGCGCGTTCGAGGGCGGCTACAACTTTATCTCCGCGCTCATCGGGCAGGAGTGCTGCACGACGATGAACCGCATGGAGCAGTATTTTGAATACTGCGAGCTGATCCCGAACGAGAAATTCTTCTGCACGTATCTCGATATGCCGCTGCGCAAGACCGAGTGGCACGCGGGCTACTACCGCCGCCAGATCGAGCAGAAGATCCTCCAGCCGCTCGAAAAGGTCTACGGTGTGGACTTTTCCGAGGCAAACCTGCGCAAGGCTGTTGAGCAGTTCAACGAGGTCTGCCGCATCATGACGGAGATCAACGCCATGCGTGAGGCGGAAAACCCCGTCATCACGGGCTATGAATTCCACGTCATCCAGCTGTGCACGCAGACGTGCCCGAAGGATCTCATCCTGCCCTACCTGCGCGAGACGCTGCAGGAGCTGCGCACGCGTGAGCCCGACCCGAAGCCGGGCTACCGGGCGCGTGTGCTCATCGCGGGCAGCGAGATCGACGACCCGGAGTTTACGAAAATGTGCGAGATGGCCGGCGGTCTCGTCGTGGCCGACCGCTACTGCTTCGGCTCGATGCCCGGCCGCGAGGAGATCCCGCTCGAGGAGGGCAAGGACGTTCTGCAGTCCATCGCCGACTACTATATGTGGCGCAACCAGTGCCCGCGCGCCATGGGACCCGAGAACATCATCGCGCGCAAGCGCTACATCTTCGATCTCGCGGAGAAATACCACGCCGACGGCATCATCGTCGAGAACATGAAGTTCTGCGAATACTGGGGCTACGAGCGCGCACAGGACGGCATGTGGTTCTACGAGGGCTACGAGCTGCCGCGCAGCATTCCGGTGTGCCAGATCGAGAAGGATTACACGAGCGCCGCCTCCGGTCAGCTGCGTACCCGGTTCCAGGCGTTCATCGAGTCGCTGGAGATCAAAAAGATCCAGGCGCAGCAGTAAGGGAGGGGCTCAACTATGTGGAAACGCAAACGCACGCTCAAAGAAGAATACGGCACGCTCGGCCACTTCCTGCGGGGTGACAACGACTGCCACTATCTCGGCGACCTGTACATCGAGGGCACGAACTTCTACCGCCACCGCGAATGGCGCGGCGTGCGGGACACGGCCTATGCCTTCGCCCGCTGGCTGCAGACGTGGGTCAAGATGGCCGGGCTCATCGGCCGCGACCCGGTGCGCATGGTGCGCGCCTTCTGGAAATACCGCTGGCTGAGCGCCTACCTCGCCACGCCCATGATGGTCGACAAATGGATCGAAGGCGACCGCGGCATGGTGCTGCGCGCCGACCTGACGGCCATCGACTGCATGGTGTCCGACTCCATCACGACGATGTGGCGCGAGATCCGCGCCGACCGCCGCTTCGGCGAGAACAAGTGGACCGAGCGCACGATCGCCTTTGACTACACGCTGCCCAAGCACATCATCTACGGCTTCCCCGGCTACTTCGGCATCAACATCCAGCAGCACGCGGCATTCATGGTGCCGATCCTGAACAAGAACCTCGGCTCGTACTACGTCGATCAGGCCGTCAGCTGCGGCATCCCGGGCGACATGTGCACGCTGCCGCTCGTGGAGACCGGCGTCGCCGTCGAGGGCGAGTATCCCGACATCGGCAACTGCTGGCTCACGACCAACAACCCCTGCGACGCGAACATGATGGACAACGTCGCCATGTACCGCGCGCTCTCGAGCGACGGCAAAAAGGCCGTGCATCCGTTCACGACCCCGCTCATGTACGACGACCCGACCTGCAAGGAGCTCGGCGTGCACGAGGTGTACGAGGCCATCCACTTCCTCGAGGATCAGTTCCACCAGCCGTTCAACTGGGACACGTTCATCCAGCACATTGAAAACACCAACCAGTTCAACCGCGAGGAGACCGAGCGCTGGGATATCTACGCCAAGACGAACAACGGCGCGCTCAACCCCGTGTGTCAGGGCCTGTTCCGCATCTACTTCTACCAGCAGGGCGGCAACGAGTACTTCCTCAAGGCCTCGCGCAAGATCACGCGCATCTTTGACAAATGTGTGCGCAAAAACATCGACACCTTCCCGCACACGCGCCACCGCGCCATTGCCTGGAGCTGCGGCTCGACGTATTACGCGCACGGCGTGCAGTGGCTGTATAACTGCTGGGGCATCCTGTGCCTGATCAACATGGACTCGCTCACCGGCCACAACATTGTCGACACCGAGGACCGCGACATCATGATGAGCGACGTGGCCGACTGGCACGCCCGCACCCCGATGCGCACGCACACCGTCGGCGGCAACCGCCACATCATGCAGATGTGGGAGACGGCGGAGAAGTTCAACTGCGACATGATCCTCATGTACGACGACATCGGCTGCAAGGGCATGGCCGGCGCACAGGGTCTGATCGAGGAGGAGATCCGCAAGCACAACGACCGCTTCCACGTTGTGTGGATGCCGCACTCGCTGATGGATCACCGCATCGTCTCGCCGCGCGAGGCGCGCAGCGCCGTCAACGAATACATGACCAGCGTCCTGCACGAGGAGCCGGTCGATCCGTCGCTGGTCGATTTTGACGACAGCATGGGCTGGTAAAGGAGGAGAGCCACTATGAAATGCAGATTTGCAAAGTTCCTGTTCAAGGCCTTCGGCATCACCGGCGGCGCGCTGGCCGTGCTGTTCGTGATCTACTACTATAACCTCGACATGAAGCTCATGCGCTCGGTCGTCATGCCGTTTCTGAACAAGCACTACGACAGCGTCAAGCGCGAGCACCAGATCTGACAGGGGAGGAGCAAACGATGGCAGTCAATCAAAACGTCAATCCCCGGCCGCTGACCGCCGAGGAAAAGGAAAAACGCGCCCGCGGCATCTATGACAGCTTTGCGACCTACGTGGTCTTTTGCGAGCACTGCCGCTACGTGCGCAAGACGAATATGTACATCATGCGCGCCGAGGCCTTCATCGACGAGCTCGACGCCCGCGGCGAGGTCTGCCCCCACTGCGGAAAACAGGAGTGGACGCTCGGCTACCCGATGGGCACGACGACCGGCTTCGTCAAGTTCTGACACGCACCCGGACAGGCTCCCGCACAATGGCGGGAGCCTTTTTTACGGCACAGCGCGGGGCAAAGCGCCCCACTTCGGCACAAGAAACAAAAATATGGTTCCCAAGACGCACCGGGTATGTTATAGTGATGACAATCTCGCGCAAAAAAAGAAGGAGGAGACACAATGGCACAACTCAGACCGAAGATCGTGAAGCTGGCGAAGATCATTGGGGGCGTTACCGGCATCACGACCAAGATCGACGAAAACGCGCCCGAATATTACTGCATGGCGGGCATCCTCTCGGATGACGAGGCGGACATCGCCATCGCCGCCGGTCTGCGCAAGGAGCGCACCGCGGGCTATCTCGCCAAGAAGGTCGGCAAGACCGTGGAGGAGGTGCAGCCGCTGCTTGACAACCTCGTCTACTACGGCATCTTCCGCCGCTCGATGGACAAGGCGCTCGGCGAGGACGTGTATTACATGCAGATCTTCGCGCCCGGCATCCTTGAGATGATGGTCAACCAGAAGGAGCTGCTGGAAACGCATCCGGAGGTCGGCCGCGCGTTCGATGAGTACACCCGCAACCTCGCCGCGAGCATGGGCGCCATGATCCCCGACGGCTACGGTCTCATGCGCGTCATCCCGGTCGAGAGCGCGCTCGAGGGCATCGAGGGCGTGAGCGACTATGAGCGCATCTCGCACTATCTGGATAAGTATGACCGCTTTTCCGTGTCCCCGTGCTCGTGCCGCGCGTCGCGCTCGAGCCTTGGCGACGGCTGCGGCCACCTCGAGGAGGACATGTGCGTGCAGATGGGCAGAGGCGCCGAGCACTACATCCGCACCGGCCGCGCCAGGGAGATCACGCGCGAGCAGGCGCTGGAGATCATTCAGCGCGCGGAGGAAAACGGCCTCATGCACGACATGGTCAACATTGAAGAGCCGGGCGAGAGCGCGGCCATCTGCAACTGCTGCGCCTGCGCCTGCTTCGGTCTGCGCGTGGGTCTGATGTTCGGCGCGCGCGATGCGATCCGCTCCAACTACGTCGCCGAGGTGGACGAGGCCAAGTGCGTCGCCTGCGGTCAGTGCGTGGAAACCTGCCCCGGCAACGCGCTCAAGCTCGGTCAGAAGCTGTGCTCGACCGAGGATCTGACGCCGCAGCCGGACTACGTCAAGCTCTCCGAAACCATCCACCCCAAGCGCTCGTGGAACCCCGACTACCGCGAGGATCACGAGGACGTCATGCCCACCGGCACCGCGCCATGCAAGACCGCCTGCCCCGCGCACGTGCCCGTGCAGGGCTATCTGAAGCTCGCCGCGCAGGGACGCTACACCGACGCGCTCGAGCTCATCAAGAAGGAAAACCCGTTCCCGGCCGTCTGCGGCCGCATCTGCAACAAGCGCTGCGAGACCGAGTGCACCCGCGGCGCGGTCGACGAGGCCGTCGCCATCGACGAGGTCAAGCGCTTCATCGCCGACCATGACCTGCACGAGGCCACGCGCTTTGTGCCGAAGCTGTGCAACCAGATCGGCCGCCCGTACACGGAGAAGATCGCCGTCATCGGCGCAGGTCCTGCGGGCATGAGCTGCGCCTACTACCTCGCCAACAAGGGCTACCCCGTGACCGTGTTCGACCGCAACCCCGTTCCCGGCGGTATGCTCACGCTCGGCATCCCGAACTTCCGCCTCGAAAAGGACGTGCTCAACGCCGAGATCGACATCCTGCGTGAGATGGGCGTCGAATTCCGCTGCGGCGTCGAGGTCGGCAAGGACATCACCATCGAGCAGCTGCGCGCGCAGGGCTACAAGGGCTTCTATGTCGCCATCGGCGCGCAGAAGTCGGCCAGGCTCGGCGTTGCGGGCGAGGAGCTCACGGGCGTCTACGGCGGCGTGGACTTCCTGCGCGCCGTGAACCTCGGCGAGCAGCCGGCCGTCGGCAAGCGCTGCGCCGTCATCGGCGGCGGCAACGTGGCCATGGACGTCTGCCGCAGCGCGGTGCGCCTCGGCGCGGACGAGACCTATGTCCTCTACCGCCGCAGCGAGGCAGAGCTTCCCGCCGACCCCGAGGAGGTCAGAGAGGCGATGGAAGAGGGCGTGCGCTTCCGCTTCCTGACCGCTCCGGTCGAGATCCTCGGCGCGGACGGCAAGGTCACCGGCATCCGGGTCGAGCGCATGGCGCTCGGCGAGCCGGACGAGAAGGGCCGCCGCAAGCCCGTCGGAACGGGCGAATTCGAGACGATCGCGCTCGACTCCGTCATCGGCGCCATCGGCCAGACGGTCGACTGGGGCACGCTCGACGTCGGCGCGCTCACGACGACGAAAAAGGGCACCGCCGAGGCCGACGCCCTCACGTATCAGACCGCGCAGCCGGACATCTTCGTCGGCGGCGACTGCTACACCGGCCCGAAGTTTGCCATCGACGCCATCGCCGCCGGCAAGGAGGCCGCCATCAGCCTGCACCGCTTCGTGCACCCCGGTCAGACGCTCACCGCCGGACGCGACCGCCGCGTGTACCGCTCGCTCGACAAGGAGCACGTGCTCCTCGCGACGGCGGGCTTCGACAAGGATCACCGCCAGATGCCGGGCTACAACGCGGCCAAGGCCAGGACCTTCTCCGATGCGCGCGTCACGTTCACGGAGGAGCAGGTCAAAAAGGAGTGCGCCCGCTGCCTCGGCTGCGGCGCGACGAAGGTCGACAGCTACCTGTGCATCGGCTGCGGTCTGTGCACCACGAAGTGCAAGTTCGACGCCATCCACCTCAAGAAGGTGCGCGACTGGCACGCGGGCTCGTATGAGACCATGCCGATCAAGGTCGCCGAGGGTGTCGTCAAGCGCGCCGGCAGCATCGTCAAGAAGGCGGTTTTGAAGTAATGCACGAGCTGGCACTGTGCGACGCGCTGCTCAAAATGGTGCGCGACATCTCCCGCGAGGAGGCGCTCGACGGCGTGCGCAGCATCACGGTGCGCGTCGGGACGCTCTCGGGCGTCATCCCGCATTTTCTCACCGACTGCTGGGTCGCCGTGACCGACGGGACGGAGTATGACGGCGTGCCGCTGCGCGTCGAGACCGAGGCGGGGCGCGCCCGCTGTCTCGACTGCGGCGCGGAGTTTGAGGCCGACGTCAACGACCTCACCTGCCCCGGCTGCGGCGGGAAAAAGCTCATGCCGCTCACCGGCCGCGACATGACGCTGCAGGAGATCGAGGCGGTTTAGCCCCGCAAACAGCATAAAAAATGCCCCCGAAAGCCGTTGCTTTCGGGGGCATTGAGCCTGTCAAAAAGTATTACTTTTTGACAAAGGGGTGGGCTGCCTGACTGCAGCGCACGCGCCATCCGCTTTTGGCGGACGGCGCGCACGTTTGCAGGCCGAGAAGTATTTTCTTCGCCGCACATGTCGCCGAAGAAAATGATTGGGCTTTCTTTGCGCCTGCGGGCGCAAACTCTACGAGGTTTTGGGACAAGCTGAACGCCCCCGAAAGCCGTTGGCTTTCGGGGGCGTTCTTATACGCAGATCAGAAGTCGGCGTTTCCGACTGTGCGCGGATGCAGCTCCACGTCGCGGATGTTGCTCACGCCGGTCAGGTACATGACCATGCGCTCAAAGCCGAGACCAAAGCCCGCGTGACGGCAGCTGCCGTAGCGGCGCAGGTCGAGATACCACCAGTAGTCTTCCTCGCGCAGACCGAGCTCCTGCATACGCTTGGTGAGCAGGTCGAGCCGCTCCTCACGCTGGCTGCCGCCGATGATCTCGCCGATGCCCGGCACGAGGCAGTCCGCCGCGGCGACGGTCTTGCCGTCGTCATTCATGCGCATATAAAACGCCTTGATGTCCTTCGGGTAATCTGTGACGAACACGGGCTTGTTGAACACCTGCTCGGTCAGGTAGCGCTCGTGCTCGGTCTGCAGGTCGATGCCCCACGAGACGGGGTAGTCGAACTTGTGACCGGACTCCTGCAGCAGCTTCACGGCGTCGGTATAGGTGATGCGGCCGAAGTCGTTGTCCACAACGTTGTGCAGACGCTCAAGCAGGCCCTTATCCACGAAGGAGTTGAAAAATTCCAGCTCCTGCGGGCACTTTTCGAGCACGGTGTTGATGATGAACTTCACCATCGCCTCCATGCACTCGAGGTCGTCGTCGAGGTCGGCAAACGCCATCTCCGGCTCGATCATCCAGAACTCGGCGGCGTGGCGCTGGGTGTTGGAGTTCTCGGCGCGGAACGTCGGGCCGAAGGTGTACACGTCGCCGAAGGCGAGCGCGAAGTTCTCGGCGTTGAGCTGACCGGACACGGTCAGGTTCGTGCTCTTGCCGAAGAAATCCTTGCTGAAATCGACCTTGCCGTCGTCCGTGCGCGGCAGGTTGTCGAGGTCGAGCGTCGTGACGCGGAACATCTCGCCCGCGCCCTCGCAGTCGGAGCCCGTGATGATCGGGGTCTGCACATAGACGAAGCCGCGCTCCTGGAAGAACGTGTGCACCGCCTGCGCCGCCACGCTGCGCACGCGGAACGTCGCGCTGAAGAGGTTCGTGCGCGGACGCAGATGCTGGATCGTGCGCAGAAATTCCACGCTGTGGCGCTTTTTCTGCAGCGGATAATCCGGCGCGGACGCGCCCTCGAGCGTGATGCTGTCTGCCTTGAGCTCGAACGGCTGCTTGGCGTCCGGTGTGAGCACGAGCTCGCCGTGCACGATGAACGCCGCGCCGACGTTCTGGCGGGCAATGTCGTCGTAATTGTCGAGCTTGCCGCGCTCGAGCACGACCTGCAGGCTCTTGAAGCAGCTGCCGTCGTTGAGCTCGATAAAGCCGAAATTCTTCATGTCGCGGATCGTGCGCGCCCAGCCGCAGACGGTCAGGGTCTGGCCGCCGAAGGCCTCCGGCGATGCATAGATGCCGGCGATGTGCTGTCTTTTCATATCTTCCGCCTCGTTTTCGATGGATTTTATCTGGGTAACTCTTATATTATACGCATTTGCGGCGGTTTTTTCAACCGCTTTTGCACGTGTCAGGCAATGATGTGGATGGCCGCGTGGTTGTTGCTGAGCCGGACGTCCGTCGTCACGCCGCCGGCCTCGCCGTCGCGCGTCCACGCCACGGGCTCCTGAAACGTGAAGCGCAGATTCTTCGACTGCACGAGGATGACGTTCTCGTTGTCGTAATACTGGTTGAGCACGCCCGTGATGATGCGGCTCAGGTCGCCGAACTGCTTCGGACGGCGGATGAGCAGCGTCTCAAACAGACCGTCGCCCAGACTCACGAGGTCCTTGCGCAGGCGCACCATGCCGGCCACGGAGGTCGAGTTCGACACGCCGCCGAAGATGAAGTCCCCGTCGACCGTGCCGCCGTCATACTCCACGTGCGCGCAGTAGTGGTCGATGCTGTTGAGGCGGCTCATCGCCTCGAGCACGTAGGCCAGATGACCGAGCGCCTGCTTTTCGTTTTGCGGCGTCTCATAGCTCACCGCCGTGAACGCGCCGAAGGCCGCCACGTAGGTGAAAAAGCTCCTGTCGCCGAAGCTGCCGACGTCGAACGCCGTCGGCGTACCGGTCACGATGCGCAGCGCGGCGTCGGTCGCGTTTTTCGGCAGGCCGAGCGTCGAGGCCACGTCGTTGGTCGTGCCCATCGGGATGTAGCCGAGCGGGGGCGGATTCGGCACCTGCATCAGACCGGACACGACCTCGCTGAGCGTGCCGTCGCCGCCGATGCAGGCCACGGTGTCATACTCCGCCGCGTGCTGCGCCGCAAATAGCGTCGCGTCGCCGCGTCCCTGCGTGAAGTACACCGTCGTCAGATAGCCGCCGCTGTCGAGAATGTTCATCACTTCGCCAAAGCCGTTTTTGTAGCCGCTGCGTCCGGCCATGGGGTTGATGATCAGCATCATGCGTTTTTTCATAGTCAGCCTCCTGTCGGGATAGCAAAAAAGGGCATGGCGTACTGCCATGCCCCCGAGATTCTGTGATCAGCCAAGCTCGTTCATTTTCTGAGCCATTGCAGACTTCTTGTGCGCTGCGTTGTTCTTGTGGATCAGACCCTTGCCGGCCGCGCGGTCAACAGCCTGGACAGCAACTTTATAGGTACTGACGGCTGCGTCACGGTTGCCTTCGGCAACAGCCGCATCAAACTTCTTCAGGTTGGTCTTCAGGGCGGATTTCTCAGCCTTGTTTTTCATGTTCTGCAGCTTGGACTTCTCGTCTCTCTTCATTGCGGACTTGATGTTCGGCATTTCTCAATCGCCACCTCCTCCTATAAAATTCAGTCATGGATATGACCGTGCAATGTTCTGCAAGTGTTGATGATATCATCAAACCTTTCAAATTGCAAGTCTTTTTTTCAATTTTCATTATAATTGTATCCATTTGTGGCAACGCTTGCTGTGTGCCACAAGATGTGGCGTCAGAAAGGAGCAAATCATGCCGAATTTTCCCCGTACTGACCTCGCCGTCGAGGCCGAAGCCCTCCGCAGTGCCGCCGCTGCGGCGCAGCTTCCCGGCGTGCGCGCCGAGCAGACACAGCGCCGCGGCTTTGCCGTGACGCAGGTGGAGGTGCTCGATGCCGCCGGTTCCGAGGCGTTATGTAAACCAATCGGGCGGTACGACACGCTCGACCTCACCCCGCTGCTGCGCCGCGCGGACGATGCCTTTGAAAACGCCGCGCAGACGCTCTCCGAGCTTCTGCGCGCTGCCCTGCCGCTGATGCCGGAGGCGTCCGTGCTCGTCGTCGGGCTCGGCAACCGGGCGATCACGCCCGACGCCGTCGGACCGGACGCCATGCAGAGCGTGCTCGTCACGCGTCACCTGCGCGCACAGCTGCCCGAGCAGTTCGGACGCTTTCGCTCCGTGGCGGCGCTGACACCCGGCGTGCTCGGCACAACGGGCGTGGAATCGGCCGAGCTCGTCCGCGCCATGACCGACCGCCTGCGCCCGGATGCCGTCATTGTGGTCGATGCGCTCGCCTGCGCCGAGCCGGAGCGCCTCGGCTGCACCGTCCAGCTCACCGACACCGGCATCACGCCCGGCAGCGGCGTCGGCAACGACCGCGCGGGGCTTGACCGCACCACGCTCGGCGTGCCGGTCGCGGCCATCGGGCTGCCGACGGTCATCGACGCGGGCAGCCTCACGGACGACCCGCGCGCCGAGCAGATGTTCGTCACGCCGCGCGACATTGACGCCGTCGTGCGAGACGCAGCCAAGCTCATCGGCTACGGCATCGACCTCGCGCTGCACGACGGTCTGACCGTGGCGGATCTCGACCTCCTGCTGTCGTGAGCCGTGTTTCACGTGAAACATTTCCCGCCGCGCTCGACATTGTTTCACGTGAAACATCACAAAAATTCGCCCCGACGCCCCCAAGCGGTTGAAAACGACGCCGCGCACTGGTATAATAGCGGCAAACACAATTTAGGGAGGCAAACCATGGGCAAAATCATTGCCGTCGCCAACCAGAAAGGCGGAGTCGGCAAGACGACGACGTGCGTGAACCTGACCTGCGCGCTCAAAAAGCGCGGGCGGCGCGTGCTCCTCATCGACTGCGACCCACAGGGCAACAGCACCTCCGGCATGGGCGTGGACAAGACCGTGACGCCCAATTGCTACGACCTGCTGATGAACGGCGCGGCCGCTGCCGACTGCATCCGCAGCACGAAATACGGCGACGTGCTGCCGGCAAATATGAATCTCTCCGGCTGCTCGGTCGAGCTTGTCGGCTCTGCGCAGCGGGAATACATCATGAAAAACGCGCTTGCGCCGGTGCAGGCGGACTATGACTTCATCCTCATCGACTGTCCACCATCGCTCGAGCTGCTGACGATCAATGCGCTCGTCGCGGCCGACAGCGTGCTCATCCCGGTGCAGTGCGAGTATTATGCGCTCGAGGGCATCGCCGATCTCATGCGCAGCATCAAAATGTGCAACAAGCGCCTCAATCCGGAGCTGAGCGTACAGGGCATCGTCATGACCATGTATGACGGGCGCACGAAGCTGTCCGATCAGGTCGTGAACGAGGTGCGCAAATTCTTCGGCAAAAAGGTCTACAAGACCATGATCCCGCGCAACGTGCGCCTGTCCGAGGCGCCGAGCCACCGCAAACCCGCCATCGCCTACGACAAGGAGTCCAAGGGCGCGCGGGCGTATCTGCATCTGGCGGGGGAGCTCATCAAGCGCGAGGAAAAAGCGGCGAAGGCGGCGCAGGAGGCCGCCGCATCGGAGGTGGAACATGGGTAAAGACGGGAAAAAAGGTCTCGGCATGGGGCTCGGGGCGCTGTTTGGGGAGGAATATCCGACCGCGCAGCCCGAGCGCGAGGAGACGGCACCGGATCTGCTGCCGATCGAGAAGATCGAGCCGCGCGCCGACCAGCCGCGCAAGCGCTTTGATCCCGAGGCGCTGGAGCTGCTCGCCGAGTCCATCCGCACCTACGGGCTCATCCAGCCGATCACGGTGCGGCCGCTCGACAGCGGCTTTTATCAGATCATCGCGGGCGAGCGCCGCTGGCGCGCCAGCCGCATGGCCGGACTGAGGGAGGTGCCGGTGCGCATCCTCACGGCCGACGAGCAGCGCGCTATGGAGATGGCACTGGTCGAAAACCTGCAGCGCGAGGACCTGAATCCCATTGAAGAGGCGAAGGGCTACCGCGCCCTGCAGGACGTGTACGGCATGACGCAGGACGATGTGGCGCAGAGCGTGGGCAAGTCGCGCCCCGCCGTCGCCAATGCGACGCGGCTTCTGGCGCTGTCGGAGCAGGTTTTGAAGCTCGTCGAGGACGGGACGCTCTCGGCCGGTCACGCGCGCGCGCTGCTGCCGCTCAGCGATGCGCAGGTGCAGCTCGCCGCGGCGAAAACCGTCATCGAAAAGGGCCTGTCTGTGCGCCGCGCCGAGGCGCTGGCTGCGCAGCTTCTGAAGGAAACGCAGGGAAAAGCGGCAGCAAAGCCCGCCGGCGTCGATTATCTCGGCGAATGCGCGCGCCATCTCGAGCAGGTGCTCGGGCGCAAGGTGCGCATGACGCAGGGACGCAAGACCGGGCGCATCGAGCTGGAATACTACGACGCGGATGACCGCGAGGCGCTGCTGCAGGCGCTCGAGGGCATCGGCCGCAGAAACTGACACCAATTAGAATATTGAGGAGACAGAGACAACATGATTGACATTCGACTCATCCGTGAAAACCCCGAGCTCGTTCGGGAGAACATCCGCAAAAAGTTTCAGGACGCGAAGCTGCCGCTCGTCGACGAGGTGATCGAGCTCGACAAGGCCAACCGCGCCGCCATCAACGAGGCGTCGAATCTGCGCGCCGAGCGCAACACCCTGTCGAAGCAGATCGGCATGCTCATGGGACAGGCGAAAAAAGACCCGTCCAAGCTCGCCGAGGCCGAGGCCGTCAAGGCGCAGGTCACCGCGCAGGCCGCGCGGCTGGCCGAGCTCGAGCAGCAGGAGGCCGAGCTGGAGGCCAAGATCCACAAGATCATGCTCACCATCCCGCAGATCATCGACCCGAGCGTGCCGCTCGGCCCGGATGACAGCTGCAACGTCGAGGTGCAGCGCTTTGGCGACGCCGTCGTGCCGGATTTCCCGATCCCGTACCACACGGAGATCATGGAGCGCTTTGACGGCATCGATCTCGACGCCGCGCGCCGCGTCTCCGGCAACGGTTTTTACTATCTCATGGGCGATATCGCGCGTCTGCACGAGGCCGTGCTGACCTACGCGCGCGATTTCATGATCAACAAGGGCTTTACCTACTGCATCCCGCCGTTTATGATCCACGGCAACGTCGTCGAGGGCGTCATGAGCCAGACGGACATGGACGCCATGATGTACAAGATCGAGGGCGAGGATCTCTATCTGATTGGCACGAGCGAGCACTCCATGATCGGCCGCTACATCGACCAGATCCTCACCGAGGATCAGCTCCCGCAGACGATGACGTCCTATTCGCCCTGCTTCCGCAAGGAAAAAGGCGCGCACGGCATCGAGGAGCGCGGCGTGTACCGCATCCACCAGTTTGAAAAGCAGGAGATGATCGTCGTCTGCCGCCCGGAGGAGAGCATGGACTGGTACGAGAAGCTCTGGCGCTACTCCGTTGAGCTCTTCCGCAGCATGGACATTCCGGTGCGCCAGCTCGAGTGCTGCTCCGGCGACCTCGCCGACCTGAAGGTCAAGTCCTGCGACATCGAGGCGTGGAGCCCGCGCCAGCAGAAGTATTTCGAGGTCTGCTCCTGCTCGAACCTTGGCGACGCGCAGGCGCGCCGTCTGCACATCCGCATCAAGGGCAAAGACGGCAAGAATTACCTCGCCCACACGCTCAACAACACCTGTGTTGCGCCCCCGCGTATGCTCATCGCGTTCCTCGAGAACAACCTCCAGCCCGACGGCAGCGTCGTCATCCCCGAGGTGCTGCGCCCCTACATGGGCGGTAAGGAAGTCCTTGTGCCGAAGCACTGAGCATGCGCTGTGCGCAGCAGCATAGAGATTACAGAAAAACGGAGGCAGCATCATGAAAAAGCCCGGTTGGCTCGATGAATTCAAGACATTTATCTCGCGCGGCAACGTCATTGACCTGGCAGTCGGCGTCGTTGTCGGCGGCGCGTTCACGGCCATCGTCACCGCGCTTGTCAACGATATCATCAACCCGCTCATCTCACTCATCATCGGCGGGCTGGATTTCTCCGGCGTGACCGTCGGGGTGTTCCCGATCGGCGATCTGATCATGGCGATCATCAATTTCCTGTGCATTTCGTTCGTCGTGTTCTGGATGGTGAAGATCATCAACCGCTTCAACCGCAAAAAGGCGGACGAAGCCGAGCCCGAGCCGGAAGCCCCGGCCGAGCCCACGACGGAGGAGCTGCTGGCGGAGATTCTTGCCGAGCTCAAGCTCAGAAACAGCCGTGCCGCCGCAGCACAAACGCTCGACGATGCGGAAAAGGAAGAATATTCCGCCTCTGAGCGCTAAAAAAGTACTTGACACCTCGGGGCTTATATGTTATAGTATATAAGCCTTGAGGGGTCAATTGTATATCGCGGAGTGGAGCAGTTCGGTAGCTCGTCGGGCTCATAACCCGGAGGTCGCAGGTTCAAATCCTGTCTCCGCAACCAGTTCAAGTGGATGTAACGGATTTTCGTTGCATCCACTTTTTTATTATCGTGTCCGGAGCAGGTTTCCGCCTGCTCCGTTTTTCATCCGCGCAGCCCGCATCCTGCTGCATCCCACGCGGGAGCGCACCATTGCCTTTGTGTGCGCTCCTGATGATGATACGCCTGCCGCGTCCCGCGCGGGAGTGAACCGCAAGTTCCATGACAATCCGGCGGCTGCGCGGTACAATCGGGTCAGAAAACAACCTGAAAGACAGAGGTGACGACCCGATGAATCTGAAAGAAGCATTCCGCTATCAGAACAAGCTCCAGTCCTTTCTGGACGAAGCGCAGAGCATCCTCGACCGTGACGCCAACATCACGAAGGTCGAAAACACCTATCTGCGCCGCAAGGTCATGGCCGAGGTGGAGGACGAGACCGTTGCCGCCGTGCCGGAAACGGAGTATTACGAGCAGATCACGGACATTGCCCGTTTCCTTCTGCACCTGCTCGACGAGAAGGAGACGCTCAGCGCTGCCATCCGCACGGCGAAGGATGCGCTGGACATCGACATGGACCGCGAGGTCAGCCTCAACGCCGCGCGTCAGAGCGTTGCCCGCACCTTCCGGCACATGAACGACCTGCGCTGCTGCGAGCAGACGATCCCAAACGGCGGCAGCGGCTACCGCTTCAACGCCGACGGCAATCAGATCACCTACCGCTGCGACGTGCGGCGCGTGACCACGATCAACTACGACCGGAAGGTCATCCGTGCCGCCCTCACGAAGCTCGACCGGCGCGCGGACGAGACCTCGGCCCGGATCGACCTGTGTCTGGTCACGTCCGACGTGGCCTACACGCCGCCCTTTGACGTGAACGCCAGCTTCGCCGAGGCGTTCGCGGTCTACACCGGAAAAGGCGAGGCATAACGCCCCGGCGCAGACCGGCTGTTCCGGGTGCGGCAGGCCAGGAGCAAGCGGATGCCGGTTCAGGTGCAGATGAACGATAACGCTGCACAATTGCAAACGGAAACGACCCGAGCGGCTCGCTCAGCGAGCCTTTCTATTGAATTGGAAAGGACAGCGCCCGGCTTCTCGTCCAGCGTCAAACGCACAGACGTCAAACCCGTTTTTCGCGCAGACACCCATGCCCGCTTCCGAACTGACATCTCCCTCGTGCGGCAGGCAAGCCGACCTCGACTTTGACGAGAAAAGAAAAATTATGTGTGATCTCCTTTCCCGCGCGCAGCGACCGGTCGTGACCTGTCACGCCGCCGGCCGTGCGCCCGGGGCAAATGGCGGAAGCTGCATCGGACGCCTGCCGCATCCGGAACAGCCGGTCAGAAAACAGTGTGAGCAGCAGGTCTCGGCCTGCTGCTCACACACGATATCGGGATCTCCGGCGACGGGGATGAGGATCTGCTCCAGCGACACCTCCAGCAGCGCACCGAGCGCGTACAGATTGTCGACCGTCGGCAGGGTCTCGCCCTTCTGCCACTTGTAGATCGCCCGCGGCTCGGCAAAGCCGAAGTAGCTTTGCAGGTCGCGCACCGTCAGGCCGCGCGCCATGCGCAGGCGGCGGATGTTGTCCCCCGTGGCGGCAAGGTCGATCACGGGGTATGCTTTCAAGCCCATTCGGGTCGCCTCCTTAAAGAGTAATATTGTAAAATACCAGAGACGGCGCAAAAAAGCAAGCCCTGATTTTGAAACGGAGGAAAAAATGAGCCAACCGTTGTATTGGTCGATTGAGAAGTTTTCCCTGCGATATGCCTACTTCCTGTTTTTTGATACCGTCCCCTACCTTGCCGATCAGCTGTTTATCCGGCGACAGGTCAGGGTCTGGTTCGACCAGGAGTACGCGAAAAAGAACAGCCCGTACATTGCGGTCCTGTGCCATGTCCGGAAAAAAGATGTGCCGCAGTTTCTGGACGCCTTGGAGGATCTGAAAAAGAGCATGCTGCTCTGCGGGCATCCTGATTACGTGACAGAGATCCGATCCCTTATGGAGACCATATGCAGCAGCTGAAAGGAGCTGAGACAACATGAATTCCACGCCGATGGCAAAGCGCAGCAAGCGCGCGCAGCGTGAGCACTATGCCGCAAAGCGCGGCTCATGGAACGGCCTCTCCCCGGTCACCCGGGTCGTTCAGAGCAAAAAGACCTACGACCGAAACCGCGTGAAACGAGAAGCCCGCCGCGCAAATGACATATGAAGTCTCCATAGCGCATCGGAAAAGCCAAAAGCCGCCGGCGAGAGCCGGCGGCTTTGCTGTCGCTGGGATCGATTTGCCCCGCGCCGACAGGGGAGATCGGCGCGGGCGCATCCTTTTTTAAATATGGAAAAGCATCGGAAAAGGCTTGCTAAAAGTTAGACAAGATGATAAAGTAAATTCGTATGTGCCAATTTGCCGGGACACCGGCGGGCAGCCGTGCGCGTGGGAAGCGCCGTCTGCCGGAAAGGGGAACAAAGAAGATGGGTTATCTGAAATATCTCAAGCTCATGAACCGCATGAACGCCGTCACGCAGGTGCCGCAGCCGCCGGTGCCGCAGTTTGAAAAGTTCTGCAGGCTGTTCGTGACCGACGAGGAATACGACATCATGATGGGCATGAAGCTGCGCGGCAACACCGAGGCGGAGCTGCGCGCGCTCTACACGGGCAGCGACTGGGCCGGCACACTCTACGACATGTGCCGCAAGGGCTTCCTGCTCAAGATCTACGACGGGCCGGAGCCGACCTTCGACCTCGCGCCGATGCTGCCGGGCTGGTTTGAGTTTCCGCTGTCGACGGGCGAGGACAATGAGACGCTGCAAAAGGCGTCGGAGCTGTTCACCTCGGCCATCAACATGGTCACCACGCTCAACGTCGAGCCGCTGCGCACGGGCTACGCCGTCATGAACAATCTCAACAAGCTCAAGGGCGACAAGGGCCACATGGAGGTCGCGCTCCCGCTCGAGGGCAAGGCCGCCGGCAAGGTCGTGCACGTGGACCGCAAGCTCTCCAACGACACGACGAGCGTCGTGCCGAGCTACCAGCTCGAGGCGTATCTCGACAGCCTCCCGGACGACGCGCCCATCAGCGTCATGCACTGCTTCTGCCGCAACATCCGCCGCAGAGAGGGCATGCAGCCCAAGCACCCCACGCCGGATGAGGTGTGCCTGTGCGTCGGCAACATCGCCAAGCAGATCATCGAGTACGGCGTCGGCCGTCAGGTCAGTAAGGCCGAGGCGCGCCAGATCCTCGTCGACTGCGAGAAGAAGGGCTGCGTGCATCAGGTGTTCCACTACGCCTGCAACATGGACGAGGAGACGACCGCCATCTGCAACTGCGACACGCAGTGCTGCGAGATGCTCGGCTCGTACACGCGCGGCGGCATGCAGCCGCTGTATATGCGCGCGCACGCAAAGCCCGTCATCGTCCACCCGGAAAACTGCAACGGCTGCAACATCTGCAACCACTTCTGCCCGACCGTGGCCACCGGTTTCAACGCGCAGACCGGCAAGGTGTTCGTGGAGTATCAGCGCTGCATCGGCTGCGGCGTGTGCGTCACGAAGTGCCCGAAGGACGTGCGCAAGATGGTCGACGGCGACCGCGTGCTCTTCTGCAAGCCGCTCAAGAAGTCGCTCGTGCGCGAGCGCAACGTCCGCCGCCAGCCGAAGAAGAACTGAATGCACGAGGCGGCCATTGCCAAGGAGGTCTTTGACATCGCACAGCAGGCGATGACGGAAAACGGCCTCACGCGCCTCACGCGCATCGTCATGGACATCGGCGAGTATTCCGCTGTCGTGCCCGAGCAGCTGCAGCTCGTGTTCCGCATCGCGGTGCACAACACCGCCATGGACGGCTGCGCGCTCGAGATCCATGACCTGCCCGGCGAGCTGGGCATGTATGTGCGCACGATCGAGGGCGAGTAGACTGTCAAAAAGTATTGCTTTTTGACAAAGGGGATTTGCGGCATGACTGCAGCGCACGCGCCGTCCACCGGAGGCGGACAGCGCGCACGTTTGCAGGCCGAGCGGTATTTTCTCCGCCGCGCATGTCGCCGGAGAAAATGACCGGACTTTCTTTCGCCGCTCCGGCGGCGAAAGGCTACGAGGTTTTTGATAAGCTGACGCCCGCAGGGACAAAATCCCTGCGGGCGTGTTTTGTGGGTTGTTCTGTGCTTTAGATGTAGAAGGCCGGCTCCTTGCGCCCGACGCAGTATTTTTTCACCGTCGCGGCGGCAGCCAGCCGCAGCGGAAGCGGCACGCTGCGCGCCGTCTGCGGGCAGATCTGGATGCAGCGCATACAGGAGATGCACTTGCGCTTGTCGACCTTTTTCGGCGCGTCCTTCGGGATCGCCCCGGCGGGGCAGTTGTCCGCGCACAGACCGCAGCTGATGCAGCGCAGACCGCCGGTCGGCTTGAGCGGCAGACCGTTGTAGTCACAGTAGGGCTTGTTTCCGGGCACGGTGATCCCGGCAGGCGCGTCCTCGGCGAGCTTGGACGCGAGCTGCGCACAAAACGCCGCAATCTTTGCGCGGTCGGATGCGTCCGGACGCCCGATGGCGATGTCGGTGTTGATCGAGTGCGGCGCGACGACCTCCGCCGCCGCGACCACGCGAAAGCCCAGCGGGGCGAGCGTGTCGCGCATTTCCAGCAGCGCATCGTCCACGGCGCGGTTGCCGAACACGGCCACGAGCGTGACCGGGGTATCCGTTCCGTGCAGGGCGCGCACGCGCGCAAGGCACGGCTCGGGCACGCGCCCGCCGTAGACCGGGAAGAACAGCAGCAGACGGTCGTCGGCAGTGAAGGTTTTTGCCTCGGCGTGTACGGTGATGTCGGTGCAGGCGTCCGGCGCGCCGAGCTGCTCGGCGAAGAGCCCGGCGACGGTCTTTGTGCCGCCCGTGGGACTGAAGAAATACAGGTGCAGATTGTGCGGTTGCATGGCATGACCTCCCGTTGTGTTGTGTTTGTGTTCGTGTAGTTTCATCATAGCAAATGCCGCGCGCGATTGCAACCGCCGCGTCAGTACAGCTGCAGCCCGGTCAGATAGCCGTCCAGCCGGGACAGCCGCTGCGGCGGCGAAAGGCTGCGAGGTTCTTTGACAAGCCGGGACCCTGCCGCACCTGCGGCAGGGTCTGTTGCAGTTTTTGCGCCGATGCGCTATACTGGCAGCAGCAACACGAAAGGAGGCGGCCGCCGTGCGCGAATCCGCAACGAAAAAAGTGATCGCCGAGAGCCTCAAGCGCCGCATGCTCCGGCACAATCTGACGGACATCACCGTGACCGACCTGTGCACGGACGCGGAGATCAACCGCCGCACGTTCTACCGGCACTTCACGGACAAGTACCAGCTCGTGACGTGGATCTACGAAAACGGCTTCCAGAAGGCGATCGGCGACGATGAGCCGGGGCTGTTCGACCTCTTCGGCCGCGTGTGCACGTATCTGTATGCCGACCGCGCGTTTTACGCCCGCGCACTCACGTTCACGGGGCAAAACTCGTTCCGCGACTTTCTCTGCGGCCGGCTGCATCCATATTTGCAGAAGGATTTTTCCGACCTTTTTTCCAATCCGCAGACCGAGGCGTTCATGTCCGGGAAGATGTCGAACGTCGTCATCGACATCGTGCAAAACTGGCTCGAGCAGCCGGATTGCCCACCGCCGGAGGAGTTCGCGCCGTGGGCGCTGAACCTGTGGCGGAGCATTATGGGGCGCTGGAAAGACCTCGGCGATGCGTGGGAGCACACTCTAGACCACAAAAACGCATAAGTGAGGCAAAAAGCCACAGGACTCCGGTTCTGTGGCTTTTCTTGTGGCGCAAATTGTTCTATGCTTACCTCACCCCCCTAATTGGATGTGCGCAGGCGCGGAGAGCGTTGTTCCGGTCTTTCATGGTGCTTCTCCACCCGTTGCGCGACGGCTGCCTGCGCCTCCAACTTTGTCCTTTCTGCGGATCGGAAGATCCCGCGTTTCTTTGATAGCAAGCGCCCCGTGCTGTATCAGCAGCACGGGGCGCTCGACTGTCAAAAAAGCAGTACTTTTTGACAAAGGGGTTTGCAGTCTGCTGCGCGCATAATTTGTGCGCCGCCGGCGCACAAATTCCACACTTGCAGCCTGAGAAGTATTTTCTTCGCCGCACATGTCGCCGAAGAAAATGATTGGACTTTCTTTGCGCCTGCGGGCGCAAACTCTACGAGTTTTTTGACAAACTGAAAACCGCCTCTGTTCAACGAACAGAGGCGGTTTTTCTGCAGCTGCGCTCACACCAGAAACGGCGAGCGCAGATAGCGCTTGCGCAAAAAGATGTTGCCGCCCTTCGGCGGACCGACCTGCGTGAAGCCGGCGGCCTCGAACATCTCGAGCGCAATGCGGTTGGTGTGATACACGTGCGTGACGACCTGCTCAAACGACTGCGCCGCCGCCAGCTCCTCCACGGCGCGCAGCATCGCCTTGCCCCAGCCGTGCCCGCGGCAGGCGGGATAGACGAAAAAGTCGTTGATGAACACCGTCTCGGGCTCGGTCGTGTCGCACCAGAGTTCGCCCACGGTCTCGCCGCCGGACTCGGCCGCCAGCAGATAGTTGCGCGGCGTGTCCGTCCCCTGCGGCAGCATCTCATCGAGCGCGCCCTGCGCCTCGGTGAGCGCGTGCTCCTGCGTATCCGTCGCGCGGGCGAAGAGCAGCTCCTGCGCATAGCGCGCGATGTTGCGCTGCCGGAACGACGCAAATTCCTCTGCGCGCAGCACGCGCAGATCCACATTCTGTCCCATAAATGACCTCCTGTTACGCCTCGGGCTGGATCATGCGCCGCGCGTTGACCGGTGTCAGCAGATCGCCGTACAGATCCCGCAGCAGCAGCTGCGCCACCGGCGTGATGTCCTCCGTGCTCTGGCAGGGGCGCAGATACAGCGCCGCCGGCTGCCCGTTCCAGCGGAAGCGGAAGCCCGTGTCGCGGTAGCCGTTTTCCCGGAGCATCCGCTCGCGCTCCGGCAGCGCCACGCACGTGCGGCTCTGGCAATAGAGCACGCCCCTTTTGCCGGCATAGCAGCGCGCGACCAGCTCCGCCGCCACGCGCCCGAGCAGCTGCCTGCGCAAAAACGGATAGATCGTCAGCATGTGCACCAGCACATAGCCATACGGGGAGCACACCGTCACGAGTGCATAGCCCGCCTCGCGCTGATCGTCCGACCGGAAGAGCAGCAGCTCCATGCGCCGGCGCATCATCGCCGTGGCGATCACGGCCTGCGGCAGCAGCTCAGGCGCGGCAAACTCGCGCTTCATGTCCGGATACAGGCGCACGAGATCCTTGAGCCTGCCCCGCTCGAGGTGGAGCTTCCGGATCGGCGGCATATGCAGCAGCAGCTCCTCCAGTCCAAAGAGGCGCTCTCCGGTGTCCCATGTTTCGTTTGGCTCGCGCGCCGGGTTTTTCTCCCGCGGCGGCAGATGGACGATCTTCGGCTCTGTCATGCAAACTTCTCCCTTTGCGCGACGGCCAGCGCGTCGCAGCGGTTGTTGTACACATTATCGGCGTGCCCCTTGACCCAGACAAACTGCACCTTGTGCGTCTGCAGCAGGGCGTCGAGCGTCTGCCAGAGGTCGGCGTTTTTCAGCTCGCCCTCCTTGCGCCGCCAGCCCTTCTGCTTCCAGCCGCGCAGCCAGCCGAGGTTGATGGCGTTGGCCAGATACTGACTGTCCGTATACAGCGTCACCTGACACGGCTCGCGCAGGCTCTGCAGCGCGGTGATCGCTCCGAGCAGCTCCATGCGGTTGTTCGTCGTGGACGGTTCGCCGCCGGAGAGCTCGCGCTCATGCGCGCCGTATTTCAGGATCGCGCCCCAGCCGCCGGGGCCGGGGTTGCCGGAGCAGGCGCCGTCGGTGTAGATGATGACCTGCTTCATGCCTCGCTCTCCCCGGCAGGCGCGTCCTCGCTCTCGGCGCGGTCGGTGAGCGCCACGGAGATGACCCGCGCACCCTCAGACAGGCGCATGATGCGCACGCCCTGCGTCGCACGGCCGAGCTCGGAGATGCCGGCGGCCTCCATGCGGATGATGACGCCGTCGTCCGAGACGACGAGCACGTCGTCACTGTCCTGCACGACCTTGACCGCCGCGACCGGGCCGGTCTTGTCGGTGATGTTGTAGTTTTTCATGCCCGAGCCGCCGCGGTGCTGCGGTTCCTCGCCGCCGCGGATGTACTCGGACGCCGGGGTGCGCTTGCCGTAGCCGTGCTCGGTGATGGACAGCACGCTCGCATCCGGCTGCGCGATCTCCGCGCCGACGACCCAGTCGCCGTCCTTGAGGCGGATGCCGCGCACGCCGACGGCCTCGCGGCCCATCGGGCGCACGTCCGTCTCGGCAAAGCAGATGGCCTGCCCGTTGTGCGTGGCCATGAGGATGTTCTGACTGCCGTCGGTGCGCATGACGTTGATGAGCTCATCGCCCTCGTCAAGCGTGAGCGCGCGGATGCCGCTCGTGCGGATGTTGCGCAGCGCCGAGAGCGCCATGCGCTTGACCGTGCCGCTGCGCGTGGCAAAGACGAGGAACGAATCGTCGTCCATCTCGCGCACGTGCAGCATGGCGCTGACCTTCTCGTCCTTTTCCACCTGGATGAAGTTGACGATGTTCACGCCGCGCGCGGTGCGTCCGGCCTCGGGGATGAGATAACCCTTCTTGCGGTAGCAGCGGCCGCGGTCGGTGAAGAAGAGGATGTAGTCATGGGTCGAGGCGGTAAAGACGGTCTCGACATAGTCCTCGTCGCGCAGCGTCGCCGCGCGCACGCCCTTGCCGCCGCGCTTTTGCGCGGTGTACTCGTCGACGGGTACACGCTTGATGTTGCCGCCGTGCGAGAGCGTGAACACACACTGCTCCTCCTCGATGAGGTCCTCGATGTCGATATCGTCCTCGATGTCCTGGATCTCGGTCTTGCGCGCGTCGCCGTACTTGTCGCGGATGGCGATGAGCTCGTCGCGCAGCACGCCCTTGACCTTTTCGGGGTCGGCGAGCAGCTCGCGGAAGTAGGCGATGCGCTGCTCGAGCTCGTCATATTCGTTTTGCAGCTTCTCGCGCTCGAGACCCTGCAGGGCCTTGAGGCGCATATCGAGGATGGCCTGCGCCTGCACCTCGGAGAGGCTGAAGCGCTGCATGAGGTTTTCCTTGGCGTTGTCATAGCTCTCGCGGATGATGCGGATGACCTCGTCGATGTTCTCCTCGGCGATGAGCAGACCCTCAAGCAGATGCGCGCGCTCGAGCGCTTTCTTGAGGTCGAACTTCGTGCGCCGGACGATGATTTCCTCCTGGAAGGTGAGATACTCGTCGAGGATGTGCCGCAGGGACAGGATCTTCGGCTGCGACTGGTTGTCGACCAGCGCGAGCATATTCACGGCGAACGTGGTCTGCATCTGCGTCTGGGCGAAGAGACGGTTGAGCACGACCTGCGTGTTGGCGTCCTTCTTGAGCTCGATGACGATGCGCATACCGTTGCGGTCGGATTCGTCGCGCAATCCGGAGATGCCGTCGAGCTTCTTGTCGCGCACCTGCTCGGAGATGTTCTGGATGAGCTGGCGCTTGTTGACCTGATACGGCAGCTCCGTCACGATGATGCGGATGCGGTCGTGTCCCCACGTCTCGGTCTCGGTGCGGGCGCGCACGACGACGCGGCCGCGGCCGGTGGCGTAGGCCGCGCGGATGCCGCTGCGGCCGACGATGATGCCCCTGGTCGGGAAGTCCGGGCCCGTGACGTGCTGCATGAGGTCGCTGAGCGTGGCGTCCGGATTTTCGAGCACGCACACGCAGGCGTTGATGACCTCGGTGAGGTTGTGCGGCGGGATATTCGTCGCCATGCCGACGGCGATGCCCGAGCTGCCGTTGACGAGCAGGTTCGGGAAGCGGCACGGCAGCACGCGCGGCTCGCGGCGGGTCTCGTCAAAGTTCGGGTCCCAGTCCACGGTGTCCTTGTCGATGTCGCGCAGCATTTCGTTGGCGATCTTCGACAGGCGCGCCTCGGTGTATCGGTAGGCGGCCGGGGGGTCGCCGTCGACAGAGCCGAAGTTGCCGTGACCGTCGACGAGCATATAGCGCATGGAGAAATCCTGCGCCAGACGCACCATCGCGTCATACACGGACGCGTCGCCGTGCGGATGATACCGGCCGAGCACGTCGCCGACGCAGGTGGCGGATTTTTTGAAGGGCTTGTCCGAGGTCAGGTTGTCCTCGTACATGGCGTAGAGGATACGCCGGTGCACGGGCTTGAGACCGTCGCGCACATCCGGCAGCGCACGTCCGACGATGACGGACATGGCATACTCGATGTAAGAGGTCTGCATCTCATGGACGAGCTCGCTTTGAATGATCTTCTGGTCGGGATAGAGGATGTCCTCCCGTTTATAGTCCTTGGCCATGGCTGCACACCTCCTTAAATGTCAATGTTGACCGCGTACTTGGCGTTCTGCTCGATGAACGCCTTGCGCGGCTCGACCTTTTCGCCCATGAGCACGGTGAACACCTCGTCGGCGTGCACGGCGTCCTCGAGCGTGATCTGCTTGAGCGTGCGGGTCTCGGGGTTCATGGTCGTCTCCCAGAGCTCGTGCGGGTCCATCTCGCCGAGACCCTTGAAGCGGTTAATGTCGATCTTCGCGTTTGGGTTGTCGCCGCGCATCTCGGCGGAGATGCGGTCGCGCTCCTCGTCGGAGAAGGCGACGCGCGAGGTCTTGCCGCGGTTGAGCTTATACAGCGGCGGGATGGCGGAATAGACATAGCCGCCGTCGATGAGCGGACGCATGAAGCGGAAGAAGAACGTCAGCAGCAGCGTGCGGATATGGCTGCCGTCGACATCGGCATCGGCCATGATGATGACCTTGTGATAGCGGAGCTTGCTGATGTCAAACTCCTCGCCGAGTCCCGCGCCGAGCGCCGTGATGACGGGGGTAAGCTTGTCGTTGCCGTAGACCTTGTCGGCGCGCGCCTTTTCGACGTTGAGCATCTTGCCCCAGAGCGGCAGGATCGCCTGGAAGCGCGAGTCGCGTCCCTGCGTGGCAGAGCCGCCTGCACTGTCGCCCTCGACGATGTAGAGCTCGGTCAGCGAGGGGTCGCGGTCGTTGCAGTCGCGCAGCTTGTCGGGCATATTGAAGCCCTCGAGCCCGTTTTTGCGGCGGATATTTTCGCGCGCGCGGCGGGCAGCCTCGCGGGCGCGCGAGGCCGTGAGCGCCTTTTCGATGATCGTGCGGCCGACGACGGGGTTCTCCTCCAGAAACTGCGACAGGCGGTCAAAGACGACCGAGTCGACGAGCGCGCGCATTTCGGAGTTGCCGAGCTTGGCCTTCGTCTGCCCCTCAAACTGGGGGTTGGTGAGCTTGACGGAGATGACCGCCGTGAGACCCTCGCGGCTGTCCTCGCCAGAGATGCTGTCGCCCTCCTTGAGGATACCGCTCTTCTTGCCGTAGGAGTTGAGCGCGCGCGTGAGCGCGGCCTTGAAGCCGGTCTCGTGCATGCCGCCCTCCGGCGTGTGGATGTTGTTGGCGAAGGAGACGATAACCTCGTTGTAGCCGTCGTTATACTGCAGCGCGATCTCGCACATGGAGTCGCTGCGCTCGCCGGCCATATAGATGGCCTCGGGGTGCAGCGCGGTCTTGTTGCGGTTGATGAAGTCCACGAACTCGCGGATGCCGCCCTCGTAGCACATCGACTCGCTCACGGGCTCCTCGCCGCGCAGGTCGGTGATCGTGATGCGCAGGCCGGCGTTGAGAAACGCCTGCTCGCGCATGCGCACGTGCAGCGTCTCATAGTCATAGACCGTGTCCTCGAACATAACAGGGTCGGGCTTGAAGCGCACGGTCGTGCCGGTGTGGTCGGTCTCGCCGACGACGGTCATGGCCTGCGTCGTCTCGCCGCGGGAAAACTTCATCTGATAGATCTTCCCGTTTTTGTGCACGTTCACTTCCAGCCACTCGGACAGGGCGTTGACGACCGACGCGCCCACGCCGTGCAGGCCGCCGGAGACCTTATAGCCCCCGCCGCCGAACTTGCCGCCCGCGTGCAGCACCGTGAACACGACCTCAAGCGCGGACTTGCCCGTCTGCGGCTGCACGTCCACGGGGATGCCGCGGCCGTTGTCGCTCACGCAGATGATGTCGCCCGGCTCGATGGTCAGCTCGATATGGCTGCAGTAGCCCGCGAGCGCCTCGTCGATGGAGTTGTCGACGATCTCATACACGAGGTGGTGCAGACCGGACGACGACGTCGAGCCAATGTACATACCCGGACGCTTGCGCACGGCCTCCAGACCCTCGAGCACCTGGATCTGGCTGGCGTCATATTTTTGTGTGATCTTGTCTGTGATATCTGGCATGGATTTGCTTCCTTCCGTACAGCGCCGCGGTCAGAGATTTTCCAGTCCGCTGGCCTTGCTGCGTTTATATAGTGTTGCGGTGTTGAGCTGTGACAGATAGCAGGTCTGCCCGCTGCCGAGCGAGCAGAGCACGAACGCCTTGGGCAGCTCGTCTCCGGCGGCGTTTTCCACCTGACCGGCCTGTTCCCATTTTTCCAGCGTCTCGCGCGTGCGGTGCGACCATGTGGCGGTGTCCATGTCGAACACGCCGAGCACGCTCTTTTGCAGCGCGATGACCTGATTGCCGAGATGCAGATACATCAGCGGATCCCCCCGTTCTGCACCGTGAGCACGCGGCCGCCGGTGCGTTCGGCGATGCGCGCGTCCTCGCAACAGGTGATGAGTGTCTGCCCGCCGCCGATGCGGTTGAGCACGAACGCCTGCCGCTGCGCGTCGAGCTCGGAGAGCACGTCGTCGAGCATGAGCACGGGATATTCGTCAAACTCGTCGTGGAAGATCTCCCGCTCGGCGAGCTTGAGCGACAGTGCCGCCGTGCGTGTCTGCCCCTGCGAGGCGAACGCGCGCGCCGGCTGACCGTTGATGTCGATGAGCAGATCGTCCTTGTGCGCGCCGGTGAGGCACTGGCCGCTGTCGAGCTCGGCGCGGCGGTGCTGCTCCTGATGGTCGCACAGGGCGTAGTAGATCTCCTTTTCCGTGCCGAGGGCATCGGTCACGGTGCTGACCGTGCGGTAGGCAAGCGTCAGCTTGTCGCGCCCGCCGGAAAAATCGGCGTGGATGGGCGCGGCCGCGATGTTCAGGCGTGAGGCATAGGCCGCGCGGTAGCGGATGAGTTTGGCCGAAACCCTGCACATCTGGTCGGAAAAATCGTCGAGCGTGTCGAGCAGCGACGGTTTTTCGTGCCAGTCGCGCAAAATCGCGGATTTCTGGTCATACAGGCGGCTGTATTCCGCCAGCAGCGCGCCGTATTTCGGCCGCAGCTGACTGATGGCCATATCCATCATGCGCCGGCGGGCAGCCGGCCCGTCGCGGATGATGTTCAGATCGTCCGGGCAGAAGAGCACGGCGGCAAAGTTCCCCGCGAGCTCGGCGGCGGTCTTTTTCACGCCGTTTTGCCAGATCTGCTTGCGCTGCCCCTGCCGGAGCACGACGCGCACGGTCTGCTCCCGCCCGAAGGCGTACACGTCCGCGAGCACCTCCGCGCCCGTATAGCCGAAGCCGATGAGCTCTTTGTCAAAGCGGGTGCGAAAGCTCTTGCCGCCCGTGAGCAGGTACACCGCCTCGAGCAGATTCGTCTTGCCCTGTGCGTTTTCGCCGGTGATGACGTTCGTGCCGGGCGAAAACTCCGCCGCGGCGAATGCATAGTTGCGCCAGCCGTTGAGCGCGATCCTGCGCACGATCATTGCGCGCTCTGTACCTGCAGCGTGTGCCCGGCGAAGGTCACGGTGTCACCCGGGCGGATCTTTTTGCCGCGCATCGTGCACGTCTCGCCGTTGACAGCGACCATGCCGTCGGTGATGACCTGCTTTGCCTCGCCGCCGGTCCCCGTGAGGGCGGCAAACTTCAGCAGCGCGTCGAGCTTGATGAATTCCGTTTCGATCGTGATCGTTTCCATAGTTCTCACTCCGGTCACTGTCCGGCGCGCAGACGCACCGGCAGCACCATATACACAAAGTTGTCGCTTCCGTCCGCCGGCACGAAGATGCACGGGCTCGAGCCGGTGTTGAGGCAGACGTTGAGCTCATCTGCCGGCGCCGCCTTGAGCGCGTCGGACAGGTAGTGGTCGTTAAAGCCGATCTCGAGATCGCCGCCGTCGCCCTCGCACGGGCAGGAATCGGCCGCCTTGCCGAGCGGCGTCGTGCACACGAAGTCGATGGCGTCCTTGCGGAAGGTCAGGCGCAGGGGGGCGTTGTTTTTGCTGTCGACGATGAGCGACACGCGCTCGACCACGTCGAGCAGGTCCGTGCGCGCGGTCTTGACCGTGATGCGGAACGACTCCGGGATTGCCTTCTTATAATTGAGGAAGTCGCCCTCCAGCCGGCGCGAGAGGATGACGGTGCTGCCGACGGTGAAGGAGATGTGCTTGCTGCCGACGGACATCTTGACGCGCTCGTCGCTGTCGCCGCACAGACGCTCCAGATCGCTCAGCGCCGTGCCCGGCACGATGAAGCTGCAGTCGTCGCCATAGCCCTCAACGGGCTCGCGGCGCAGCGCCAGACGGTAGCCGTCGACGGAGACCATGGTCAGCTCGTTGTGCGCGATCTCAAAGAGCGTGCCCATGTAGACCGGGCGGCTCTCGTTCGTGCTCACGGCGAAGGAGCACTCGTTGATCATCTTCTTGAGCAGATCCTGCGGCAGGGACACGCCGTTTTCGGCCTCCACGCTCGGCAGGTCGGGATAATCCTCCGCACTCATGCCGACGAGGTTGAAGGACGAACGGCCGCACCTGACGGTGACCGTGCCGTTTTCGGCCTCGACGGTCACGACGCCGTCGGGCATGCGGCGCAGCATCTCGCAAAACAGGCGCGCGCCGACGAGCACGCTGCCCGGTTCGGGGATGTCTGCTTCCATGTTGGTGTAGATGGCCTTTTTCAGGTCATAGCCGGTGATGCGCAGATCCGCACCTGCCTCGAGCAGCAGGCCCTCGAGCGCGGCGATCGGGCTCTTGGGTGCGGCGGCGCGGGCTGCGGATGCTGCAGCCTGCTGCAGAACGTACTTGTCACAAGAAAATTTCATGAGCGGCCTCCTTAATCAGAAACGTTTCGTCTATTCGAAAGATAGAAAGCATATTTTTAGTAGTAGTAGTAGAGCTGTTCGTTTGGTGGAAAACCGGTCTGAGCCGTTGCGGCGTCTGAAAAACCGGTGTTGAAAAAATTGTGGAAAGGTTGGTAACTTATAAACTCCCAGAATCAGGCAAATTTAACGTCCACAGCTTTCCACACGTTCTCCACGTTAGGATAACAGCGATGTGTGGAAAACGGCGTCAGTTTTTCGAGTTGATGTTGCTCGTGATGTCGCGCACGGTGGCGGAGATATCAGGGTCGGACTTGAGCAGCTCCTCGACCTTGCGGATGGAGCTGAGCACGGTCGCGTGGTTGCGGCCGCCGAACTCCTCGCCGATCTCCTTGAGGGGGAGATTCGTGAGATTGCGCATGAGGTACATGGCGATCTGGCGGGCCATGGCGGTCTTTTTGCTGCGGCTCTGCCCGCGCAGGTCCGCTCCGCTGAGCTGGAACGAGCGCGCGGATTCTTCAATGATGACGTCCGGCGTGGGGATGTACGTGCCGGTGCGGATGACGTCCTTGATGGCGCGCTTGACGGAGTCGACCGTGATCGTGTCGTCAAGGATGTCGCGATAGGCGGTCAGGCGCTTGACGACGCCCTCGAGCTGACGGACGTTGGAGGTGATGTTTTCGGCGATGTACTGCACGACCTCCTCGGAGAGCACCATGCCGAACTGCGCGGCCTTCGTGCGGATGATGGCCGTGCGCGTCTCGAGATCCGGCGGCTGCACGTCCGCGAGCAGGCCGCCCTCGAGCCGGGAGCACAGGCGGTCGTTGAGGCGCTTCATCTCCTTCGGCGGCCGGTCGGAGGTCACGACGATCTGCTTTCCGGCCTCGTACAGACAGTTGAAGGTGTGGAAAAACTCCTCCTGCGTGCTGTCCTTGCCGGCGATGAACTGGATATCGTCCATGAGCAAAAGGTCTGCATTGCGGTATTTCTGGCGGAAATTCTCCGCCGTGCCCGTGCCGATGGATTTGACCATCTGGTTGACGAACTCCTCGCCCTTGACGTAGGCGATCTTCGCGCCGGGATTGTTGTGGCGGATGGTCTGCCCGATGGCGAGCAGAAGGTGCGTCTTGCCGAGGCCGGAGTTGCCGTAGATGATCAGCGGGTTATACACCTTGCCGGGATTCTGAGACACGGCGATGGCCGCCGCGTGCGCGAACTTGTTGCTCGGCCCGACGATGAAGCGGTCGAACGTGTACCCGTCCATCTCCGGCATCTCCTCGGCGGAGGGGCGCTTCTCGCGGTATTCGAGCAGCTCGTCGTCCCCGGCGAGCACGACCAGCTCGAACGGGCAGGAGAACAGGTCGTAGAGCTTGGCACAGATCGTCTTTTCAAAGCGCGCCTGAATGATGCTGCGCTTAAAATCCGACGTGGTGTGCACGATGAGCGTATTATTATTGATCTCGATCGGGGTGCAATCGGAAAACCAGGTATTGATCGCCGTCTGGGTCAGCTCCTGCGAGAGGCTGTCCATCACGACGGACCAGATATCGGTGAGCGAATTCATGGTGGCCATAGGGTCGGCTCCTTCAAAAAATGTCGCGCAGCCGCGCTGCGCACACACGCTGCCGGCTACACTACCAGTATAACAAAAATTCACGATTATTTCAACAATAATGTCAGGATTTATTATATAAATAGGTGTAGAATCTGCCGCAGACGGGGAATTGTTTTCCTGTGCAGGTTGTGGTATGATAAAAAGACGCTGATTTTTCATTTTTCCATAAAGCAGGTGCTGTTTTGTTCTTAGTCGCACAGGCCGGACAGCTGTTCGGCGATACGGAAGCAGCCGCCCTCCCGTCCTTGCTGGAGAGCGGGCGGCTTCCTGCGCGCATTTCGGGGCTGCCGGCGAGCGGCCGCGCGCTGCTGGCGGCGTCGATGCACGCGCAGCTCGATGCGCCGGTGCTGGCCGTGTGCCCGGATGAGGCGGCGGCCGAGCTGTTTCAGAAGGATCTTACCGCCCTGCTCGGACAGGACGTGCCGCTGCTGACGGCGCGCGACTATACGTTTTATACGGTCGAGAGCGTCTCGCGCCAGACCGAGCAGAAGCGCCTGAGCGCGCTCTACGCGCTCGCAGCGGGCACGGCGCCGGCCGTGGTGTGTACGGTCTCGGGTCTGCTGCAGCGCGCCATGCCGAAGGAAAAACTGCTGCAGGCGGCCTTTGAGATCCGCGATGGCACGTCGCTCCCGCCCGAGGACGCCGAGGATGCGCTGCTGCGCTGCGGCTATCTGCGCACGGCGCAGGTCGAGGGGCCGGGGCAGTTTTCACGCCGCGGCGGCATTCTCGACTTTTTCTCGCCCGCGTATCCGCAGCCGGTGCGTGTGGAGTTCTGGGGCGACGATGTGGACTCCATGGGCTTTTTCGACCCCGAGAGCCAGCGCCGCACCCAGCCGCTCGACGCCTGCCGCATCCTGCCCGCCGCCGAGACGCTGCTGCCCCTGTATCCGGGCGGAAGCGCCGCTCTGGGCGAGCAGCTGCAGAAGATCGCGCAGCGCACCGCCGCGAAAAAGGACAACGACACGGCGCAGAAGCTTGCCGCCGCGCTGCATGCCGACGGGGAAAAGCTCTGCAATGACTGCCTGCTCCCGGCGGCGGATCGCTACATGGGCTTTGTGTATGACACGTTTGCAACGGCGCTGGACTATCTTGCGCCGGAGGCGGCCGTGCTCATCGACCAGCCCGCGCGCTGCGCGGAGCGCGCCAAGGAATACACCGCGCAGCTGCGCGAGGATGTGTCCCTGCTCGTGCGCAGCGGCACGATGGCCGCGCGCGCCGAGACGTTTTATGAGCCGTTTGCCGACATGATGCGCCGCATACAGGAGTGGGCGGTCGTGCTGGCCGACGGTCTGCAGCTCGGCCGCAGCCCCATCGAGCCCCGCACCATGGTGAGTCTGACGGCAAAGCAGCTCCCGTCCTACGGCGGCAGCAGCCAGACGGCGGCCGACGACATCACGCACTATCAGAACCTCGGCTACCGTGTGGTGGTGCTGGCGGGCGATCTGCGCCGGGCGCGCATCTTGTGCGAATTTCTCGACGGGCACGGCATCCGTGCCGCCGCGGCCGAGCATCCCGATGCCCTGCCCGGGCCGGGGCAGTGCCTTGTCACGGCGGGCAGCCTCTCGGCCGGCATCGAGTTTCCGTATGCCAGGCTCGCCATCCTCACGGACACGCAGATCGCGGCGTCCGGTCTGCGGCGCGCAAAGCACAAAAAGAAATCCAACCGCGAGAAGATCAACTCCTACACTGACCTCTCCGTGGGCGATCTCGTCGTGCACGAATACCACGGCATCGGCCGCTTCGCGGGCATCGTGCAGATGCCGGTCGACGGCGCGGTGAAAGACTATATCAAGATCAGCTACGCCGGCGCGGACACGCTCTATGTCCCGGCGACGCAGCTCGACATGGTCAGCAAGTACATCGGCGCGGGCGAGGACCGGCCGGTGAAGCTGTCCAAAATGGGCGGCACGGAATGGGCGCGCACGAAATCGCGCGCCAAGGCCGCCGCCAAAAGCATGGCCAAGGAGCTCACTGCGCTCTATGCCGCGCGCAGCCGCACGAAGGGACACGCCTTCGCGCCCGACAGCCCGTGGCAGACGGAGTTTGAGGAGCACTTCGGCTATCCGGAGACGGACGATCAGCTGCGCTGCATTCAGGAGATCAAGACCGACATGGAAAAGCCTGTGCCGATGGATCGCCTCCTGTGCGGCGACGTGGGCTACGGCAAGACCGAGGTCGCCCTGCGCGCCGTGATGAAGTGCGTGCTCGACGGGCGGCAGGCGGCCATCCTCGTGCCGACGACGGTGCTCGCCCAGCAGCACTATCAGACCGCCGTGCAGCGCTTTTACGGCTTCCCGGTCGAGATCCGCATGCTCTCGCGCTTCTGCACGCAATCGCAGGTGCGCCAGACGCTCGCCGATATGCGCACGGGCAAGTGCGACCTCGTGATCGGCACGCACAAGCTGCTGCAGAAGAATATCGAGTTCAAGAATCTCGGTCTGCTCATCGTCGATGAGGAGCAGCGCTTCGGCGTGGCGCACAAGGAGCACATCAAGGAGATGAGCCGCGCCGTCGACGTGCTCACGCTCTCGGCCACGCCCATCCCGCGCACGCTGAACATGGCGCTGTCCGGCATCCGCGATATGTCCACCATCGAGGAGCCGCCGCAGGACCGCATCCCCGTGCAGACCTTCGTCATGGAGCACGACTGGAACGTGCTGTGCGACGCCATGCGCCGCGAGCTGCAGCGCGGCGGGCAGGTGTTTTACCTGCACAACCGCATCGAAAACATCGAGCGCACCGCCCTGCGCATCTCGAAAATGCTCGACGGTGCGGTCGTCGACGTGGCGCACGGTCAGATGAATGAGGAGCAGCTCTCGACGGTCATGGAGCGCATGGTCGCGGGCGAGACGCAGATCCTCGTCTGCACGACCATCATCGAGACCGGCATCGATATGCCGAACGTCAACACCCTCATCATCGAGGACGCCGACCGCATGGGTCTGGCCCAGCTGCACCAGCTGCGCGGCCGTGTCGGCCGCTCGAACCGGCGCGCGAGCGCGTACCTGACCTTCCGGCGCGGGCGCGAGCTGAGCGAGATCGCCGAAAAGCGCCTGAGCGCCATCCGCGAGTTTGCGGAGTTCAACTCCGGCTTCCGCATCGCCATGCGCGATCTTGAGATCCGCGGCGCGGGCAGCCTTCTGGGCGCGGAGCAGTCGGGGCATATGATCGATGTCGGCTATGATATGTACCTCAAGCTGCTCGAGGAGGCCGTGCTCGAGGAGCGCGGCGAAAAGCCCGAGCAGCGCGCCGAGTGTGCCGCCGACCTTGCGGTCTCGGCCAACATCCCCGAGAGCTATGTGCCCAGTCAGGAGCAGCGCATGGATCTCTACCGCCGCATCGCGCTCGTGCGCTCCGAGGCCGAGGCGGACGACCTCATGGACGAGGTCATCGACCGCTTCGGCGACCCGCCGCCGAGCGTGTACACCCTTGTGCAGGTGGCGCTGCTGCGCAGCGACGCGGGCAAGGTCGGCGTGACCGACATCTCACAGAAAAACGGCTGTCTGAAATTCCTGCTGGCGGAGTTTGATATGCAGAAGGTATCGCTGCTGTATGCCCGGCCGGAATTCAAGGGCCGCCTGAAGGTGGATGCGGGGGCAAAGCCGGGCGTCATTCTGCGCCTCAAGTCCCGTGACCACGTCATCGAACAGGCAAGAGCGTTTGTCTCCGCATGGGCAGACGCCCGCGAAGAGCGCGCATGACACCGTGCGCAAGATACGAAAGGAAGCGTTTGCTGATGAAAAGAAGAACCGTCGCCCTGCTGCTCTCGCTCGTGATGGCCGTCTGCTGTCTGAGCGGCTGCACCTCGACCCGCGTGCGCAGCTACACCGAGGAGAGCGGCAATGCCGCGAGCGATAAGTACGCCGCCGCCGTCAGCGCCTACGGCAGCAATAAGAAGGTCATGACCGTCAACGGCAGCCCCGTGTACTGGAACGAGTATGCCTACTTCCTGTGCGCCATTCTGGCGAACATGGAGCGCTACGGCATGCAGGTCTCGGACTGGAGCGCCGTCTATGACGAGAGCAGCCAGAGCACCTATGCCGATCTCATGACCGAGAGCATTGTCAACAACATCGCCTGGAACCACCTCATCGAGGTCAAGGCCGCCGAGAACGACGTGACGTTTGACGCCGCGGGCGAGCAGTTCGTGCAGGATACCGTCGACCAGACCATCCGGAACGTCGTGGGCGACGGCGGCACGGAGGCCGAGCTCAACGAAAAGCTCCGGTCGTACTACATGGATCTGGACCTGTTCAAGTACTTCACGAAGGTGCAGTACCTCTATAACGCGCTGGCGGAAAAGCTCTTCGGCGCGGACGGTGCGTCCATCACCGATGAGGACGTGCAGGAGTTTGCCGAGGCCAACAGCTACACGACGGCAAAGCACATCCTGCTCAAGACGATCGACGACAGCGGCAAAGCCATCGCGGACGATGAGAAGGCCGCCAAAAAGCAAAAAGCCGACAAGATCGCCGCGCAGCTCAAGGCCGTCACCGATCCGCAGCAGCGCGCAGAGCTCTTTGACGAGCTCATGGCCGAGTACAACGAGGACACCGGCGAAAACAGCTACCCGCACGGCTACTGCTTCACCTCCGGCAGCATGGTCACGGAGTTTGAGGACGCCTGCAAGGAGCTCGAGCCGTATGAGGTCTCCGGCGTGGTCGAGAGCAAGTACGGCTATCACATCATCCTGCGCATGCCGACGCAGGGCGATGATCTGGTCATGAGCAGCGACGGCACGAGCCAGACGCTGCGCCAGCTCGTCGCGCAGCAGCAGCTCGGCAGCCTGGTCACCGGCTGGGTCGGCGAGGCCGACGTGCAGTGGCAGCCGAAGTTCCGCACCGTCGACTATGCGTCCGTGCTCACCCCGAAGGAGAGCTTCTGGCGCCGGCTGGACATCTTTGACTGGTTCGATCAATAAGCCGCGCCCTCCGGCGCAGAAAAAGGCCGTCCCCTGTTTTCCGCACGAAAACAGGGGACGGCTAATATTGTCAAAAAAGTACTACTTTTTTGACAAAGCGAGTTGCGGCCTGACTGCAGCGCACGCGCCGTTCGCCTTGGGCGGACGGCGCGCACGTTTGCAGGCCGAGAAGTATTTTCTTCGCCGCACATGTCGCCGAAGAAAATGATTGAACTTTCTTTCGCCGTGCCATTGGCGAAACTCTGCGAGGCTTTTTGCACCGCGCCGGTCAGCGCACGGCGCGCACCATGTCGCGCGTGATGTCGCCGAGACTGCGCGCGCCGCACATATACATCGCGTCCGTCAGCTCCGCGCGCAGCTTCTCCACGTAGGCCACGATGCCCTCCGTGCCGCCGCCGTAATAGCTGATGAGAAACGGCCGGCAGATCATGACCGCGTCCGCGCCAAGCGCGAGCGCGCGGAAAATGTCCGTGCCCGAGCGGATGCCGCCGTCGACGAGGATCTTCACGCGGTCCCCAACCGCGTCCGCGATCTCGGGCAGCACGTCCGCCGTCGCCGCAGCGCCGGGCAGCACGCGCCCGCCGTGGTTCGACACCACGATCGCCGCCGCACCGGCCTCCGCCGCCTTCTCCGCACCGCGCGCCGTCATGATGCCCTTGAGGATCATGGGCATCTGCGCATAGTCGCACAGCTCGCGCAGCTCCGCCACCGTCTTGCTGCCGGCGTCGGGGCTCGCGGCCTTGAGATGCGGCAGCCCGGCTGAGTCGATGACCACGCTCACGGCGAAGGGGTCGGCTGCGTTGGCGAGGTCGAGATTCGCGCGGATCGTGTCCATCGACAGCGGGTTGATGACCGGCAGCACGATGCCGCCGTATTGCTTCGACAGCGCGCACCCGTGCGGGAACACGCGCGCATCCAGCCCGTCGCCGAAGCTCGCGGCGATGCCGGTCTGCGCGGCGGCCGCCGCGGCGCAGGCGTTGTAGTCGCGGATGTCGTCGCCGGGGTTGAACTGCGCGCGCAGTGAGCCGATGGGCGCCGCGATCACGGGCAGGGAAAACGTCCGCCCGAGCAGCGCGAGCGACGTGTCCACGGGCGTGTTCGGCGCGATCGTGTCCATGTTCAGACTCCAGCGCCGCCACGCGCGCCAGTTGTCGTTCGCGCCGTTTCCGGGCGCTTTCGAGCCGGGACCCGGCATCGTGTTGCCGCAGCCGAGACCGTTGCACTCTGGGCAGACCTTGCATTTCGGGCCGATGCGCTCGCGCGCGCGCTGCAAAACTTCGTTGTAATCCATGGGTGTTCCTCCGTTTTCTTGTTTGCTCTGCCGCCATCTTAACAGGAAATGCGCCGCAGCGCCACAAAATTTTTCCCCGGGGCTTGACAAAACGGGAAAAATCCGTATGATAGAAATCAGGAATCATTCTTATTTTAAATCAGGAGGTTTTCCCCATGAACGCAGCCGTTGCCCGGCTCATCAACGAGCAGATCAATAAGGAGTTTTACTCCGCCTATCTCTATCTCGACTTTGCCAACTACTACGCGGCCGCCGGTCTCGACGGCTTTGAAAACTGGTACCGCGTGCAGGCGCAGGAGGAGCGCGACCATGCGCTGCTGTTTTTCCAGTACCTGCTCAACAACGGCGTCGCCGTCAGCTTCGGCGCGATCGACGCGCCCGACTGGACGCGCGGCGACCACATGACCCCGCTGAAGAAGGCGCTCGAGCACGAGCAGTACGTCACCTCGCTCATCAACGGCATCTATGCCGCGGCGTATGACGACCGTGATTTCCGCACCATGCAGCTGCTCGACTGGTTCGTCAAGGAGCAGGGCGAGGAGGAGAAAAACGCCTCCGACCTCATCACGAAGATGGAGCTCTTCGGCTCGGACGCCAAGGGCCTGTACATGCTCAACAGCGAGCTCAAGGCGCGCGTGTACGCAGCGCCCTCGCTGGTTCTGTGAGCGGAAATGCACAGCAAAAACCGCCTCTGTTTCATCGAAACAGAGGCGGTTTTCTATTCTTTACTTCACTCAGAGCGCGGCGAAGATGCGCGTGCCGCGCTGTTTCACCCAGTGCAGCAGCAGCGCGCAGACGGCCGCCGTCACGGCGGCAGCGAGCGCGAGATACGCCGCCGCGCTCAGATATCTGCCGCACAGAAAGTACAGCCCGCCGAGCGCAATGGCATAAAACCAGTTGACAAAGAGCGCGAGCATCACACTGCCGCCCTGCTTGATGGGCGTGATCTCGTTGGTCCAGGTCAGGTTCGGCAGCCTGAGCCCGAGCGCGAGCGCCGCCAGCGCGCTCAGCAGCGTGTACAGCAGCGCCACGACGACGGCCAGCGCCATTTCCGCCGCGCCGCCCGGCAGCGCGATCACCGCGCACAGCGCGCAAAACAGCATCGGCACGCCGGTCAGCAGCAGCTGCGTGTCGAGCTTTGCGCGCAGCACCTGCCACGGCGTGACCGGCAGCGACTGCGCCAGCCACAGCTGCCTGCCCTCGAGCGACACCGACGGCGCCGCCATGTCATTCATCGACGCAAGCAGGCACAGCGCCGCGCTCAGCAGCACCGGCACGATATCCGCCCCCGCGCCGAACACACCGTCGAGCAGCTGCGCGAGTGCGCGTCCCTTGATCAGCAGCGCGATGCCCGCCGCCGGCAGCATCACGATGCCGAGGCCGCAGTTGAGCATATAGTTCGGGCTCGCGGCGAAGCGGCGCAGCTCCTTGCCAAGCAGCGCGCGCTGCACGCTCTGCGCACGCACGGCCCTGTGCTCGAAGCGCACCTTCTTCACGCTGCCGGTCGCCGTGGCGATCTTCAGGAAGCTGCGCGCGATGACCCACAGCGTCAGCGCCAGCAGCGCCGCCTGCGAGAGCGTCACGATCCCCATCGCCAGCCAGTCGCCCGCGCCCACGCTGCCGAACAGGTACAGCAGGTAGGCAGAGCCGCGGATCTTCGCGCCGTACACGGCGGCGTTTTCCGCCAGCAGCGTGATGAGCCCCTGCGCCTTGTAATACACGAAATAGTACGCCGCCAGAAACGCCAGCGACAAAATGACGGTGATGAAGCTCTTATTCTTCAGCTTCAGGCTGATGCGCGCGACCACCCAGCCGAGCAGACACGAGAGCACCATCACGATCACCGACACGAGCAGCACCATCAGCACCCCGCCGACGATCGTCCCCGCCGTGACCGGCGCCACGATCCAGTACACGATCACGGCCGGCACGGTGGCGACGCCGCTGTACATCAGCCCCAGCAGATACACGCCCAGCAGGCGCGAGGCCATCACATAGCGCACCGGGATCGGCATCGACAGCAGCAGGTCGTTGTCCTTGGACAGGTACAGGCTCGAATACGTGCTGAACACGCTCCCGAACGCGCCGAGCAGCACCGCGATCAGCCCCATGACGAGATAGTACAGCCAGCCCACGCCCGCCGCCGCCATCGGCGCGCAGATGCCGACGGCCAGCAGCGCGAACATCCCGCCGAGCACGCCCGCCATCAGCAGCACATACAGCGCGATGTAGGCGATCGTCGCGCCCCTGGAGCGCATTTTGTTCTTTTTCGGGTCGTAGAAATAGTTGCGGAAGATCTCCGCCATCTGTTTTTTCAGAAGCGTTTTCAGCATGACGCATCCTCCAGCTCGAGAAACACGTCCTCGAGGCTGTCGTCGCCCTTGACTTCCTCCATCGTGCCGGAGCGGATGAGCCGCCCGCTGCGAATGATGGCCACCTTGTCGCAGAGTTTTTCGGCCACCTCGAGCACGTGCGTCGAGAAGAAGATCGCGCCGCCGCCGTCGCACACCGCGCGCATCATGCCCTTGAGCAGGTGCGCCGCCTTCGGGTCGAGCCCGACGAAGGGCTCGTCCATGAGGATGAGCTTCGGGTCGTGGATCCATGCGGCGATGATGGCGAGCTTCTGCTTCATGCCGTGCGAGTACGCGCTGACGGGCTGACCGAGATCGCCCGTGAGCTCGAACGCATCGGCCAGCGGCTCAATGCGCGCCCAGCGCTCCGCCGCCGGGATGCCGAAAATGTCGGCGATGAAGTTCAGGTACTGGATGCCGCTCATGAAATCGTACAGGTCGGGGTTATCGGGGATGTAGGCCAGCTGCCGCTTGCAGCCGAGGGGGTCGGTGCGGATGGACCTGCCGCCGATGAAAATGTCGCCCGCGTCAAACTGCAGGATGCCGACGGCGGCCTTGAGCGTCGTCGTCTTGCCGGCGCCGTTGTGCCCGATGAAGCCGTAGATCTCGCCCGGTGCGATGCGCAGGCTCAGGTCGTCGACGGCCTTTTTCTCGCCGTAGGTCTTGGTCAGATGCTGAATGTCAAGCATGGTGATCCCTCCTGTAGGCGGCGCTGCCGCCCGGTTTCGGCTCATTATACGCCGCGGAAAAAACGTCCGCAAGAAAAAACCTCACGTTTTAAGATATATGTAAGGTATGCAAAGCGCTTTTCCGATCCGTGTAAAATGCCGCCTGCGCGCGCGTCCGCTGCGCGCCGTGCGCAGGTCACGCGCGAATGTTTTTCCGGCAAAAACAAAGCCGCAAAAAAGTTTCCGCCGCGCGGACATTTTGCGCCGCAGCGCTTGTTTTTCCGGGTTTGACGCAGTATAGTAAGGTCAGAAAAACCCAAACGGAATTTTTCACGGGGGTGTATACTGTGGACATCACTTTGCAGGACTTCGAACGCGCGCAGCAGCGGCTCAAGGGCGTGCTGCACCACACGGAGCTCGACCTGTCGGCCACGTTCTCGGCCATGACGGGCGGCAATATCTATCTCAAGTACGAAAACAGCCAGAAGACCGGTTCGTTCAAGATCCGCGGCGCGAGCAACAAGATCGCCGCCCTTGTCGAGCGCGGCGAGACCGGCGCGGTCGTCGCCTCGTCCGCCGGAAACCACGCGCAGGGCGTGGCCTACGCCGCGCACCGCTTCGGCATCCCGGCCACGATCGTCATGCCCAAGACCGCGCCCATCGCCAAGGCGAAGGCCACCGAGGGCTACGGTGCGACCGTCGTGCTCGCGGGCGACTGCTATGACGACGCCTATGCCAAGGCGCGCGAGATCTGCGAGCAGGAGCACGCCACGTTCCTGCACCCGTACAACGACCCCGAGGTCATTGCCGGTCAGGGCACGCTCGGTCTGGAGATCCTCGGCGACCTGCCCACGGCGGACGTCGTCATCGTGCCGGCCGGCGGCGGCGGACTGCTCGCCGGTGTGGCCGCGTGCATCAAGCAGATCAATCCCCGCGTGCAGGTCATCGGCGTACAGGCCGAGGGCGCGGACGCGATCGCGCAGTCGTTCCGCACACACGGCTATGTGCAGACCGACTCCGCCGCCACCATCGCCGACGGCATCGCCGTCAAAGTACCCGGCGACCTCACCGTGCCGCTCATCGAGCGATATGCCGACGACGTCGTCACCGTCAGCGACCGCGACATCTCCGAGGCTGTGCTGCTGCTCATGGAGCGCTGCAAGCAGATCGTCGAGCCCGCCGGCGCCACGCCCGTGGCCGCCGTGCTCAAGGGCAAGGTCGACGTCAAGGGCAAAAACGTCGTGTGCCTGCTCTCCGGCGGCAACATCGACGTGAGCTTCATCCAGTGCATCATCGAGCAGGGTCTGGTGGCGCGCAGCCGCCGCCTGCGCTTTACGGTCACGCTGCTCGACCGCCCCGGCAGCCTCGGCAAGCTGCTCAACGACATTGCTGCCCTCGGCGCAAACATCCTCTCCGTGGAGCATGACCGGCTCACCGCCGGGCTCAACCCCAACGAGATCGACGTGCACGTCTCGTGCGAGGTCGGCGACAAGGCGCACGGCGACCGCGTGCGCGGCCAGCTCATCCAATCCGGTTATCACGTAAAAATCGACTGACAGGAGGTCATCATCATGAAAACAGTTGCCACCAAAAACGCTCCCGCAGCCCTCGGCCCCTACGCGCAGGCGCAGGTCGCCGGCGGATTCGTGTTCACGTCCGGCCAGATCGGCATCGACCCCGCCACCGGCGCCATCGCCGACGGCATCGAGGCGCAGGCGCATCAGGTCTTCCGCAACCTGACCGCCGTGCTGCAGGCGGCCGGCAGCGACATGTCCAAGGCCGTCAAGACGACGGTGTTCATCAAGAACATGGACGATTTCGCCACCGTCAACGCCATCTACGCCGGCTATTTCACCGAGCCCTTCCCGGCCAGAAGCTGCGTCGAGGTCGCGCGTCTGCCCAAGGACGTGCTCGTCGAGTGTGAGGTCATTGCTGAGGCGTAAGCCCGCGCGCACGCGCAGCGCACTGCGCCTGGGCAAATTTCCCGCTAATTCTTGCCCATCTTGTGCATATTGACCACAAAATATGGGGAAATGCACATTTCTCTGTATTCCTCTTTGACAATCTTACGGCTTTGTGCTAGAATGAAAACACTGTTGATAAGAGCAATCTTGGTTTTCGGCCGCAGGTTGCATGGTCGGGAACACCAGTATTTTAAGGGAGGAAAAGGTATATGTGCATTCGTACCATTAAGAGCATCGGCCTCAAGGAGTACGCTTCCGGACTCTGGAATTCCGTCAAGGAGATCGACGGCGGCAAGATCCTGTCGAGCGCCAGCAGCCTGCTTGAGGTGAACGTCAAGGCCATCAAGAACAAGATCGACGCGCTCTGCGATGAGAACACCGAGTTCGCCATCCGCGACAAGCTCGATCTGGTCAAGGACTTCTGCCAGTGGCCGATCAACTTTGTCCAGAGCCTGGGCCATTGAGTCGACCCTGCCTTTCTGCAAACAGAAAACCGCCTGCGATCCGTTTGAGGATCACGGGCGGTTTCTTTTTTCGCTTTTTACCAGCGCACCACGCGCGGCGCGGCCTGGAAGCTGCTGAACGTCGCGGTCGCCTCCGTGAGCGCGAACACCTGCGTGTTGCCGTCGTCGGCGGTGTAGAGGCTCTGCAGCTCGGGATAGTGGTCGAGCAGATCCTGCCGCGCCTGCACGCGGTCATCCTCGACGGCCTTCGCACTCACGCGCAGCCACGTCTCGCCGTCGAACGCACACAGCTCCACCTTGGGGTTTGCCGTCATCTCGCGGGAGACGGCCTTGACCTTGCCGGTCTGGATGTAGAGGTTGCCCTCAAACAGGTTCACCGTGCCGAACGGGCGCACGTGCGGCTGGTCCCCGTCGACGGTGGCGAGGTAATACGTGCCGCACTTTTTGAGAAATTCATAGACTTCCTGCATACTTTTGTCCCCTTTCTCCGGCTGTGCCGGGATCTGAACCAGATATTTTTCGAGCAGACGCACCGGGTGGTACGACTCCTTGGAGCGCCGCAGCCCCTCGTCGCCCGCATCCTCCTCACGGTTGATGTAGCGCACGCCGGGCGTGACGAAGCACTTGGCGTATTCGTTCACGAGCACCTGATAGACGCCCTCATAGGCGATGTCCGCCTTCTCGATGTGGATGATGAGCGTGTCGCCCACGATCTCCCCGGCGGAAAAGCCGACCACGCGCCCGTTGACGCGCAGCAGCCCCGCGAGCGGGGCATAGGCGGCAAAGTCGCGCAGGAATTCCCGCACGCACCCCTCCTCTGCCTGCGCGCTGGCGCTGTCCTTGTGATAGCGGCGGGTGAAGTCGTCGAAAAACGCGCACACCTCCGGCAGGTTCTGCGCCGTGACGCGCTCGAACGACCAGTCCGGGTACAGGCGCTGGAAGTGGTGGATGTGGTTGCGCTGCCCGTTGAAGCGGCGGCCGCGGAAGCTCACCATGTCCTGCGCGTCGTAGAGATAGTCGAACCACGCGCGCACCGGCGTGACCTCCACGACGCCGAAGCGCGCACGCAGGTTTTCCACATCGGCGTCCGTAGCGGGGAAAAATTGCAGCGGCTGCCCCACTTCACGGCAATATTTTGCGAGAAAATCGTATGCGTTTCCCACATTCTCTCCGACCGGTGTGGAAAACACCGTGCCGAGACCGGGAAACTGCTCGCGCAGCACGAGCGTGCCGTCCAGCTCCAGCGCCGCGTCCTGAAAATACGGCTGCCAGAGCACGGCGGCGCCCGCCGAGTCATTGCACAGGCGCGTGCCGCGCGCGGAAAAATAACGTGTCAGGCGCGGAATGTCCCGCACCGTCAGCGGCTGGAAAGGATCGGTCATGCTTTGGCTTCACCCTCCTGTGCGGCGGCCTGCTCGGCCAGCTTTGCCTTGAGCTCGGCAAAGCAGTGCCTGATGATCTGATATTCCTGTTCGTTTTCGAGCGGGAAGAGCGCGGGCTGCCCGTCCTCGCGCGCGGCATAGCGGTTGGCGAACAGCTGCTGCTGCGCGCCCTCGCCGGTCGTGAACACGACGTATGAGCGGCCGTTGTCCTCGCAGTCGTAGGTGAACAGCACGTCGCACTGCACCTGCTTTCCGTCCGGGCCGAGCACCGCGAACGTTCCGTTTTCAAACATGGTCTGTTGCTCCTTTTTCACATTTGCCTTCATCATAGCACACCGCGCGCCGATTTTCCACCGCGTTTTGCGCAGCCGCCGCTGCAGCCGCATTTTTGAAAACAACGGTGCGGATATGCGGCGTTCGGCCTGCTATCACGCAAAAGTTTCCCAAAAAAGTTGAAAAAAATCGCTATGAAAATGCAACAAATTGTTGATTATTGTTCGTTTTGGTGGTATCATGTATGCAAAGCATACAAATTCAACCGATAGGAGGAATCGGCGAATGGAAGAAAAAGTTGTAGACCGCAGAGTGCGGAAGACCAAACGCCAGCTTCGGCTTGCACTGATGAAACTCATGGCGGAAAAGAGCGTCAAGGATATCTCCGTGCGTGAGCTGGCAGCGATCGCAGACATCAACCGCGGCACCTTCTATATTCACTATAAGGACGTGTACGACCTGCTGTCCAGTCTCGAGGATGAGCTGGCCGACGGGCTGGTCGTCGTGTGCCGCCGGCACAATGCCAAGGACTCCGAGGGCAAGACCTATCCGTATCTGATGGAGCTGTACCAGTACATCGAGCAGAACGCCGACCTCTGCCACGTGCTGCTCGGCAAAAACGGCGATATCGCCTTCACCGACCGCATCTGCCACATCCTGCGCGACGAATTTCTGTATGATTTTCTCGCCTACTACTATCCGAACGACCCCGCGATGCTCGACTACTTCTGCTCGTTCATCGTGTCGGGCAATATGTCGCTCGCGCTCACATGGATCGACGGCGGCATGAAACAGACGGCCGAGGAGATGGCCGTGCTCGCCGGCGAGATCATCATGCACGGCGTCAAGGTGCTGGAGACGAAGGCATAAGCGCACCGGCGCAAAAAAGTCCCGAAAACGTCACGTTTTCGGGACTTTTTATGGTTTCGGGCATATCACCTCAGGCAGCTTGCGCCGCCCCGCAGCCCGCAGGAAAAGCGATCAGAGCGCCGCGCGCATCGCGGCGAAGTTCTCCTCGACGGCGCGGTAAATGTCCTGCACCGGCTCGCCGACGAAAAACGCGCCGTTTTCGTACAGCACCCGCCCGGCGATCATCGTCAGGCGCACGTTCTCCTTCGAGCCGCTGTAGACGAGGTTGCGCGCGGCGTTGTGCACCGGCTGCATATTCGGCCGCTGCAGGTCGATGACGATGAGGTCGGCCTGCTTGCCGGGGGCAAGCACGTCGCAGTCGCTCAGACCCATGGCCTGTGCGCCGCCGACCGTCGCCATGTGCAGCACATCGTCCGCCGGGAGGGCGGCAGCGTCGCCGCAGTGCAGCTTTTGCAGCACGGCGGCCAGATACATCTCGCGGAAGAAATCGAGCGCGTTGTTGCTCGACGGTCCGTCTGTGCCGATGGCCATGCGGATGCCCAGCTCCCGCATCTGCCGCAGCGGGGCGATGCCGCTGGCAAGCTTGGCGTTCGAGCCGGGGTTCGTGATGACCCAGAGCCCGCGCGCGCGGAAAATGTCCAGATCGTGCTCCGTCATGTGCACGCAGTGGAAGCCGCCGCCGCCGAAATCGAAGTGACCGAGGCTCTCGAACAGCTCCGTCGGCGTCTTGCCCCAGCGCTCGCGGCACTCGGCCACCTCGCGCGCGGTCTCGGCGTTGTGCGCGAACACCGGCGCGCGCAGCGTGCGCGCAAGCTCGCCCGCCTCGGTCATCTCGGCAAGGCTGGAGGTATACTCCGAGTGCAGGCCGAGCTGATAGGAGATCAGCGGGTGCAGGGCGTTGAAGCGCCGGTACTCCGCCTCGAGCTGCTGCGCGCTGCCGCCGCCCCCGCACAGCACCGTGCGAAAGCCGCAGTCGATGCTTGCCTGCGCGATGGCCTCGCGGAAATAGTACATGTCAAAGCCGGCGGTGATGCCGCTCGTGAGGTATTCGAGGATCGACAGCTTCGTGAACGCATACACCGCCTCGGGCGTGAGCTTGGCCTCCAGCGGGAAGATCTGCTCGAACAGCCACGGCTGCAGCGGCACATCGTCGGCATACGAGCGCACAAAGCTCATCCCGGCGTGCGCGTGTGCGTTTTTGAAGCCGGGCATGACCAGGTCGCCGCCGAGATCGATCTCCCGCGCGAACGCGGGCAGCGTCTCCGGTGTCGGGCCGACATAGGCGATCTTGTCCCCGTCGGTCCAGACCTCGTCGGTCGTGACGGTCACGCCGTGCGCCATCGTGAGCGTGCGGCCGTTGAAAAAGCGGATCATAGCGGTGCCTCCGTTTTCTGAAAATGCCTCTGCATTATACGCCGGTTCGCCGCGTTTGGCAATCCATTCCGAAAAACTTCACAAAAGCAGTTGAAGCGCGGCCGGTTTTTCGCTATAATAGGGAGAAATCATCTCCCGTCAGGAGGCTGGATCATGACCAAAGAGAACATCTACTACCCGGATGACAACGCATTCGACCGTTTCTATAAGCGTGCCCGCTATCAGGCCAACAGCTTCGTGGCCGCACAGATCGGCAGCAAAGCCGCCGATCTGCTCACGACGGTGCCGGACTTTGCCTACCTCATCTGCAAGCTCATGCTCGACCCCGACGTGCCGTCGAGCCGCAAGCTCGACCTCGGTCTGGCGCTGCTGTATGTGCTCTCGCCGCTGGATCTCGTGCCGGATTCCGTGCCGCTGCTCGGCAAGCTCGACGATGCGTATGCCATCGCCGTGTCGGTCGCAAAGCTCCTGCGCGGCACTGAGCGCGACGTGATCCTGCGCCACTGGCTCGGCGAGCCCGAGACCATCGACTCCGTGCGCGCGTGGCTCGATTATTTTGACAATAAGCTCGGCTCCGGCCTCATGAAAAAGGTCATGCACACGCTGCGCCGCGCCTGAAACCATATCAAGACGGCAAAGCCCCTCCGCGAAAGCGGAGGGGCTTTTCTGAGACTGTCAAAAAAGTACTACTTTTTTGACAAAGGGGTGGGCTGCCTGACTGCAGCGCACTCGCTGTCCGCCGGAGGCGGACAACTCGCACGTTTGCAGGCCGAGAAGTATTTTCTTCGCCGCACATGTCGCCGAAGAAAATGATTAGACTTTCTTTCGCCGCTCCGGCGGCGAAACTCTACGAGGTTTTTTGACAAGCTGTTTGCAGCGCTGCGGATGCGGCGCGTTTCCCGCTTTGCCGCGCGGCCGGCCGCTTGACAAGATGCGGCAGCGCGCTTGACTTTTTCACTGTAATCCTTTAAAATGAAGCCGCTATGCATGGGCAAAGTGCCCATACGGCCATCAAGAGAGGACAGACCCGACATCTGCGCGGCGCGCGCCGCACAGATGTTTTCGCGTCTGGATGGGAGAAAACATGAAAAAGAAAGACACGAAAAACTTTGCCAGCCGCTGGGGCTTTATTCTGGCCTCCGTCGGCTCGGCGGTCGGCATGGCCAACGTCTGGGGCTTTCCGAACAAGCTCGGCAGCAACGGCGGCGGGGCATTTCTGCTGATCTACCTGCTGTTTGTGGTCATCTTCGGCACGGTCGGCCTGCCGACGGAATTCGCCATCGGCCGCCGCGCGGGCACGGGCACGCTCGGCGCATATAAAGAGGCGTGGGGCACCCGCGGCAAGACCGCCGGCAAGGTCGGCGGCATCCTCGGCTGGCTGCCGCTGGCCGGCTCGCTGTGCATCGCCATCGGCTACGCCGTCATCGTGACGTATATCCTCAAGGCGCTGGTCGACTCGCTCGTCGGCACGCTCATGACCGCCGACGCCGCCGCGTGGTTCGGCGCCTTCTCCTCGCAGCCCTATTCCGTCATCCCGTATCACATCATCGTCGTGGGCGGCACACTGCTGACGCTGTTTCTCGGCGCGCACAGCATCGAAAAGACCAACAAGGTCATGATGCCGCTGTTTTTTATCATCTTCGTGGTGCTGGCCGTGCGTGTGGCGCTGCTGCCCGGCTCTGCCGAGGGCTACAAGTTCATGTTCACGCCCCGCTGGGAGGCGCTCAAGGACCCGATGATCTGGGTCTGGGCAATGGGTCAGGCGTTTTTCTCTCTGTCCGTCACCGGCAGCGGCATGATCGTCTACGGTGCGTACCTGTCCAAGGACGAGGACGTCGTGGACGTGGCGCAGCACACGGCGCTGTTTGATACCATTGCCGCCGTCGTCGCCGCGCTGGTCATCATCCCCGCCTGCTTCTCCTACGGGCAGGACGTCGGCGCGGGCCCGGGTCTGCTGTTCGTGACGCTGCCGACCATTTTGCAGGACATTCCGCTCGGCCGCCTGTTCGCCGTCATTTTGTATGTCGCCATGATCTTCGCCGGCGTCAGTTCGCTGCAGAATATGTTCGAGGCCGTCGCCGAATCGCTCCAGCACAAGTTCCCGAAGCTCAGCCGCGTTGCCGTACTCGGCATCCTGTGCGTGCTGTGCCTCGGCTTCGGCCTGCTCATGGAGCCGATCTCCAAATGGGGCCCGTGGATGGACTTCGTGTCGATCTACATCATCCCCATCGGCGCGACGCTCGGCGCGATCTCGTGGTTCTACGTCATGAAAAAGGACGACCTGCTCGATGCCGTCAACACCGGCAGCCGCCGGCACCGCGGCGCCGTCTGGTACAGTGTCGGCCGCTATGTCTACGTGCCGCTGGCGCTCGTGCTGTGCTGCGTGGCGCTGTTCATGAACGTGTCGTTCTGAGCCGGCATCTGCTGCAGCGATCCTCCGGAGGACGTGCAGACTGCATCCCCCCTTCTGACAGCATCAGCCGCCTGTTTTCTGCACGAAAACAGGCGGCTTTTCGCGGATATTTTTGCCGGAAAAAGAATTCTGCCCCCGGCTGAGATGGGACCGGAGGCAGACCCGCTGCTGCGGGTTAAGGGGGGAAAATGCGGCGCTCAGGGGTGGAGAAGGATGGAAGGAAGATAAGATGCCTGGATGGATGGCAATGGGATGTTTTGCGCCGCAGGGAAGAATAGCAAATTGTCAGGATGCGTAGATCCGGCCGACGATGCGCGTGGCGGTCCTGGTCGGCAGGATGCGCATGAGAAACACGAACAGGGCGTATTTTCGCCCCATGGTGCATATGAGCTTGGGGTGCTTTTGCGTGGCGCGCCGGGCAACGAACTGCCCCGCGAACTGCGCGCTCATACCGGTCCGCTCGTCGTGCTCCATCACGGCGACGGAGCGGGCGATGCGGCCGTTGTACACGTCGTCGCCGCCGCAGCTTTTGCGCCGCGCGGCGGTGAAGCCGGTGGCGATGTCGCCCGGCATGATGACGCAGACCTCGATGCCGAAGGGACGCACCTCGCTTGCGAGCGCGAGCGAATACGTGCGCACGGCGGCCTTGGAGGCCGAGTAGTAGGCCTGAAACGGGATGGCGATGGGCGCCGCGACGGAGCTCATGTTCACGATGCGGCCGCCGCCCTGCTGCCGCATGACGGGCAGCACCGCGCGGTTCATGTTCACCATGCCGAAGAAGTTCACATCGAACTGACGCCGGGCCTCCTGCGGCGGCGTGAACTCGATCGCGCCGGAGATGCCGAAGCCCGCGTTGTTGATCAGGATGTCGATGCGCCCCTCGCGGCGCAGGATCTCGGCCACGGCGGCGTTGACCTGCGTCTCGTCCGTCACATCCGCCTGCAGATGCGTCACGCCCGGCTCCGCGTTTTCGGCGCGGCGGCTGAGCTCATACACGTTCAGACCGCGGTCGCGCAGCGCGCGTGCCGCGTTGAGGCCGATGCCCGAGCTGCCGCCGGTGATGACGGCCACGCTCGCTTCGGAGACGGAAAACATGAAATCGCCCTCTGTTTCGGAATCATTTGAATATTTTAAGTATTCTAGTAGGAATTCTAGCAAATCCCCGCAAAAAATGCAAGCGACAAGATGTAAACTTTTTTTAACGTTACGCACGCCAAAATGGATGCCCATTGACGCATGCGGCGATTTTGAGTATACTGTGCGTAGAAAAATTTAGAAGAATCAACCGTTCCGGGCGTTCCGGCGCGGAGGGAGAGCTTATGAACCTGAGTAAAGAGATCGCATCCATGTATGACGACGCCGTGCGCATCCGGCAGGATCTGCACCGCATCCCCGAGATCGGCTTCCAGCTGCATGACACGCAGGCGTATGTGCTCAACGAGCTGCGCCGGTGCGCGCCCGACCGGCTGGAGACGCCGGCCGTCTGCGGGGTGAAGGCCGTCTTTTTCGCCAAGGACGCGCAAAAGACCATCGCCCTGCGCGCCGACATGGACGGCATTCACAACGATGAGGCGAACGATGTGCCCTACCGCTCGCAGCGCCCCGGCTGTATGCACGGCTGCGGTCACGACGGGCATATGACGATCCTGCTGCTGCTCGCGCGCTGGATCGCCAAAAACCGCGCCCGGCTGCACTGCAACGTGGTGCTGCTGTTCCAGCCCGGTGAAGAGGGCTGGGCGGGTGCGCGGCGCATGATCGACGAGGGCGCGCTCGAAAACCCGCGGGTGGATTGCGTCTACGGTCTGCACCTGTGGCCGACCGTGCCGAAGGGCAGGATCGGCATCCGCTGGGACTATCTCATGGCGCAGACGAGCGATTTTGAGATCACCGTGCACGGCAAGAGCGCGCACGCGTCCACGCCGCAGATGGGCATTGACGCCATCGTCGTTGCGGCGGAGCTGATCACGATGGTGCAGACGGTCATCACGCGCGACGTCGACCCGCATCAGGACGCGCTGCTCACGCTCGGCAAGATCCAGGGCGGCACGTCGCACAACGTCATCGCTGAAGAGGTCACCATCAGCGGCACGCTGCGCGTGTTCAGCAACGACCTCTACCGCACGCTCAGCCATAAGATCGCCGCGCTCATGCAGGGACTGGAGACGGCCACCGGCGCGCAGATCGACATGGAGCGCAAGGTGCGCTATCCGAGCGTGCGCAACCCGCGCGAGCTGGTGGAGCAGTTTTACACCGTGCTCGACTCCATGGACGATGCGGTCCTGGTCGAGCCCGTCATGGCGGCGGAGGACTTTGCCGAATACCAGCAGGAGCGGCCGGGGGTGTTTTTCTTCCTCGGCGTGCAGGAGCCGTCCGGCACCGCCCCGCTGCACAGCAGCCATTTTGATTTCGACGAGCGTGTGCTGCTCACCGGCGTCGAAACGTTCAAACGCATATTGGAGGGAGCATCATCATGTACGAAGAAAGAATAATCCCGCCGAAGAAGGCCATGCCGCAGGCGCAGGACGGTACGCTGCGCAAGTTCGCGCTGCGCGTGCCGGAGGTCATCTATCAGTGCAGCGGCATCATGGTCTTTGGCAAGCGCATCAAGTCGCTCGTGTTCTCGACTGACCTCTCGATCATCAAAAACGTGAACGCCGACGCGATCATCGCGGTCTATCCGTTCACCCCGCAGCCGATCATCACGCAGGCGCTGCTGCTCGCGGCCGATATCCCGGTGTTTGCCGGTGTCGGCGGCGGTCTCACGCAGGGACAGCGCGTGGTCAACCTCGCCATGTTTGCCGAGATGCAGGGCGCGACCGGTGTCGTGCTCAACGCGCCGACGGCCAACACCGTCGTGCAGCACGTCGCCGAGACGATCGACATCCCCGTCGTGGTCACGGTCGCGCGCGCAGACACGGACTTTGACGCCCGCCTGCAGTCCGGCACGAATATCTTCAACGTCTCGGCCGCGGCGGAGACGCCCGCCATCGTGCGCAGCATCCGCGAGCGCTATCCCGACGTGCCCATCATTGCGACCGGCGGTCCGACGGATGAGAGCATCCTCGAGACCATTCAGGCTGGCGCCAACGCCATCACGTGGACGCCGCCGTCCAACGGCGAGATCTTCCGCGACATCATGGCTGCCTACCGCGACAATAAGCCGCACCCCTGACCCGGTGCATAGAAAAACCGACCCGAACAGGCGTTCGGGTCGGTTTTTTGCGCTCATCGCAGCAGCTGTCCGTCCTCGGGGAAAAACTGCAGCGCGTGCTGTACGGTGTAGAACGCACCGGCATTCCCGAAGGCGGACGTCATCCGCTTTTCCATCGCCGTCACGGCGGGATATTGCAGCAGGCTCTGCTGGTGGGTGTAGTTGCACCAGCTGCTGAGCAGATAGCCGCTTTGCACCGCCGCGGCGGTGTAGGCGACATAGCCGCGCGCGTGCTGTGCGTGCCGCGGCATGGAAAAGGCCGCGAACAGGTCGCTGTTCGTCCGCTGCCCGAAGAACACGGAGTCGGCGGTGTAGGTCTGGCGTCCGAGCGTGCGGTAGGACGCGGCAAACGTTTGCCCGCCGCGGTCGTACAGCACGCGGCCGGTCACGTCTCCGGCGAAGCGCCACCCATCCTGCATATTTTCATCGGCAGGCCAGATCTGGAGCGCCTCCGTGCCGTAAAAGCCCGGATCCGTCGTCCACAGGAAGTGATGGTACATCCGCCACGTCTCCTGCGCGCCGGGCAGCTGCACGCCCACACTGGTCAGGCGCAGCTCTCTGACGTCGTAGACCGTGTCCAGTACGCTGACGACGCCGCCCTCGCCGTCGCTTTCCTTGTGCGAGACGGTTCTGCCGTCGTTGAAGGGGTGATCCTCCGTCACGGCCACGACGCGCACCGCGCCGTCACAGGCGGCGATGTCCTCCGGCGTGAGGTCGTTGAGCACCGCCTCCGGAAAGCCGAGATCCAGCAGCTGCTGCCGGATCGCCGCCGTCTGCGTCTGTTCGGATATGTCCGCGGGCTGCCAGTCCATCCGATAGCTGCCGCCGAAGAGATACCCGAGCGTGCAGCCGATGCCCAGTGCCGCCGCGAGCACGAGCGCGAGCGCGCGGTCCGTCACGCGCACCGGCTGCGGCGTGATGGCGTAGCCCGCCTCGTCGAGCGCTCTGGAGAGCCGGAACAGGCTGCGCAGGATGCACACATAGCCCACGAGCATGGCGATCGGCACGAGCAGACCCGTGTAGTGCACGGCGGCGAGTATGCACATGAGCACATACCATGCCAGCAGCGCGCCCGCGCCGCCGCCCTGCGCCGGCAGCCCCGCCTTGCGCCGCACCGCGCGCAGCCCCTGCCAGAAGCACAGCAGCAGCGCGAGCATCAGCGCGGCGCTCACCGCTGCGGCGGCGCTCCTGCAGGCATCGCCCGGCAGGATGGTCGTGTTCAGGATCAGCGACGGGAACACGCACGCCGCGCGCAGCACGGCGCACACGAAGCAGCCGCGCAGCCACGGGTTTTCCTGCCGCAGCGTGCGAAAGCCGAGCAGCAGCAGTACCGTGCCGATGGCGGGCAGGATGTAGTTCAGGCACCAGAGATTCAGGGTGACCATGCACAGCGCCAGACCGAACAGCACGCGCTCCATCGCCCGCCGCCACGGTGTCACGTCGGCGACGATCTCCTCCGGCGGCAGCTCGTCCACGCTCTGCGCAAGCAGCGCCTCAAAGGCGTCGTCGCGCGGATATTCCCGCTCGTGCTCACGCATCGCCGTCACCTCCCAACATCGTGCGCAGCCGCTTTTTCAGGCGGTACAGCCGACCCTCGACCGCGCGCTCGGTCATGCCGAGCTCGGCGGCGATCTGTGCGGTGGGCTGTAAGTAGTAATACTTCCGGTAAAACAGCGCCCGGTCGCTCTGACCGAGCCGTGCGAGCGCATCGTGCAGCGCGGCGCGGCGCTCGGCCTGTATCAGCGCCTCCTCCGGGGATGCCTCCGGCGACGGCGCGTCCTCCGGCAGCGTCTGCGTGTCGCCGTGCCGGGCAGCGCTGCGCTGAAAGTTCAGCGCCGTGCTGCGCGTGACCGCCGTCAGCCACGCGCTCCAGCTGCCGCGCGCGGCGTCAAACTGCGCGATCTTGTTCCACACGCGCAGCGACGCCTCCGAGAGGCACTCCTCGCGGTCGAGCGCGTTCGGCACGATCGGCGCGATGATGTAGCGCATCAGCGGCCCGCAGTGCAGCAGCAGCGCATCCATGCCGCGCTCGTCATGCTGCTGCAGCAGCGCGATCATATCCTGTTCGTGCACGCCCTCGCCTCCTCCCGCCGCGACCGGTTTCTACTCTATGATACACGCAGTGCGCGCAAAACCCACGCGGTTTTCCACAATTTTTTGACCGAATGTGCAAAAAGGCGGCGCTTTGCGAATCAGGCAAAGCGCCGCATGGCTGATGAAAAACCTCTGAATTAAACCTGCTTGTTCGAGGTCTTGAGCACGACGTCATGCGCGCCGCCCTCGACGATGCTCACCGAGGACACGAGCGTCAGACGGGCCTTCTCCTGCAGCTCGCGGATGGTCAGCGCGCCGCAGTTGCACATGGTCGAGCGCACCTTCGCCAGCGTCTGCTGGACGTTGTCGGAGAGCTTGCCGGCGTAGGGCACATAGGAGTCCACGCCCTCCTCGAAGGACAGCTTCTTGCCGCCGCCGAGATCATAGCGCTGCCAGTTGCGCGCGCGGTTGGAGCCCTCGCCCCAGTACTCCTTCATGAGCGTGCCGTTGACGTTGACCTTGTCCGACGGGCTCTCGTCGAAGCGGGCGAAGTAGCGGCCGAGCATCACGAAGTCCGCGCCCATGGCCAGCGCGAGCGTGATGTGGTGGTCATGCACGATGCCGCCGTCGGAGCAGACGGGCACATAGATGCCGGTCTCGCGGAAGTACTCGTCGCGTGCGCGGCAGACGTCGATGACGGCCGTCGCCTGACCGCGGCCGATGCCCTTGGTCTCGCGCGTGATACAGATCGAGCCGCCGCCGATGCCGACCTTCACGAAGTCCGCGCCGCAGTCGGCGAGGAAGCGGAAGCCGTCCGCGTCGACAACGTTGCCCGCGCCGACCTTGACGCTGTCACCGTAGCGCTCACGGATCCACGCGATGGTGCGCTTCTGCCACTCGGAGTAGCCCTCGGACGAGTCGATGACGAGCACGTCCACACCGGCCTCGACCAGTGCGGGCACACGCTCGGCGTAGTCGCGGGTGTTGATGCCCGCGCCGACGAGGTAGCGCTTCTGGCTGTCGAGCAGCTCGTTGGGCTTCTGCTTGTGCAGGTCGTAGTCCTTGCGGAACACGAACGCGCACAGGCGGCCCTCGTCGTTGACGATGGGCAGGGAGTTGAGCTTGTGCTCCCAGATGATGTTGTTGGCTTCCTTCAGGGTCGTGCCGTCGGGCGCGGTGATCATCTTCTCGCGCGGCGTCATGAACTCGCGCACCTTGGTCTGGGGGTCCATGCGGCTCACGCGGTAGTCGCGGCTCGTGACGATGCCGACCAGGCGGCCGTCGGCCGTGCCGTCCTCGGTGACGGCGACGGTGGAGTGACCGGTCTGCTCACGCAGGGCCAGAATGTCGGCCAGCGTCGCATCGGGGCTGATGTTGGAGTCGCTGCGCACGAAGCCCGCCTTGTAGCTCTTGACGCGGGCGACCATCGCGGCCTCGTCCTCGATCGACTGCGAGCCGTAGAGGAACGACACGCCGCCCTCCTGCGCCAGCGCGACGGCCAGCCGGTCGCCGGACACGGACTGCATCACGGCCGAGACCATCGGCACGTTGAGCGAGAGCGCCGGCTCCTCACCCGCGCGGAAACGCGTCAGCGGGGTGCGCAGGGAGACATTGTCCGGGATGCACTCGCTCGAGGAGTAGCCGGGCACGAGCAGGTACTCGTTGAACGTGTGCGACTGACCGGAGAAGAAGTAAGCCATGGGAAAGACCTCCTTATAATTCTCATGTATTTGTACGCCTGTGGAAAACGGAGCGGCGGCCCGCTCCGAAGAATATTTTCGCTATTGTACCGCGAACGCGTGCGCTTGTCCAGCCCGCAGCGTGGAAAAAAATCATTGGTACAACGGACGTTTTTTAGGGATTTTATAAAAACTGCGCACCGCATCTCCGGTGCGCAGATAGATTATGGTTTGCGGATCTTGTCCTTTTCCTCGATCAGGGGCAGATATTCCATGTACGGCGTGTCGTTGGCGCAGGTGAAGCACGCCTCGGAGCTGAAGGCCTCGACCTCCTTGTGCGACTGCTCGATGGGGCGCAGTGTGCCCGCACCGGCGATGCAGCCGCCCGGGCAGGCCATGCCCTCGAGCAGGTAGCCGTCGTATTTTCCGGCCTTGGCCATCATCAGCAGCTTGCGGCAGTCGGCCAGACCCGCCGCCGCGGCGACCTTGACCTCACGCTCGGGCTGCATATCATGGATGGCGTTGACGACGGCCTGCGCCACGCCGCCGGAATAGGCAAAGCGGCGCGCGTCGCGGCTGGAGTAGGCGGGCAGCTCCTCCTCGTCCTCGGGCAGGAAGGCTTTGTCCATGCCCTTGGCGGCGAAGATGCCGAGCGCCTCCTCGAACGTGAGCACGAAGTCCACGTCGCTGCGCACGCTCTGGCGGCGCGCCTCGAGCTTTTTCGAATCGCACGGACCGATGAACACGACCTTGCAGTCCGGGTGGTCGCGCTTGATCATGCGCGCGGTGAGCACCATCGGCGTGAAGGCGACCGAGATGTTCTTTTCAAACTGGGGGAAGAGCTTTTTGACCATGTCGCTCCACGACGGGCAGCAGGACGTGACCATGAACTTGTGCTTTTCGGGCACTTCCTCGAGAAAGTCCGCCGCCTCCTCGATCACGCACAGGTCCGCGCCGATGGCGACCTCATACACGTCGGCGAAGCCGAGACGCTGAAACGCCCTGCGCATCCGCTCCGGCACGCCCTCGGGACCGAACTGCCCCACGAACGCCGGCGCGAGCGCGACGTACACGGGGGTGTTGCTCTTGACGGCCTGAATGGTCTGGAAGATCTGGCTCTTGTCCGAGATCGCGCCGAACGGGCAGCTGACCATGCACTGGCCGCAGGAGGTGCACTTGGAGTAGTCGATGTCGGCGCGGCCGAGTCCGTCGGAATGGATGCAGTCCATGCCGCAGGCCTTGCGGCACGGGCGCTCAAGGCGCACGATGGCGTTGAACTTGCACTCCTTGAGGCAGCGTCCGCAGCGGATGCACTTGTCGGGGTCAATGTGCGCCTGCCCGTTGATGCGCGAGATGGCCTGCCGCGGGCAGACCGCCATGCACGGATGCTCCAGGCAGCCCTGGCACACGTTCGTGATCTTCACGACGTTGTCGGGGCATTTGTTGCAGGCGAATTTGATGACATTGATGAGCGGCTTTTCGTAGTAGACCTCCGGATCGAGCGCTTTTTCCACACCGTCGGACAGCAGCGAAAACTCCGAAAACTTGCGCAGCGGCAGTCCCATAGCCAACCGCAGCCGTTCGCCGACCACGGCGCGCTCGAGAAACAGACTGTCCCGGTATGTACCGATCTCACCGGGGATGATCTTGAACGGCAGCTCTTCGAGCCGCTTGGCATAATCGCCGCCCTCGTAGGCGAGACGTGCGATCTCCGTGAACACTTCGTGACGGATACGTACCTTTCCGGTTTCAATGCCGCGCATATTGCACTCCTTTTGATAGAAAAACTTGTCTGGATTCGTGAATTTTGCAACAAGCACTTGACGAGAGCTTGTGTAAAACATTATACTGATACGTGATAAATTTCGCAATTCTTTTTTTGAAATCCTGACAAAAAAAGAACGCGCAGCCCAAACTTTGTCGAAAATTATACAAAAGCGGCGCAATTGTCTCCGGCGCCAGCCCGCCGGCCGCGGCGGACTGTGACGTGGACACAGAAAAACCGGCCGGCCTGTGGTAGGATGGATGCAATCAAAGCCACAGGCTTGACCGTTATTTTAGCCGCAGGAGGGAACGCACTATGGAAGAAAACAAAACGAAAGCCAAGATCATCGCCGTCGCGGGGAAGGGCGGCGTTGGCAAGACCTCTCTGTGCTCGGCGATCGTGCGCGAGCTCGTGGAGGCCTTTCCCGGCAAGCGCATCCTCGCCATTGACGCAGACCCGGCCGTCGGCCTGTCCACGGCGCTGGGCGTGCACGTCGAGCACACGATCGACGACATCCGCAATGAGGTCATCCAGACCTCGGAGCGCGGCGAGTACCGGCAGGCCATCGAGGTGCTCAACGAGGCGCGCTTCCGCATCTTCGACACCATGGTCGAGTGCGACGGCTTCGCCTTTCTCGCCATCGGCCGTCCGGAGGCCGCCGGGTGCTACTGCTCGGTCAACTCCTACCTCAAGGAAGTCATCAGCATGCTCGCCAACGACTTTGACTATGTGGTCATCGACGGCGAGGCCGGCATCGAGCAGATCAGCCGCCGCGTCATGGAGCAGGTCTCGCACCTCGTGCTGGTCACCGACCAGAGCGCCAAGGGCGTGAACGTCTGCCGCGAGATCAAGGAGGCCGCCGACGACCTCATCACCTACGAGCGCATCGGCATGATCGTCAACCGCGTCGTTGACCCGAGCATGAACGACCTTGTTAAGCTCGACGGGGTACCGGTGCTCGCCTACATCCCCACCGATCCGCAGCACGCCGCCAACGACATCCGCGGCAAGAGCGTGTTTGAGCTGCCGGAGGACTCCAACATCATGGTCGGTGTCCACGAGGCGCTGCACAACCTGGGCATCTTCTGAGCCGGGACAATCTGAGGAGGAACGAACATGAAAGATATGGAACTTTACGATAGCTTTATCCGCGAAACGAACGACCTGCTCGGCGCGCCGACGCAGAAGTGGGCCTATAAGGAGCGCGACGCGTGGAAGGACAACGGCGAGAGCGAGCTGGTGCTGCTGCGCGACGCGGCGTATGAGCTCGGCGGCGGCGCGAATGAGGCCGTGAACTTCACCTGCGTCACGTCCGATGCCGCGCTTGTCCCGAGCGACGAGGTGCTGCTCTACGGTCCGGACATGAAGGAGATCAAGGGCGACGTGCCGTTTGCGCGCATCGTCATCCTCGGTGTCAAGGATATCGACGTCGAAAAGAAGGACGCGACCTATGCCGCCATCCGCAACATCGAGTTTGTGAAGTATCACGTCTTCCCGGACGGGTACATGATGCGCGTCTCGCCCGAGAGCAGCCGTGAGCAGATCCGCGTGAGCAAGAAGGCCGTCAAGAAGGGCATCTCGTTTTATAAGGTCGGCTGCGACTTCATCAAGCAGTATAAGAAAAACCCGAACATCACCAATGTGCGCGTGATCTTCGTCACCAAGGACGTCGATTTCAAGGCCCTGCACGCCACGGCCAAGAAGATCGAGGACGTGACCAAGACCATGAACACCATCCTCGAGGGCATGCCCGAGGATCTCGACTGCGCGAGCTGCAGCTTCAAGCCCGTGTGCGACGAGGTCGAGGGTCTCAAGGAGCTCCACTTCGGCAAGGCTGCCAAGAAGGAGCACCACGCCTGAAACTGTCAAAAAGTATTCCTTTTTGACAAAGGGGCTGCAGTCTGCTGCGCGCATAATTTGTGCGCCGCCGGCGCACAAATTCCACACTTGCAGCCTGAGAAGTATTTTCTCCGCCGCACATGTCGCCGGAGAAAATGATCGGACTTTCTTTCGCCGCAGCGGCGGCGAAAGGCTACGAGGTTTTTTGACAAGCTGGGCACGGCCGCGCAAGCTCTGCGCGGCCGTGCTTTTATAAACCTTTGGACACAGGAGGGATACCATGCCGAATTTCTGCATGACGCTCAGCTACGACGGCACGCGCTATAACGGCTGGCAGCGGCAGGGCAACACGCCGGACACCGTGCAGGGGCGGCTCGAGACCGCGCTCAGCGCCCTGCTCGGGCAGCCGGTCGAGGTCGCGGGCTCCGGCCGCACGGATGCGGGCGTGCACGCCCGGATGCAGACGGCGTCGTTCCGCGCGAAGACCGATCTGCCCGCGCCGGAGCTGCTGCGCCGGCTGCGCGCGCAGCTTCCGGGCGATATCGGCGTGCTCACGCTCACGGAGGCCGGGCCCCGCTTTCACGCGCGCCTGTCCTGCCGCGGCAAGACGTATGTCTACCGCGTCTGGAACAGCGACACGCCGAACGTGTTCGAGCGCCGCTATGTCTACGCCCTGCCGCAGCCGCTCGACACGGCGGCCATGCAGCGCGCGGCGGCGCTGCTGTGCGGCCGGCATGACTACACGTCGTTCTGCGCCAACCGCCATATGAAAAAATCCGCCGTGCGCACGGTCGATGCCATCACCGTCGAGCGGCTGGGCGATGAGGTGCGCCTGACGTTTTCGGGCGAGGGCTTTTTGTACCACATGGTGCGCATCCTCACCGGCACGCTGCTCGAGGTCGGGCTCGGGCAGCGGGACGCCGGCACGATGGCGGACATTCTCGCCGCGCGCGACCGCGCCGCCGCCGGGCCGACAGCGCCCGCCCGCGGGCTGATCCTGTGGGAGACGCGCTATGCGCACACACACCCCGAAACCGGAGAGGAGAAACGCGAATGAAAGAGGAATGCCTGATCTGCGGCGCGCCGCTGGAATATCTGGAGACGGATGTGCAGATGCAGTGCGAGATCTGCCGCAAAAAAGAGCTCGCCAAGACGCGCTGCGTAAACGGGCACTACGTGTGCAGCGACTGCCATATGCAGGGGCTTGACAGCATCGTGGAGCTGTGCCTGCGGGAGACCACGTGCGATCCGATCGCCATTGTCGAGCGGATGATGGCGCTGCCGAGCTGCCATATGCACGGGCCGGAGCACCATGTGATGGTCGGAGCGGCGCTGCTGACGGCGTATCACAACGCCGGCGGAGACATTGCCCTTTCCGACGCGCTCATGGAGATGCTGCGCCGCGGCAAAAGCGTTCCCGGCGGCGCGTGCGGCTACTGGGGCGCGTGCGGCGCGGGGATCAGCACGGGGATGTTCGTCTCGATCATCTCCGGGTCAACACCGCTGACCAACGAGCCGTTTGCGCTGTCGCACAAAATGACGGCGGCCGCGCTCGGGCAGATCGGTGAGATCGGCGGGCCGCGCTGCTGCAAGCGAGACTCGTTTCTGTCCATTCTCACGGCGATCGATTTTGTGAAGGAGCACTTCGGCATCGCGCTGCAAAAGCCGGAGGTCGTGTGCCGCTACGCCGCGCAGAACAATCAGTGCATCGGAAAGCGCTGCCCCTTCAGCGCGGCAAACCACTGAGCGCCTGCCGGCGCGCAGAATCGGGATTTGAGGGAGTGTTTATGAACAGAAAAAGATGGCCAATTCTATGTGCAATCGCAATATTCGCAGTTGCCATTCTCGTTTATGCGAATTTTCAAAAGAAACATACTTTTGTACTTGCAAACGATGAGGGCATGATCAAATCCGAACAGATACAGCCGCTATTTGGAACCGTAAAAGTAAGTGGGGATTGTGATACGGATGTGGTCTTTACGGATATGGAAACGGGTGAAAAATATGTGGTAGGATATATTACATCTGGTGTATCAGAAAAAATCAAACTGGAAAAAGGCAAATGGTACACGGTAGCCGGCGGAGGAAATCTTGTAATAAGCCCAGTGAATGTTCGCGTGGAATAAAAAACGACAACTTCCAGTTTGCCGAAATATCTTTCTAACTTTCCCTATTTTACAGGCTTTCCAGCCTGTG
>ERZ1673747.193-NODE-193-length-106265-cov-14.313643_pt1 | contig 106265 bp, 102 predicted proteins | sample MGYA00580220_ERZ1673747 | MGnify/ENA primary metagenome ERZ1673747 (study PRJEB41218, sample SAMN15661769) | gut metagenome | host: Homo sapiens | place: Canada: London | collected 2015-08-20/2019-03-30 | study: EMG produced TPA metagenomics assembly of...
TGGGTGCTTTGTCCCTGCTGATCAAAAACACGCAATCGGTGTTGCTGTGAACAGTGTTCCTTATAATCTGGTCGGCCACGATGAGATTGAGGGGGCTGAAACAGTTGTTGTTTCTGAGATTGACGGCGGCGCTGTTTTAGCAAAACAAGGCAGTCTTGTGGACGATCTCATTCTTTCTGCATTGGGGGTGCAAAACTAATGAAAGAAAAGCTAAGAAACATGTATGAGGAAGGTCTGCTTGATACTACCGGCCTCTTAAATGCAGTAGCAAAGGATTGGATTACAATTACAGATGTTATTGAAATTGTGGGCGAGGACAATGCACTGTCCGTTGTAATGTCTGCAAAGCTGTCCGAAATTTCTAATGCCTGTAATGCGGTTATTGTGAACGGTGTAGACATTAAGTTCGGTGAAGAGAACGTTCACTTTAATTTGAGTATTGAGGATCAGAGTAATATCAACAACCTATTTCGTGTTGTTGAGTTGGGCGGTACAGAGTTCCCGTATCAGGCCGATGGCGGTGTTTGTCGTATTTATACCGCAGCCGAAATTGCAGCTATCTATATTGCGGCACAGACGCTTATCACAACTCAGACTACCTACCATAATGAGCTGAAGCAGTATGTACAGACATTAACCAGTGCGGAGGAAGTGTCAGCTATTCAATATGGTATGACCTTGCCAGAGCCTTATCTGACAGAAATGAATGAGAAACTGGCTGTGGCACAGCAACAGATGCAAGCGATTGTAGGTAGAATGCAGCAGGCCGCAGCAACCAATCAAGCGTGATAGTTTATGAGTGCTCGGTTTACCATTAAAGAAGCAATCCTCGCTATTATCGGAGGTATTACCTATGTAATTATTGAATTGATATGGAGAGGGCATAGCCATATTTCTATGTTTATTCTTGGCGGGATTTGCTTCGTGGTCATCGGGCTAATCAATGAAGTGTTTCCATGGGATTTTGGTTTATTATGGCAATCTTTAATCGGATCTGTCATTATAACTGCCTGTGAATTTATCACTGGTGTCATTGTGAATATCTGGCTTGGTTTGGGAGTGTGGGATTATTCTACACTCCCTTTTAATATCCTTGGACAAATCTGTTTACCGTTTTCACTCCTATGGATAATCATTTCATGCTTAGCGATTATTCTCGATGATTATTTAAGATATTGGATTTTCAATGAAGAAAAGCCGCATTACAAATTTGTGTAACAGGAGGATTTCTTTATGGATAACAAAACAAAACCTACGCTGAACATGCGTTATTACAACAGAGAGATTGATGATGATCTGCCTTATGTTGGGCATCTTGAGTTTGACGAAGAGACTGGCTTTATCTATGACGAAGATGGCGATGTCGTAGACGAAGATACCATTGCAAAGTTCTGTGAGGGCGATGGTAAGGGTGACGATGAGGACGAGTTTGAATAACCTTTGTTTTTATCGGGAGGTGCAAAAATGGCAAACGATAAAACAATTTGGGAATTCTTGAAATCACAAGGGTTGAATGATTATGGAGCTGCTGGGCTTATGGGAAATTTATATGCCGAGTCCGGCCTTTCCCCAACAAATCTTCAGAACACATATAACAATAAGTTCGGCATGACGGACGATGAGTATACGGCTGCTGTTGACGCTGGACGCTATGGAAATTTTATTCACGATAGCGCAGGCTATGGTCTTGCACAATGGACTTTCTGGAGCAGAAAGCAGGGGCTATATGATTATGCAAAATCTACCGGGAAATCTATTGGCGATCTCACAATGCAGTTGGAATTTCTATTTCAAGAGCTGAGTTCTGGCTATAAAAGCGTTTTGTCCACATTGAAGTCTGCGACCTCTGTGTTGCAGGCTTCTAATGCTGTATTGCTGCAATTTGAGCGACCAGCTGATCAAAGTGTGTCTGTACAGAACAAAAGAGCTTCTTACGGCCAGAACTATTATAACCAATTTGCGGGCGCAGCCCAGGAAGGAGGGAATGTTGGGATGAGCAACAGTCCACTCGTAGAATACACAAGAATTTCACCAAACAGATCATCTCCAAGAAGAAATGCGATTGACAGGATCTCAATTCACTGTGTAGTTGGTCAGGTTAGCATTCAGTCCCTTGGAAGTGTTTTTGCTCCGTCTTCAAGAGAGGCTTCTTCAAACTACGGCATTGGATATGACGGAAGAGTTGGTATGTATGTGGAAGAGAAAGACCGCTCGTGGTGTACTTCTTCAGCGGCAAATGACAATAGAGCCGTCACTATCGAGGTAGCAAGTGACACCACCGATCCATACGCAGTAACCAGCGCCGCATATGCTGGTCTGCTGAATTTGGTGACAGATATTTGTAAGCGCAACGGTAAAAACAAAGTAGTCTGGTTTGGAGATAAGGCAAAGACTTTGGCTTACACACCAAAATCAAACGAAATGATTTTGACCGTACATAGATGGTTTGCAAATAAATCTTGCCCAGGTAATTACCTCTATAATTTGCATCCGCAAATTGTAGCTGAGGTAAATCGACGCTTGGCAGGCGGAAGCGTAGACACTGGCACAGCTGTAAGCTACCAGGTAAAAGTTACAGCCGATGCCGGACTAAATTGTAGAACTGCCCCTATTAACGGAACCGTCATTATGGCCTATGAAAAAGGAACCATCTTGAATATTTCTAAGGAGCAATCTGGATGGGGCTTTACAGGAACCGGATGGGTTTCTCTTGAATGGACAGAGAAGATCGCATCCACGACACCAGTAACGGAGGATGATGAAGATATGACTTTGGATACATTTAAGAAATTGATGAATGAGTATCGTGCAGAACTAAGAGACAACGATTGCGGAGATTGGAGCAAAGCTGCTCGTGATTGGGCAACATCTACTGGGCTATTTGCTGGTAGTGGCAATCTGCCAGATGGAACTCCAAATTACATGTGGGCTGATATGCTGACTCGTGAGCAGGCCGCACAGTTGTTCTATAACTTCGCCCAGAAGAACGGTTTGGCATGATCTGAGAAGGTGGTGTTGGTATGGCGGTTTCGAGCACCAGGGGGAGAAGAGTTAGACGAAAAGAGAAAAAGGGGTTGTTTGCCCATCTAAAAAACCTTGGGTTCACAAACCGCCTTGCTCTCTACATCATGGTATTTCTCGCCGCTGGTTTGGCCGGCGGCTTTTATCTTGCGGTGAAAAGCATCGCAACAGGATACACAGGAGCGCTTACATGTTGGACTGTAGTTTTCACACCGATTGGAACTGCGTGTAGCATTGTTTTAGCTCGGATCGTAGATAAGAGCCGTGCTGAAAATACGAGCGCAGACGGTGAAGGAATTAAATATGCGGCGGCGAAAGCAAATCGATTTGTCGCAAATACATCTGATTTGGGAAGCGTAGACAGTCCTTCCATTTGATATAAGCAACAGTATTCTGCCGGATGCTGTTGCTCTTTATTTTATAAGGAGGAAAAGGTTATGGAGTTGAATTGGGTAGAGATTGTAATTTCCATTCTTACTGGACTTGCCGCAGCCATTCCACTGGTTGTTCAACTGGTGAAATATGTGCAAAAGGCAGTGAAGGAGAAGAACTGGAATAAGATGCTCGATATGGTTATGGACTTGATGAAAACTGCCGAAGGTATGTTTGAGAAAGGCGCAGATCGAAAAGAATGGGTACTTGCCATGATTAAAGGATCTGCGGATAGTATCAACTATGATGTTGACATCGAGGCAATTAGCGAACTAATTGATAGTCTATGTGATATGAGCAAAGTTGTAAATAACTCAGAAGCCCCAACTGAAACACCTGCTGAATAAAGGTCGGGTGTTCAAAAATGCTTGATTATATTGAATATTTGAACATTCCAGTAAAGGTGGCAATCGTTCTGATTGGTGCCTTTCTTATTATGCAGTTGGTAGGGGAGATTTTAGAGTTCAAAGGGAAGGTTGTACCTGAGTTTGTCAAAGTACGCAAAATCTTTACTCGTCGTAAAAAAGAGCGAGAGATGATGCAGAAAATGGAAAAGACTCTTGATCGGGTGCAGGCCACCATGGACGAACTCAATCAGCATTACAGTACGGATAATATTCAGATGCGCGACGAGTGGATCAAGAGGGTAAATTCTAAGCTTGACCAATATGATGCAAGCATGGCCGAACTTGATAGAAAGCTGGACAAAAACAATAGCGACACGCTTTCCATCCTCGTTGACAATAAACGTAATGCGATTATTAGTTTTGCGTCTATGGTTATTGATGAAACAAAGCCGGTGACGAAAGAACAGTTCAATCGTATCTTTAAGCTGTACGAAGAGTATGAGGCGATTATCAGTGCAAATGGTATGACGAATGGAGAGGTTGACATTGCTATTAGAATTATCAGAGAGGCATATGAAAATCATTTAAGGAACCATTCGTTTATTGAAGATATTCGTGGATACAGTGTATAATGAATAGGGGAGAGGCTTAAAAACTCTCCCCACATTTTTACGCTGTGGATTTGACAGAGTAGGCCGTGTGATATATAATGGCAAAAGATGTGGCTATTATTATATGGTATAGGCTTTTGCGCTGCGGTATCCAGATTACCACAAATTCTACCACATTTGCTTAACACAAGACGCAACAAGACGAACTCAAAATAGTGAGAAAAGTTCTTGATTTCGTGTCTGAAAGGCGGAAATCACACATGATGAACAAAGATGAAGTATACGGTGTGAAGTTCCCGACGATGAAGCCGCTGGATTAAAGACCCGTTGCGGCGCAAGGGTTTGCGGGTTTTTCGCGAGCCTGAAAGAGCGGTTTTACACCAGTTTTACACCAGTTGGATTCAGCAGTAACACGTTTTTACACCTGATTTTACACCAGTTTTTAGAGAGCCTCCTAAAAGAAAAAGTGCCCGTGGCAGTTGAGCTACGGGCACTTTTTTGTACTTTTTCAGTTATTTTTATACATGGCGGTGCAACAAATTAAATGGGTTTAATTAGAAGCCATTGCACGGGGGTGAAATGACCGGCTACACACGGCAGCTATTTGAATCCTCTGTCCACAGATTTTCTTTCTCACGATTTTTATATTCTTCCTGCTCTTCAGAAGTTGCCGGCCGGATCATGGCCTTTCCGCAGTCCGGGCAGGTATCCGCAGACGTTCTAAGGAACAGGTAGTGACAATTATCACAGGCATATAGCATTTCAATCAGGCCTCGCTTTCGTGTTTACCAGTGTAGCACGGAGCGGGGCTTTTTTCAATCTATCAGGAGGGAGGCCGGCGAGATGAAGTGCCTGCTCAAATATCAATGGGTCAAACTACCCCGCAATCAGCTTCCGCCCGGCAAGGGCATTATGGGCTCTTGGGCTCGATTGGCCTCCCGTGCAGCCTTTAGGACTGGGCAGGCCCGGTACTGCGGTTACACCAACAAAGTGAGTGCCGGGGGCTGGGCAGGCGGCATCGTCGGTCTGAAGAGTATCCTGGCAATCAAACGTCGGCGGCAGGCTCTTGAACATATGGACACTCTGGCTGACCTCGGTTATATTACCTACTCACTGGACACAAAAACAAAGAAACTGACCTATCAAGTCACAGATTGGGTCGTAAGATGCTCTGGCGAGCCCTGTATGGGCCGTGAGGCGGTTTATGCGACAGAGGGGTATGGATTCCTCTGCCTGCCCAGAAACGTCACACAGAGGCTTGCAGAGCGGCATTATCAATTTGCTGAGGCAGACGCATGGCTCGACCTCTGGTGCCACACAGTTTGGCAGGAGTCCAGCAATGCGTTTTCCTTCTCGGCGCCGGCTGTTCAGTTTGGGCAGTACGGCGCTGTTTTGACATTGGAATCCCTTGGCAGGCGTTGGGGATGGGAAAAGACGAAGGTCTGGCGCTTTTTCAGAAAACATGCGGATGCCTTCCCGCTGTACAAGCTGCCAGGCGCTTTCGGCTGCCTCATCTTCAATGCAGTCTATCCGACTGGAGAACAATTCACCTTGCCGTCCCAGGACAAAGTCGAGCGCATTTTGAGAGAAATACGCACAAAAGACGGGAATACGCACGAAAACCAGCAGAGCGACCATGCTCGCATCTGCAAGCTGGTCGCTTGGTACAGTCGTGCAGTGCTGCCCCGGGAACAAGAGGAGCGCCGTGTTGCATCTGAGGACTGCTATATTACGCGCGCGTATTTTTCTCCGTGTAAGATTTTAGAGTATGTTAGGGAGGACTGCCAAGGGATATCTCCAGCGACGCCAAATTTTGAATTATTCCGCGGAACCTTGCCACGGGCCGGGCCTGCGGATCAGGATGATGGAGGTATTGAAAATGGCAGATTTGAAGGCATCCCTCTGTGGTGAACTGCCGAATCAGGATAGTGCGATCCCCCAGGAGCAGCTGCGCGCCTTGCTGGAGCGCAGGGGGATCGTGGGAGATCCGGACATCCCCAATGCGAAAGCCCGGCTTGCGGAGCAGGAGCTTCGCCGGAATATGTACCATAACACCCAGGTCATGCTCAAGCACTACCGGGACATCGTCTGGGCCTTGGAATGCTTCCCCAGTGAAGTCGCACAGGAGCTGGATCAGCCGCTGAAGGATCTGGACGCGCTGCTCAGCGTAGTGGACACGCAGGTGGCGCTGGGGAACGCGAAGTTGGAGCACCGCCTGCTCAGCATTCGGAAGTCCCGCCTGCTGCTGGACCGGATCAATGAGGCTCTGACGGTCCTGCGCCATAAGCCGGGCAACGGGGAGCTGATGTATAACATCATCTTCCAGACGTTCATCACGCCGGACAAGCCCAGCCATACGGATATCCTGTACCGGCTGGATATCTCGGAGCGGCACTATTACCGGCTCCGCCAGCAGGCGGTCAACATCTTATCCATCCGGCTGTGGACGGCCCCAGCCGGCTGTCTGGATGCCTGGCTGGAGCTTTTGACGCTGCTGGAGGGGTGATGTCCTACTCTGCGGCAGAAAAATGGCAGAAAATTGGCAAGGTCGGTGCGGATGACAAGGGGAGTGCAGATGTGCTATCCTGTTATCGTCCAAAACTGGACCTGACGGCAGGGAGCCGCCTTGAAGTGATTGAGAACAGTCGCTTCGAGGCGGCTCTTTGCTGCAAATATGACGAAAAGGAGGGAAGCAAATGGCAAAGGACGAGAGCAGGAGGGATCGCTGGGTGAAGGCGTCCCAGCGGCTGCGCGACGCTTTCCAGATGGCGGCGGTATCCTGTTACATGATGGTGCTGTTCGCCCAGCCGGCGGCTGCTGCGGACACCATGTGGACACGGTTCAGCACGATTATCGCAGATGTCTATGGCGAGCTGGTGGGCATCTCCACCATCGTGGCAGTGACTGCGGCTGCGGTGGCGCTGTTGGTGCGGATGATCTCCCGCAATGAGCGGGCCGTCGCAGAGGCGACCAGTTGGCTGAAGAGAATCGTCGTGACCTGGATCGTACTCAATACACTGGGCTTTGTGGTCGCCTACCTGCAGCCGCTGATCCAGGGCGGACAGTACACGCCGTCGACTACTCCCTGATTCCAGAAAGAGCAAAATCAAACCTGAGGAGGATATGTCAGTGAAGAACAAAATCTTATCTCTCACCGCATCGCTCCTGCTTTTGACCATGCTGACGCTGCCTGCGGGCGCGGTCAGTTTGGACGTGACGGATCCTGACGCCATGCTCCCGGTCGATATCATCCTCGACCAGGACAACAAGGAGATCCGCAAGGTGTATGATCTCTCGCCCAATACCGACCCCTCCACGCTCCCCATGGGGCAGTTTGAGCGGGATGGCCTCCTGTACGACTGCACCGATGTGCTGCGAGAGGTCATCATCGGCAGTGAGACGCAGGTCATCACCCAGGAAGAGAAGGTGGACAGCGACAAAAAGGACATGAACACGATTTTGTCCCTGCTACCCCAGGAGAAAGAGGTCACCACGGAAGAGGGGTTTACCGGCACCCTCACGTTGGATCTGGACAGCATCAAGACCGAAGCGGCCGGGTATGGCAGCAGCACCCAACCGGTCACAGCCACCAGGACCTATCCCAATCTTGCAAACCAGGACCTCAACCATCTGCCGAAAAGCATCACTGAGGGCGGACGGACCCTGACGCTCCAGGATGTCCAGTGGCAGACGGACAATACCTACAACGCCGATGACTATGAGATCGGGGATCGTTTTACTGCTGTCTGCACCTACGGCGGGAGCAAAACAGTCAGTTATGTGACTGGCTATACCACCACAGCCAACTACTCAGGTGAGGTCTACCGCACCGGGGTCACAGTGATCCGCTACACCGTCATTTTCACTGGCACGCCGATGGAGCCTGTTGCGGAGGAGCAGTCCCAAAGCGGCGGCTTCAACTGGCTCATGGTGGCCCTGCCCGCGCTGGCGGCTCTCGGCGCCGGTACCGGAGGAACATACTTTTTCATGAAACGGAAGGAGCGAAAGATGTATGAGGAACTGGCTGAAAGCAACGATGCTGCTGCTGGCCATCACAGCGATGATGGCGACCCCGGCGCTGGCGGCGGAGTATGAGTTTGACGACTCGGACGGCCCCATGTATGCTCCGCCCACCTCCGTTGACCAGGTGATCGTGGTTGGCGGAGGGGTGACGGAGAGCAGTAACATTGACCGCAGCAAGAATACCGCCGTCATTGCGCCGCCCTTCGGCAGTCAGGAGTCTTATCTGCCTGGTGCCGGCACGACACTGATCCCCCAGTCCGGAACATCAACTGGCAGCGGCACCATCAGCGGTGAAACAATCTACCTGCCGCCGGCGTCCTACGATGAAAGCACTCCGGCTGCGGATACCAGCCTGAGCAGCAACAAGTTCACCCTCCCGGACGGCCTCTTTTATGAGGACGGCAGCCTGGGCCGTCTGAAGATCCCCTCCCTGGGGCTTTCCGTCAAGGTGTATGAGGACGAAAGCCTGGAGAGCCTTGCCAAAGGCGCCGGGCATTTCAAATCCACCTCCTGCTGGGACGGCAATGTAGGGCTTGCGGGCCATAACAGAGGTGTGGCCAACCATTTTGGGAAGATCCACACCCTGGAGGACGGCGACAAGATCACTTACACTACGAAGCTCGGCACGCGCACCTATGAGGTGTTCTATGTGGGGCAGATTGAAGAAACGGATTTCTCCCGCCTGGGCCGGAGCAGCGAGAATATGATCACGCTGATCACCTGTGTCCGAAATGTGCCGGAGATGCGCTGGTGCGTGCAGGCACGGGAGATCACCTGACAGTATTTTTGCAAAACTGACCTCTTTTCGATGTAATTAAGTCAAATATCAAGAAAAGGGGGAATCAGTATGCGTAAACTGCCTATCCTGCTGCTCACTGCTACTCTTGCGCTTTCTCTTGCTCTGCCGGCGTATGCGGCGGAAAGCAGCAACGAAGAACTGAAAGCCGCTTCGCAGTACCTAAGTAGCCATGGAATCATGGTCGGGGACGGGGAGGGGAATATGAACTTCAGCGCCCCGCTGACCCGCGCCCATCTGGCCACGATTCTTGCCCGGCTGCACGGCGGCTCCGGACAGGTGGAGGAAAGCCGAGACTTCTATGCCGCCCAGTGCAAATTTCAGGACGTTCCAGACTTGGCCCGGCAATATGCCGGTTACTGCGCCTACCACGGCCTCATGGTCGGCTATGGCGATGGCCTGTTTGGCGCGGAGGATCCTGTGACGCCCGCGGCAGCCTGCACCGTGATTCTGCGGTATCTGGCTCTGACAGACCTGGTGTGGGATTACAACAGCGCCTGCAGCACCGCTTGTGATCTTGGCCTAAGTGAGCCTGCTATGACGGCTCAGGGAACCATATCCCGCGGTGATCTTGCGGTCATGCTATACCGCGCACTGACCGGAAACTTCCAGGGGACCTCCGCTGGAGCGGCCGGAGCATCTGTTTCCATCAGCAGCTACAAGGGGAACATCCTGAAGGCGGGTACACGAAGCGGCCTGCTGGTCTATCCGTCGGACGCGCAACTTGAGCTGGTATCCAGCAATCCGGAAATCCTTACGGTAGAGCAGATCGCCGGGAATTGGGTCGCAGTCGCAAAGTCGCCCGGTACTGCAAGCATTTTCGTAGTTGCGGCAGACGGCGAACAGGTCCGTCTTACGATCACGGTATCCGATGTTGACGAAGGTCGGCCGGCAGCAGGAACTGATTACGCAGATAACCTGGAGATCCGAACAGAGATCCTTGCCCTTGTCAATCAGGTCCGTCAGGAATACGGCCAGTCCGCAGCCCCGGCCGATCAGTCGCTCATGGACGCGGCACAGGACTATGCCACGCGCCGGAACACCTGGCACGACAGCCAGGAGGAGTGTGAGCTTGTCCTCGCTCATGGATATCCCTATGGGTTCAGTTGCAATTTAACAGTATTCACCAGCGTGTCCGCGGAGGATGTTCCCAAAACCGCAGTGAAAAACTGGGTAAACTCCCCTGGGCATCTGCGAGCAATGCTCGACCCAAAGGCGGACAGTCTGGGCGTCGGTGTGGTGCGGTATGAGGGGGTGACCTACTGCTATTTATTTGTCGGAATGTCCGGCACCATCAATCCATACGTATAATACCTCAAACGCGGAAAGCCTTCCAGCAGCAGCTGGGAGGCTTTTTTCTTACACAATTTTCGAGAAAAGGAGTTTATCTGCATGGAAAAACTGAAACAATTTCCTGCTGCGCAAAAGCGCCTCGTTTGTATCCTGCTGGCGCTGATCTGCATGCTTGGACTCCTGCCCAGCACCGCTTTCGCGGCCGGCCCGAATACCATCGTTATGGAGGATTGCACGCATAACGGTGTCTATTATGAGTCTGCTGCCCTTAGCACCTGTTGGCTGCACCAGATGAAATTCGACTACAACGGTGACACCGTCATGGGATTTTGTGCCGATCACGGAGGCGGCATGGGCTGGTCACTTGAGGGGCATGAATGGAACAATCCCAGGGAAATTACCGACCCCACCGTGAAGACCATGCTGGCGTATTTCTATGCCCACAGCCGCGGGATCTTCACGGACCAGGCCCGCGCCCTGGGGGTGGACGAGGTCTGGAGCAGCGACTATACCTGGACCATGAACGCCTGGGTGCAGGCGGTGGTGTGGCGCTATCAGGAGAATCTCTTCTCCGATCCGGTAGCTGCCTGCGCCGAGGAGCTGCTATACGTTTATAACAATCTGGAGCACACCAACTACACCAGTATTGACGACGTTGTAGACGGGACCACTCTGCGCGACCGGGCGCAGTATATTTTGGATCTGGGAGCCCAGGGCGTCTGGGGCGACTGTAAAGTCTACGAGTACGACTACGCCGGCCCCGGCTCCGCCCAGCATCCGGCCTATGATGTTCAGAGCATAATCATTGGTGACTTGACCGTCACACGGGAGCGGTACCAGATGACCGTCAAAAAGGTGGATGCGACCAATCCCAATCTTGCGCTCCCCGGCGCCCGGTTCCTGGTGCAGAATGCCAACGGCACTTTTAGCCAGGAAGTTGTCACCGGAAGTGATGGAACTGTGACGCTCACCAATCTGGAGGCCTCGACTTACTCTGTGACGGAACTGGATCCGCCGGATAATTACCAAATCGACAATGCCGGCCCTCAGTATGTCGTTCTGCCCAGCGCTACTGGTGAAACGACAGCAACTGTGACCTTCACTGACCCCCCTATCCGCACGGGCGAAGGCAGCATCCGCAAAGTCGATGCCGACGATCCCACCAAAGGTCTGGCGGGCGCGGTCATCAAGATCGAGGGCGTGGACAATGAGTTCGTGGGCACGTACATCACCGGCGCAGGGGGCTACCTGGAGGACGTGCCTTGGGATGCCATGCCTATTGGTTCTTTTGTCGCGTCTGAGGTGACCCCGCCGAATGGGTACACCACGAGCAGTGATCCTGACAAGGTCCGCCAGGAGTTCTACTGGGACGGCAAGCATGATGTCGATTTGATTTTTGAAAACGACGCCAAGGTCAAAGTTCAGCTGATCAAGCTGGACGACTCAGACAACCCCATCGAGGGCGCCGTGTTCAATGTGGTCAAAGACGCCCAGGTGATTGCCACGGAGGCCACCGACGCGGACGGCAGCATCATCGTTCCCAATGTCACCGAGGGGATGTACGCCTTTTTCGAGGTATCTGTCCCGGCCCCGTATGCCAAACTGCAGCAGCCGGTCATCGCCCATGTGGATCAGGCCACTGTGGACGGAGGCGGCACCGTAACCGTCACGGCGGTGGATCAGATGCTTCCGACCCTCACCATCCTCAAGCGTGACGGACAGACGGGTGAGGTAGTCCCCGGCGCGGTGTTTGAAATCACTGGCATCCATTACGGCTACCACATGGACGTGACCACCGGACCGGATGGCACCGCGACCCTGACCGGCCTTCCTGTTGACAGCTACGAGGTGACGGAGATCTCTGTCCCGGACCCCTATGTGGTGGCGGCGGAGCCGACTCAGACCATCTGGCTGGGCCCCGGCGATGACCGTCAGTTGATTTTTGACAACCTCAAGCAGCCGGAGCTGACGATTGCAAAAGTAGACGCCGCGGACTCTACCACCCCGATCCCCGGCACCGTGTTCCGGATCGAAGGAGTGGACAGCGATTATCAGCATGATGTGACCACCGGCCAGGACGGCACCGTCACCCTACGGGTACAGCCGGGCACCTATCAAATCACGGAGCTGTCCGTCCCGGCCCCTTACTACCTCCCCGATAAGGACGCTGACCGGGTGCAGACGATTACACTCAATGCCGGCGATGATAAAGAGGTGACGTTCAAGGACCACAAGGCCCCAGAACTCACCATTTATAAGGTGGACAGTATCGCCGGCGCTCCTGTTGAGGGGGCGCGTTTTCACGTGACCTATGCCAGCAATGGCGAAGCTGCGGATGCACCTGCCACCATCGACTATGGCGAGATCGTCACCGATGCCAACGGCGAGATCAAGCTCCACGAGCAGGGCCAGCGGCTGTATCCCGGTGAGTTTACCATCGAGGAAGTTGAGCCTGCCCCTGGGTTCCAGATGAAAGAGCCCACCCGGCAGACAGTCATACTCCACGGCGGCGAGAGCAAGACGGTGCGTTTTGAGAATACGCCGCTCAACGCAATTATTGTCGAGAAGTATGATTCCGTCACCGGTGAAGCCTTGGCTGGGGCCACCTTCCAACTGAGATTTTTGGGTGGTACCTCGGGCACCGGAGGAACCATCATCGGGCAGAAAGTGACCGGGCAAAACGGCACCGCCATCTGGACCGGCCTCACCGCGGGCACCTATATTTTGGAAGAAGTGGATCCGGCGGATGGATACAGCATTATCCAGTCCTCTGAGACGGTCTACCTGGCCGACAGCGGCGAGCAGTCCGTAATCACCGTGAGGTTCCAGAATATGCCGGACGGGATTTTGCTCGTCCGCAAGGTCTGCGCCACCAACCCCAGCGTTACCCTGCCCAATGCCGAGTTCAAAGTCACCTATGCGGACGGCACCCTCATCGGCGACAGCAACGGCATTTTTAGGACAGATGAAAACGGTGAGATCCGAATTGAGGGTCTGGCCCCCGGCAAGAGCGTCATCGTCACGGAGGTCTCCGCGCCGCCGGGCTATATCATCGACACACAGAGTCAGACGGTGCAGATTAAAGAGGGCAGAACTGTCACATTAACCTTTAAGAACCAGCCCAAGGGCGAGCTGATCATCCAGAAACGGGACAGCGCCACAAAGCAGCCCCTCCCCGGTGCGGAGTTCAGAGTTACAACCGCCGCCGGCTGTGAGGTGGGGCTGGATGGAGTGATCGGTGACAGCACGCTGACGCAGAACGGCATCTTCACCACTGACTCCAATGGGGAGATCCGCATCACCAACCTGGCCCCGGGCGCATACGTCATTTCCGAGATCCGCAGCCCGTCCGGCTATGTGATGGATGCACCCTCCACCAATGTGGTCATCGGGGAGGGCGGTGACACCCAGACGGTGGTCATTACCAATTCCAAGGCCGGGTCCCTGGTCATCGACAAACGGGATTCTTTGACAGGGGAGCCGTTGGAGGGAGTAACGTTCAAGGTCACTACTTCTACCGGCGAATTTGTCCCCGACGAGAACGGCTACATTTCAAGTAATGGCCTCTACAAGACGGACAAGGACGGCAAGATCCAGATCGACGGGGTGGTGGGTACCCTGGTGGTGACGGAGGTGGAGACCATCCCCGGCTACACCATCGACCCGGCCCACCAGACCCAGACCGTCCAGGTCAACCCCAACGACACACAGACGCTCTACTTTACCAATACCCCCTCGACGACCCTCGTCATTGAGAAGTACATCGAAGGCACTACTACGCCTCTGGAGGGCGTTACCTTCCTGGTGACCGACAGCTCCGGTGCGGTGGTCGGCCCATCCAATGGCGAATACATCACCGATGAGAACGGCCGAATCGTCATTGACGGCCTTGAACCCGGCATTACCGTCACCGCCCGGGAGGTCAAGACGGTAGAGGGCTATGTCCTGGACGGCGCTCCCAAGAGCATTGCGATCAAGGCCGGTGAGGTACAGACCCTCCGGTTTTACAACAGCAAGCAGGGCACCCTCGTCATCCGGAAACTGGACTCCGCCACGAAGGAGCCACTTTCTGGGGTTGAGTTCGAGCTGACTTATGCGGATGGCGGCTATGTGGACGACGCCAACGGGCACCTTTCCAGCAAGGGCCTCTACACGACCAATGAGAATGGTGAAATCAGGATCTCTGGCGTCACAGGCACCATCGTGGTCAAGGAAACCAAAACCATTGAGGGGTATACTATCGACCCGGCCAGCCAGAGTCAGACCGTGGTGGTGAATCCGGCCGACACTCAGACGCTGACCTTCTACAACCAGCCCATCGGCGGCGTGGAGATCCTGAAGGTTGATGCCAACCGAACCAGCAAGCGGATCCCGAACACGACCTTTGAAATCAGAAAGATCGACGATGAACTGATCGACACCGTCACGACGGATAAAAATGGCCGTGTGTTCTGCGCTCTTGAGAACGGCGCCTACTACGCCGTTGAGATCGAGGCAGGGGAGGGGTATCGCTTAGACGATACGCCGCATTATTTCGAGGTTGAAAACGGCAAGACCACCTCTATCCGCATTGAGAATGAGGCGTTCAGCGGTCTTCTCATCCATAAGGTTGATTCTACCACCGGAGAAGGGATCTATGGCGCGCATTTCTTGGTGTATGACAGCAGTAAAAACCCCATCGGCGAATACGTCAGCGATGACCGGGGCTATGTCTATGTTGAGGGACTCTCCAGCGGGCGCTACTATGTCCGAGAGTTGGACAACGAAGGCTACCTGGTGGATGATGAGCTGAAGACCGTCTATATCCGGGACGGGGCTACCACCGAGATCGAGTGGGAGAACACGCCTATCACAGCCCAGATCCAGATCTGGAAGAAGTCCGCGGATGACAATGCCATCAACGGCTTCCCGGCCGGGACTCCGCTGGAAGGCGCGGTGTTTGAGATCTACAACAAAGCCAATGCCCTTGTGGATACCATCGAGAGCAACAGCAGGGGACTTGCGGTGTCTAAGCCGCTGCCCCTGGGCCGCTACATCGTGAAGGAAGTGTCCAGTCCCCAGTATTACTCTGTCAGTGAGGAAGAAGTGACGGTGTATCTGGAGCATGAGGGCCAGATCGTTCAGATCGAGTTCCTCAACGAGAGCGTCTACACCAATGTGTCCATCGGCAAGAGCGGCTACACAGAAGTCGTGCCCGGCCAGGAGATCCGCTACACCTTCAAGGACATCGCCAACAACTCTACCGTGCCGTTGGACAGCTTCTACTGGCGCGACACGCTACCGACCGATGCCGTGCGGCTGGATAAGATCATCACCGGCACCTATTCGGCCCGACTGAACTACAAAGTCGTGTTCCAGACCAACCTCTCCAACACCCAGCGGGTGCTGGCCGACAATCTGAACACCTTGCAGAACTATACCCTGGACGCCTCCCCGGCGGCGCTTGGGCTGGCCTCCAACGAGTATGTGACCCAGGTCACCTTCCTGTTCGGCCGTGTCCCCGGCGGCTTCCGGCAGGTGGAGACTCCGTACATTTATTGTGATGTCCTGTCCGACCTGCCCCACGAATACCGCTTTGCCAACAAATGCGATGTGGGCGGTATGTGGCGGAATCAGTGGATCCAGGCGACTGACCGGTGGGTGACCATCATCTACCGCGGCGGCCCGGTCCCGACCCTGCCCCGGACAGGCTACTAAACATAACCGACCGATGATGGGGGCGGCCTCTGTGCCGCCCCCATCCATGTTGAGGAAACGAAACCATGTTAGATTGGATCTTTGAGGGCATAGCGACCTGGGTGGCCAGCGTGATGACCCAGATCATGGATGCCATCTCCGGGGTGTTCATTGGGGCGCTGGGCACGGACATGACCGCGATGGAGGAGTACTTCCCATTCGCTGTCAGTGCCTACACCATCATCCAGTACACGGCCTGGGCGCTGCTCTTTCTGGTGGCGGTCTGGCAGATCTTCCGCGCCTTCAGCGGCCCACTGGCGGAGACGGAGAACCCTCTTGCCATTCTGGCGCGGGGCGCGATTTTCGGCTTTTTAATCGCCTATGCAAAACCCATCTTCAGCCTCGCCCTGGACATCGCGCGGGCGCCGTACACGGCACTCATGGACTCCACGCTGGATCCCGGCGATTTTACCTTCGCGGGGGTCGAGCAGGCGCTCACCAATGGGCTGACTACCCTCGTCTCAGTATCCACGGTGGTCGGCCTGATCCTTTTGATTATCCTGATGATCGCCCTGGCCTGGAACTACTTCAAATTGCTCCTGGAAACTGTGGAGCGGTATGTGCTCGTGGGCGTTCTCTGCTATACCTCGCCGCTTGCCTACGCCATGGGCGCGTCTAAAGCCACCTCGCGGGTCTTCCAGAGCTGGTGCCGGATGGTCGGCTCCCAGCTGCTGCTCCTGGTGCTCAATGTGTGGTTCCTGCGCGCCTTCAACTCGTCGGTCGGCCAGTTCATTGCCAACGGCGGCGCGCTGACCAATGGCCAGGGCAATATCTTCCTATGGCTCTTTTGTGCCCTGGCGCTGCTGAAGATCGCCCAGAAATGCGACAGCTATCTGGCGGCACTTGGCCTGTCTGTGGCCCAGACGGGCAGCAGTATGGGTATGGAGATGCTGATGGCTGCCCGGGTGCTGACCGGCTTCTCCAGAGGCGGAGGCGGGAATGCCGCTTCCGTATTCGGAGGGGGAGCGCGGGGCGGCGCAGGCGCTGCTGCTGCCGGAACGGCTGGCGGTGTCGCCGCCGGCGGGATCCTGTCCGGCTTCATGAACCGATACCGGCCCAACAGCTTCGTCCGCGATGCCGTGGTGGACGGCGGGAGCCGGATGGGCGCGGGCGGCGGCGTAGGCTTCGTGGGCAGGGCCTTCGGCGGCATGGCGGCCCGCAACGGGGCCACTCTGACGCCAAACTCCATATCCTCTGTGGCCACGCGGCCGCCCAACGTCTCCGGCACCATCGGCGGAGAGATAGCCGACCGCAGCATTCCGGGCTATATGCCCCAGCTGGCGGGGGGAGCCGCGGCCAATATGACCTATTCCGGCACCCAGATCACCGGCGGGCACATCAGTACCACCGCCACCGCACCGGATGGGCGGCAGGCCAAGGTAGACCTATACAGTACTGCCCAGCATGAGGCACCAGGTACGCCGCACACGGTGGTCACGGCCGCCGACGGGAGTCAGTGGTATCAGGTTGCCTCCGGGGAGGGCATGGGCGCCTTCTATGCCACGCCCACCTTTACTGGCGATGTGTCCGAGGCGGCCCAGGTCGCCGAGGCATTCCCCAGCGCACCGGACGGCACCCTGCTGCGGCAGGTGGACGAAGGGACTCTGGAGGCCATTTACCCGGATGGCGGGAACAGCCTTTGGTACAACAGCGCTTACTTCCAGGAGCCGGATGCGCCCCATGAGGTTATCCAGGGTGCGGACGGCCTGAGCTGGTACGCGATGACGCCGGCTGCCGCAGTCCCGGAGTTCGAGCCGGAGACACCGGCGCCATCGGGTGGTGGTCTGAGCCCGTCTGCCCAGTACAACGCGGCGCTCTTTGGCCAGTTCATGCCTGGCTTCGACCAGCCGGTGGTGTCTGTGGACAGTTCCCGGTCCGCCGACGGTATTCTGGAGGTGCGCCACGAGGACGGCACCGGAACGGCTTTCTACGACCGGACCATGTATCAGGCGCCACGCGGCGACTACCATGTGTTTGAAGACAGCGGCGGCAGCCAGTGGTACGCCATCCCCGGCACGCCCGCTGTGGAGCGCTGGCCCGTCTATGAGGACGGCAGGCCGGTCTATGATGGCGACAAGCTGCAGACGACGACAGTGGAGACTATGCGCTACAAATCCACGCCGTCCCGCCACGCGCAGCCCCAAAAGCGGCCTGTGACGGAGCGCAAGCCACCCAATCGGAAGAAACCCTGATCTGCGGGCAGACGCATCCATCTTCGGGCGCGTCTGCCCGCCTCTTTTACCAGAAGCGAGGTGATCCCCTTGTCTGAAGAACAGCGCTTCGGCGATGGGCAGGACAACTACCTGCAAGGCATGCGGCAGGCCGCCGGGGCGGCGCGGCAGTTTGGCTCCGCCGCCGGCGGCGCCGGCGCCGCTGGAGCTGCAGGCTCCGCTGCGGGTGAGGCCGCGGCCAATGCGGCCGCAGCGACGGTGAAGGCAGGAGTAGAGGCTGGCAAAGCGGTGTCAGGAATTGCGGCGGGCACCGCAGTCGGCGGCCCTTGGGGCGCCGTTCTGTCCGCCGCCTGGTCGCTCCGGCACACTCTGTTCAAGATCCTCATTTTTATCTGCCTGTTCCTTCTCTTCATTATCATCGCGGTGGTGTCCCTGCCCTCCATCGTGTTCAACAACATTTTCCACACTGATCCATCCACCGTCGATCCCAACGGGCCGACGGAGGTGTCCGCAAACTTCGATGACCTGTCCGCCGTGGTGTCAGACTGTATCCAGGCCGGCTATGACGCCGCCCTGGCCAGGGTAGATCAAATCATCGCGGACGGCGGCTATGGCTATGAGCTTTCCATGGAGGCGCTGGTCAACAACGCCCTCGTATCCGCGGACTACGACACCTGCTACGCCCTTGCGGCCTACTCCGCGTCCATGGGCCAGCGCGGCACCACAAAGTCGGATCTGCAGAGCAAACTCAATGCGGTGGCCGATCAGATGTATCGCGTGACCTATGAGGTAAAGGAGGCGCAGGTCCCGGCAGAGAGCGGGGAAGATACGGATGAGGCGGGGGAGGGCAGTGATTCGGAATCGGAAGAGGAGCCGGAAATGGAGACGGTGGAATATGTCGTCTGCACCATCCATCCCTTCGACCAGTCCGTGATCCTGGATGCCTTCGGAGTGGATGTGGACGCCACCTATGACCAGTTCAGCATCACCTATGGCGAGGCCATCCTCAATATGTCCAATGCCCTGAAGATGACCATGTACGGAACCGCCAGCGACGGGAGCGTGCCGCCGATCAGTGATGCGGAACTGAACCTGTTCCTGGCCAGCCTGGACTGCAGCGGCAAGCGGAAGGAGCTGATGCGCTGCGCCCTGTCCCTGGTGGGCCGTGTTCCATATTTCTGGGGCGGGAAAAGCGCCCCCGGCTGGAACAGCGAGTGGAACACGCCAAAGCTGGTGACTTCCGCCGGCTCCAGCAGCACAGGAACGATCCGGCCCTACGGGCTGGACTGCTCGGGGTTCACGGAATGGGTCTATCAGACGGCGCTTGGCGTCACCCTCTACGACGGGACATGGAACCAGTGGGATGCCACCCACGCCATCACCGAGGAGGAACTGCTGCCCGGCGACCTGGGCTTTATGGCGGTGCCCGGTACCGTCCCGGTCAATCATGTCCTGCTCTATGCGGGCGAGGACGCCGACGGAAATAAGTTCTGGGTCCACTGCGCCAGCGGAACAGGGGTGGTCCTCAACTCACCCGATTATGTGACCCAGTACCGCCGCAGGAACGATGTTGACCTGGAGGGCGACCTTGTCCCGGCGGCGCTTGATGTGGAGGAGGCCGGCGCAAGTGGATGACCGAGAGTTCAGCAATGTCTATACGATCCCGCCCAACTACACCGATTCCGGGAAGCTGTTGGGCGGTATGCTGGAGACCCGCAACACGATAGAGGCTGTGTTTTTGCTTCTGCTTGTGGGCTACCCAGAACTGATGTGGATGCACCTGCCGGTCACCGCAAAGGTCGTGGTGATGACCATGACGCTGCTGCCGATGGGCGTATTCGCGCTCATGGGGATCGGCGGCGATTCCCTGCTCCAATTTGCCACGCACATCGTTCTGTTCTGGATGCGGCGTCGCCAGCTCCATTACAGGAGGATAGGTTATCACTATGGCACATCAGACACGCACAGGAAACACCCGGGGGCGAAAGGCTCCGCCCTCCCGGGGAAGGCAGGCCGAGCGCCTGGAGTTCGTCCAGGACTACATCCCGATCAAAGACCTGCGAAACGGCATCGTTGAAACCACGGACGGCCGCTACCTGAAGATCCTGGAGATCGAGCCCATCAATTTCCTGCTCCGCTCCAATGAGGAGCAGTGGGGCATCATCTCCACCTTTGCCAGTTGGCTCAAGATCTCGCCCATGCGCCTGCAGTTCAAATCCGTCACCCGCAAGGCCGACTCGGACCGCTATGTGGCCGGCCTGGAGGCGGACATTGAAAAGGAAGATGTTGCCGCCTGCCGGGAACTGGGCGAGGGCACCATCCGTTTCATCCAGGAGGAGGGGAGCCGGGAGGCCCTGACCCGCCGGTTTTTCCTGATCTTTCAGTATGAGGCGGTGCGCCGGCAGTCAGACACCGACTACGGGGAGGTCTACGCCGCCCTTCAGACGGTGACCCAGAACGCCAGGACCTACTTCGCCCAGTGCGGCAACAGTATCGTGCAGCCCAAGGATGAAGACGCCTTTGTGGCGGAGATCCTCTATATGTACTTCAACCGCCGCTCCTGCGTGGAAGACCCCTTCCAGAGCCGGCTCAACCGCGTGGTGGTGGATGCCATGACGGCAAAGAAGCGGGTGGTGGGCGTGGATCCCGTCCCAAAGATCCGGGCCGTCAATTTCGTGGCGCCCCGTGGCCTCGATCTGAGCCATCCGGGCTATATCGTCATGGACGGTATGTACTACACCTACCTCTACATCCGCAAGAGCGGATTCCCGCAGCAGGTGCGGGGCGGCTGGATGTCCTCCCTGATCAATGCAGGCGAAGGCGTCGATGTGGATCTGCACCTTCGCCGGGAGATCCGCGGCAAGACCATTGACCGGGTGGCCCAGCGCATCCGGCTCAACCGCACCAAGCTGCGGGAACTGCAGGACACATCCACGGACTATGAGGAGCTTGCCGGCTCCATCCAGGCAGGCTACTACATCAAGCAGGGCCTGTCCAGCCGGAATGAGGACCTGTTCTATATGACGGTGCTCATTACAGTGTCTGCCCCCACCCTTGACGAGCTCCAGTGGCGCAAGCAGCAGATGACCGACCTGATGAAGTCCATGGACATCCAGGTGGGGGACTGCCTGTTTCAGCAGGAGGCGGCGCTTCGCTCCACTATGCCGTTTCTCTACCTCGACCCCAGCCTGGAGCGCAAGTCCAAGCGCAACGTGCTCACGTCCGGGGCTGCATCCACCTATATGTTCACGAGCTTTGAGCTCTCGGACGACAACGGTATCCTGCTGGGCCTCAACCGGCACAACAACTCCCTGTGCATCGTTGACCCTTTCAACACCAAGGTCAATAAGAACGCCAATTTTACCATCTGCGGCACCTCTGGCGCCGGCAAGACCTTTACTATGCAAGTGATGGCATTACGATTAAGAATGCGCGGCGTCCAGTGTTACATCCTGGCGCCCCTCAAGGGCCATGAGTTCAAGCGTGCATGCCATAAAATCGGCGGCACTTATATCAAACTGGCACCCGGCTCCAGCGCCTGTATCAATGTCATGGAGATCCGGCCCACCCTCACACCGGAGATGGAGCTGATCGACGAGCTGGATTATAGCGACATCGACTCTATGCTGGCGAAAAAGATTCAGCAGTTGATGATCTTCTTCTCCCTCCTGATTCCGGATATGTCCAATGAAGAGGAGCAGTTGCTGGACGAGGCGTTGGTAAAAACCTACGCCAACTTCGGCATCACCCACGACAACAGTTCCATCTATGAGGATCCCGGCAGCGGAAAGGTCAAGACCATGCCCATTCTGGGCGACCTCTATGAAGTTCTCAAGGAGAGCCCGCTGACCGCCCGCCTGGCCACCATCGTCAGCCGATTCGTCACCGGCAGCGCCCAGAGCTTTAACCGCCAATCGAACATCAATCTGAGTAACCGCTATGTTGTCCTGGACATTTCCGAGCTGAAGGGCAAGATGCTCCCCGTTGGCATGATGATCGCGCTGGACTATGTGTGGGACCAGGTGAAGGCCGACCGCACGAAGAAGAAGATGGTATTCATCGACGAGATCTGGAAACTGATTGGCGGCTCGGCAAACAGGCAGGCGGCGGAGTTCTGCCTGGAGATTTTCAAAATTATCCGAGGGTACGGCGGAGGTGCAGTTGCAGCGACACAGGACCTGTCCGATTTCTTCGGGCTGGAGGATGGCCGCTACGGGAGGTCCATCCTCAATAACTCAAAGACGAAGATTATTCTGAACCTGGAGCCAGATGAGGCGGAATACGTTAAGGATGTCCTGAAGCTCACCCGCACCGAAATCCGCAGCATCACCCAGTTCGAGCGCGGCGAGGCCCTGATCTCCAGCAACAGCAACAAAGTGCCGGTCATCATCAAGGCGTCCAGGGAGGAGCAGCAGATGATCACCACTGACCGCGCCGAGTTGGAAGCCATGCTCAACGAGCTGAAGGCGGTGGCCAGTGTCGCGGAACAAGAGAGTATCCAGTGTGAAGATTCAGGAGAGGGGGAAAGCCATGCCGGCAATTCAACTTTATCCACATAACCAGGTGGCATTTGAGAATCTGAAGATGGCCTTACAATACTCCCCCAGGACTGCTGTGATTCAGCCAACTGGGACAGGAAAGAGTTTTGTCGCTCTTGCTTTGATTGAGGAAAATCCTCATGCACGATTTCTTTATCTCGCACCGTCAAACTATATTTTCCGACAACTACGACGGCATGCTGGTAATACAACGATTCTGAAAAACACGATTTTGGTGACCTATCAGCGGCTCTGTTTTCTATCCAGTGAAGAGAAACGCGCATTAGCGCCTGACTACATCATTCTGGACGAATTCCACCGTTGCGGAGCGGATGAATGGGGGACAGTTGTGCAGACGCTGGTACGACAGTATGATTCCGCAAAACTAATTGGGTTTACTGCTACCCCCATCCGCTATTTGGACAAACGAGGCGTCCGGGATATGGCGGAGGAACTATTTGGTCACTGTGTCGCCAATTATTATTCAATCCAACAGGCCATGGAAGACGGGATTCTTCCTGTGCCGCATTATATACTCGGCGATATTCTGATAGGGGAAAAAATCCGAGCCAAGGAAAGGGAACTTGACACATACTCTATCTCCACACAGGACCGTGAAAAAGGTAAAAGCATCCTGCGGGAACTGCGCCGTAATATGACCTCGGCAGCGGGTGTAGAGGAGATCCTGCGCACTTATCTCCCAAGCAACCATGCCAAGATGATTGTGTTCTGCAGGAACCTGGATAGTTTGACAGATGCGCAATCCGCCATGATCCAATGGCTCGCTCCTGTTGGCAATGCCCGCTGCTATTCCTGCCGCTCAGATAACAAAAGTGCGGATCAGGAACTGGCAGCCTTTCTCAATGATACCGAGACGGACGCATTCCGACTGCTGTTCTGCGTTGATATGCTCAACGAAGGGCTGCACATCAAGGACGTTGATGGGATCGTCATGCTCCGTCCAACAGAAAGTCCAACGGTGTACCTACAGCAGATCGGACGATGTTTGGCATCCACGCCTGGAGCCGATACCACACCCATTATTTTTGACCTTGTCAACAATTATGCCGCCGTAGCACTGGATGGCCCCGACTTCAGGTTTCTAAACCCGCATTTTGATAAGACAAGTAAGGGCGGAAAAACACTGGAGATTCCTTTCTCTGTGTGCGGTAATGCTGCCGAGTTTCAACTGGTGTTGGATAAGTTTGACCATCTGTTCACTTTGAAAAACAGATGGAATTCAGCATTGAAGTTGCTGGAAAGTTATATTCAGGAATATGGAAGGTATCCAAGTGGGAGAACCATATATCATGGGCTCCAACTTGGAAGATGGCTTCTGTACCAGGTGCAAGCACTTAGGCAGGGCAGACTATCGGCAGATAGGGAAGAGGTATTGAACGCTTTACCGGGTTGGGAGAACTATCAGAAAACCAGGTTTATCCACCGCAATACCTTTGACGATATTTACCCGGATCTGAAGGATTACTACGAGCATGAAGGTCACCTCCTTATTCCCAAAAGTTATGTAAGTCCGACAGGACACAAAATTGGCGCCTATATCTACCGGCTCCGTCGGATACGAAAAGGCGCAGAACGCGGCAGCCTTACCACGGCGCAAATTAAAATGTTGGATGAAATTGGAATGGAATGGGAGCAACCGAAACGAATATTCAAAAACTTTGACTGGTACTATGAACCACTACTCCGTTTTTACAGAAAAGAAGGACACATCACGGTGCCACAGCACTATGTCGATCCAGAGAGCGGTTGTAAATTAGGGGCTTTCATTTCACGTGCCCGCGCTTACAAAAAGGGAAAAGACCAATCCCTTCATCTTACCGAGGAGCAAATCGCACAGTTGGATGCACTTGGTATGGAATGGCAAATCAGTCTATCACCCAAATCCTTTGATGAATACTACGGTGAATTAGTTAGATTTCGCCAGAAATATGGACACATTTTAGTCCCAACTAATTATATTGATCCGGATACCGGCTGTAAGCTGGGATATTTTATACAGCGAATGAGGTGTGCTCGCAAAGGGACAATAAAAGGCTCACACATTACTCAGGAACAAATCGACCGGCTGGATGCGCTGGGAATGATATGGGACGGATCAGCATTTACATCGCAACAGATGAGGGCCAAAAATCATTATATCCTGGAGGAACAGAGAGATGACGTACATCAAACCCCTTAGCCGAGAAGAACAGGCCCACTGCCGCCGCACGGCGGCACTATCCGAACTGCTGGCCAAGCTGGCCGGCTTACCGGACTCCGAGGTGAGGACAGTTACCCAGTCCGCCCTTGTCCACGACATCGGCAAGACGGCCATCCCGCCCGCCATCCTCGGCAAGACCGGGCCGCTGACTGAAGAGGAGCATGCGATCATGCGCATGCACACTGCCATCGGCGCCCATATCCTGATCCATACCCACGGCGCCATGCGCACCGCATCCGCCGTGGCGCTCCAGCACCATGAACGTCTGGACGGCAGCGGCTATCTGGGCCTGCGCGGGAATGAGATCCATCCCCATGCGAAGCTGGTCGCGGTTGCCGATGTCTTTGACGCCCTGCTTTCGCCCCGCCCCTATAAGCGGCCGTGGAGCATTCGGCGTACCTGCGATTACCTCTCCAGCCTCGCCGGCGTGAAACTGGACGCCAAACTCGTCGGACTTCTGCTGGACCACCTCCCACAGGCTCTGGCGCTGCGCCATGAGGAAATACGCATAAGGAGCAGATTACGCATTCCTGGAGATTATGCACACAAGGGGAAGGGGGTGATTGGCCCATGCTGCTGCAGGAGGAACAGTACATTATCCATTGGCTGACGGAGTATGGCGCGCTGACCAAGACGCAGGTAGTCCGCATGCTGAAGGACAAGCCGCCCCAGACGGCGGAGAAGATCATCCGGGGGCTGAAGCGTGACGTGTTGCTCTATGACATTTCCGGCGGGTACTATCTGGGAGTTGACCCCATGTGTCAGCCGGACCCGCGCATGATCCTCGCGGTGTGGGTGCTTTTGCAGTTCATCGACAAGGTGGAGCCCATGGCCCACTATCCGGCCACTTATCCGTCCCAGATCTTCTTCCTCAAAGAGGACATCGGCTATGAGATCGTTGTCCTCTACGGCGGGGAGCAGCATCTGGCCCGCCTGCTCCAGCCGCAGGAGGATTTGCGGTACATTTTTGTCCTGCCTCATATCCGGATGGCGCAGGAGCTTGTGCTGCCGAGTGTCCCGTGCCTGTTTGCCACGGTGGACTACAACGGTCAGGAGGTGCCCGATGTGCGCTTTTACACAGAGAGCGAGGGAGGCCGGGATGGCGCAGTCTGACTTTGGGCGGGCTTTGGCCGGGGCCGAGCGCCGGATGGAGCGCGCCGCTGTGGAGCTTGCCCGCACCCGGCGCCTACTGGAACGGGAGGATATGGCGGGCGCGTTCGGTTCTGCCTTTGCCTTCTCCGCGGAGGTGGAAAAGCTGGCCCTGCTCGCACGGGTGCTTCCGGCCTATACCGGGCACCCGAAGGCAGCGGAATTGACGGAGCAGATGCTGCTGGACACCGTGCCCATTGAGATGGGCTACGCCAGGCGGGGATGGTTCCTGTTGAAGATCCCCGCGCTCCTTCCAAAGAAGGGAACGGGATCGCCTATCTATATCCAGCAGTATCTTTATCCCGCCCTGCGCCGCTACTTCGACGGCAAGCCGCCGGCGCGCTACCGCAGCTGCGTGCTGGCTTACCGGCATGTGTATCAGCGCGGCAGGCCGGAGCGGGCCTACCGCGACCATGACAACATTGAGGTCAACATGGTGACCGATATCATCACGCTCTACCTGCTGCCGGATGACGCCCCCCGGCGGTGCGCCCATTACTACTGCAGCGCGGCCGGGGAGGTGGACTGCACAGAGGTGTATGTGGTGCCCGCCAGCCGGTTTCCCGAGTGGCTGGCGGCGGAGCAGGCGGACGATCTGAAGGAGGATACCCTGTATGAAACGAGCGAAATATGGGCCTGAAAAGATACGGGATTTTAGGCCCGTTTCCAGGCCGCAGGCACACGTAAATCCGAAACGGCGGAAGATCCCCGAAAAGACAGGGGTTCCCAAGCGCGACCGGGAGCCGATTTGCGGCAAAGAGAGCAACAGCCATGCCTTAAATCCCGATGCCCCCGGGCAGTCCGAATGATCACGCTCCGGCCCGGCAGCCACGTCTGGCGCCTGCTGCTCCTGCTGGCCATCTTCGGGGAGTACCCCTACCGCTCCCTTCACCTGCTGGGTAGTGTCCGGACGCTGGAGGAGCTGGTCAGAAGGCTGGAGGTGGTGCAGCACTTCCGTACCCCCGCCGGGGCAGACCTCGGCGCCTGCAGAATGCTCACCACCAGCGGGAGGGGGAACAGGCGGACGATCCGGCTGTATAAGAGCGCCCTGCCGCTCCTGCAGGCCCTGCACCCGGCAGCCCTCAGCTGGTATCTTGCCGCCACCGGCGGTCACCGCTTCTCCGGGAGTGTAAGCCATGTGGAGCGAAATCATCGGGTCGCGGAATCGGTGGCAATCTGTATGGGGGCCGGAGTGGAAATGCGCACCTTCCTGCTGCCGCCCCTTCAGAAACAGGCAATCCGGCAGGTCGTGCCGGCATATGCCTGCTTTTACCCGGCAAAATCGGTCAAGCAGCTGGACAATACCGAGATGAACAAGACCATCTTCACCCGCATCACCGGCGCCATCTTCAGTCCGGGGTACTGTTACGCTGTCTACAACACAAGGGACGCCGTGATGAAGTGGAGCGGGATGGGCGAGTTCAAGACCGCCCGGCACCTGGAGGAGCTGGCCCGCATGAATGCGGGCCCCGCCCGGGCAGACCATGCCATCCTGCTGGGGGAGCATATGGACCTGGCGCTGCAGACCCTGCTGGAGTCCGACAAGAGCTGGCGCATGGAGCTGCGCTTTGACCGAATCTATCCCCATGTGCATTTTATCCCCATGACCGAGCAGGGCACCCGCCTCCTGCGCCTCCTGACGCTCTCAGACTGGCATGAGCAGGTGCTTGCCGCGGTATTCCCGGAGCGGATACGTGTGAGGATGCCCGGCGTGATGGAGTATGACGCACAGGATGGGAACACCCTGATCCTCTCCCACCTGGACGGCGACATTGCCCGCCTGGTGCGGGTGCGGCAGTCGCTGGAGCACAGCGACGCGCCGTATGAAATCCTGTGCTTCCCCTGGCAGAGTCAGTTTGTGGACAGGTACATAGGCGGCCGGGCACAGCTGCGGGAGATCGGCTTGCCGGATCTGGAAGATGCCCTCGGACTCGGAGCGGGGGAAGAGGCAGACGAAGGGAGTTGATGCGATGAAAAGTAATTCTGTGCGCGCAGCGGGGATCGTCCTCGCCGTGATCCTGGGTGTGGCGGCGCTGCTCTATCTGGGCGGCCTCATCAGCCAGCTCACCATTGGCTACCAGAAGTGGCTGGCCGACGGCGGCATGACCGGCAAGGCCACCATGGGCGCTATCTATTTCTCGCCCCTTGCGTGCTGGCGCAGCGCCATGACGGGGAGCGGCCTGAAATGTACCCTCTTCACGGCGGTGCTGGCAGGCGGCCTGTTCGCATTCGTCCGGCTCCAAAACCGATTTGGGAGCAACGACTACGACCCCCGCAACTTCACCCGCAGCAAGCGGGGCACCTACGGCACATCCGGCTGGATGAGCGAGAAGGAGATGCGCTCCGTGCTGGAGGTGGCCGGTCCGGAGCGTGCAAAGGGAATCATCCTGGGCAAGACGGAGCGCGGCTCCGTCATCTGCCTGCCGGAGGACACCCGGCTCAATAAGCACATCGCCGTCTTCGGCGCCAGCGGCACCATGAAGTCCAGGGGCGTCATCCGGCCTGCCCTGTTCCAGAGCATCCGGCGCGGCGAGTCGGTGGTGGTCGCGGATCCAAAGTCGGAGATGTTCGCCGACACGGCGGAGCTATTCAAGAAGCACGGCTATAAGGTGCGGGTCTATAACCTCCTGCAGCCGGAGTACAGCGACTCCTGGAACTGCATGTTCGACCTGGGCGGCGACACCCTCATGGCCCAGATCCTCACCGACGTGATCATCTCCAACACGAAGGGCGATGAGAAGGGCGACCACTTCTGGGACAACGGCGAGAGCGATCTGCTCAAGAGCCTGATCCTTTATGTGGACCTGGACAGCACCCGCACGCCGGAGGAGCGGAACCTGGCCGCCGTCTATCAGATGCTCACCCAACACACGGAGAAGGAACTCACCATGCTCTTTGACCGGCTGCCCATCGGCCATCCGGCCAAGGGGCCGTACAGCCTGTTCAGCCAGGCCAGCGACACCGTGCGCGCAGGCATCGTCCTGGGCCTTGGCACCAGACTCCAGGTGCTCCAGAGCGAGGCCGTGCGGCGGATCACCCGCAGCTCCGACATCGACCTGTCTGAGCCGGGCTGGAGCAAGTGCGCTTATTACATCATCCTGGATGATCAGAACTCCTCCCTGGAGTTCCTGTCGGCCCTGTTCTTCGCCTTCCTGTTCATCAAGCTCGTGCGCTATGCCGACAGCACTCCGGAACAGCGCTGCAAGGTGCCGGTCAACATCATCCTGGACGAGATGAACAACATCGGCACCATCAAGGATTTCGGCAGGCGGCTGTCCACCATCAGGTCGAGAGCGCTCCAGGTCATCATGTGTTCGCAAAGCCTTCCCCAGCTGCAAAACCGCTACCCCAATAACCTGTGGGCGGAGCTGCTGGGCAACGCCGACACCCAGATCATGCTGGGCGCCACGGATGACGTGACCGCGGAGTACTTCAGCGCCCGCAGCGGGGACATGACGGTGGAGGTCAACTCCACCATGACCACACGGCAGAGCCTCGCCCTGGCGCAGGTCATCCCCCAGTACCGCTACACGGAGGGAATCGGCCGGCGGCGGGTGCTGACCCCGGACGAGGTGCTTCGGCTGCCCAATGATGAGCTGCTGATCATCCTGCGCGGCCAGAAGGTGCTCCGGGCCAAGAAGTTCGACTTCACTGAGCATCCCTATGCCAAAGAGTGCGAGCGCACCAGTATCCAGCGCTACCAAACCGATCCGGCGCCGGCTCAGCCGCCGGAGCCACCGGCTCAGTCCATGCCTGCTGAACCCGACATGGACAAAGCGCCCGGACCGGCGCCTGCCGCCGCAGCAAAGCAGCCCGTTAAAGCGAAACCGCCACAGGCAAAGCCGAAGGCGCCCGTCCCCAAGACGCCGTCATCCGGCGGTCAGCCCTCGGAACTCCCTGCAAAGCCCGCCAAACGGCCCAAGACGCTCTACGAGAGCTCCCGGCCGCCGGCGGATTTTTAATTGTCCGCCCCCATAACCCACATCATCAACCAAAGGAGGAACCCATACCATGGCAAGAACCAAGAAAGAGATTGAGGAACAGGCTCCCGATGCGGAGCAGGAAACCACCGGGACTGAGTCTGATCCCGTCCCCCAGACTGAGCAGGAAACGCCGCCCGGCGAGGTGGCCAATGCCGGTGTGACGGACCTGGAGCTGGCGGCCGCCAAGAGCCTGGATCCCGACGCGCCCCAGACCGACCTGGAATCGAGCGACGATCCCGATGGCCAGGCAGTTCCGCCCCAGACTGACCCGGAATGGGACCCGGATAGCCAGTCTGAGTCTGGCCAAGAAACCTTTTCATCCCAGACTGACATGGAATCCGCCGACTCGAATGCCGGTTCCCAGACTGACCTGGAACCGGCTGAAGAACCCGGCGATGGCCAGGCATTTGATCCCACGGCCGATCTCGGTTCCCAGACTGAGCCGGAAACAGAACCGGACGACAAAGCCTCGCCCCAGTCTGAAGGGGACGCTGCGGCTGAAGGGGACGCCGAGCCGCCTGCCCCGCCCCGGCGCCGGCGCACCTCCCGCAAGAAGGCGGCAGAGGTGCAGGAGGCGCAGGACGGGGGAGAGGATGTGCCCGCGGAGGAGGAGCAATCCGAATCCGGTCAGCCCCAGAAACTCCGCATGCCGGGCAGGCGCCGTCAGCGGGTGGTATCCATCGACGCTGAGCGGACGGTGGAGACGGATACGGACCGGCTGCGCAACGACCTGCTGGACCTGGTGGAGTCCCTCAAGAGCAAGAAGATCCTCACCGGTGCGATCCAGGGCGTGGAGCGGCTGGCGGATAACCCGGAGATGTCCTATGCAGTCATCTACCACGGCGACTTCAAGGTCATCATCCCGGTGCTGGAGGCCATCGAGGAGCCGGAGGACTACCGCGGCCAGCCCAAGGGCGACGTGCTCCACTACCTGCTCAACAAGCGGCTGGGCGCGGAGGTGGATTACATCGTCAAGGGCATCGACCAGGAACACAACGTGGTGGCGGCCAGCCGGCTGGAGGCCATGGCGCTCAAGCGCAGGGAGTACTACTTCCGTACCGACCGGGACGGCAACTACCAGATCTATGAGGGCATCCGCGCCGAGGCACGGGTCATCTCCGTCATCCGGGCGGGCATCTTTGTGGACCTGTTCGGCGCGGAGTGCTATATCCCCCTCCGGGAACTGTCCTACCAGCGCTGGGTGGACGCCGCGCAGCACTATCAGCCCGGCCAGCGCGTGCTGGTGCGGGTGCTGGAGGTGGACCGCAGCGACCGCAGCCGTCCCAGGGTGACCGCCTCGGTGAAGCAGGCGATGGAGAACCCCTATGAGAAGGCGCTGAAGAAGTATGTGGTGGGCAACCGCTATGTGGGCACCGTCAGCATGGTCGATCTCAACGGCGTGTTCGTGTCCCTGGACGGCGGCATCGACTGTCTGTGTACCTATCCCAAGCGCGGCCGGCCGCCCCGGGGCGCCAGGGCGACGGTGCGAATCCTGGGTATCAACCACGAGAACAACCGGATCTGGGGCGTCATCACCCACATGTCCACCACGCGCTGAGGGGAGGGAAGCGGACCATGACGATCCAGAGACGGCTCCGGGTGACCCTCCTGGCCGCCCTGTGCCTGGCCATGTGCCTTTGCACCACGGCCTTCGCGGATACGGACGGCACCGAGCCGAAGATTACCCAGCAGCCCGACCAGCTGGTCCTTCAGCTGGGCACGCGCTGGGCAGGCGTGGAGTTTGAGCTGCGCACCGACGCCGGTGTCTTCCCGGCCCCCATCATAGTAGACGAGACGGGTGTGCTGACCATGGATCTGGGCGGCAGCACCACCTACACCCTCAGCTGCATCAACTCCACCGTCCCCATCCCTGACCCGCCCGCAGAGCAGGTCCCCGATACCCAGCAGCAGCCGGACAGCTCAGCCCAGCAGCCTTCCGGACAGGTACAGCAGCCGCAGGAGCAGGTCCCCGCCGGAGAGCCTGCCGGCGTCCCCATCGCTCCTATGGTGGTATTTTTCATCGGCCTTGCCTGCGGGATCGGCGGCCTCGTGGCCCTCTACTTCGCCAAGCGGCGCCGCCAGCAGGCCGACTACGACGAGTGGGCGGAGGAGGATGAGGAGCAGTACTGACCGGCAAAAACCGCCCCAGACTGAGATAAAATCTCCCAGACTGAGATGGGCAAAAAAGTGGCGGAAATCGCGGCAAAACTGCGTTTTTTCATTGACTATTTGCCGGCATCCTGTTATAATTTCATTGTAGCAAGATACTGCGCGCAGGCTCTCGATACGCCGGGGCGCCTTGGCGTCAGACCTGCCGGTGCAGGCGGGGAATCGTGACGGAGCCGCTGTCCCGCGGCCCCACAAAGCGCAGGTCTTGTTGATAAAATATGTGGCCGGAAGGCCGCTGAAATACAGTGCAGAGTCAATGGCTGGATGCGACACCAATACTCCAGCGCCTGGCTCTGCATTGTCTTTTTTCAGCGGGCTTCCGGCCTTTTTTTGTTTTTCTGCCGGCTGTGACAAGGCCGGTGCGAGTAGGAACTATGGAAGATCTCTTCCGGAAAGGTGGGATACAAGGTGAGCAAGAGATCAAGACGCAGCCGGACAGGGGTGCTGCCCGGCGCCGGACGCCTGCGCTGCCACTGCGGCAGCCCCGCTGTGCTTCGAAGCGCGGAGGGCCTTTGCAGGACGCACCGGCCGGGTGCGATGGCCTATGTCTGCTCCCGGTACCCGGTGTGCGATTCCTATGTAATGGCGCACCCGGGTACCTTGGAGCCCATGGGGAGCCTGGCAGGGCCGAAGCTGCGGCAGCTGCGCTATGCTGCGCATCGGGAGTTCAACAAACTGTATCAGTCCGGACTCATGAGCAAGCGGGACGCCTACCAGTGGCTGGCCATGACCGTACAGGCACCCATGGCCCACGCCCATATCGGGCATCTGGGCGAGTACTACTGTCAGGTGGTCATTGACGAGAGCCGGAAACTGCTCCAGGAGCGGCTGGAGCAGCAAAACAAATTGAAAGAGGTAGCAGGAGGTGTATGATATGCTGTCGCCGCTTACGAAGGAGCAGCGGATGAAGGTAGAAGAGAACATGGGACTGGTGGGCAAGGTGATCCAGGACTGCGTCCATACCCTGGGCGCCGGGAGCATGTTCGACTACGACGACCTGTTCCAGATCGGCTGCCTGGGGCTTTGCAAGGCGGCCCAGACGGATAAACCGGGGCACACAGTGGCCTTTTCCACCTACGCCTACCGGCTCATCCGCAATGAGATCTATACCGAACTGGAGCGCGCTACCCGCCGGGGGCGTGAGGTTGCCACCGATCCTGCCGAGCTGCCCTGCACGGTGCTGGACGATGATACCCCGGAGCAGCGGGAAGCCTGCTCGGCGCTCCTGGCGCGCCTGGAGCGAGCGGAGGCCGGGGCCGCCGGCGTGACGGCCAAGGGCTTCCAGGCCATCCGGATGCTGATGGACGGGTACACCAACCGGGAGATCGGGGAGATGTTCGGCGTGCCGGCAAACCATGTGACGGCGTGGGTGTCCAGGGCCCGCAAGGCCCTCGGCGCTTCAGAGTGATGGGCAGGTGAGAAATGGGAATTGCTTTTCCGGCCGGAACCCCCTATAATGGCACTTAGATTTTGTGTTTGTGAGGTTTCGGCCATGGGGAGAGCATCCACGAGAGAGAATAAGAACATCTATCAGACCACCCGGGAGGCCATGCACCTGACCCGGGAGGCCGCCGGCGAGCTGCTGGAGTCCATTCCGCCGGAGCGCATCGAGAAGATCGAGAACGAGCGGTCCCTGCCCCACCCGGACGAGGTGCTGACCATGGCGGAGAAGTACAAGCAGCCGGGCCTTTGCAACTACTACTGCGCCAACCAGTGCCCCATCGGGCAGGAGTATGTGCCGGAGGTGAAGATCAAGGACCTCTCCCAGATCGTCCTGGAAATGCTGGCCTCCCTCAACTCCATGAACCGGCGCAAGGACCGGCTGATCGAGATCACCGCCGACGGCGTCATCAGCGACGATGAGCTGGAGGACTTCATCCGCATCCGGGAGGAGCTGGAGCGCATCTCCATCGCGGTAGAGACGCTGCAGCTGTGGTCGGAACGGATGCTGGCCACCGGCGCCATCAACGCCGAGCAGTATGAGGCCTATGAGCGCCGGCGTGCGGAGCGGGATTGAACCGGGTATTTTGCCGAGGCAGTGGAAATAGCGGGCCCTAATTTGCTAAACCGATACTGGAAGCCGCTGATGCTGGATGGTAGAATACGGGTAAGCAGAGAGAGCAGGCGCTCCTGTGAAGTTTGCGCAGCGAGGTGACGGCGATGGATCCAAAAACGAGACTCCTGGCGATCCGCCTGATGGAGAACCTCCGGAAAAATCCCGCTTACGCCCAGACACTGGGCGTCCAGGTGACCTTAAAGAGATCCGCCTGAAGGGTTGGGCTCCCATCCCGATCCGGCGGCGGCTGAGGGCTTCACAGCTGGGTGAAGCCCTCTTTTGCAGAGAGAATTGATGCCTTGGGAAGGGAAAGGAGCGAAAAGAGATGAACGGCTATGACCAGCAGCTGAAGGAGCTGCTCGCCCAGTGCGCCCGCAAGCGGAAACTGGAGGCCTCGGCTGCGGAGCTGCGGCGCCAGCGGGATACTTACGCCGCAAGGGCGGAGGAGCTGAAAGAGGCCATGCGGGAGGAGCAGGCGGATGTGGACCGGCTGGAGGGCCGGAGCCTGGCCGCCTTCTTCTACAACGTGGTAGGGAAGATGGATGAAAAGCTGACGCGGGAGCGGCAGGAGGCCTACGCCGCCCGGGTGCGGTATGACGCGGCGGCCCGGGAGCTGGCCGGCTCGGAGGAGGATCTGGCCCGGTGTCAGGCGGAGCTGGAGGAGTTGGACGGCTGCGAGGAGCGGTACGCCGCGCTGCTCCGGGAGAAGACCCAGGCGGTCAAGGCCGCCGGCGGCGCGGTCGCGGAACAGATCCTCCGCATGGAGGAGCGCGAGGCCTACTTAGAGAGCCAGGAGCGTGAGCTGGGGGAGGCGTCCGCCGCCGGGCAGAGCGCCCTGGCGACGGCCGATGAGATCCTGGAGAGCCTGAGCAGCGCGGAGGGCTGGGGGACCTGGGACCTGGTGGGCGGCGGGCTCATCGCCGACCTGGCCAAGCACAGCAAGCTGGATGAGGCACAGGCGGCGGTGGAGTACCTGCAGTCGCAGCTGCGCGCCTTCCGGACGGAGCTGGCCGACGTGACCATCAGCGCCGATTTCCAGGTCAATATCGACGGCTTCCTCCGATTTGCCGACTATGTGTTCGACGGTATCTTCGCCGACTGGGCGGTGCTGGACCGGATCAACCAGGCCCAGGCCCAGGTGGAGGACACCCGGGCGCAGATCTGCGCCGTCCTGGACCGCCTGGGGCAGATGACGGACCAGGCGGAGCGGGAGCGGGCCGGACTGCGGCAGGAGATCGAGGGCCTGGTCAGCAGCGTGCCCATGTAGGATAAATCGCTAAGCGGTATGGGAAACAAGAGGGAATAAGGAGAATAACGAGTATGGATGATGACGCGGGCGCCCAGGCGCCCCAGCTGCTCTGGATCAACTGGACGGACCAGGTGGTATCCTTCCACCGGGAAGAGGGGCTTGAGCCGGTGGCGTTCCCCGACCACGACGCCATGCTGGCGTATGTGTTCCAGAAGACCTCCAACGGCTTTCGCATCCAGTGAGAGACTGCTGAGAAACGATTCAACAAAATAAGGAGCAACCCATGAAATTGATCATTGAGCACCTGTCCAAGCGCTTTGAGCAGAAAGAGGTGCTGAAGGACATCGACTTTACCTTTGAGGAGGGGAGGATCTACGGCCTCTTGGGCCGAAACGGCGCCGGTAAGACAACGCTTTTCAACTGCCTGAACCGGGACATCAAGGCTGACAGCGGCAGCTTTTACATCGAAGAAAACGGCGTTCGCAGGGAAGTGGCGGCGGAGGACATCGGGTATGTTCTCTCCACGCCCACGGTGCCGGAGTTCCTCACCGGCCGGGAGTTCCTCAAGTTCTTTGTGGACATCAATTCTGACTCCATCCGGGATCCCAAGCCCCTGGACGAGTATTTTGAGGAAATGAGCATCGCCCCGGAGGACCGGGACAAGCTGCTGAAGGACTACTCCCATGGCATGAAGAACAAGATGCAGATGCTGGTCAACATCATCGCCCAGCCCAACATCCTGCTCCTGGATGAGCCGCTGACCAGCCTGGATGTGGTGGTGGCCGAGGAGATGAAGAATCTGCTCCGGTCGCTGAAGGACGGGCGGATCACCATTTTCTCCACCCACATTCTGGATCTGGCCCTGGATCTCTGCGACGAGATCGTGCTGCTCAGCCACGGGGAGCTGGAGGTGGTGGAGAAGTCCAACCTGGACGACCACGCCTTCAAGGAGAAGATCATCGCGGCGCTGAAAGAGGAGAGCTATGCTTAAAACACTGCGCATCTCATTCGCCCTGAAAAATACGTACCGGGCCAACGGCATCCTGCACTCCCTCAAGCAGATCCCCCTTTTGAAACAGGTGCTGCCCGACCGGCTTTATCAAGTGCGGGGGCTGAAGAACTTCGCCAACGTCCTCTCGGTGCTGTGGGAGATCGTGTCCATCTTCCTGGGGAAGTTCCTCTATTTTCTCACTATGGTCTGCGGCGTGGGGCTCCTCTACGAGCGTGCTCCGGCGGGCCTCGGGTTCCTGCACATCCTGCTGTTCCTGACGCTGATCGGCTCGTATATGAACACCAGCCTCTTCAATCCCACCCGGGACAAGTACTACGCCATGATCCTTCTGCGGATGAACGCCCGATCCTACACCCTGTCTAACTACGGCTACGCCCTGGGGAAGGTCGTGGTGGGGTTCCTGCCCTTCACCATCCTCTTTGGCCTGGACCGGGGCGTGCCGCTGTGGCTGTGCCTGCTGATCCCTGTCTGCATCGCCGGCGCGAAGGTGGCGGTGGCCGCCGACTCCCTGCGGGACTATGAGAAGCACGGCTATGTCCGCAATGAGAATAACCTCCAGAAGATAGCCTGGCTGCTGACGGCGCTCCTGCTGGCCCTGGCCTATGTGCCGCCCGCCGCGGGCTTCGTCCTGCCCCTCTGGGCCTCGGCGGCGCTGTTCCTGGTCTGGATCCCCCTGGGGCTCCTGAGCCTTAGGCGGGTGGTGACCTTCCGCTACTACCGGGAGATGAATCAGGAGCTGCTGGCCCAGATTCCGGGCCAGATGGACAAGGCCAGGGCGGCGGTCAAGACGGCCAATGAGAAGAACATATCCGCCGACACCTCCATCACCAGCCAAAAGAAGGGCTTCGAGTTCCTCAACGACCTGTTCGTCAAACGGCACCGGAAGATTTTGTGGAAATCCGCCCTGCGCATCGCCTATGTCTGCCTGTTCCTCTGCTGCGGCGCGGTGTTGCTCATGGTGATCCAGCCCGGCGCCAAGGCGGACATCAATGAGATGGTCATGACGTGGCTGCCGTACTTTGCCTTCATTATGTATCTCATCAACCGGGGCACCGGCTTTACCCAGGCCCTGTTCATGAACTGCGACCACAGCCTTCTGACCTACTCCTTCTACAAGCGTCCGGGGTTTGTGCTCAGGCTGTTTCGCATCCGGCTGCGGGAGATCATCAAGGTCAACGCCGTGCCGGCGCTGGTGATCGGGTGCGGCCTGGCGCTGATCCTCTATGTCTCAGGCGGGACAGACAACCCCCTCAACTATGTGGTGTTGGTGGTCACGATCCTCGCCATGAGCGCCTTCTTCTCTATCCACTACCTGACCGTCTACTACCTGCTGCAGCCCTACACGGCCGGCACGGAGATGAAGAGCGGGACCTACCGCATCGTGATGGTCCTCACCTATGTGGTGTGCTACGCCATGATCAACGTCCGCATGCCCATCCTGGTGTTTGGCGCGATGTGTATCGCCTTCTGCGTGGCGTACTCCATTGTGGCCAGCATCCTGGTCTACAAGTTCGCGCCCTTGACCTTCCGGCTGCGGACGTAATATAGGAGCGTATCACCGAAGAAAAGAGCGGGGGAGCTGTGCCGGATGGCGCAGCTCCCCCGCATTTTTTTGTTTTGCAGGACTGCGATGGGAAGAGTTTGGCGGCTTGGCGGCAGAATCAGAGAAAATACCTCAGCCGGAGGCCGCGGAGAAGAACATGACATAGTAGATCGGGAGATAGGTGATCTTCCCCTTACTGGATACCTTGCGCTCATTGGACAGTACGAATGCCTTCTTGATATGGTAGTCCTCATTTTGGACAAAGGTGTTGAGCGCGCTGTGTACGGTATAGTCCTTGCCGGACTTGACCTCAAGGGGGACGGCGGAAAGGCTGCTGTAATCGTCGATCAGGTAATCGACCTCGCCCTTGCTGCGGTTGTCATAGTAGTACAGCTTATAGCCATGGGCGGCCAGTTCGCTGGCGACGACAGTCTCATAGACGGATCCCAGATTGATGCTCTTTTCATCATCCAGGACGGCGCGGATATTGTTCCCGTAAAGAAGGCACGTCAGGAGCCCCACATCGTTGAGATAGAGCTTGAGCAGGTTTTTCCCGGCTGACTCGATCAGCGGGAAAACTGGATTGGAGATGGCCTGAACGGGCAGGGCGATCCCGGCGCTGATCAGATACTCAAACTCGTCGCTGTAATCGCGGAAGGTCTTTCCCTTCTTATCCTCGATGCTCTTGGCCACCACGCGCTTTTTCTTGTTCTCCATATTGGAGGGGATGAGGTCGTAGATGCGCCGGATCATCAGTTTCCGCTCTTCGCCGTATTTGGAGGCGTCGGCGGCATAGTAGTCATGGATCTCCCGCTGGATCTCCCGCACAGTCTGGATGTTCTTCTCCGCCAGATAGGTATTGACCGCATCGGGCAGCCCGCCGACCAGCAGATACTTGCGGAACAGATCCATTACCTTGTTGTGCGTCGCCTCGTCCAGCGCCTCCAATGCCTCAAACCTCCGGCGCATAGCGGTGATGGCAAATTCATTCAGACCATTCGCATACAGGAACTCCTCAAAATCCAGGGGGAACATCTGGACCTTTCGGATGCTGCCCATGGGAATGGAGGGGGTCTGCGCCAGCGTGACGCCCAGCAGCGAGCCGCTTGCGATATAGGTGAACCGGCCGTCCTGAGCCAGAAACTTGAGCATGGTGAGCAGGTGGGGATAGGCCTGGATCTCATCCAGAAAAATCAGCGTATTCTCCTTTTCCTTCATCCTGTCGCCGGCGAGCATACTCACCTGCAGGTAGAAGTCCTCCACCGTCCGGACGTTGGCAAACAGCCCGGCGCCCAGCGCGTCCTCCACCAGGTTGATCTCGATGTAGTTCTCAAACAGCTTCTGCCCCACATAGCGGACAATGTAGGTCTTGCCCACCTGACGGGCGCCGTCAATGAGCAGGATCTTGTTCGAGTCCGATTGCAGATGTGCCTCGATCAGAGACGCTATTTTTCGGTAAAGCATACGGCACCTCCTGATGAACAGATTTTTCAATAGGATTATACTGCATATAGTATGACTTTTCAATAGATTTTATATGCAAAAATCCGAACTTATCAAATAGAGGGACCGCCGGAGAGAAATCGGTTAGCCGCCGGGGTGATGACTACGCAGGGGGAGGCGGCAGCAGGGAGTAACTTCAGAGTCCGACTGGAGATTTTCCAATCCATCTTGATACTTTCCTTAGAATTGCCTGTTACCATAGCGGCAGAATCTGATAAGGAGACTTCTGCTATGGAAACGACACGCGCATTGACTAAGACCGGCGGCATCACCGAGACGGGGCTCAAGTGGATCGCCCTGGTCACCATGGTGATGGACCACATCCACTACTTCTTCGGCTTCACCGGCATGATCCCGGAGTGGTTCAGCATGGTGGGGCGGCTGGGAGCGCCCCTGTTCCTCTTCTGCCTGGTGGAGGGCTTCACCCACACCCACAGCCGGAAGAAGTACTTCGCCAAGGTCTACATCCTCTCCGCCGCCATGTCCGCCCTGCTGTTCCTCATGGCCTTCGGCGGCATCCTGGTGCGGCCCGACGGGTTCTACCCGGGGAACGGCATGATGACCACCTTCGCGGTGCTCATGGTGATCTGGCAGGGCATCGACTGGCTGGGACAGAAAAAGATCCTGCCAGGCCTGGCGGCGGTGATCCTCCCCCTGGCCTGGCCCATCCTGGCAAGCCAGCTGTCTGTGGCCTTTCCCGCTCTGGCCACGCCGCTGGGCTTTGCCGCCTACTCGGTCCTGCCCGCATGGGGCACCACCGGGGACAGCAGTTGGCCGGTGCTGGTGATGGGGTTGGTGCTCTACCTGTTTAGAAAGCGCCGGGGTGTGCAGGTGGCGGCCTTCTCCGTCTACTACATCCTCTATGGCGTAGTCTATATGGCCGCCATAGCCTCCGCTATGGCCCCGGACTTCGTCTGGTGGCAGCTCTTCACCCAGTACTATGAGATCTACGGCATCTTGGCGGCGCCCCTGATGCTGTGGTATAATGGCCGGCGGGGCGGCGGGCACAAGCTGCTGTTCTACGCCTTCTATCCCGCCCACATCTACATTCTCTACGCCCTCTCCTGGGGGCTCTATCTTCTGCTGAACTGAGGTGACATGATGGCCCATATCCTGGTGGTGGATGATGACAAGGATCTCTGCGCCCTGCTGAGGACCGCCCTGGAGCGGGACGGGCACCAGGTGTCCACCCGCCTGAGCGGCCGTGAGGTGGACGAGTCCGCCTGCCGCTGGGCGGACTGCATCCTGTTGGATGTGATGATGCCAGGGGAGGACGGGTTCGCCCTCTGCCGCCGCATCCGGGCGCTGGCGGACTGCCCCATCCTCTTCCTCACCGCCAAGACCGAGGAGACCGACGTGCTCACCGGCCTGGGGCTGGGCGGGGACGACTACCTCACCAAGCCCTTCCGCGTCGCGGAGCTGCGGGCCCGGGTGGCGGCCCACCTGCGCCGGGAGCAGCGCACGCCCCATGCCCGCCTGCGCCGGGGGGAACTGGACTTCGACCTGGGGGAGCGGGCCGTGTACTGGCAGGACACGCCGTTGAAGCTGACCAGGGGGGAATACGCCATCTGTGAGTACCTGGCCATGCACCCGGGCCAGACCTTCTCCAAGGAGCAGCTCTACGAGGCGGCCTTCGGCTACGACGGCGAGGCGGACGCCTCCGCCGTGACAGAGCACATCAAGAACATCCGGGCCAAGCTGCGCCCGGCGGGGGAGAGCCCCATTGAAACCGTCTGGGGGGTGGGCTACAAGTGGAAAAACGGATAAGGCGGCCCGCCGGCCTCACCGCGCTGTTCTGGCGGTATCTGATCACCACCGGCGTCGTGGTCATCCTGCTGGCGGTCCTCTGGTGGTTTGGCATGACCACCATGATGCGGTATGGCATCGTATATCCGGCCAACACCGCCGCCAGCGGGGTGGAGGCGGTGGCCCAGGCCCTCTCCTCCGGGGAACTGGACACGGAGGAGATCCCCTACTTTTACCGCTGGGCCATCTTTGACGGGGACGGGCAGGTACGGGACCCGGGGAACATGGATGAGAAGCACCTTGCCTACGCCGAGGCCGCCCTGGCCGGGGAGCGGGACCCCCAGGGGATGTTCTACTCCCAGTACCACCGGCTGACCCAGCTGCCGGACGGGACCACCTGCGTGCTCCAGTACGACTACTCCATGCCCTACGGCGCCGAGGTGCTCCAGCGCCGCCTGCCGGAGTTCCAGACCTGCGTCACCGTCGTTCTGCTGCTCGCCTGGCTGACGGCGGGGGCCATCTCCACCCATCACTTCGCCGGCCTCCTGCGGCGGGACGCCGCCCTGCTCACCGGCGCCACAGAAGCCATCGCCCAGCGGCGGCTGGACGTGCCCATCACCGGGCGGGCGAGGGTGCGGGAGTTCGGGGCGACGCTAAAGGCCATGGATGACCTGCGGCGGAACCTGGCGGAGTCCCTGGAGAGCCAGTGGGGCATGGAGCAGCAGCGCCGGCTGGAGCTGGCGGCCCTGACCCACGACCTCAAGACCCCCCTCAGCGTCATCAGCGGCAATGCGGAGCTGCTGGGGGAGGACGCCTTGACCCCGGGCCAGCGGGAGAGTGTGGACGCCATTTTCCGCAGCGCCCTCCGCCTCCAGGACTATGTGGCCCAGCTGCGGGCCATGACCGGCTCCGAGGCCGCCCTCAGCCGGGAGAAGGAGAAGGTTTCCCTCCCAGCGCTGGCCGAGGGCTGGCGGGAGGTGGGCCAGAGCCTCTGCGGGGCAAAGCCGGCGGCGTTCCGCTGCCCGGAGGTGCCCCGGCTGGAGCTGGCGGTCTACCGGGGGGACCTGGATCGGGCGGTGAGCAATCTGCTGGACAACGCGGCGCGCTACACGCTCGCCGGCGGCACCGTCACCCTGTCCGTGACCATGGACGGCGAGATGCTGACCATCGCCGTGGAGAACACCGGCCCCGGCTTTTCCCCGGAGGCCCTGGCCCGGGGGGAGCAGGCCTTCTACACCAGCGACGCCAGCCGGCCCCAAGAGGGCCACATGGGGATGGGCCTCTATTTTGCCGGCCAGACCGCGAAGCGCCACGGCGGGGCCCTGCGCCTTGCCAACACCGGTCACGGCGCCAGGGCGGAACTGGTTTTGCCGATCAACTGAAGCCTGCCGGCTGTTCCATGAGGGGCAGCCGGCAGCTTTTTGCGCTGCTTCTTAATGCGTAGATGGCAGGTGTCTGTCGGTCCATTTCTTTCAGCACGTAACGATATCCACATCATATAATCCGCGCTTGTACGCTGTAATTCACATTTTGCTTCTTGCACTTTGCGCGTAGGTAGTTTTGAGTGCGTTACTGATTTTTACACTCATTTTTCTCCTGTATGCTTTCGCTACCTCTCAGGCAATGAGGAAAGAAATAGTCCCAATAACACTGGAGGAATAAGTAGAATTCTGCTTTTGTCAGATGATCTGCGAAAACCCTGATACTTTCCTTATATTTCGCTGGTAAGATTTCTCCGAGGGCAAAGACTTTTTTCAGTACCTTATAGTCCACTGTATCACGGCCGTGAGTAAGCAAGAAGGCGGACGGTCCAAAAACCGACCGCCTTCTTTCAGACATTGTTTATGGGTAGGGAAATGGAAACCTCCAGCCCATGGGATGCCCCCTGCCGAAATTGCACCGTCCCGCCGTGGGCCTCGGCGATCTGCCGCACCAGCTTGAGGCCCGTGCCGTGGGCGGCCCCGCCGTCCGCCTCCAGCGGGCGGGCGGGATCGGCCACCGACGGAATGCCTGCCGCCGCGCCGCCCGCCACAAAGAGGACGACCGATTTCCCCTCGGCCCTGGCCCCCAGGCGGATGGAGCCGCCCGGGGCGTTGTGCCGCACGCAGTTGGTGAGCAGGTTGTTCACCGCCCGGCGGAGCAGGAAGGGGACCGCCTCGATTTGGGGCAGGGGCTCCGACGGCAGATCCATCTCGAAGTCGAAGCCCTCGCCCATGCCGCCGTTGAGGAAGTCGGCGGCAGTCTGGCGGAGGAACGCCTCCACCTGGAGGGGCTCCTTCCGCAGGGCCTGCATGGCGCAGTCCAGCCGCATGGTGAGATTCAGGTCGTTCACCAGATCCCGGATCTCCTGGCTCTGGGAGCGGATGATCCCCGCCTGCTTCCGGCGCTCCGGAGGCAGATCCTCCGCCCCCTCCATCTGGGCGGCGTAGCCCATGACCATGGAGAGGGGGGTGCGGATGTCGTGGGACACGCCGTTGATCCAGTCGGACCGGGCGGCGTCCCGCATCTGCTGGGCCTGCCGGAACCACCGGCGCACCGCGAAGTAGGCCAGGAGCAGCACGCACCCCAGGGCCAGCAGAAAGATGCCGCCTATCCACAGGGGCGCGTCGTGGAGCAGACGGGACTGCATGGAGATGTCGTGCTTCCACATGCTCCCCTTGGGGGCGCCCACCACCAGCAGGCCGTCCTCCCGGATGCGGCACTGCACCGGGTAGTCGCCCAGATACCACCGGGTGAAGGAGGCCACGTCCGTGAGGGTATACTGCTCCGGCACGTCGGCGGGCTTGCGGAGGGACCAGATCACCCGCCCGTCCTCTCCGATCAGGATGGCCCAGCGGTCATCCCCCAGCAGCGCATCACCGGAAAAGTCATACTCCGTCCCGTCATAGGTCAGGGCATCGGAGACACGGGTGATGGAAACGCTCCAGCTCCGGCCGCCGTCAGAGTAGTAGAAGGCGAGGGCCAGGATGCCCGCTATGGTGATGACGGCGATGAGCGCCGCCGAGGCGGTCACCAGCATGGCCCCCTTGAAAATGCTCCGTAAACTCATTTCGTCCCCTCCCGGCTCAGGCGGTAGCCCAGGCCCCGCACCGTCAGCAGATAGTTCGGGTGGGAGGGATCCGCCTCGATCTTCTCCCGCAGGCGGCGGATGTGGACCATGAGGGTGTTCTCATACCCCACCAGGGGCCCGTCCCACAACGCGGCGCACAGGGCGTCGATGGTGACAATATTGCCCCGGGCGTCCCACAGCTTGCGGAGCAGGGTGAACTCCTTGGCGGTTAGGGCGGTTTCCACCCCGTTTCGATGGACGGCGCTCTTGCCCCAGTCGATCTCCGCGTCCCCCAGCCGGGCTGTCTGGGCATCCTCCCGGTACACCCGCCGGAGCACCGCGTGCAGGCGGAGCAGCAGCTCCTGGGGGAGGAAGGGCTTGGTGATATAGTCGTCCGCTCCCAGGCCCAGCCCCTGGAGCCGGTCGGCGTCCTCGTCCCGGGCGGAGAGGAACAGTACCGGCACGTCCCCGTTTTCCCGGAGCTTCCCCAACAGGGAGAAACCGTCCCCGTCCGGCAGGTTCACGTCCAGCAGCACCGCGTCCGGCGGCGCGGCCTGAAACCGCTCCAGCGCCTGGGCGCAGGTGAGGGCGGACGCCGTATCATAGCCCGCCTGGGCCAGGATCTCCTTCACCATGTTCTGCAGGGCGGCCTCGTCATCCACGATCAAAATGCGATAGGCCATACTGCGGCCTCCTTTATCATTTTCCCTTTCATTATACCAAATCCTGTCCATCCGTCCAGACCCAGCCGGAGAAGTAAGGTAAACGTAAGGCAGGCTTCATCGGGGCGTAAGGCAGGGGTGCTATCCTTGAGGGCGTAAGGAGGTCTTGCCATGAACATCATTGAGACAAACGATCTGTGCAAGCAGTATGGAAACGCCCTGCGGGTGGCCCACCTGGACCTGGACGTGCCCGAGGGCAGCGTCTACGGATTTCTCGGCCCCAACGGGGCGGGAAAGTCCACCACCCTGAAAATGATCCTGGGCCTGGTGCGCCCCACGGCAGGGGACATCCGGGTGCTGGGGAAGAAAATGGACGGCGGAAACCGCCTGGCTGTGCTCCGGCAGGTGGGGAGCCTCATCGAGAGCCCCAGCTACTACGGCCACCTCACCGGGGAGGAAAATCTGCGGATCGTCCAGACCCTCCGGGGGGTGCCGGAGAAAAACATCCGGGAGGTGCTGCAGATCGTCCGGCTGGACGGCCAGCGGGGCAAAAAGTTGGCGCACTACTCCCTTGGTATGAAGCAGCGGCTGGGCCTGGCGGCGGCCCTGCTGGGCTACCCCAAGCTGCTGATTCTGGACGAGCCCACCAACGGTCTGGACCCGGCGGGCATCCAGGAGATGCGAGAGCTGATCTGCTCCCTGCCCGAGCGGTTCGGCATGACGGTGGTGGTGTCCAGCCACCTCTTGAGCGAGATCGACCAGATGGCCGACCATGTGGCCATCATCCGGGAGGGGGAGCTGGTGTTTCAGGACACCCTGGAGGCCCTCCACGGCCGTAGCCGCCACCACCTGGCCCTGCGCACCACCAACAACGCCGTGGCCCGGGCCGTTCTCCAGGAGAGGTCCGTGCCCTGCCAGGAGGAAGAGGGTTACCTCATCCTCCCCATCCTCTCCGACGAGCTGGCCGCCCAGCTCACCCGCCTGCTGGCTGAGCGACACCTGGGCGTCATCCGGCTGGAGGAGCGGCAGAAGAGTTTGGAGGACATTTTCCTGGAGTTGACGGGAAAGGCGGCGAGCCTGTGAAACTGCTGAGACTGGAATTTTTCAAGTGCCGCCGGCGGAAGATCCTGCTGGTGTGCGCCGCCGTGCTGGCGGCGGAGCTGCTGTGGCTCGTCACGACCTTCCTCCGGCAGGACGCCGAGGATCTCCGCCAGGGCTGGATGCTGCTGCTCTATAACCTGGCCATGGTGGACGCCATCATCATGCCCATCAGCGTGGCCACCATCGCCAGCCGCAACTGCGAGCTGGAGCACAAGGGGACCACCCTGAAACTGCTGGAGACCATGGCGGCGCCGGGGCGGCTTTACGGGGCCAAACTGGCCTGGGGCGCCCTGGTGCTGGCCGCCCTGCTGATCGTCCGGTGGGCGCTCTTCATGGGAGTGGGCATCCTGTGGCAGTTCCCGGGGGAGGTACCCTGGGGGAGATTCGCCATTTTTACGGCCATTTCCTGGGCGGTGTCCATGATGGTCTACGCCCTGCAGCAGGGGCTGTCCCTGCGCTTTGCCAACCAGGCGGTGGCCCTGGTGTGCGGGATCTCCGGGAGCTTTCTTGGGATTCTTTCCCTGCTGTTCCCGCCGGCCCTGACCCGGTGCGTCCCCTGGGGCTACTACGGTCTTTTATCCCTGGTGGGGATGAACTGGGACCCGGACACCCGGTTCACCTGGTTCTACTGGGAGTGGCCGGCGCCAACGGATGCGGCGCTGCTGTGCCTATGGGCGGCGCTGTTCCTGCTGGTGGGACGGGCCCTGTTTGTTCGGAAGGAGGTGTGAGGGATGCTGCTGCGTTGTCTGAGGGCGGAGCTGGTCAAGTTCCGCCGGTCGCCGGTGTGGCTGGCCTTCGTGGTGCTGCCCATCTTTCCCGCCATTCTGGGCACCATGAACTATCTGGGGAACCTGGGGCTGCTGCGGAGCGAGTGGTACAGCCTGTGGAGCCAGCATACCCTGTTCTCCTCCATGTTCTTTCTGCCGGCCCTGCTGGGGGTATTCTGCGCCTGGCAGTGGCGGCTGGAGCACACGGATCACAACTGGAACAGCTTTCTCACCGCGCCGGTGCCGGTGGGGGACCTGTGCCTTGCCAAGCTGATTTGGGCGGCAATTATGTCCCTGCTCTCCCAGGCCTGGATCGGGGCGCTGTTTATCATCAGTGGGAAGCTGGTGGGCCTCGCAGGCCCCATACCGCCGGAACTGCTCGGGTGGCTGGCGTGCGGGGCTGTGGGTGGCGTGTCGGTATGCGCGGTGCAGCTCTATTTCAGCCTTGTGATCCGGGCTTTCGCTCCGCCGGTGGCCTTTGGCCTGATCGGCGGCATCGCGGGGCTGATGGTCACGGCTCAGGGGTTCGGCTATGCCTTCCCCTATTCTCTCCTCTGCATCGGGATGCGGGCCAACAACCCGAATATGGAGCTGGACTTCGCGCCCTTCCTGCTCTCCGCTATCGTCTATACGGTGGTGTTCACCCTCCTGGCCGTCCGGTATCTCCGGCGGCACGATGTGGCGGCGGAGTAAAGCAAGTAGACAACGGAGCGCCCCGGGCCGTCCCGTCCATACAGTGACGGGGACGGCTTGAGATGCCCCTTAGCGGAAAGGAGGAATACCATGAGGAAACTTGAAAACAAAAGGATGTCGCTCCTGTGGTGCGGCCTGCTCTGCGCCCTTCTGATGTCCGGCTGCTCCGGTATGTTGCAATCACTGGCGGATGGGACGGATGCGGTGCTGGGCGGCTTGGCAAATGGGGCAGACCAGGTCACCGGCGCCCTTGCGGATATGACAGACGCGGCCCTCGACGCCGCGGCCGACGCGACGGATGACTCAGTGAAGGACGCCATTCTGGACGCTTACAGCTCGCTGGTGGATACCGTCGGCTCCTGGGCGTTGACGCTGGAGGGCTCCCTCCAGGGGGAGCGGGTCCCAGGCGAGGATGACTACACCGGCACCTATGCGGCCGACTACGAGGACTTCTCCGGTACGGAACTGCTCTTTGGCGGCACCACGCTGGACCGGGAGGCCGGGGATACAGTAGAGGTCACCTGCTCCCTTACCGTCGAAGAGGGGGAGGCCGCCGTCTTCCTGTGCTCCGGCGCGGAGGAGCCGGTGCTCCTGCTGTCCGAGAGCGGGGATTACTCCGGTACCATCGAGGTGGGCAGCGGAAGCGTCTATCTCGGCGTCTGGGGCGAAGGTCTGACCGGGAGCGTGTCCATTCAAATCGAGTAAACTGTGAGGTGCGTCATGCGGATACTGAAAAAACTGCTGGTGCGGATCATTCTGCTGATCGTAGCCGCCGGGATTTTGTGCGGCAGTGTGGTGGCTGTTCTGGGCTACCTGATGTATCGTGACGCACTCAAGGAGCAGAACTTGGAGGACAAGGTTGCAGAGGTGCAGGCAGATCCCAGCTACACGCCGCTTGCAGACCTGCCGGAGATCTATCTTGATGCGGTCGTGGCAGTGGAGGACCACCGCTTTGAACAGCATTGCGGCGTCGACATCATCGCCATCGCCAGAGCTGCCTGGAACAACATCAAGTCCTGGAGCCTACGGGAAGGCGGTAGCACCATCACTCAGCAGCTTGCCAAGAACCTGTATTTTACCCAGGAGCGGAGTTTTATCCGTAAGGCTGCGGAGGTTTTCATGGCCTTTCGGCTGGAGCAGACCTACTCAAAGGACGAGATCCTGGAGCTGTATGTCAACTCCATTTACTTTGGCGACGGCTATTACTGTGTCCGGGACGCCAGCGCGGGCTACTTTGGAAAGGAGCCTGCGGACATGGCGGATGACGAAGCCACGCTGCTGGCCGGAATCCCAAATGCGCCATCCGTCTACTCGCTGACGGCGAACCCAGATCTGGCTGCGCAGCGGCAGCAGTATGTTCTCCAGCAGATGGTGAAATACGGGTATCTTGGCGAGGAAGAGGCGGCGGGAATTCTGCAAAATTGATCATGCCGCAGAAAACCCCGGGGAGGTGAGCAGCATGGAGGAGATCATCGTCATCTATGCGCAGGATCCTGACGGCAGCGTGTTCCAGGCCGTCATGGACTCGCTGAAGGGTAAAAGGGCAGAGGTGGTCGATGTTGCTGCCCCTGCTACCTCCGTGCTGCGCATTGGGGAACTGGAGATCCATCACGAGCACCGCCGGGTGCTGATGGCAGGCAGGGAAGTGGAACTCAATCATGGGGAGTATGCCATGCTCTACTGCATGGCCAGTTCACCAGGGCAGGTGTTCTCCAAAGCGCAGCTCTATGAGGCCGCCTGGGGGGAGGAATATCTACGCGGGACAAACTCCGTGGAGAATACCATCTGGCGGCTGAGAAGAAAACTGGAGGAGGACCCCAGGCATCCGGGATACATCAAGACGGTGGTGGGTGCAGGCTATAAAATAGATATTCATAGCAGGCAATCGAGAATGGAAGATTGAAAGGAACTGGATGCCACCCATTAAAGGGCGGTATCCAGTTCCTTTTTCATGCCCTATTACCGGCTTCCCACTTTCCGGAACTCTCCCGGCAGTAGCCCGGTACTCTTCCGGAACAGCTCCGCAAAGCGGCTGGAGGTGGAGTAGCCAACGGTCTGAGCGATCTGGCCGATGGATAAGTCTGTGTTGGTCAGCAGGTACTCCGCCTGGCTCATGCGGCGCTGCTGGATGTACTCTGTGATGGTGCAGTCGTAAACCTTTTTGAAACTGCTCTTGAGTTTCGTGGTTCCCATGCAGGCGATCTGCGTCAGCCGCTCCATGGGGATCTCCGCGGCATAGTGGTCGCTCAGATAGGCGGCCACGGTCTGGATGCGCTCCAGATCCGCCTGAGACAGTTTGATGTAGGCCGCTGGACGTTTTTTCTGGTACTCCACCACCAGGGACAGGGCCTCCGCCACCTTGCTCTCATAGAACAGCTTGGCGGCGATCCCATCCCCGCGATAGTTCTGGACTTCAGAAAGCAGTCTGGACATCTCCGGGAAATCAGTGGTCTGGTCGATTTTGCGGAACGCCTCCACTGGGTTTCGGTATTCTTCCGGGTATTGCTTCTTGAGGTAGTCCTCATAGTAGGCCGGCATGATCTCGATGCCGATGGAGCGGATGGGGATGTTCTTGTGGATCAGAACCTGATACGGTTCATACCCGCCGATATAGGTCTTGATGCACCCGGCGGACAGCCGGCGGTAGGGCGACAGCTCTTCCCCGGAGATGGAGTCATAGCGAGTAATGCTCAGGCACTCCGGCAGGGAGAACTCCAGCAGGGAGTCCTTATGGAAGGAAAAGTTGTGGATCTTAATGTCGTATAGGTCCTTCTGTCCATAGGTCCAGTAGGAACCCTCCCCGATTTCCTGGGAGATTTTCCAGCAGAGGCCCAAGGCCCCATACTGGTGATCGTCGGGGTCGGGGGTAAAACCGTGGCCCTTCAGCATGGATACATAGTATGGCTCCGTCATTTCGGGCATAACAAAAGACTCGCCTCCTCTTTACAACGATTGGACGAACTTTTGCAACGAAGAGACGAACCTCGTCTCAAACCCTTGCAAGATGTCCAGACCGCGTGTAGTGTATAGGCGATGGTTAGCGACATCTAACCGAATGGTAGCACATCGCCTATGAAAAGTCAACACGTTATGAAACAGGAGGAAAACTATGAGCAACCAAGCCAATTCACTGAAGAAGGGCCTTACGGTCAAGGACCTTGTGACCACCGGCATTTTCAGCGCCATTTTTTTTGTCTTTACGTTGATTGGCGGTCTGCCCTTTGCGCCAAACCCGGTTCTGACCTTTTACATGCCCATGGGTGCGGCGCTGCTGTGCGGCCCCATCTATCTGCTGATGGTCGCTAAGGTGCAGAAACGCTGGAGCGTCACCATCCTCGGCATCATCATGGGAATCATCTGGTTTGCCACGGGGATGCACTGGGCGTTCTCTCTGGGGTACATCGGCATGGGGATCATTGCGGACCTTGTGGCCGGCGCCGGTCACTACCGCAACAAGGCCATCAATCTGCTGTCCTACATGCTGATCTCCCTGGGCGGCATCTACACCTATGTGGTATTCTTTATCGACCCGGAGGGCTGGGCCAGCACCATGCTGGATAACGGCACGGAGCAGTCCTACATTGACACCATGAGCGCCTCCGCACCCTCCTGGCTGCTGGCGGTCATCGTCGTCGGCACGCTGGTCATCGCGGCCTTCAGCGGGTGGATCGGCGGCAAGATGCTGAAGAAACAGTTCGAGAAGGCTGGGATCACCGCATGAACGGCGGAACATCCCCACGGCAAAGACTCTGGCTGGATCCAAGGACGAAAATCCTGCTGCTCCTGCTCTGCATCCTCTCCGCCATGATGGCCCCGTCCCTGTACTATGAGCTGGGACTCGTGGTGCTGATTGGGCTGTTTGGCGCCTGCTGCGGAAAGTGGAAGTACGCATGGAAGGGCGCGGCATTCTACGGGCTGATCGTCCTGCTCACCTTCTGGATCATGGATACCATGACCGGGACCTGGCGCACCATGTTCATCGCATTCCTCGGCCTGTTCCACAAGGTGTACCCCTGCGGGATGCTGTCAGGCATCGTCATCTCCACCACTAAGGTCAGCGAGTTTTTGTCAGCCATGAACCGTGTCCATGCGCCGAAAAATCTGGTGATCCCGCTGGCGGTCATGCTCCGCTATATCCCCACCATTCAGGAGGACTGGCGGTTCATCAAGGACGCCATGCGGCTGCGGGACGTGTCGCCTTCCCTGAAAGGGCTATTGACCCATCCCGGCATGACCGTGGAGTGCATCTATGTCCCGCTGATGATGGCGGCATCCAAGGCGGCGGATGAGCTGTCCATCGCCTCCATCACCCGGGGGATCGAGAACCCAAAGCCTCGAACCTGCCTGGTGCAGATCCGCATGGGGCCGGCGGATGTGCTGGCAATTCTCTGTTTTGGCGCCTTTTTCGCGGCGGGCCTCTATGGGAAGGGGGTGTTTGGATGATCGAACTGAAACAGGTATCCTTTACCTATCAAGGGCAGGAGCATGATGGCCTCCGGGACATTGACCTGACCATCGCGGATGGGGAGTGTGTCCTGCTCTGTGGGCGCAGCGGATGCGGCAAGACTACCATCACAAGGCTGGTGAACGGACTGATCCCTCAATTTTACCAGGGAGAACTTCAGGGCCGTGTGCTGGTAGACGGGCAGGAGATCAGCAGCCTCCCCATGTACCAGATCGCCGCCAAGGTGGGGTCAGTGTTCCAGAATCCCAGAACGCAGTTTTTTAACGTGGACACGGACAGCGAGATCGCCTTCGGCATCGAGAATGAGGCCCGTCCGCCCCGGGAACTGGCGGAGCGGGTTGAGCAGACGACGGAGGATCTGCGCATCCAGAGCCTTCGCGGCCGCAATATCTTTGAGCTGTCCGGCGGGGAAAAGCAGAAGATCACATTTGCATCCGTCTACGCCATGAACCCAGAGATCTATCTGCTGGATGAACCATCTTCTAACCTGGACATGACCTCCATCCAAGAATTGCGGGAGCATCTGCGGCTGGTCAAGGGCCAGGGCAAGACCATCCTGATCGCAGAGCACCGGCTCTATTACCTGATGGACATTGCGGACCGGATCGTGTATCTGGACCGGGGAGCAATCAAAGGGATCTTCACACCGGAAGAGCTCCGTCGGCTGTCCCAGGCACAGCGGGAACAGATGGGGCTGCGGGCAACGGATCTGATGGACGTCCTCCCGCCGCCCGGCCATGCTCCGGTCCGGGGATCGGTGTTGTCGTTGAACGATGTCTCCCTGCGCTATAAGAGGCGCACCATCCTTCACGGGATCGGCCTTTCCGCCGGAAGGGGAGAGGTCATCGGCGTGGTGGGCCACAATGGGGCCGGAAAGACCACATTCTCTCGGGCCCTGTGCGGGCTCCACAAGGACTGTGACGGTCAGTTCCAGTGGGATGGCGGGCCGATGGAGCGCAGGGAGCGGCTCAAGCAGTCCTACATGGTGATGCAGGATGTAAACTACGAGCTGTTTGCCGAGAGCGTGGAGGCGGAGTGCTCCTTCGGTATCCGGAACCCGGACAGAGCCTTGGTAGACGCTACCCTGGAGGAACTGGGGCTGGCCCCATACCGGGAGCGCCACCCTAATACCCTTTCCGGCGGGCAGAAACAGCGGGTGGCCGTAGCCGTCAGCATGATCTGCGGGAAAGACCTGCTGGTATTCGATGAACCTACCAGCGGCCTGGACTTTGACAGCATGGCCCAGGTGGCGGGGCTGATCCGCCGCTTGTCTGATATGGGAAAGGTCATCTTCATCGTCACCCACGACTTTGAATTTGTCTGCCGCACCTGCTCCCGGGTCCTGCACTTTGACGAGGGCGAGATGCCCGATGATGTACCCGTTATCATGGAAGCCCTCCCGAAATTGAGAGAGCTGTTCTCTGTTTCAAATAGAAAGGAGAGGTGACCGATGAAACAGAAAAAAGTCAACCGCGTGGCCCTGCTGCTCCATTGGGCGGGGGAGCAGAAGGTCTGGCTGTTTCTGGCAGTCTTTTTGTCAGCGGCCGGCGGGCTGTGCATTGTTGTCCCCTATATGGGGATCTATCAGCTGATGGACGCCGCCTTCAGCGGAACCTGCACCAGGGAACTGGTGGTGCGGATCGTGGCAATGATCGCGGCGGCGGTGACTCTGCGCTTTGTGCTGTTCGGCGGCTCCGGGGTGGCGGCCCACAAGGGCGCCTACGGGGCGCTGTTCAAGGTGCGCTGCATGGTGGCGGAGCACATGGCCCGGGCGCCCCTGGGGGCGTTGAATGAGCGGCGCACCGGGGACATCAAGACGGTGCTGAACGAGGATATTGAGAAACTGGAACTGTTCCTGGCCCACAACCTGCCGGATCTGGTGTGCTATCTGGTGGGGCCGGTGGTGGTTTTCGCCTATCTGATGACCGTCAATATCCCCCTGGCGCTGGTTTCTCTGGTGCCGCTGGTCCTGGCCGTGGCTGTGTTGGGGATCATGTTCCGCAATACGGATGACCTGATGGACCGTGCCAACCGCTCCATCAGCACCTTGAACTCCGTCATGATCGAGTATATCAACGGCATGAAGCTGATCAAAGCCTATAACATGGGGAGCAAGTCCTTTCAAAAGTTTTCCTCCGCCATCCATGAGGAAAACGCCATGTGGAATGAGACCTCCCGGCGGATGGGGCCGCCCTATGCGTCCTTTGTGGTCATCATCGAGTGCGGCATGCTTCTGATCGTGCCCCTGGGCGGGATGTTTTTCCTGAGAGGCTCCCTGACGGCCAGCGCCTTTCTGCTGTTCCTCTATGTGGGTTCCCTGTACCTGACAGAGATCCGCCCCCTTCAGGAACTGGGGACGAACTTCGCCAATGTGCTGGGCGCAGTCACCAAGGCAAAGGAGATCCTGGACATCCCTGTCTATCAGGGCGGGAGCGACTTCCCCGAAAGCCACGACATTGAACTGCGGAACGTGCGGTTTTCCTACGACGGCAAGACTGACGTGCTGCAGGGCGTCAACCTGAAAATCAGAGACGGCGAGCGTATGGCCCTGGTGGGGCGGTCCGGTGCCGGCAAGAGCACCATCATTGAACTGGTTTCCCGGTTCTATGATGTGCAGGAGGGCGAGGTGCTGATCGGCGGGAAAAATGTGCAGGAGCTGGACTACGACACCATTCTGAAAAACGTGGCCATCGTGTTCCAGAAGACCTTCCTGACCCGGGACAGCGTTTTGGAAAACATCCGCATGGGGAGCAGCGCCAGTCTGGAGGAGGTGCGGGCGGCCGCGAAAGAGGCACAGATCGACGACTTTATCATGTCCCTGCCGGATGGCTACGACACCAAGGTGGGCAGCTTCGGCTCCCGCTTCTCTGGTGGCGAAAAGCAGCGCATCGCCATCGCCCGGGCCATCCTGAAAAATGCCCCGATCCTGATTTTGGACGAGGCCACCAGCGCCTCCGACCCGGAAAATCAAATGGAGATCGACAAAGCCATTCAGAACCTCTGCAAGGGCAAGACCGTCATCGTGGTGGCCCACCGTCTCAGTGCCCTGAAACTGTGCGACCGGGTGGCCGTGGTGGAAAACCACACGATTACCTGTATCGGAACCCATGAGGAAGTCCGAAAGAGCAATGCCTACTACCGGAAGGCCTGGGAGGACTATGAAAAGGCCCGGAACATCACCTATCAGCTGGAAGGGGGCGAGGGCAATGCGTGAGCACAATGTGAATGGTTCCGAAGGGGCCAGAGAGGGCGGCCTGGGCCATGCGGTATTGAAGAAGAACCGCAAGTTCTATATCGGTGTTGCAGGGACTGTGCTGGAAGGCATGCTCTCCGGCAGCCTCTTCATGCTGCTCTATGCGGTGATGCAATTCTTGTGGTCTGGTCAGTTCGACATGGATCAGGCCCTGGTGCTGACCGGGGTGATTGCCGGGATCTTCCTGCTCCGTATCCTGATTTACAGTTATGGCTATACCAAGGCCCAAATCGGCGGCGCGGAGGTCAGCCGGAACATCCGTCTCTTCATGGGGGACCATCTCAAACGCATCCCGTTATCCCGGTTTACCCAGGGGCAGACCGGCGACTACATCAACACCATCACCAGTGATGTCAACAACTATGAAAAGATCCTAACCCATAAGATCGGGGACCTGGCGAAGAGCTTCGCCCTGTCCATCATGCTGATCGTGTTTGTCATGACCGTCTACGTCCCTGCGGGACTGATCCTGCTGGCAGCTGATCTCCTGCTGATCCCCGGCCTGTGGCTATCCTTCCGCATGGTGCGGAAATACGGCCAGGAGAAGAACGACATCTGTGCGGAGAATGTCAGCAGCATTGTGGAGTATGTATCCGGTATCCAGACCTTCCGGGCCTACGGTGTGGGTGGCCTGAAGAATAAAACCGTCATTGACGCCATGCGGGCATTCTGCCGCATCAGCTATGTGTATGAGGCCAAGGTGCTCCCGGTGGGGGCGGGACTGAGCATCCTGACCTGGCTGGCCTGCCCGCTGGTCATCTGGGCAGCGTATGCGCCATGGGCGGCCGGGACACTGGATACCGTGTCCTACCTGCTGATCTGCATGCTGCCCCTGTTCTGCGCGAAGCTGGCCAACACCATCTTTGTGGACCTCACCAGCTACAAAAACCTGATGATCTCCAAAAGCAAAATCCTGGGCGTTATGGAGGAGCCGGAGGAGAGCGGCAGCATGGAGCCGTTCCAGACGGATACCCATGAGATCACCTTTGACCATGTGGATTTTGCGTATGTCCCCGGAGAGCCCGTGCTGAAACAGGCCACCTTTACGGTGCCAGACCAGAAGCTCACCGCCATCGTGGGGGACTCCGGTTCCGGCAAGTCCACCATCCTGAACCTGATCGCCAAATACTATGAGCCGAGCGGCGGCGCCATATCCATCGGCGGCAGGCCCACGGGCCGTGTGGCGGCAGAGCGGGTGCTGGAGCAGATCTCCATGGTGGATCAGGATGTGTTCCTCTTTGATGACACCATCCGTGACAATATCCGCCACGCACGCCCTGAAGCCACTGATGGGGAAATCGAGGCGGCTTGCCGGGAGGCCAACTGCGACGGCTTTATCCGCAGCATGGAGAAGGGCTATGATACCCCCACAGGGGAGAATGGTAATCTGCTCTCTGGCGGTGAGCGCCAGCGCATCTCCATTGCCCGGGCCATTTTGAAGAACAGTCCCATTCTGCTGCTGGACGAGGCCACGGCGTCCCTGGACATCGAGAACGAGCTGGCGGTGAAACAGGCCATTGCCAATCTGCTCAAGGAGAAAAAGACCGTGGTGATGATTGCCCATACCCTGTCCATTGTCAAGAATGCGGACCAGATCCTGGTGGTAGCAGACGGGAAGATCGCAGAGGCCGGTACCCATGAGGAGCTGCTGGCCAAGAACGGGAAGTACGCGGCCATGTGGCAGGCAGAGCAAAAAATATCCGCCTGAGGGGAGGACGCCATGAAACTCCACGCATCTGGAGAAGATTACTTGGAGGCCATTCTGGTGCTCCAAAGGCAGAAAGGCATGGTGCGCTCCGTAGATGTCGCCCGGCACCTGGAGGTCACAAAGCCCAGCGTCTGCAATGCGGTGGCGACCCTGCGGGACGGAGGCTTTCTTACGATGGACGAGGGCTATTTCCTGCATCTCACCGATGTAGGGCGAGAAGTGGCGGAGCAGATCTATGAAAAGCATCGGTTCTTTACCGACCGGCTGATTGCCGCTGGCGTGGACCCGGCAACAGCTGAACGGGACGCCTGCCGGATCGAGCACGTCATCAGTGATGAAAGTTTCGAGAGGCTGAAAGCTGCCGCGAAACCAGAATCGTAAGCACAGCAAAGGGAGGAGGCCGTGCAGGCGGCCGCCTCCCTTTGCCATTGGGGGTGAAATCGTGGATGAAATCATCATTATCCGGGCCGCCGACCCGGACGGCAGCGTGTTCCAGGCCGTCATGGACGCGCTGAATGGCAAAAGGGCGGAGGTGGTCAGCATCGCTGCCCCGGCCGCCCCCGTGCTGCGTATCAGAGAGCTGGAGATCTATCACAAGCACCGGCGCGTGTTCATGGCGGGCAGGAAAGTGGAACTCAATCATGGAGAGTATGCCATGCTCTATTGCATGGCCAGCTCACCGGGGCAGGTGTTTTCCAAAGCGCAGCTCTATGAGGCCGCTTGGGGCGAGGAATATCTGTACGGGACGAACTCTGTGGAGAATACCATCTGGCGGCTGAGAAAAAAGTTGGAGAAGGAACCCAGGCATCCGACATACATCAAGACGGTGGTGGGGATGGGCTATAAAATAGACATTGATGGCGAAGAGCAGGAAAGTAAAAATTGAATATAGCAGATGGCTGAGGCAGAGACTGAAGGATGTTCCAGTCATCCGGCTTATGTGAAAACAGCGGCTCGCGTCACAATTACTGGATCAGCGCCAGGCTGCGCAAGATTGTTGCAGCCTGGCGCTGATTTTTCATAAAGATTTACAGCGACCACTTGCCGGCCTCGGCCCTTTGAGTTACAAAGTTCCGGTAGATGCCCTCCTGGCCGATCAGCTCCCCGTGGGTGCCTCGCTGGACGATGCGGCCCTGATCCAGCACCAGGATCTGGTCGGCGCTGCGGACGGTTTTCAGCCGGTGGGCGATCATCAGCACGGTCTTCTCCCGGGTCAAAGCCTCCATGGCCTTTTGAAGCTGGTCCTCGTTCTCCGGGTCCACGTTGGCGGTGGCCTCGTCGAAGATGACGATGGGAGCATCCTTCAGCAGACACCGGGCAATGGAGATCCGCTGCTTCTCACCACCAGACAGGGTAGCCCCGCTCTCACCGATGACCGTGTCATACCCTTCCGGCAGGGCGGAGATGAAGTCATGGCAGCAGGCCTTCTTTGCCGCATCCATCACCTGCTCGTGGGTAGCGTTGGGACAGCCGAACTTGATGTTATTCTCAATGGTGTCGTGGAAGAGATACACGCGCTGGAACACCATGCTCACCTGATCCATCAGGGATTCTAACGTGTATTCCCGCACATCCCGGCCGCCGATGGCGACCCGGCCGCCCTCCACGTCCCAGAACCGGGCGATCAGGTTGCAGAGGGTGGTCTTGCCGGAGCCAGAGGGACCCACGATGGCGGTGGTGGTCCTGTCCGGGATGGTGAGGGACACATCCTTCAGAATGGGCCGGCTGCCGTAGGAGAAGTCCACATGGTCGAACACGATGTCGTGGGAGTCCGGATGGAGCGCCGCACCGTCCTGGTCCATCTCAGGGATGCCGTCCACCTGGTTGGCGTGGTCGATGGAGCTGCCCACCAGGCGCAGGGCGGACACGCCGCTGCCCGCGGACTGGATCTGGGAGAAGATCAAGAAGGAAATGATCACGGACATCAGGGCATTGGCCAGTGTCAGACCGCCGCTCAGATACAGCCACACAGCGGCCACCAGGATCACCACGCTGAACAGGTGGAGGGCCATTTCCTGAGCCCAGATGTAGGGAGTGAACAGTTTTTCCACCGCCAGATTGTTGCTGCGGCTGTTCTCCAGGGCCTGACGAACCCGTTTGTCTCCCTTGCCGGTGAGGTTGAAGGATTTGATGACACTCATGCCCTGGAGCTGCTCCAGCACCGCCTCCACCAGCCGGGCCTCGTCCCGCTGGCGCTTGGGGGCGATTTTAGCGGACTGTTTCTCCATGCGGGAGAGGAGCAGCAGGTACAGCGCCATTCCAGCCAAGGCCAGCAGGCCAATGCGCCAGTCCCAGAACAGGACACACAGCAGCATGACGGCGGAATTGATGAGCCCGCCCAGGATCGTGACCAACACCATGGCCCCGGCGCTCTCCACCTCGTCCAGGATGGTAGTGGCGATGCCGGTGAGTTCCCCTAAGCTCTGGTCGTTGAAATAACCCATGGGAATGCGCTTGAGCTTATCACCCATGTGGAGGCGCTTGTTGGCCACCATGAAATACCCGGCGTGAGTCTGCTGCAGCTGGCTGAACCGATTCATGATCGCCCGGCCCAGAATGCTAACCAGCAGCAGGGCCAGGGCCTGCCAGGCTGGTGCGGCAGAAGTGGAGCCGTCCACCAGGGCCAGGACCACCACATAGATGGCCGCGATCTGGAACATGTGGAAGATGGCGTAAAAGAACCCCAGCACCATGGACTTGCGGATGTTTCTTTGTTCCTCGCCGGCAAAACACCAGATTTTTCTCAAAACCTCAATCATGCCTGCTCGCCCTCCTTTACCCCCATGTGGGCCTGCCACATCTCCCGATAGAGGGGGCAGGTGTCCAACAGTTTCTCGTGCTTGCCAGTGGCCTCGATGCGGCCGCCGTTTACCACCACGATCTGGTCTGCGCCAGTGATGGTGCTCAGCCGGTGGGCGATGACCAGTACCGTCCTGCCCGCAACCAGCTTGCCCACTGCACGCTGGACCAGGGCTTCGTTTTCTGGGTCAATGTAGGCGGTAGCCTCGTCAAGAACGACAATAGGAGCATTCTTCAGCATGGCGCGGGCGATGGCAATGCGCTGCCGCTCCCCGCCGGACAGGTGGGCGCCGCCCCCGCCCACGATGGTGTCATAGCCCTGTTCCAGGGCACGGATGAAATCGTCGCACCCGGCAGCTTTGGCCACGGCTTCCACCTCCTGGTCGGAAGCGGAGGGGCGACCCATGCGGATGTTCTCCCGCACGCTCTCGTCAAAGAGGTAGTTGTCCTGGGACACGAAGGCCACCTGGTCATAGAGCTGGGGGAGGGGAATGCGATTCAGTTCCTGCCCGCCCAGGGTGATGGCGCCGGCGGACACATCCCAGAACCCGGCGATCAGCTTGGCGATGGTGGACTTGCCGGAGCCGGACGGCCCTACAAAGGCGGTCATGGTGCCAGCGGGAATGGTGAGGTTCACGTCGTGGAGGACCTCCTGGTCCGCGTGATAGCCGAAGGACACATGGGAGAGGGTAATGTCCCGCCCATGAAACTGTACGGGGTTGTCCCCGTGATCCTGCTCCTCACCGTTCAAAATCTCATCCACTGAGCCTACAATAGTTCCCACCTTGGCCAGACTGTCCACAAAGTCCATGGCGGCCAGCAGCGGCCCGGCGATGCCCAAGGACAGCACAATGGTGGTAATGAAGGTATCCACCGGAAGACTCCCGCCGGCGTACAAGAGCCAGCCTGCCGGCAGAATGGTGATCATGGTGGTGGGGGAGATGGCCTTGGACAGGGAAATGGGCATTTGGCAGCTTTTCATCCAGTGGTAGAAGTAGGAGGCGTTGGCCTTCACGCTGTCGGAAAACCGGGCGTAGGACTGCTTTCCCTGGTTGAAGGCCTTGATGACCTCGATGCCGCCGATGTACTCCACGATGGCGCTGTTCATAGCCTGGGTGGTTCGGACGGAACCCTCATACTGCTTGCCGTAGCCCGCCATCACCGCCATCATGAAGGCCATGCCTACCGGGATGGACACCAAACTCAGCAGGGCCATCCGCCAGTCCAGCACAAACAGGTAGACGAGAATGCAAACCGGCCCCAGCACGTTTGCGGTCATCTCCGGCAGCAGGTGGGCCAGGGGCCGCTCCATGCTCTCCACCTGGTCTACGATCACCTGTTTCATCTGGCCGCTGGAGGTGTCCAGGATGGTGCCCAGAGGCATCCTGGGGAGTTTCTCCAAAATCTTCTCCCGGATGGATTTCAAGATAGAGAAGGTGGCCTTGTGGGAAATGGACAGGGCCAGGGAGTAAAGGCTGGCCCGCAGCAGAAACCCCGCCAGGGCCACGGCGCACCAGGTCAGGTAGAACGAGAATTCCTGGTTTCCGGACAACAGGCCGAGGATGATCTGAGCTGCGGCAAAGTAGGGGGCCATGCCGCACAGCACCCCCACCACGGCGGACAGGATGGCCTGGATCAGGCTGCCGTGCTGTGCCTCACCCAGTTCCCATAGCCGGAGCATGGGATTTTGTTGCTTCATCGTGAATTCCTCCTTAATGGTTAGTGATTGCTAACTTTCTGTGAAATCAAAAGGCTGTACCCAGCAGGGGACAGCCTGCTTGATTCAAGGCTGGGGATCGAACACCGTGCTGAAGCCCGCCATGTGGTAGTCGTTGAGCATCTTCACATAGCGGCGAGCTGCGGCGCGGTCCATGTTGTGGCGTACTACCTCAAACATCCCGTTGAAATAGGCGGTGACGATGATGTGGATGAACTCCTCCGTCACTTGGCCGGACTTCACGCTCTCGCAGCCGATGATCTCCATGTACTGGTAGGTGTACTCCACCTCAATGTCCACCAACTCGTCCAGAAAACAGGAAAATCGGGTGCCGTGTGCGCCATCCAGCAGGAGGCGGAACACGTCGAAGTGGTTGTAGATGTAGTCCAGCAGGTCCAGCTGATGGCGGGCGGTGTACTGCCCCATCTCCGCTTTCTGCGTCTCGCCATCCAGCTGGTGGAAGCTCTCCTGGATCTCCCGGAACATGGCCTTGAACTGATCCACCACCGGTTCTACAATCGCCCGAAACAGGCCCTCCTTGTCCCCGAAACGGGTGTAGATGGAGCAAGTGCTGGTGCCCGCCTCCTGGGCGATAGCCCGCAGGGAGGCGTCCAGAAAGCCTTTGGACAAAAACTCGTCCTTGGCGCACTCCAGCACCCGGTCATAGACGCCGGGCTTCTGCTTTGCCATACCTTCACCTTCTTTGCAGCACATTCAAAACGCTGTTTTATAACGATGTTATGAATATAGCACACTGTATTCTCATTGTCAAGTTCTGTGCAGAAAAAGGGACGCAGTGCCGGAAAGGCCCTGCGTCCCAAACCTATGATGGATTTTCTGCTATGCACCGGCTTTGCGGTTCCACCCGCGGCTCTGCTGCCGCACGGTGATGAAGTTTTGATAGATCCCAGGCTCCTCCATCAGCGACTGATGGGTGCCCCGCTGAGCGATCTCCCCATTGGATACGACGAGGATCTGATCCGCGCCCCGGATGGTGTTCAGCCGGTGGGCGATGACCAGCAAGGTTTTGCCCTTCACCAGCTCTGAGATGGCCTGCTGGATGTAGCTCTCATTGTCTGCGTCCACACTGGCGGTGGCCTCGTCCAAAATGACGATGGGTGCGTCCTTCAGGATGCAGCGGGCAATGGAGATCCGCTGCCGCTCCCCACCGGAGAGGCTCTCGCCCCCTTCACCGATCACCGTGTCGAACCCGTCGGGCAGGGCCATCACAAAGTCATAGCACCGGGCCTTGCGGGCCGCCTCCAGCACCTCCTCCCGGGTGGCGTCCGGGCGGCCCATGGCGATGTTGTTGTAGATGGTGTCCTGGAAGAGGTAGACCCGCTGGAACACCATGCTGATGTTGTCCATTAGGTCAGAGAGTTTCACCTCACGCACGTCCTTTCCTCGAACCAGTACCCGGCCGCCTTTCACATCCCAGAAACGGGTGAGCAGGTTGGCGATGGTGGATTTGCCCCCGCCGGAGGGTCCTACCAGGGCCAGCATCTGGTTCCGGGGCAGGGAGAAGGAGATGTCATGGAGTACCTCTTTCTCCCCATAGGCAAAGCGCACACGCTGGAACTCCACCTCTGGAGCCTCGCTGGCCTCCGGGATGGAGTCCCGGCCGTCATCCGGCAGCTCCGGCTCGTGAAAGACCGCCTCGATCCGGTCCATGCAGCTGTTCATGACGGTCAGCCGGGTGGCCTGGGTATACAGGGCCTTGATGGGGCCGAACAGGTCAAAGACAAAGAGCATGATGCCCACCAGATAGGGGACGCTCATGAGCCCGGCGCTCTCCAGCGCCAGGGCAATGGCCGTGATAGCCGCAGCCCCCAGGCCGTAGGCAAGGTTCAGCCGCAGCTGCCAGGGGGAGTGGTCCTCCTCAAACTGAAGACTGGTGTCGCAGCTCCTTTGGAAGTTATCGGTCAGTTCCCGGGACTTCTCTCCCAGCAGATTGTAGGTCTTGATGATCCCGATGCCTTCCACGAAGTCCAGCACCGCCTCGGTGAGATTCTCGTTCTGCTCCTGCCGCGCCACGGAGTCCTGGAGGGCCTCACGCTTCATGCCCCGGGCAATGAGCAGCACGATGCCGATGATCGCAAGGGCTGCCAGACCGATCCAGAGGTCAAAGCAGAGCAGGAATACCACCAGGATGGCTTGAGCGAAAATATAGCTCATCATGTCCGCCAGTACGGTCATGCAGTTTTCCTCAATGAACACCATGTCGGAGGAAAGGACGGAGCTGATCTTGCCGATGTTGCCCTCGGTGAAGTAGCCCATGGGCATCCGCCGCAAGTGGGCGCCCAGATCCATCCGCATGTCCGAAAATACCAGGAAACCCGCCGCGGACTGGAGCCGGTCGGCGATGTGGTGAAAGAGGACCTGAAGCAAGACGCAGACCACCAGGGCGATGCCGTACCAGAGGCAGTCGCCGGCGGTGATGGTCCCCTCGTAAAAGCTGGAGAGCACCAGGAACGCCAGCATGATCGGCGCCTTGGCCAGCAGGGATTTCAGGAACGAAAAGACAAAGGCGATTTGGATCCGCCGCTTATACCGGCCGGAGACCGCCAGAATCCGTTTCATCAGTTGGATCATTGTGCCGCGCCTCCTCTCTGATTCACGCCCCATTGGGCGCTGTCCTCCGCAGCCTGCCAGAGCTTTTGATACGCCGGGCAGCGGCCCAGCAGCTCCTCGTGGGTGCCCACATCGGCCACAGTGCCCTGCTCCAGCACGCAGATTTGATCCGCATTCACGATGGAGTGGAGCCGGTGGGCGATGACGAGGACTGTCTTGCCCCGGATCACTTCGGCAATGGCCTCGTTCATCTTCTCCTCATTCTCCGGGTCCATGAAGGCGGTGGCCTCGTCCAGCACCACGATAGGGGCGTTTTTCAAAATCGCCCGGGCCAGAGAGATGCGCTGCCGCTCCCCGCCGGAGAGCATTTTGCCCCCGTCCCCGGCCATGGTGTGGATGCCATTCTCCAGCCGGGCAAGGAACTCCCCGCACTGGGCCTTCTCCGCCGCGGCCAGAACCTCCTGATCCGTGGCCTCCGGACGGCCCAGGCGGATGTTCTCCAGCAGGCTCATGTTGAACAGGAACTGCTCCTGGGCCACATAGGAAATCTGGTCGTTGAGGGCCTCCACGCTCATCTCCCGGATGTCCTGGCCACCCACGCGGATGCTCCCGCCGGTCACATCGTAGTAGTGGACCAGGAGCTTGGCCAGGGTGGACTTGCCGCTGCCCGACTCCCCCACCAGGGCGGTGAGGCTCCCCTCCGGCGCGGTGAGGGAGACGCCGTGGAGCACCTCGTCCTCCTGATAGGCAAAGCGGACATCCTCAAAGGAAACGGAGTGATCCTCACCAGAGAAGCCTGCCTCTGTCTGCTCCAGAGCCGGTGCGCCCATCAGCTGCTCCAGCGCGGTGATCTTGTAGTTGATCTGGGGCAGGGTGGACATAAACCCCAGTGCCCGCAGCAGGGGCGCACCCACGCCGAAGGACATGCACAGCACCAGGGCGAAGTCCGGCAGGGTGGAGTATCCTACCAAAACCAGGTACGCCCCGATGGGCAGGGTGAACAGGGCCACACAGGGCAGGATGCTGTTGTAGAGGGCCATCCAGGGCCAGCAGACCTTGTACCAGGCCAGGGTGAAGTCCCGGTAGCCCCGCACATCCTGCTCAAAGCGCTGGTAGGACTCCCCATCCCGGTTGAAGACCTTCACCACCTCCATGCCGTTGATGTACTCCACGATGGTGTTGTTCATCTTCTGGGCGGAGGCATAGTAGGCTCCCATCTTGCTGGTGCCGGCGCGGTACATGGCCATCATAGCCACCAGACCCAACGGCAGAGCACACAGGGAGAGCAGTGCCAGCTTCCAGTCCACGAAGAACATGGCGAGAAAGACAAAGGCAGGCACCGCCAGATTGGCCAGCCCCTCCGGCAGGGCATGGGCCAGCAGCAGCTCAGTGGAGTCGATGTCGTCAATGAACATCTTCTTCAAGGCGCCCACGCCCTTCTCCTGGATCACGCCCAGGGGCTGCCGCTCCAGCTTTCCCTGGAGGGAAGCCCGCAGGTTTTTCAGGGTGTTGTAGGCCGCCCGATGGGAGAGGGACAGGCCTTTCACATACAAAACAGCGTACAGAATCCCGCAGACGGCGATGGCTGCCACCCGCCACGCCGCGTATCCAAGCTCCAGCGATTCTCCCAGCAGCAGGGGCCGGATCAGTTGGTAGATGAACAGGAAGGGGAGCACATTCATGACGATGCCGATGAGCATCACCGCCATAGAGAGATAGGTAGTCTTCCGATACTCGCCCGCATACTCCAAAACTTTTTGAAACACAGTCGAACCTCCTTTTTTTGAGATTAGTTATTGCTAACTCTTGGCCGGTGAAAAACCTCTCCGCTGGAGAGGCTTTCCCTATTTCTGAAAATGCAGCGCGCCATGCCAGTTGAACAGGCCGCAGACGATCCGGCAGTGGGCCTCGATCTGTTCCCAGGTGAAGTGATGGATGAAGGGCTCATAAATCGTGGTCCAGAAAGCAGACAGCAGGATGTGCAACTCCGCCGGCTCTACATCGTTCCGGCACAGGCCACGCCGCTGGGCCTCCGCCAGATAGGCGCTGGTGGCCTTCGTCAGAAGCTCCACCCAATCGTGGGGGAAGTTGGCGTACCGGGTCCCCTGGGAGCAGGAGAGCAGCAGATAGAAGTCGTCCCGCCGGTCGTAGAGGAAACGGAACCACCATATCATGTCCGCCCCATCCATGTCCCACGCCTTGATCAGTTCCTGGTTGGACATGGCCGTGGGGTCCTTATCCCCCCGGGCATGGGCCACTTCGTACAGGTCCGAAACCGTCTGTTCCACCACCGCACAGAACAGCTCCTCCTTTCCCTTGTAGCGCTTATACAGCGCTCCTGTGGTGACTCCGGCCCCCTCGCAGATGGTCTTGAGGGACGCCTTTTCAAAGCCGCTTGCCAGGAACTCTGTTCGGGCGCTCTCCAGGATCCGGGGATCAATGGAGCGGTCCGCCACTGCCATGCAATCGCCTCCTTGGAAGATAATTTGATTATCGATAATCCGATTATCAATTTAGCACAGCGGATCCCAGATGTCAAGAGGCAGTTGTACTACCACAGTAATGTGATTTTTGACAGTTGAAACAGGGCGGTTGAGAAGAAATGGCAGCTCGTGGGTTTTCACGTTTGTTATTCTGTGATATGATGTCCGCGAGGTGATGTCGATGGAACTGAACTTGGAAGGCGTTGTCGTAGGCGCCGCGTCGCTGCTGGTGATCGGAGCCTTTCACCCCCTGGTGATCTGGTGCGAGTACCGTTTCACCCAGCGCATTTGGCCGGTGTTCCTGATCGTCGGCCTGCTCTGCCTGCTGGCGGCCCTCTTGATCCAGGGGATCTTGTCCATCCTTTTGGGGCTGCTGGGCGCCGGCTGCCTGTGGAGTATCCGGGAGCTGAAGGAGCAGGCCAAGCGGGTGGAACGTGGGTGGTTTCCCAAAAATCCCAAAAGAAAATAACCGATTGCCGCAGGAATGTATTTTTGTCCTGCGGCAGTTTGTTTCTTGACAGCCGGGGGGCAGTTTTATATAATTACCATATGGTTAGCACTAACTAACTATAAGCAAATGCAATGCTTGATTCTGAAAAGTTCCGAAGGAGTAAATGCTATGATGGATCATTTGAATCAAATGGACACCCAGGAGAGCACAGTCAAGGTGGACCTCCTGCACCTGGACCCCACCGACCCGGATGGGGGTTGCTGCTGCGGCCATCACAGCGGCGGACATTGCTGCGGGCGGCACCGTCACGGACAGGAGAACCAGCCTAATGCGGAAGAGTGAGAAATAACAAAGGCATCAAGGATCTGCCAATTTGGAAAACAGATCGTGAAATTCGCCTGGAGGACCGGTTTCACCCGCATAGAAACCTGGGCAGGGGCTCACTGCTCTGGGGAGCAGGATCTCCATGTCCTCCGCAGATGAATCCGGAAGGGGAGATGACCATGAAGCCAGATTATCGGAATTGGATGCCCAGGGGCATGAGCGTGGGGCTGGGAACCGCCGCCGGCGTACTGGCGGCGGGAAGCGCGGCTGCAGTCAGATCACGGCTGCCCTTGGGCCGGACGGCAAAGCATCTTGCCGGAGCGGCCCTGGGCCTGGGCGCTGTGGGATGTCTGGCGGGGGCGGCGTGGAGCCTGTACGCCCGCGAGATGTTTTCCTACGAGGGCGGGCGGCAGCTGTCCCGGCAGATCATCGAGGGCATCGCCGCATACATTGAACTTCCGGAGGGCGGCGTGGGCCTGGATGTGGGGTGCGGCAGCGGGGCGTTGACCATCGCCTGTGCCAAAAGGAACCCCTCGGGCCGCATGGTGGGCATCGACCGCTGGGGCGTGGAATACGCATCCTACAGCCGGAAACTCTGTGAGCGGAATGCCCGGGCAGAGGGGGTGAGCAACATCACCTTCCAGCAAGGCGACGCCCGCCATCTGGATTTCCCGGATGAGACCTTCGACGCAGTGACCAGCAACTACGTCTACCACAACATCACCGGCGCGGACAAGCAGACGCTGCTGCGGGAGTCCTTGCGGGTACTGAAGAGGGGCGGCGTCTTTGCCATTCATGACCTGATGGAGCCCTCCCGGTACGGGGATATGGACGAGTTTCTCCGCAAGCTACGGGAGGATGGCTTTCAAGAGGCGCAGCTGCTCCCCACGGCGGACGGAAGCTTTATGACGCCCTGGGAGGGAAAGACCCTGTTTCTATCTGGCTCCGCCCTGCTGGTGGGCAGGAAGTGAGGGGATATATGCAGCGGCATCCCATTGAAAAGAATTCCATCCAGGAGACATTGGTGATTCCTCTGTACGGCCGGGCGCTGTGTACCAGAAAGTTCCCCCAGTTGTTTGCCGACCAGACGGCAGCGGAGCTGCTGGAGCAAATCGACTATGATTTTTCCGCCCTGGAGCAAAGATCCGGCGGCCTGCTCCATACCTTCGGCGCCCTGGAGGTCGCCATGCGGCAGAGCGACCTGGCCTTTGAGGTGCGGAAGTATCTCCGCGCCCATCCCAGGGCCGCCGTGGTGAACCTGGGCTGCGGGTTGGACAGCACCGGCCGGGCATGTGACAACGGGCAGTGCCGCATCTACAATATCGACCTGCCGGACGTGATGGCGGTGCGGGAGGCACTGCTCCCCGCCGGGGAGCGGGAACGGAATCTGGCTGCCGATCTGAATGACCTCTCCTGGTTCGACGCCATCGACGCCCCGACGGAGGACGGGGCGGTGTTCTTTGCCGCCGGCGTGTTTTACTACTTTCGGACAGAGCAGGTGCGCGCCCTCTGCGCGGCCATGGCAGAGCGATTTCCGGGTGGGCGACTGGTATTTGACGCCGCTGGGCCGACAGCGGTAAAACTGATGCTGAAAACCTGGATCAAGCAGGCAGACATCCGGGATGTGGGGGCGTATTTTTCGGTGCGGGACCCGGCCAGGGAGCTGTCCCCGTGGACAGACCGGATCGCCGTCTCCAGCCGGGGCTATATGCAGGGCTACCAGAAACTCCGGGGCCCGGGCATCCGGCCTGTCCACCGCCTGCTGGCTCGGCTGGCCGACGGGCCGCTGAAACTGCAGATTGTGCGGATAGAGTTCCAAGCCAGAAACGTGGAGTGTTCCCGATGAACGAACCTTTCATTTTCCGGGTCCGGGACTGCTACTACATCCGGGCAAGCTATCCCTCTCCGGCGGAGCATCGCCACTTCGCCGCCCACCTGGTATTTGCCCTGGAGCGGCCCTTTACCGCCCTGGTGGATGGCAAATCCGTGGAGACGGTGGGCATCGCCATTGGATCTGACGTTCCCCACACGATACTGAGCGTGGATCCGGCCTTGGTGGTGTTCATCGACGAGCTGACCCCTATGAGCCGCTGTGTGAAACACACACTGTTGGAGGGTGCTTCTTGGCGGACGCTGGATGCGTCTGTTTCTTCCAGGGTGAGGGAGCGGTGGGGAAAGGTACGCACGGAGACAGATGTGACCGCCGCCGCTGCTGAGACTGAACGGCTGCTCGGATTGCAGGCAGAGCGCGCTCCGGCGGAGGACCCGCGGGTGCTGGAGGCCGCAGCCTACATGAAATCGGCCCCCGCTCTGGAGCAACTGACCATTCGGGATGTGGCCCGGGCCGTTCACCTGTCTCCCAGCCGCCTGACCCACCTGTTCCGGCGGGACACCGGAATATCCCCCAGTCTCTATCTGGCGAACCTGAAGCTGGAGCGGGCCTTCTACCTGCTGGATACGGGACGATCTCTCACCCAGGTCTGCATGGATGCGGGCTTTGCCACCCCGTCCCATATGGCGGATACCAGCCGCAAGCTGTATGGCATGTCCATGACTGAGGTGAAGCAGATTTTCCTGACCGGCCTCGGCCAGAACAGCAGATGAACAGAAGTAAAGCAAACAAGGCCCTGCTATAATACCCCTATCTTACAACAAGAAAGGGGCATTGTGATGTCTGCACTTACATTTCCCACAGGGACCTATCACTTCAACGACCATCCGCTCTTTGATTTCCAGCTCAATCGGGTGGTCATGTGGAACCACGGGGACCCGGCGGAGGTCCAGGCCCGGGGCGAGGAGATTACGGACTTTCCCTCCTGGGAGCGGGCCTTAAAGGAGCTTTCCGCCCAGGCGGAGGCCCGGGAGGACTGGGCGGCAGCCGCCGGGTATCTTCGGATGGCGGAGTTCTTCATGGTGCCGGATACCCCGGAGTGTCATGCCGTCTATGACCGGGCCAGGGAGATCTTCTATACACACTTTACCTACCTGTTTGCGGAGCAGGGCGGCCCCATCCACCGGGAGGAGGTGCCCTATGCGGACGGCGAATTGCCCTGCTGGCGGGTCATGCCCGACGGCGCCTCCAAGGGTACGATTCTGTTTCACGGCGGAAATGACTCTCTGCTGGAGGAGTTTACCGACGCGCTTTTGTACCTGGCACAAGGCGGCTATACAGTGCTGGCCTTTGAGGGGCCCGGCCAGGGGGCGGCCCTGCGGAAATCCGGCCTGACCTTCACACCGGAGTGGGAAAAGCCGGTGGGCGCGGTGCTGGATCACTATGGGGCGGACAATGTGACCATCATCGGCGTCTCCCTCGGCGGGGAGCTGTGCATGCGGGCGGCAGCCATGGAGCCGCGCATCCGGCGGGTGGTGTCCTGGAGCGTGCTGCCCAGCATCTATGGCGCGCTGATGGCAGATAAGCCGGCGGAGATCCAGGCGAAGCTGGAGCGCTGGCTGGACGAGAACAACCGGGACGCCATCCTGGACCTCTACGCCGGCCTGGCGGAGCGGGAGCCGCTGTTCCGCTGGTCCATCCAGCACTCCAACTACGCCTACGGCACCTCCGATGTGTACGAGTATCTGCAAAAGGCTCGGGCCTTCACCATTGAGCCGGTAGCGGAGCGGATCACCCAGGATGTGCTGCTTCTCAGCGCCCGGGAGGACCTGCTGGTGGACTTCGCCCTCTATAAGCAGGAGATTGACCTGTTGAAAAACACCCGCTCCCTGGAGTTTGCGGTGCCCGGCCGGGCGTTAAACGGCCAGGCCCACTGCAACATGGGTAACACTAGGTTTATGCTGGACCTGATTCTGAACTGGATCGACCGGACGCTGGAACGATAACAGCGGCAGGCCCCTATAAAATCGAAACCGACTTGCAAGAGGAAGGGCACAGCTCATTCGAGCCGTGCCCTTCTGTGATGCTCCAGTGGCGGACAGCCGAACTGCTTGATAAGGACTGCCGCCAATTTGCTCAGGTTTTTATAGCCTACCTTCTCCGCGGTTTCCGCCATCCGTAAGTCCGTGTTCCACTCGGCGCACAGGATATTCCGGGTTTCCTAGGCAGTGGCCACCTGGGAGCGGTTGAAGTGAAGTAAAGAGCAGGAGCTTCCCAACCATAAACGGGAAGCTCCTTCTGTTTCTGTCAGGCGTAGGCAAACTCGATTGCGGAAGGCAGTTTGGTGCAATAGAGCCGGTAGAAATCCACATGAGAAAGATGTTCCAGCCATGCAGCGGATGGACAGAGGGCGTAATCGGCCTCCTGTCCGCTGCGCCGCCCGGTGCAGGCGGGGTAGACGATCAGATCCCCGTTTGCCGCATAGAAATCGCAAAGCTCACGGGAGAGAATGCGCTCTGCCACCCGGCGGGCCGCCCACTCCGGCGCAGAAGCGCGGGCACAGAGATAAGAGGGGATCAGGACCGGCCCCTCCTGGGGGACGCGGAGAAAGGTCTCCCGGCCGTCCGCTCGGAGGGCATAGAGGGAGGGAACCAGGGCGGTGCTGGTCTGCCCCTGACGCACCGCCTGAAAGGCCCCGATTGGCATATCGGCCACCAGACTCTCCCCCAGGAGCTTGGCGGCGGCCACCTGGCCCCACCGCTCCCACACGGACTTTACCACCGTTTTTGCCGCGGAATTGTTGATGCCCCCGAAAGCTAGCCCGCGCCAATCCGGCAGAGAGGTCTTGGCACAGGCCTCCGGCTCCCGGGTATAGTACACCAGCGGGATGGAGACAAAGGGCAGAAGACAGGGGCCCCGCTGTACCGCATTCAGCATGGGGCTCTGCCGCAGCGGGACCCAGTCAGCCGCCGGATAGAGATTCGACTTGAATTTGGAGAAGATCCGCAGATCCTCAAACACCTCCAGATCGGCGGAAACGATGAGGTCCGGAAGTATGGCGTCCGGCCGGGCCAGGTACTCGGACATACGCTCCGGATATCCCAGACCGAAATAGCGCACCTCCAGCCGGATGCCGTCCCCCCGCAGCCGTTGGGCCAGGTCCTCCAGGAAAGCCTTCTCCTGGCGGTGCAGGACGCAGATGTGGTTCCAATAGAGCAAAATAGACGTCATGCCAGGTAGGCTCCTTTCCGCAGCTGGGTTTGATAGCGTCGCTGTTCCCGATAAGCCCTGCCCAGCGCTTCATAGAGGGCAGCCTCTCCGGCGGTGCGCTCCACCACGGCGGTCACCGCGCCGCCGGCCAGAACGATGCGCCGCCGGGCCATCAGGGCTGTGTGGGGATCGTGGGTGACAACCAGCACCAGCTTGTCGCTCTTCTGAAGCAGGCCCAGCGCCCGCTCCTTGTCGATGCCCGCGTTTTCAATCTCGTCAATGAGGACGATAGGGCTGTCACAGATCAGGGCGATATCCGCAATCATCAGCGCACGGGACTGGCCGCCGCTGAGCTGGTTCAGCCCCTGCCGGAGAGCCACCGGTTCTGGGGTGATTTCATTGGCAAGGGCCAGAACTTCTGCCGGGGCTGCCCTCCGGTCACGGCAGCGGGCGTGGAGTTGAAGAAACTCCTCCACACTGACATCCAGCACAAAGCGCATATTCTGGCCCAAATGGGCCACCAGATGGGCGGATGTGCTCTGCCGCTCTGCCAATGGGACCGGCACTCCGTCCAGCAGGACCCGGCGGCCTGTGATGGAGTCTCCGCAGGCCAGTTGCTCGATGTCCTTGATGAACCGGGACTTTCCGGAGCCGGTGTTGCCAACAATGGTGTATAGCCCCCCGCGTTCCAGGGATATGGAGTCAAAGGGCTCCGGTCGGCCGTCTTTCCCGCAGCCGGCCAGGATGGTCACACTCCGCATACCGGCGCCTCCTCAAAGGAAATTTTGCCCACCACGCCCTGCTGGAACGCGCTGCCCACCCGCCGCTCGCCTACGCAGTAGGAGCATACGCCGCTGGGCATGGTGTGTCGGAGGGCGTCCCTCTCGAAACCGGTGCATACCGGCCGGGCCAGCAGCCACTGTGCCAGCAGATCCGTTCCGTAACCGGCCAGCCCGTCCACTGGGAACAGTGCCGCGGACGGGTTGAGGATGCGGATCTGCCAGGAGATGATCTCCAGCTCCGCCTGGGACACCATGTCGATCTTGGTGAGCACCACAAAGTCCGCCTGAGTGAGCATGGGACCCAGCTGCCCCGGCGCTCTGCAGCTGGCGGTGCAGTCCAGCACACAGCCGGCGGCCATGTGCTCCGTAGCCGGGGAGCAGCGGTGGCACAGTCCGGCCGTCTCAATGACCAGGGCGTCCCGCCCCAGGCGGTCCGCCCACCCCCACAGCTCCGGCAGATTGGAGACCAGGAAATGGTCCGGGCAGATATCCCCGCTCAAACCGGTGACACAGGGAAGCCCCAGGCGTTGAAAGACGTCCGCGTCCCCGGTTTTCAGACAGTCGATCTTGCACACGCAGGGCGCCATGCCGCCGTGGGCCAGCAACGGGAGCAGGCTTTTCAGGACAGAAGTCTTTCCCACGGCGGAAGCGCCGGAGAAAAGGAGCACTTGACGCGGCATTGTGAGCCTCCGATCTCAAAGCGAATTTTAGTTAGGGATAGCTTACCACGGAGAACGAGGGCTTGTCAGTATCAGGTGAGACTGGCCGGCAACCTTTTTTTCTTGACTTGCGGTGTGGGTTCAGGGTAGAATGTAGCAGTAGGTTAGCTATAGCTAACCAAGGGAGGGATGTGATTTGGAGCAAGCTGTCTTACAGGAAAAGCTGACGTCGTCCCCCTTTTTAGCGGGCGCATCCCTGCCGCCGGAGCAGGTAACCGCAAAGAGGTTCCGCGCGGGCCAGATCATCAGCGACAGGCCGGGCGGCGTCTCATCCGTGGGGATGATCGTGTCCGGACGGGTGGAGGTCTATTCCGTGGCACTGGATGGCAAGGATGTGCAGCTCAATGCCCTGACTGCGGGGGAGTGTTTTGGCGTCTGTAATCTGATGGCCAGCGCCGAGCTGGAAACGGTCTTGCGATGCGGGGAAGAGACAGAAGTCCTATATATTCCTAAGGCGGTCCTACTCTCCTGTATGGAGCAGGATGCAGGACTTGCCATGCGCTATGCGGCCCTGTGCAACCGGAAGCTCCAGTTTCTGCTCCGGCGCATCGAGCTGCTTACGATGCAGTCCTGCCGAGGCCGGCTCATTGCCCATCTCCTGGAGCAGCAGGATGAGAAGGGCGTGGTAAGGCTCGCCGGGTCCCGGGAGGATCTGGCCCGCCGTCTGGGGGTCAGCCGGGCCGCCCTTTTCCGGGAGCTGTCCGCGCTCCAATCCATGGGAGCGGTAGAAGTAGGCGGGAATTCCATCCGAATTGAGAATCGCCCTTTTCTGGAAGAACTGCTCTATCACCCCTCCGACACAAAATGATGAACATTTAGAAAGGAACAACGGTATGAAAAAATTGCTCTCTCTGCTCTGCGTCCTGTCCCTGTCCGCCGCGCTGCTGGCAGGCTGTTCCACTGCCGGGGATGCCGGCACCTCGGAAACGCCCGATTCGAGCAGCACGCCCTCCGAGGTGACGGAGCCAGAGTCCTCTCAGGATACGGCGGATCCGATTGATGTCAATGTTATGGCCCTGAAAGGCCCTACCGCCATGGGCATGGTGGAGTTCATGAAGGAAACGGATGGTGGAACTGTCGCAGACAATAACTATCACTTCACAATCACCGCCGCCACCGATGAAGTGTCTGCGGCCCTGGCCCAAGGAACCACGGATATCGCCGCCGTCCCGGCCAACCTGGCCTCTGTCCTCTACAACAACACCGAGGGCGGCGTACAGGTGCTGGCCATCAATACCCTGGGCGTACTCTACATCGTGGAGAGCGGAGACACGGTACACTCCGTGGAGGATCTCCGGGGCAAGACCATTTACGCCAGCGGCAAGGGAAATACGCCAGAGGCAGCCCTCAATTATGTGCTGACCCAGAACGGCATTGACCCCTCCGCGGATGTGACCATCGAGTGGAAGAGCGAGCAGGCGGAGTGCCTCTCCGCCCTGATGGCGGAGGAGAACGCCATTGCCATGCTGCCCCAGCCCTTTGTTACTACCGCCCAGGCCAAGAGCGAGAGCCTGCGAGTGGCGCTGGATCTGACGGAGGAGTGGGACGCCCTGCAGGCCGACAGTGACACTCCTTCCACGCTGGTGACCGGTGTGGTGGTGGCCAGGACGGAATTTGCGGAAGATCATCCCGAGGTGATTTCCAATTTTCTGGACTACTACCAGCAGTCTGTGGAGTATGTCAACGCCAATGTAGAGGAGGCCGCCCAGCTGGTGGGCCAGTATGAGATCGTCACCGCCGAGGTGGCCCAGAAAGCCCTGCCGGAGTGCAATATCGTCTTCATCGAGGGAGCTGAGATGAAGGAGAAGCTGTCCGGCTACCTGTCGGTATTGTTTGAGCAGAACCCCCAGTCTGTTGGCGGTGCCCTGCCTAACGACACCTTCTATTTCGGCCGCTGATTTCTATGAAAGGCCGCCGAACCATACGGGCCTGGGCGGTGATCTTCTGGCTGCTTCTCTGGCAGGCGGGGGCCATGGCCATCAACCAGCGCATCATCCTGGTTTCCCCCCTCCGCGTGCTCGCACGGCTGGCGGAACTGGCTCCTACGCTGGAATTCTGGGGCGCCATCGGGTATTCCATGGTGCGTATCACCGCGGGCTTCCTGCTGGGAGCAGCAGCCGGGACCCTGCTGGCAGCTCTGTCCGCCCGGTTCCGCCGGGGGGAGGAGCTGCTGGCGCCGGCCTTTCTGGCCATCAAGTCCATCCCGGTGGCCTCCTTTATCATCCTGGCCCTGATCCTGTTCTCCTCCCGGAATCTTGCGGTGCTGATCTCCTTCCTGATCGTCCTGCCGGTGCTGTATGCCAACATCTTAGGCGGCATCCGGGCTGCGGACAGGCAGCTGCTGGAGATGGCCCGAGTGTTCTGCATCCCCGCGGCGAGACGCATCCGCTATGTGTATCTCCCCCAGGTGTTCCCCTATTTTCGGTCCGCCTGCGGCTCCGCCCTGGGATTATGCTGGAAGTCCGGCATCGCCGCCGAAGTCATCGGTATGCCCGACGGCTCCATCGGCGAACAGCTCCAGCAGGCCAAGATCTACCTGAACACACCGGATCTGTTTGCCTGGACGCTGGTGATCGTGCTGGTGAGCCTCGCCTTCGAAAAGGTCTTTCTGGCCCTGCTGAAACGGGGAGAACACGCCCTGGAGAGGATGTGAACCATGAGGGATATTATGATCCAGGGTCTGTACAAGGCTTTTGACGGGAAACAAGTCCTCCGGGACTTTTCCGCCGTCCTGCCGGCGGGACGGGTTACCGGACTGATGGCGCCCTCCGGGACAGGTAAGACGACTCTACTGCGGATTCTCATGGGGCTGGAGAGGCCGGACCGTGGAACCATCACGGGTCTGCAGGGCCTGCGTTTAAGCGCAGTATTCCAGGAGGACCGACTGTGTGAGAACCTGAATCCGGTATCCAATCTCCGCCTGGTGACCCCGGCCTTGAGCCGGGAGGCTGCAGAGGCGGCTCTGGCGGCCGTGGGCCTGACAGACTGCCTGAACCAGCCGGTCCGGGAGCTGTCCGGCGGGATGCGCCGCCGGGTGGCCATCCTCCGGGCACTGCTGGCGGAGTACGACCTGCTGTTCCTGGACGAGCCCTTTAAGGGATTGGATCGGGAAACTAAGGAGGTTGTCATGGCGGACACCCGCCGACGGTGCGATGGAAGGACGGTACTGTTCGTCACCCACGATCCGACGGAACTGGAGGCTATGGGTGCTGTGTGGCGGCTGGAACTGACCTGAGGGTCCGCCGTGCTGATACAAGAGCATCAAAAGCAGAAAAAGTGGATGCCTTCCCGGCATCCACTTTTTTCATAGCGATGGTCAAAGAACCTTTACCTCGGCGTTCTTCTCACCGAATTTTTCTCGGAGCATCTGGCAGATCTGGGACTGCTCTGTGCCCTGTTTTTCCTGCTGCTTGATCAGCTTATAGGCTTGAAACAGAGGAGAGGGGCCAATTTCCGAACTGAAATAGCCAATCCCCTGGTTCCAGGCCAGCAGTTCAAACACATCGTCCAGCACTGCGGACTCCACCCCGCAGGCATAGGCCTTGATCAGTTCCCGGGTGGCCTGCCGCATCCGCCCGGCCCCCACGGCGTTTGCCAGTGACAGGAGCAGCCGCATCTCATAGGGGAGCGTCCGCTTGCCGCTCTGCCAGGTGAGAGACCAAAAATCCGCCGCGATCCGGCCCAGCTCCTCGTCGATCATGGGATAGTTGAGCAGGGCCAGGGGCTTGAAGGGCGTATCCTCCCCGCCGTCCTTTTTCTCCACACGGCAGAACGAAACATGAAATTCAGCCGGCCCGGCCTGCTCGGTATGGTGTTCAAACCCAAGGGCCTCCATGGCGGCATAGAGCGGGTGGGGCTCAAAGGTCTGGATGACGGTGAAGCCCTCGCCTACTTCCAGTCCCATTGCTTTCTGCTTCAGGCCCGGGAAAAAGTTCCCCTGCAGATGGCGTACATCGACGACCTGGAAGTTGGGCGCCTGATCTTTCCAATTTTCGTAACTCATGCGCTGTCTGCCCCCTTGATTCGGTATTCATAGATAATGGTCCGGTTTTCGGAGCCATCCCGGAACGGCGTTTCGGCCACCCTCGCAAAGCCGCGCTTCTCATAAAATTCCCATGACGCCAGCGTATTGGTCAGCAGACGCACGGTGTCCGCACCGTCAGCCCTGGCTCTGGACAGAAACTGTGTGACCAAGGCCGTCCCAAGCCCTTTCCGATAGGCTGCTTTGGACGCAAGCGCCACAAGCTCCAGGTCGCAGGCTCCGAAGGTCTTGCTGTCCCGCTCCTGTAATTGGGAGGAGAAATGATCCCATTGTTTCTGAAAACGCTCCGACATTTTATAACGTTTCAAATAGTATTTGAGAAACATCCTGCACCACAAGCCATAGTGCCTTTTGCACCCATATCGGTTTGCCAAAGTTCGGTCGAAGGCTTTGTCGTATTTCCCGCAAACGAACCCCACGACCTGCCCATCCTCCGCCTCCGCAACAAAGGTGAAGTTGCATTTTTCAATCAAGACCTGGGCATAATCCCGCAACAGGAGCTTGTCGCAATGATCTATAGGGGCCGTAAAAAAGCCTTCATACAGGCACTCACCGCAGGCCGCGGCGTCTCTTTCTGCGTATGGACGGATCGTAAACACCATGATCGTGCTCCCCGTATGTGAGTCTTACTTCAGTTATTCCGAAACGGTTGCCACTCGAATGTCCACTTCCCGCCCTCTTTCAAGACGAGTTGGGGAGACTGTTCTGTCAGCAAGGTGCGGTCAAATTCAGATTGAACATCCGCTGGAAGTTTGGAAAACCCCTCCGGGTCAAAGTGACGGAACAGGTCTCCCCAGGTGGAGTCTGCTGCCGGCGTGAATCCTTCCGTTGCCGCAGGTCCCTCCAACGGGGACGGTGACTCGCTTTCTGCATCCCCGTGATTCATCATCCCGCAGCCGGTTAGCAGGCAAAAGATAGCAAGCGCAGCCAGAACCGTTTTCCACCGTTTCAAAACAATCCCCCCTATTCAGCGGTTCCCAGTCCTGTTCCTGGATATCTCCCGTGCAGGCGTCCTTCACTCCTGCTCTGCGCGGTGATCCGTTCCGCCGGTGTCCACCGGCAGGCGGCGCAACAAAGGGGCAGCACACGGCCGCCCAGCAGTGCGTGCTCCACCACCCAGAAATCGCGCATGGACAGATAGGAGACAAACTCTCCAGCGTTCCAGCGGTGGTAAACATGGAAACCGGTTCGCTCCATACACCAGGTGCGAAGCCTTGCCAGCCGCCCTCCGCCGTGGACAAAGGTAGGGGCAAACAACCATCCGCCCGGCTTCAGAACCCGCTGGATCTCCCGGAGCACGCGATCCGGCTCCGGCAGGATGTGCAGGGCATTGGCGATGACCACCGCGTCGAAGGACTCCGGCGCGTAGGGCAGATGGGCGGCATCCTGGACAGAGAAGTGGAGGCGTGAGGAGCCGATCCGCTTTTTCGCCTCCTGGATCATAGTGGGAGCGGCGTCCGTGGCCTCCCAGAGCCGGACATAGGGCGAGAGCGGAAAGGACAGCTGCCCCGTGCCGCAGGCCAGCTCCAGCACGTTCATATCCCGGGAGAGATGGGGCCGGATCCGCTCACACACCGCCGCGTACAGCGGTGCGGAGCGGTCCATGGACCTGGTATAATGCCGGGCAGTCTTCTGCCAAAAAGCCAATTCAGATTCCTTCATGGTGCAATGCCTCTTTTGTGGTTAGTATCTGCTAACCATAAGATACTACAACCCGCAAAAGATTGCAAGTCCCCGCGAGGAGCAAATGTGTTGAGAGAAACGAGTAGATGACCATGAAGGATGCCGGCGCCTCTCTGTTTTCTCAGGCGAGGGCCGCGCCCAGGGCCCGGCAGGCCGACAGGGCCTCCTCATCCGGAGCCTCGTTGCAGATCACGCTGTCACAGACGAGGTTTGCCCCGTCGTCGTTGCACCGGGCCTCCCAGCTGCGCATCCATTCGCCGTCGCCCCATCCGTAGGAACCGAACAGGGCGATGCTCTTCCCGCTCAGCCGGCCCTCACAGGCGGTAAACATGGGCTCAAACTCACTCTCCTCCAGCTGCTCCGACCCCATGGAGGGGCAGCCAAAGGCAATGGCGTCATACTCGCTGACCTGCTCGGGGGAAAACTCGGAGGCGGTGAGCAGGGACACCTCGGCCCCCTTTCCCTTGGCGCCTTCCACGACCGCCGCGGCCATAGCCTCGGTGTTTCCCGTGCCGCTCCAATAAACAACTGCGATTTTACTCATAAGAATCAACAACCTTTCTGTTTTTCTTGGATTTGGAAAACATCAACCAGCCACTGTGAGCTGCTCGATGGATTTCCCCTGCTCCCACTGTTGGGAATAAATTTTGCTGCATTCCTCGTACTTCCGGAAGATGTTTTTGGCCGTCTGTTCGTCGCCATAGACCTTCCAGCATCCAATGCACTTGTGATTATAGGCTTTATTGAGGATGAAACCCAGAACATCCTCCGGCGGATAGCTGAGAAACAGGCCGATCTCATGGGGAAATTCCCCATCCGACCGCAGGCGGCGGATCAGGTGGATCACGCACCGGTTGGAATCTCCCGGCGTATAACCATACCGCAGGAGCAGCCCCCTGGAACGGTGATCTGCCAGATCACACTCCAGCGCGTTGGGCCGGTAGACATAGATAAGGGCACGGCCTTTCCGGACCTTCAGCGGCAGGATGCGGATTCCCTTGGGAACCAGCTTCCTGTTCAAGCGGCATAGTTCTTTTGTCAGCGCGGCTTTGCATGGGCAGGCACAGGAAAAAAGGTTCCCGGTTTTGATCCCTGCCAAAGTCGGAGCACAGTGGCGAATGACCAAATCTTCTGACATAGGATTTGTCCCCCGAAGAGAAATGGACTCTCTGTTTGACGCTGCACAGTATTCGCGTCAAAGCTGTTTTTTGTGGCCACCATGAGACTGTGCCTTCTCATGGTGTAAGAACCAATATGCGAGCTTTTTGATCATCTGACAGATCGCGCAGATGACAGCACAGAACAGCAAAGAGGCCAAGCCATATCCCAAAGACTGTACTGCCTCGTTCATCGTACCGCCTCTTTTCTAATCTTCTCCGCGCAATATTGATGATGGGTACCGCTGGCTCCGTTAAGTCAGCAATTCCAACAGTTGCCGGATGCTCTTCTTGCCAAAGGAGACCTGCTCCCCGCTGTTGACCACCAGGCAGGGGACGCTCATGACCTGGTACTTTTCCCGCAGGTCGGGAAAGTGATTCAGGTCATAGACCTGGGCGGTGATGTTGGGATTTTCCGCGGCGATGCGCTGGGCCGCCGTCACCAGTTCCGGGCACATGGTACAGGACAGCGACACCAAGATCTGCAAATCCATTGGCTTTTGGAGCGCCTGGATCGCGGTCCGGCTCTCTTCGTCCAGCGCCTGTCCCGGCCCGGCGGCGTTATAGAGCCCCAGGACGAAAGAGGTGAACTCGTGGCCGCCTGGGACGCCGTGAAAGGCAAGGCCCGTCCAGCCGCCGTCCGCCTGGAACACCCGGACGCAGGGCAGGTGATCCACATCGGCGGGGTCGCCCAGTTCCACAGATAATTTACCGCTCTGTGCCGCCAGCTCCTCCATGTATTGCCGCAGTTCGGCAGAGAGGGGCGTTTCATCCAGATAGATCCGCAGGATCAGCGGCGCGGCCATCCGGGCGAACACGGTATGGAGCTGGGAGAGCATATCCCCTGTGAAAAGGCCGTTGCCTGTTTTCGCCGGGTGTTCCGGCTCCTCAGCCCGGCTGGTCGGCGGCTGAGGATGGAGGCCGGTCCTGGCCTGCATGGCGGCGCACAGCCGCTCCAGCTCGGTGGCGGCCAGGGCGCCGTCGCCCACGGCGGTGACCACCTGCCGCAGGGGTTTGACACACACGTCCCCGGCGGCATACAGGCCGTCCGCCGTGGTCTTCTGACTACGGTCGGTGAGGATATAGCCCTGCTCATTCAGATCCGCCAGGCCCTGTACCAATTCTGTGGCCGGCTCATATCCGGCAAAGATGAAGACGCCGAAGGTCTCTCCGTCCGCCGCGTGGTACTTGGTCACCTGGCCGGTTTCTGTATTGCGATAGCGGATAAACCGCAGAGCGGTGTCGCCGGACACCTCCTCCACCACCGTGTTGGTGAGGACGGTGATCTTCTCGTGGTTCCGGGTGGCGTCCGCTGTGGCCTGGGCGCAGGTGAAGTCCTCGCCCCGGATCAGGATGGTCACATGGCGGGCGTACTTGGTAAGAAACACGCTCTCCTCGGCGGCCGCGAAGCCGCCGCCCACCACAAAGACATCCTTGCCGGTAAAGAACTCCCCATCGCAGGTGGCGCAATAGGCAACTCCCCGCCCCCGGAACTGTGCTTCACCCTGGAACCCCACCATACGGGGATGGGCGCCGGTGGCCAGCAGGACGCCGAAGCACTTCAAATCGCCACGCCCAGTGCGCACAGTCTTCACATCACCGCTCAGATCCAGTTCGGTGACCTCCGCCAGGAGGAATTCCGCACCGAAGGACTCGGCCTGTTTCCGCATCGTTTCCGTGAGCGCGGCGCCGCTGGTTCGCTCCACCCCGGGGAAATTGACCACTTCTGCGGTAATGGTGATCTGCCCGCCGAAGTGGTTCTTTTCCACGACCACGACCCGGTAGCGGGCCCGGGCCAGATAGAGGGCGGCGGTGAGTCCCGCCGGCCCTCCTCCGATGACCACGACATCGTAGAGATTTTCCATCCGCTCCATGGCTTACAACTGCCCCACCAGATCCAGGCTGGGCTTCAGGGTCTCGGCGCCAGGCTGCCACTTCGCCGGGCACACCTCGTCTCCATGCTCCGCCACGAACTGGCAGGCCTGCACCTTCCGCAGAAGTTCATCGGCATTCCGGCCCACATTGCCGGCGTTGACCTCATAAGCCACGATTTTCCCTTCGGGGTTCACGATGAAGCTGCCCCGCTCGGCCACGCCGTCCGCCTCGATATAGACCTCAAAATCTTTGGCCAGACAATGGGTGGGGTCGGCCAGCATGGGATACTGGATATTCTGGATGCGCTCGGAAGCGTCATGCCACGCCTTATGGACGAAATGGGTATCGCAGGAAACAGAGTAGATTTCGCAGCCGATGGCCTGGAATTTCTCATAGAGATTGGCCAGATCCTCCAATTCTGTGGGGCACACAAAGGTAAAATCGGCAGGATAGAAGAAGAACACGCTCCACTTGCCCAGGATGTCCGCCTTGGAGACAGCTCGGAAAGCGTTGTTCTGGTAGCACTGTACGGTGAAATCGGCAATTTCTTTCTGAATCAGGGACATGGGTGATTCAACCTCCATTCATATTTCTTGAAGTTAGTTGTCGCTAACCGTAAAAGAATTATATAGGGTTTTCTATCTCCTTGTCAAGAGGGAGTGCGCACGGCTCTGAATATGTATCGCTCGACTCAATAAAACCGCTTCTATAATAAGTCGGCGGGCTTGATTTTTGCGTTAAGCAGGTGTATACTGCTCTTGGATTAGTTATTGCTAACCTGTTTTGAGGGATGAGGGTGCCTATGGAACTTTTTCGATCTTTCCTTCGCAACACACGAAAACCGGAAGGTTTTCTGGGCAAGTGCATGGTAGCCAGCATGAATTATGCCCATGCCGCCCTGGCGGACTGGGGACTGGGCTGTTTGCCGAAAACAGGTCCCGTCAGGATTGCGGAACTGGGCTGCGGCGGCGGCCGAAACATCCGGGCCCTTCTGCGAAAATACCCTGCCGCAACTGTCACCGCCCTGGACTATTCGGAAATATCCGTGGAAAAGGCCAGAAATATCAATCAGGAAGAACTGCAGGCCGGCCGCTGCCGTGTCATACAGGGAGATGTTTCTCGCCTCCCTTTCGAGGATAGGGCATTTGATCTGGCGACTGCCTTTGAAACGGTATATTTCTGGCCCGGCCCCACGGAGAGTTTCCGGGAGGTGTACCGCATCTTGCGGCCGGGCGGCATCTTTCTGATCGTCAATGAAGTGGACGGAGAAAATCCCCGAGACAGCAGGTGGCTTTCTGTCATTGATGGGATGAAGATATTCAACCGGAGCCAGTTTGTCACCTTTCTCACCGAGGCTGGTTTTTCTAAGGTCATCGTGAAGCGGGATGCGAAAAGACACTGGCTCTGTGTGCTGGCGATCCGGGAGGATGCGGGGTGTTCAGGCAATAAATAACAAGAGAGGTCCCTTATGAAAAATGCGGGAGGATTTCTATGAACTGGACGCGCAGCATCTTGGACGGGCTCGCTATGGCGGCCTATTTTAACCTGTTCGCCGCAGCGGCTGCACTGTATAAGCCCCGGCTGATGTTTCCCTGCTATCCGTCCGCCATCATCAAGGCGGCCAAGGAGCCGCCTACAAAGCGAGAAGCTGCCGGATATTGGCGGTGGATCATCTTGTGGGAATGGCTCCCGCTGTTGCTTTACGGCGCCCTCAGCGCGGTGGCGGGCGGGACACATGGTTTTTGGCGCCTGGCGTTGACGGGCTACATCCAGTGGATGATGGTCAACCTAGGCGATCTGTTTTTCCTTGATGTGTGGCTGATCCAGAAAAAGACGAAAAACCGTTTTGTGATCTCTGGCACAGAGGGACATCCCGGCTATGAGTTCAAGGCATGGATGAAGGATTATGCGTTACCGGAGCATCTGCTCCAGTGGCCGCTTTTGCTGTGCCCGCTGCTGGCGGCGGCTCAGGCGGGATTGGGACTGTTATTGCAGAAATTATGATACGAGGAGATGGTCGGATGAAACATGAAAAATCCCGACATGAGGAGATCCACCTTGGTACTCACGGCGAGGACTATGGAAGTTGGATGTCCAACCCGGTCTTTTACATGATTGGCGGTCTGCTGGCCCTATCTGTTGTGCTGGCGGTGCTGTCCTTCACAGTGTTCCGGCTGCCATGGCTAGGAGCGGTTTTTTCGGTGGCCGCCGCAGCATTTCTGGCCCTGCTCTGTTGGTGCGGCTGGATACGCAAACAATACGCTTTCGGCGGCGGTGGGATGATGGAGCGGACCCACCAGTGCCTGCTCGCCCACCTGGGCTTCGATGGCAAGGGGACGCTGCTGGATGTGGGCTGCGGCTCCGGCGCCCTGTCCATCCGGGCGGCCCTCACCTGGCCGGAAGCGCAAGTCACCGGTATCGACTATTGGGGCGTGGCATACGGCTACGGCCAGCCCATGTGCGAGAAGAACGCCGCCAGTGAGGGTGTAGCGACCCGGTGCCGGTTTCAGCACGGGGACGCCCATCAGCTGGACTTCCCCGATGATACCTTTGACGCGGTCGTAAGCAACTATGTCTATCACAATATTACCGGCGCGGATAAGCAAGCACTGCTGCGGGAGACCCTGCGGGTATTAAAGCCCGGTGGGGTATTTGCCCTGAATGACGATATGAAGCCCCGGATGTACGGGGACATGGAGGCCTTTGCCCAGGATCTGCGGGAGGCCGGATTTCAGGAGGTGCGGCTGGTGGATACCGCCACGGAGGTGTTCGGTTCCCAGCGGCGGGCGGCCATGATGATGCTGGGAGAGTCTCGGATGCTGGTTGGGCGAAAGTGATGGATATGGCAACGCATTCCCTGACGCATCTTCCAGCAGGATGCCGGCAGTGATGCGAAAGTCGTTGAGGCTGCTGCATATGCTGGAAACAGCAAACTGAATTTTAAAAACAGTGGAGGGATAGACGATGTGGAAGTACACGGTCCATGTGGAAGGCATGATGTGCGGCATGTGCGAAAGCCATGTAAACGACGCGGTACGGAAGGCGTTTCCGGTGAAGAAGGTCACCTCGTCCCGGAGTAAAAAAGAGACCACGGTGATCGCAGAGACGGAACTGGACGAGGATGCCCTGCGCACGGCCATTTCCGCCACCGGATATGAGGTGGGGGAGATCCGGAAGGAGCCTTGGGAAAAGAAGGGACTGTTCGGCCGGTAAAGAGCCGGGATACCGACAGATGGAGAGGGGGGAGAATTTTGCTGGCGGAATTTCTGGCGGATCGGGGAGACTGGGCTCAGGTGATGCCCGGTGCCCGGGCCTGCCTGTTTTCCCTTGAGGAGCGGTCATTCCCACTGCCTCTCCAACTGGAACGCCTGCACTTTGAGACATTGTTCTGCATGCGGGGATCAGTGACCTTAACTCGGCAGGACGGATCATTCCTGACAGCTGGTGCCCAGCAGGTGCTGATACTCACTGACCTCACAGACTTGGCCGCTGCCAGCGTGGACGCCCCCTTGGAAGGCGTTTTGGTGGCAGTGGATGCCCGGGGCGCGCGAGAAAGCCTGGAAAGTATCTGCAATCTGCTGGGTGGTCTGACCCTGGATACAGGACGGGTACGACGGTGGATGTCCAGCCGGGGCGGCTGCGCGGTGGAAGGCCCCACGCACTGGAGTCGGGCAGCCTTTGCCGACCTGGACCGTCTTCCTCGAAGTGAGAGGGCGCGCTGGTGCGTGTGGAAGTCGGTGGAACTGCTCTATCTGCTCTCCGCTCAGGAAGAACAGGAGATGGATATACTCCCAGACTCGATGCCGGACCGGAACATTGCCCGGTCGCTGGCGGAGGCCCGCCGGTACATGGAAGAGCACCTGGACGAACCTCTCACCATCCCTGCCTTGAGCCGTCGGGCTTGTCTCTCTGCCACCACGTTTAAGGAGGGATTCCGACAACTGTATGGCCTACCCGTTCACACTTGGCTGCGGAAGCAGCGGATGGAGCGTGCGGCGCAACTGCTGCATACGCCCGGATTAAGCCTGGAAGGAGTGGCAAAAGCGGTGGGGTACAGCAGTGTCAGTCAATTTGCCGCCGCTTTCCGGCGACAATATGGGGTAACTCCTGGCAAGTACCGAAAAAATGTCTAAATAAGCAATGATTTGACCAATTTGGCAATGCAACTGTGTGGAGCATCTGCTATAATACTTCAATACGCAAAGAGACATGTTTGTTTCCGGACAGGAGGAGATCTTGATGAAACAACATCGCTTCTGGGCCTGGGGCGCCGTGATCTGCATGGTCATGGTGATGATCACGGGCTACAAGCGCAAATAAGTACATAGCAGAAAGGAAGAATCTCTCATGATGAAGCACTATGTCAAACTGGCCTGCTTCGTGGGCGGCGCTCTGTTCGGCTCCGCCGGCGTGAAGCTGCTTGCCAGCAAGGACGCCAAGAAGACCTATACCCACATTACCGCCGCCGGCCTGCGGATGAAGGACAGCGTAATGGAGACCGTTACCTCTGTCCAGGAGAACGCCGCCGACATCCTGGCCGCCGCCAAGGACATCAACGAGGCCCGGGCCGCCAAGGAAGCCGAGGCTCAGGTAGAGGGCCAGGAGGCCTGAAAAACCGCGGAAGGGAGCCGGTAAGCGGCTCCCTTTTTCCATGAGGAGAGATCGATTATGAGAGCGACCATCGTACATGAGAGCCGGGGCCGGATGCGCCTGCGGCTCCGGCAGAAAAATATGACCCTCCGGCAGGCAGACCTGCTGGAGACCTGGCTGAAGGGCCAACCTTGGACGAGAGAGGCCGTGGTCCATGAGCGCACCGGCTGCGTCATCGTGACCTACGCGGGAGATCGGGAGACGGTGCTATCCGCTATCGGCGGCTTCACCTGGGCCGGGGCGGAGGAAGCGGTTACCCTTCCCAGCCACAGCACTCGGGCGCTGAACCGGGAATTTCAGGAGAAGCTGGTGGGCAAGGTGCTGATGAAGGGGGCCGCCGCCCTGTTTTTGCCTGCCCCGCTGCGGATCGCCCGGGTGGTCTGGCACATGGTACCATTCCTTCACAAAGGCATTCGATGCCTGGGGCGGCGAAAAATCAAGGTGGAACTGCTGGACGCCCTGTCCATCGGCATCTCCGCATGCCGCCGGGACTTTGGAACCGCCGGCACCGTCATGTTCCTGCTGGAGATCGGCGAGTTGCTGGAGGATTGGACGCGGAAGAAGTCCGTGGCCGACCTGGCGGAAAGCCTGTCCCTCCATGTGGATCGGGTGTGGCTGAAAACTGAGGCCGGCGAGGTGCTTACCCCAATCGGACAGATCAGGCCCGGCGACCGGGTGGTGGTCCGGGCCGGGGGCGTTATCCCCCTGGACAGCGTGGTGGCGGAAGGGGAGGTCACCGTCAACCAGGCATCCCTCACCGGCGAGTCCGTCCCTGTGGCCAAGCATTCCGGCGGCGCGGTGTACGCCGGAACCGTGGTGGAGGAGGGCGAGTGCGTCCTGGAGGTAAAACAGGTCTCCGGCCAGGGTCGCTACGACCAGATCGTGGAGATGATCCAGCGGTCCGAGCAGATGAAGTCCGCCGCCGAGGCCAAGGCATCCGGCTTGGCGGACAAGCTGGTGCCCTACACCTTCGCCGGGAGCCTGCTGAGCCTGGCCCTCACCCGGAACGTGACCCGGGCCCTGTCGGTGCTCATGGTGGACTTCTCCTGCGCCCTGAAGCTGGCCATGCCCCTGGCGGTGCTCTCCGCCATGCGGGAGGCGGGACGGGAGCACATCACTGTCAAGGGCGGTAAATTCCTGGAGGCGGTGGCAAAAGCGGATACCATCGTCTTTGACAAGACCGGCACCCTCACCCACGCCTGCCCCCGGGTGGCGAAGGTCGTCCCCTTCAATGGAAAAGAGGAGGCGGAGATGCTGCGCCTTGCCGCCTGCCTGGAGGAGCACTTCCCCCACTCCATGGCCAACGCCGTGGTGGAGGAGGCCCGCCGCCGGGGGCTGAACCACGAGGAGCGCCACGCCAAGGTGGAATACCTGGTGGCCCACGGCATCGCCAGTTCGGTGGACGGGGAGCAGGTGTGCATCGGCAGCGCCCACTTCATCTTTGAGGATGAAAAGGGGACCATCCCGGAGGGCGAACAGGCCAAGTTCGATGCCCTGCCCCCGGAGTATTCCCAGCTCTATCTTGCCATCGACGGGGTGCTCTCCGCCGTGCTCTGCATCTCCGATCCCCTGCGGGAGGAGGCGAAGGATGTGCTCTCCACTCTGCGGGACTTGGGAGTGAAAAACGCTGTTATGCTCACCGGGGACAGCCCCCGCACCGCCGCTGCCATTGCCAAGGAATTGGGAGTAGACGACTTCCGAGCCGGAGTGCTCCCGGCAGACAAGGCGGATTATGTGGCCGCCCTTCGGCGGGAAGGGCACACCGTCCTCATGGTGGGGGACGGCATCAACGACTCCCCGGCTCTCTCCGAGGCGGACGCCGGCATCGCCATCAGCGACGGGGCGGCCATCGCTCGGGAGATTGCCGACATTACCATCGCCGCCGACAGCCTGTGGGAGCTGGTGCGCCTGCGGCAGCTGGCCATGGCCCTGATGAACCGCATCCAGAACAACTACCGCTTTGTCATCGGCTTCAACGGGGCCCTCATCGGCCTGGGCATAGTGGGTATCCTGCCTCCGGCCACCTCCGCCATGCTACATAACCTGTCCACTCTTGGAGTAAGCCTTCACAGCATGAGCGCACTACCGGTAGCCGGTCAGGCGACAAAGGTGCTGAAGGATCTGTAAAGTTCGGAAGATCCCGCATGAGTTTATTTCCATCATCGACTGAACGGAGGGTTGAATATGAAGAAGGAAATATTCTATCTGATTGGCGCCGTGGCCGGTGCGCTGCTGGTGTTGCTGGCAGTACCGCTGGGAAACGCCTATATTGGAAATTATCTTTCGGTTTATGGTGGGATGGACACCCAGAGCTATGTACTGCTTATGCAGAGCGCGGTAACGGGCTTTCAGATCCTGGGCGGTGTTCTTCTGGGACTCTTCGGCGCGGCGTATCTTTTCCGGCGCAAACCGTAAGCAACGATTTTATTCTCGAATGCCCCGGCGTGCAGTTGTACGCCGGGGCATTTCTCATCGTGCTCTTTGGGGAATTTCCTTCCATGTGCTCCGTGGAGAATTTCCTTCCACCTCTTGACAAATGGATCCGACAGCTATACTATAGCATTGTTATATAACGCTGCTATAAGGAGGCTGCCACAATGGAAGAGAACACTCCCACCACATTGGAAAGGATCCAGGAGGCGGCCATGACCGAATTTCTGGACAAGGGCTTTCTGGGGGCCTCCCTGCGGCAGATCGTGAAGAACGCCGGGGTAACTACCGGAGCTTTCTATGGCTACTTCTCCAGCAAGGAGGCTCTATTTGCCTCTATTGTAGAACCCCACGCCAAGGCACTGATGGGCCGGTTCATGGAGGCCCAGACCTCCTTTGCTGAGTTGCCCGAGGAACAGCAGCCGGAGCATATGGGGATAGAATCCTCGGACTGTGTCCACTGGATGGTGGACTACATCTGCCAGCACCGCCAGGCAGTGAAGCTGCTCCTGTGCCGGGCGGAGGGCACCGGCTATGAGCAATTCATCCACAACATGGTGGAGGTGGAGGTGGAATCCACCCTCCGCTATATGGAAGTGCTGCGGCGTTTAGGGCGGGATGTGCCTGAGTTGAGCCAGTCCCTGTGCCACATCATCGCCAGCGGAATGTTTGGTGGCCTCTTTGAGATCGTGGTCCACGATATGCCCCGGGAGCAGGCACAGCGGGACGTGGAACAGTTCCGCCAGTTTTACACCGGAGGATGGCTGAAATTGATGGGGGGATGACCCCTGTCTTTTTTGGATATTGGTTAGTTATTGCTAACTTTCAAAAGGAGGTTTTTCCATGAAGCAAAAGAAGAAGAACGATATAGCCGCCCTGCTGGACTACGCGGGGAGCCACCGGGGGCTGACCTTTCTGGGCCTCGGCCTGTCGGCGGCGTCCATGGTGTGCAGCATGATCCCTTACCTCTGCATCTGGCTGGCGGCCCGGGATCTGATCGAAGTTGCTCCAAACTGGACGCAGGCCCAGAGCGTCGCCCGGTACGGGTGGCTGGCCTTCGGGGCTGCCTTCGGGGGCATCGTGCTGTACTTCGGGGGGCTGATGTGTACTCACCTGGCGGCTTTCCGCACGGCGGCCAACATCCGCAAGCAGGGCGTGGCCCATGTGATGAACGCCCCTCTGGGCTGGTTCGACGCCAACGCCTCCGGCCTCATCCGGGGACGGCTGGACGCGGCGGCGGCCGACACCGAGACCCTGCTGGCCCACAATCTGGCAGACATCGTGGGTACCATCACCCTGTTTATTGCCATGCTGGTGCTGATGTTCGTCTTTGACTGGCGGATGGGCTGCGCCTGCCTGCTGGCGGCGGTGATCTCCATCCTCACCATGTTCGCCATGATGGGGGGCAAGAACGCCCAGATCATGGCGGAGTACCAGGCGGCCCAGGACCGCATGACCAAGGCGGGCACCGAGTATGTCCGGGGCATCCCGGTGGTGAAGATCTTCCAGCAGACGGTGTATTCCTTCAAGGCGTTCCAGCAGGCCATTGAGGAGTACAGCGCCAAGGCCGAGCACTATCAGGCGGACGTGTGCCGGACGCCCCAGTCCATCAACCTGAGCGTCACCGAGGGGGCCTTCGTGTTCCTGGTTCCGGCGGCCCTGTTCCTGGCCCCGGGAGCCCTGGCCACCGGGAGCTTTGCCGGGTTCGTGACAGACTTCGCCTTTTACGCGGTGTTCTCCGCCATCATCTCCACGGCGCTGGCCCGGATCATGTTCGCCTCCTCCGGCATCATGCTGGCCGGCACCGCCCTGGGCCGCATCCGCATGGTCATGGAGGCCCCGGAGCTGAAAGCACCAGAGCGCCCCAGGGCGCCTCAGGGCAGCCGGGTAGAGTTCCGGGACGTGAGCTTCACCTACGACGGGGCAGAGACGCCCGCTCTCAGCCATGTGTCTTTTACAGTAGAGCCGGGACAGACCGTGGCCCTGGTGGGCCCCTCCGGCGGCGGCAAAACCACCGCCGCCAGCCTGATCCCCCGGTTCTGGGACGTGTCCTCCGGCGCGGTGCTTGTGGGCGGCGTGGATGTGCGGGACATGGACCCCCACGCGCTCATGGATCAGATTGCCTTTGTGTTCCAGAACAGCCGGCTGTTCAAGACCTCCATCCTGGAGAACGTCCGGGCCGCAAGGCCAGAGGCCACCCGGGAGCAGGTGCTCGCCGCCCTCATGGCCGCCCAGTGCGGAGACATTCTGGAAAAGCTGCCAAAGGGCATGGACACTGTGATCGGTACAGAGGGCACCTACCTCTCCGGCGGAGAGCAGCAGCGGGTGGCCCTGGCCAGGGCCATCTTGAAAGACGCCCCCATCGTGGTGCTGGACGAGGCCACCGCCTTTGCCGACCCGGAGAACGAGGCCCTGATTCAGAAGGCCTTTGCCCAACTGACGAAGGGCCGCACGGTCATCATGATCGCCCACCGCCTGTCCACCGTGGTGGGGGCGGACAGGATCCTCGTCATGGACCAGGGGCGCATAGTGGAACAGGGCACGCACGAGGAGTTGACTGCCGCCGGCGGGCTGTATGCCAGGATGTGGGCGGACTACAACCGGGCGGTCCAGTGGAAGATCACCAGCGAACGGTGAGAAAGGGGGAAGGGAAATGTTCAGCAAAGCGTTTCAGCGCAAATACGCCCTGACCGACCAGGGCCTGAAAAACACCAAAAGCGGCGCGTTCTGGACCGTCGTCACCAACCTGGTGGTCATGGGCGGCATGGGCATCCTTTACCTGCTGATGGGGGGCTTTATGGGCACCCTGACGGACGGCGCGCCCCTGCCGGGGGCGGCGCTGCCGGCAGTCCTGACCGTGGGGTTCGTCCTGCTGTCCTTTGTGACCCACCTGCAGCAGTACCGGGCCACCTACGGCCTGGTGTACGGTGAGGTCAAGACCACCCGCCTGCGCCTGGCGGAGCGGCTGCGGAAGTTGCCCCTGGGCTACTTCGGTAAGCGGGACCTGGCGGACTTAACTGAAACCATCATGGGGGACGTAAACCGGATGGAGCACGTGTGGAGCCATGTGCTGGGATACCTGTACGGGGCCTACATCTCCACTGCCATCATCGCCCTGTGCCTGCTCTTCTACGACTGGCGGCTGATGATCGCCTGCCTTTGGGGTGTGCCGGTAGCCTTTGGGCTGCTGTTCGGCAGCCGGAAAATCGCCGCCCAAAACTCCGAAGTGACAAAAAAAGCCGCCCTTCGGGTCTCAGACGGCATCCAGGAGGCGTTGGAGAATGTCCGGGAGATACGGGCTGCCAACCAGGAGGAGCGGTATCTGGCCGGTCTTTATGAGAAGATCGACCAGCACGAAAAAGTCACCATCCGGGGCGAACTCACCACCGGATTGTTTGTCAATGCCGCCAGCGTGATCATGCGCCTGGGCGTAGCGACTACCATCCTGACGGGAGCCAGCCTGATTTTGTCCGGACAGATCGACTTCATGGTGCTGTTCCTGTTCCTGCTGGTCATCACCCGGGTGTACGCCCCCTTCGACCAGAGCCTGGCTCTTATCGCGGAAATGTTCATCTCCCAAGTATCTGCCGACCGCATCAACGAGATCTACGAAACCCCTATCGCCAAAGGGGCGGAGACCTTCCGGCCTCAGGGCCACGACATTATCTTTGACCATGTGGGATTCGCCTACGATAAGAAACAGGTGCTCCGTGACGTGAGTTTCACCGCAAAAGAGGGAGAAGTCACAGCTCTGGTGGGGCCATCCGGCTCCGGCAAAAGCACCTGTGCGCGTCTGGCCGCCCGCCTGTGGGATATTACGGCCGGCCGCATTACCGTGGGCGGCGTGGACATTTCCACGGTGGACCCGGAGGTACTTCTTACCGACTACTCCATGGTGTTCCAGGATGTGGTTCTCTTTGACGACACGGTGATGGAGAACATCCGCCTGGGCAAGCGCGGCGCTACGGACGAGGAGGTACGCGCCGCTGCCAAGGCCGCCAACTGCGATGAATTTGTGGAGCGGCTCCCCCAGGGTTATGACACGCCCATTGGGGAGAATGGCGCCAAACTCTCCGGCGGGGAGCGGCAGCGGATCTCCATCGCCCGGGCACTTCTAAAAGACGCACCCATCGTCCTGCTGGACGAGGCAACCGCTTCCCTGGACGTGGAAAACGAGACAAAGGTACAGGGGGCCCTTTCCCGTCTGCTTCAGGGCAAGACGGTGCTGGTCATCGCCCACAGGATGCGTACCGTGGCGGGAGCCGACCACATCGTGGTGCTGGATGACGGCCATGTGGCCCAGCAGGGCGCCCCGGCGGAGCTGATGGAGCAGGGCGGCCTCTACCGCCGCATGGTGGAGCTCCAGAGCGAGAGCGCCCAGTGGCGGCTGAACGGTGCGGAGGCAGAACCTTTCTGAAACCGGACGGAAAAGGGCACGGCTCAATCGAGCCGTGCCCTTCTGCGATATTCCAGCGGTGGGCAGCCGAACTGCCTGGCAAAGACCGCCGCGAATTTGCTTTGATTTTCGTAGCCCACCTGTGCCGCGATCTCGGCCACCCGCAGTTCGGTGTCCCGCAGCAGCTCTGCCGCCCGGCGCATCCGTGCCTCCCGCAGGAAGATGGATAGATTTTCCCCGAACACGCCCCGGAAGTAGTTTTTCAGGCTGGTTTCGCTCACCTGAAACCGCTCTGCCAACTCCCGCGCCGTGTAGTTCCGGCTCAAATCGGCGCACAGGATCTCCCGGGTTTCCCTGGCAATGGCCACCTGGGAGCGGGTGAAGTAGCGGAACGACGGACTGGCCTCCACAGGCTGGCGCTTCACTTCCCAGAGCAGCCGGGCGGAGAGCAGCTTGATCAGACCCAGTTCCTGGGAATCCCGCAGCTGCCACAGTTCATCCAGCGCCGTCTGAACGGTGGGCGGAGTAGAGGCCAGATACAGGCGGCGGTGGGTGTGCAGATGCTCCATGATCTCCTCTGGGCTGACCTCACTCTCCTGAAAGAGCGGATAGGGCCGCCGGGACAGCGCATCCAGATCAAGAAACAGTTCGATCCCCTCATAGAGACTTCCGGGATAGCAATATTCCTCCTGGGCCTGCTGTGTCCCCACAGCCATATACCCCTGGGAGAGAAAGGCGAACTGGCCGTCATCCAGGGCCACCTCACAGCGGCCCTTCTGACAGAAATTCAGAAGGAGGATATTGTTTGCCTCGGCCTGCGCCAGAGGCCAGACCTGGGTATCAATCCGGTTGAAGGAGAGGATCACACCTTCCCACAGGGAGAACAGCCGCAGACTGCCGTTTTCCGATCCGCGGAGTGTCATCACGGCGGCCTTCCCGTCGGGACATACCTCCACGCCGCCGGGGAAACGTCCGGCATCAAAGAGCTGTGACAGGTTGGACATAGGCGTTTCCTCCGTTGTGTTCTCTTGCTCTGATTGTATCGAACCGGGAGCAGGCCGTCAATGGGACAAGGAAAATCAAATGCTGTTTGGAGCCAAAACGCCGGAATGGAGTTGGTGACAGGCAGAGAGATGTGCTATTCTGTCCCATGGTTAGCAATAACTAACGATTAGAAACAGGAGGAACAGAAACATGTCTCAATCATTGGAACAGGGAAAACGGAAACTGACAGCAAAGGACGCCATCACCGCCGGCGCACTGGGAGCGGTGTGCATCGCCATCCGCTTTGTTTTTATGCTGGTGGGCGGCGTCAGTCCCTATGTGTGGTTTGCCACCCACTTGATCGACGCCATCCTGATTGGGCCGGTGTTCATGCTGATGGTTGCCAAGGTGCGAAAGAACGGTCCCTTTCTGCTCACCAGCCTGGTCACCGGCGTGGTGCTGGTAGCCGCCACATGGATGTTCCCCATCACCGGGCTGGTGGGCGGACTTCTGTGTGAGCTGTGCCTGCGGGCCGGGCAGTTCAGGCAGAAGAGCTGGCTGGTGCTGGGCTTCTTCTGCTTCAATCTTGGATTCATCGGGGACTTCCTGCCCCTGTGGTTCACCAAAGAGAGCTATCTGGAGTATGCCGCCCAGATGATGGATGCCGGCTATATGGCCACCATGGAGGGCCTGCTGACCTGGCCGGTGTTCGGGATCATCGTGCTGAGTATCCTGGTGGGGTCCATCCTGGGCGCCCTGCTGGGCATGAAGCTCATGCGCAAGCACTTCGTCAAGGCCGGGCTGGCACAATGAGGGCGCAGGCTGCCCGCGGTTCCTTTCTGGACCCACGGACCAAAATCCTGATTTGGCTGCTGGCCAATGTGGTGGTATTCACCTGGGCTCCGGCGGTGTTCCGCGTCGCCGTGATGCTGGCCTACTTCGGCCTATTCCTGCTGGAGCGGAAGGGAAAGATGCTGGCGGGCCTGCTGCTTGTCTACCTGGTCATCGTGGCAGTGCAGTTCTGGCTGTTGCCGCTGCTGCCCGGCTCCCTTGCCACGGTCTTTGCCACAGTGACCTATTTCATTCTGGTCTTTCCCTGCATTGCCGGCGGGGCCTACATCATTGCCACTACCAGCGTCAGCCAGTTCATGGCCGCTCTGGAGCGGTTGGGAGCACCCCGGAGCTTTTCCATCACGCTGGCGGTGACCCTCCGGTTTTTGCCGGCGCTCCGTCAGGACTTCCGGCACATCCGGGACGCCATGGCCCTGCGCCGGATCCACGGCCTGGAGGAAAAATTGGAGTGTGTCTATGTCCCCATGCTCATGGGGGCGGCCCAGACAGCGGAGGAGCTCAGCGAGTCTGCCACCGCCCGGGGCATTGAGCACCCGGGGAAGATATCCTCCTGGCGGCCCATCGGATTCCACATTCAGGATGTGACCGTTGTCCTGCTGTTCCTGGCCCTGTGCGTGGGTGGGATCTGCTGCAAGGGGGTGCTCCCGTGATCACCTTCGACCATGTGACGTACACCTATGAAGGGCAGACGGAGCCCAGCCTTCGGGACTGTTCTTTTACCGTGGGACCGGGAGAACTGATTCTTTTCACCGGCGAGAGCGGGTGCGGCAAGACCACGATCATCAAGCTCATCAACGGACTGCTCCAGCATGGCGGAGGGGGGACTTTGGAAGGCACCGTCACAGTCAACGGTCGGGATGTGGCCGGGACGCCCCTGTGGGAGCTGGCGCAAACCGTGGGCTCCGTGTTTCAGAACCCCAAGTCTCAGTTCTTCAATCTGGACACCACCGGCGAGGTGCTCTTTGGCCTGGAGAGCCGGGGGGCCTCTCGGGAGGAAATGTCCCAGGCCCTGGATTCCGCCGTTCAGGTCTGCGGCGTGGGCCCGCTCCTGGATCGGAATATCTTTGCTCTGTCCGGCGGGGAGAAGCAGCGCATCGCCTGTGCCAGCGCATGGGCCATGGGACCGGAGGTGTTTGTGTTGGATGAGCCCTCCTCCAATCTGGACGGAGAAGGCATCCGTCAACTGCGGGACATTCTGAGGCGGCTGAAAGCAGCGGGGAAAACCGTCCTGGTGGCGGAGCACCGACTGTGGTATGCCGCAGACCTGGCTGACCGGGTGTTTTATCTGCGGGAAGGGCAGCTGGAGCAGATTTACACCGGGGCGGGGTTCTTGGCTTTGACGGAAGAGAAACGGCGCTCCATGGATCTGCGGAGTTTGACGGAGGTACCGCTGCCGGAGCCGCACCCGTCATCGGAAACGGGTGGCCTGACGGTACGAGGCCTTCGGGCCTCCTACGGCGGCAGAACAGTCTGGGAGGATGTGTCCTTTACCGCACCCCGGGGACAGATCACAGCCATTACCGGTCACAACGGGGCGGGCAAGACCACTTTGGCCCGATGCCTGTGCGGTTTGATGAAAGAGCAGGCCGGGACGATCCTGTGGGACGGAAGCCCCATGGGCCGAAAGGAACGACGGCGAAAGGCTTTCCTCATCATGCAGGATGTGAACCTCCAGCTTTTTGGGGACAGCGTGCTGGCGGAAGCGCGGCTGGGCAGTACAGCCACAGAGCAGGAGGCTCTGGCCATCCTGGAGCGGATGGATCTGGCCCAGTACGCCCAGGCGCACCCGTTGGCGCTCTCTGGTGGACAGAAGCAGCGCCTGGCTATTGTGGACGGCTGCCTCAGTGGAAAAGAGTTGCTGATCTTCGACGAACCCACCAGTGGTCTGGACTACGCCCACATGCTGGAGGTGAGCAGGCTCCTCCGGGAGCTGGCAAAACAGGGGCTGTGCGTGGTGGTCATCACCCATGACGGGGAGTTCCTGCGGGAGAGCGGCGCCCAAACGGCGGAGTGGGCGCCAAAGGAACGGCTCCAATAGTATTTGCAATACAACGGAAGGAGGCTCACGCATGGCATTGCACGCATCCGGCGAGGACTATCTGGAGGCCATCCTTGTTCTCCATAAGAAGATGGGCATGGTGCGCTCCGTGGATGTGGCCCGGCACATGGAGGTCACAAAGCCCAGCGTGTGCCATGCGGTGGCGACCCTGCGGGAAGGGGGCTTCCTGACAATGGACAGCGACTATTTCCTGCACCTGACCGATGTGGGGCGGGAAGTGGCAGAGCAGATCTATGAAAAGCACCGCTTCTTTACCGACCGGCTGATTGAAGCCGGCGTAGACCCGGAAGCGGCGGAACGGGACGCTTGCCGGATGGAGCACGTCATCAGCGATGAGAGTTTTCAGCGCCTCAAAGCGGTGTCTGAGCAAAAATCTTGAGCACAGCAAAGGAGAGGGGCCGTGCTTGCGGCCTCTCTCTTTTTGCGTAAAAGGGGGATAAGCATCCGATGGAAGAAATTATCGTTATCCGAGTCGCTGACCCAGACGGCAGCGTGTTCAAGGCCGTCATGGACGCCCTTCAGGAGAAAAAGGCAGAGGTCATCGACATCGCTGCTCCTGCTCCCTCTGTGCTGTTCCTCGGCGAATTGGAAATCCGCCCCGCTTACCGGCAAGCCCTTCTGGCGGGAAAGGAAATCCGCCTCAACCACGGGGAATATGCCATGCTCTACTGTATGGCTAAGACACCTGGCTGCGTCTACACCAGAGAACAACTTTATGCGGCGGCCTGGGACGAGATATATCCCTATGGGACAAATACCGTGGAAAACACTATCTTCCGGCTACGACAGAAAATAGAGGCAGATCCAAAACATCCGGTTTACATCAAAACCGTCTTTCGGAGTGGATATAAGTTAAATAAATTATAGATGCCAACCAGTTGCTTTTGTGCGTAGAGATAAGAATTTCCGATATATTCCATCCTCTTGTAATAATTCAGCGTGCCTTCCTCGTTGAACGATTTTTCCGTGATCTATCACAACAATTTGATCTGCATTCCTGACAGTACTCAGTCGGTGCGCAATCGAAATTAAAGTTTTGTTTTTTGTCAACTCCTGGATGGCAGATAAAAGTGCCTGCTCATTCTCCGGGTCCACGCTGGAAGTCGCTTCGTCCAAGATGATGATGGGAGCATCTTTCAAAATGGCCCTGGCGATGGAAATACGCTGCTTTTCTCCACCGGAGAGAGTTGAGCCACCCTCCCCGATGATCGTGTCGTACCCATCCGGGAGGGACAAAATGAAGTCGTGGCAGCAGGCCCGTTTTGCAGCCTCCACCACCTGTTCATGGGTGGCTTCCGGCCGACCAAACCGGATGTTGTTTTCCACAGAGTCGTGAAAGAGGTACACATTCTGAAAGACCATGCTGATGTATTCCAGCACGCTGTCCGCAGTATAATCCCGCACATCTTTTCCGCCGATCCGAACTGTCCCTTCCTGCACATCCCAAAAGCGGGCAATCAGATTGCAGAGTGTAGTCTTGCCGCTGCCGGAGGGCCCTACAATCGCGCAGGTGGTATGCTCCGGGATTTCCATCGAAATATCATAGATTACCCGTCGATTCCCATAGCCAAATGAGATATGTTCCAGAGAAATACCATAGTGGGACACAATCAGTTTCTCCGTGCTGGTATCCATCTTTGGAATATCGGTGACTTCCTCCAGTCGGTCCAGTTCTGTATTGATCTTTTTGCTCAGAAAGGCGCTGTTGCCCATTGTCTCCAAATCGGAATAAACCGTAAACGCACAGAACAGGAAAGTCAGGCAATAAGGCAGGCTGATTTGCCCCGCCAGATACAGCAGAGCTGCCGCCGCAATCAGCACACAACTCATGAGCTTAAAGGTCAGCCCATAGAAACGGAGGACACCAGCCGTAGCCTTTTCCTGGCCGTAGTCCGCATCCCATTTTTTCTGGAACGCAACGCGGACTTCCCGCTGTCCTTCGTCACCTTTAGAGAAAGAACGCAACACCGAAATACCCCGTATGTATTCCATCACCTTACCGACCAGGTGCTCCTGGGCCTCCTGGTAAATGGGGGCATATTGAGCAGCACGAAACCTCACCCAGCGCAGGACCAGCATCCCAAGCGCCAGCCCCACAAGGCTCAATCCCGCAATCACCGGGCTGAAAAAGAACATCATCACGGACATCAGTACAGCCATAGCCACACCACTGGTCATCTGCTCAATCGCCAGCATGGAGTAGCCCTCCAGGTCGGCAATCGTGGTGGTGAGCATGGCCTGGATGGTGCCCAGGTTTTGTTCTGAGAAATATCCCATGGGTGCCTGTTTCAATCGTTCCCCAATCTCCAGACGGTAATCCCGAAAAATGTCATAGCCAGTCCCGCTCATGGTGCGGTCATACATCCACTGGAAAAAGAAATGGCCCAGTACGCTGCCCAGAATTACGCCAAAAGCCTGCTCGATGATGCCCGGCGAGAGTTTATCCAGATGGACCAGAATCCAGAATACACCGAACATCATAAACCCGTTGAAGAATGATTTCAGAATGTTGCAGACGATTCCTGCAACGATTTTTCCACGGCTGTTTCCCGCAATCTTAAAGACGCGACGAATCATTTCAAACATCTTCTGCGCCTCCTTCCATAGAGCCGGCGTAGTCCTGCCACATCTTTCGATAAAGGGGGCAGCTTTGCAGAAGCTCCTCCTGGATGCCTCGGCCCACAATCTCGCCGTTAGAAACAACCAATATTTGGTCGGCATTGCGGATCGTATTCAGCCGGTGAGCTACGACAATCAGAGATTTTCCCGCCACCAGTTTGCTGATGGCCTGCTGGATCAGTGCCTCGTTCTCAGGGTCGGCATAGGCGGTTGCCTCGTCCAAAATGATGACGGATGCCTTTTTGAGCATGGCCCGCGCAATGGTGATGCGCTGCCGCTCTCCACCGGAAAGCCGGTCCCCGGCATCACCGGCCATGGTATCATAGCCCTGTTCTAACTGCATGATAAAGTCATGGCAGTTGGCGGCTTTGGCGGCAGCCTCTACTTCCTCGTCGCTGGCATCAGGGTTTCCCATACGGATGTTTTCCCGAATAGATTTGTCAAAGAGAAAATTGTCCTGGGCCACATAGCTGATCTCACTCATAAGCTGTCCGAACGGAATGCTGCGAATATCCTGCCCGCCAAAACGGACCGTACCAGAGGTCGCATCCCAAAAGCCGGCCATCAGTTTGGCAATCGTGGACTTCCCGGAGCCGGATGGACCGACAATGGCTGTCATGGTACCGGGTTGTGTCTGGAATGAGATACCGTGGAGGACTTCGGCTTCGTTGTAAGCAAAACGAACATCCTCAAATTGGAAGCCCTGTGATCCAAGTTCTGCGGACTTCGTGGGGCGAACAAGTTCCGGCGTCTTCAAAAAGGCAGTGACCTGTTCCAGATTACCCTTGATCATGCTGACCTGCTCCATGGCCTCGGAGACCTTCATCAGCGGCGCAATAAAACCCAGAGGCACTACCAGAGCTACCAGAAAGACAGGGAGAGAAAGACCTCCCTCCATATAGAGCCACGCTCCCACTGGAAGGGTCCCCAAAAGCGTAGAGGGTAGAACAGCCCGGGCTGCTGCGTTCCAAAGCCAGCATTGGCTCCACCATGCCATGGTGGAGTCGTGGAAGTAACAGACCGAATCAGCATATTTTCCATAGGAAGCTGCGGATCGGTTGAACGCCTTGATGACCTGAATGCCGTTGACATACTCCACCAAGGCGCTGTTCATCTCATTGGCGGAGCGCATATAGTTCTCCATGCGAGGTCCGTAACCACGCATCATGGCAGCAAAAAAGAAGGTTCCCAGTGGAATTGTCACCAGTGCAGCCAGCCCCATCCGCCAATCCAACAGGAAAATTAGGAGAATACTGCACAGAGGTGCGGCGATGTTGGATGGCAGTTCCGGCATGAAATGGGCCATGGAGTCCTCCAGCTTCGCCACATTGTCCACAATCAGATTTTTGAAAGTTCCGGTGGGCGTTTCCAGCATGACACCCATGGGGACCTTCGCCATCCGGTCCGTAATGGCCTCCCGGATATTTTTCAGTATGGTAAAGGAAATTTTGTGGGACATTAGGGAAGACCGCCAGGTAAGCAGCATTTTTATGATCTGGCAAACTGCGGAGCCTCCGCAGAGAAACAATACCAGCGTGGGCGTTGCAGTCCCCTGGTACAAGGCGTCCGCGAGGACAGCCACCATTAAAAACGGGCCCATGCCAAACAGTTCTCCCAAGACAGCCAGGAAGATGGAGAGACGCATTTTACCGTTGCTCTCTCCCACAAAAGCAAAGAGCTGACGAATTGTTCCCGCTTCTTTCGACTTCATAACCAGCCTCCTTTCAGGCCACAAAAAATACAAGGAGGGTATTGCAATTTCAAGTACCCTGTGCTAAAATCCAAATTACAGCGTAATATTACAGTGTAATTTTAGTATAGGACGGAGGGACAGCAAATGTCAAGAGACTTTCAGCAGACCCACGAAAATCTTTTGCTCTGCGCCCAAAAGCACTTTCTGGAATATGGTTTTGAGCGGGCCAGCATCCGGGAGATCTGCAAGGACGCCCATGTGACCAACGGAGCTTTTTATAACCACTTTGAAGATAAGGAGGCTCTGTTTGGCGCGCTGGTGGAGCCTGTTGTCCAGGAAGTCAAGGCCATCTACGAGGCATCGGTAAATGAGCACATGGAACTGGCAAAGACAGATGACTTGAAATCCCTCTGGAAACTGTCGGAGAAAACGCTGTCGGCCATTATCGAATACATCTATGAGCATTTTGATGTGTTCCGGCTACTTCTTATGCGGGCGGAGGGCACGCGGTATTCCTCCTTTTTGGATGATGTTGTCTGTCTGGAAACCCAGGTCACGCTGAAATTTTTTGCGGAACTGAGATCCCGGGGTATCCAGGTCCGCGAATTGGCAGAAGAGGAATGGCATATTCTGCTCCATTCGTATTTTGCATCCCTGGCGGAAGTAGTCATGCACGATTTTCCAAAAGAGGCAGCATTGAAATACGCCCATACGCTTGTATCCTTTTTTAACTCCGGATGGCAGACAATTTTGGGGATTTGATCCCCAAAATTTTTGCACAATAGTTAGCATCCACTAACTAAACGACATGGAGGTGAAACCGCAGTGTCCCCTTTGCGCGGGGTATTGCAACACTCAATTCTTTTCAGAAAGGACATATTCAAAAATGGAAAACACAAAAAAGCTCACAGGTAAAGACCTAATCAATGTTGGCATTTACACAGCCATGACCCTTGTTATTTTCTTTGTTGTCGGCCTGCTTACCGCACTGCCGGTGGTCTACCCGTTCCTGTTCATAATTTGGCCCATCGTCTGCGGCATTCCTATGATGCTTTACTATACCAAGATTCAGAAGTTTGGTATGCTGACCATCACAGGTATCATCGGCGGCATCTTTTTCTATCTGATCGGCTACGGCTGGATCGGCCTGCTCGGCTGGGTGCTCGGCGGCATTCTAAGCGATGTCGTGCTCAAAATCGGCGGCTATCAGAAATTCAAGGTCACTGTTCTGAGCTATGCCTGCTTTTGCCTCGGTATCATGGGCTGCCCCGCCAATCTCTGGTTTGCCGGCGAAGCGTATTGGGAAAACATCCACACCTCTATGGGCGATCAGTACGCAAACACCTTGCAATCCCTGATGCCTTCCTGGATGTTGTATGTGGGCTTTGCGCTACTGTTTGTGGGCGGTATTCTGGGCGCGCTGCTGGGGCATAAAATGTTGAAAAAACACTTTGAGAGAGCTGGCATTGTGTAATGGAGCAGCTTCAAGCGGTTATTGAAAACAGAACAGGCTTTTGCTTGGACCCACGAACCAAGCTGCTGCTGATGGCCGTTGTCGCTACCGCAGAATTTCTATACAGCCACACCGCTTTTATGATTGTGGTGGCGATGATCCCTTTTATCCTGCTGTTGACTAACCGGCAGTATAAGACGGCAACCGTGTTCTTTTGCCTGTTCGCAGCGGGGCTGTTTGTGCAGGCTATCCAGAACTCGGTACAGTTCCCGATGATCGTCAATATGCTGGTAGTTCTGCTGGTAGGGCTGGTCCTGCGGCTGTTTCCGGCCTTTGTGATGGGGGCCTACATCATCAAATCTACTACAGCCAGCGAGTGCATTACCGCGCTGGGCAGGATGCATATTGGGCGGCAGATCACCATTCCGCTCTCCGTCCTGTTTCGTTTTATCCCTACCATGCAGGAGGAATCGGCCGCCATCAAGGACGCCATGCGGATGCGGGAGGTCCAGTTCGGGACAAAGAAATTCTGGCAAAACCCCGCGGCCCTGATTGAATACCGTTTTATTCCCCTGATGATCTCGGTGGTCAAAATCGGGGATGATCTCTCTGCGGCGGCCCTGACCCGCGGCCTGGATAACCCGGTCCGGCGCACCAATATCACAAAGGTCGGTTTTACCGGCTGGGACCTGCTGACGGTACTGATCGCCGGAACTGCGCTACTCTCTACATACTTTTTCAGTCCATGGTAAGGAGGTGATACTGTGATCGAATTGAAAGATGTTTCCTTTACTTATGAGAGCGGAGAAACCGAGAACAACCTGAGCCATATCAACCTAACAATCCGGGATGGCGAAACCATCCTGCTCTGTGGAGAGTCCGGCTGCGGCAAGACGACGCTGACCCGGCTGATCAACGGCCTGATTCCGCATTACTACGGCGGGAAATTGACTGGGCAAGTTCTTTTAGATGGGAAAGAGTTAAAAAACTATCCTCTTTATCAAATCGGACAGCGGGTAGGATCTGTATTCCAAAATCCAAGGACGCAATTCTACAATGTAGATACTACCAGCGAGATCGTTTTTGGGTGTGAAAACATGGCTCTGCCGGTCTCGGAAATGAGGGAACGTCTGGAAAAAACTGTTCATAGTCTCAAGCTGGAAAAACTGCTGAATCGGAGCTTATTTGCCCTGTCCGGTGGAGAAAAACAGAAAATCGCCTGCGCCTCTGCCGACGCAATCCACCCGGACATCTTTGTGCTGGACGAGCCATCCTCCAACCTGGATATTGCCACCATCGAAGATTTAATTGGTGTGATCCGGCACTGGCAGTCCGAGAAAAAGACGGTGATCGTCGCGGAACACCGGCTTTATTATCTTGTTCCCTATGCAGACCGAATTCTCTACATGAAGCACGGAAGTATTGTACAAGAATTTACCGGGGCAGAATTCCAAAAATTACCGCCCGATAAATTGCAGGGAATGGGGCTGCGGGCACTGGACCCATTCCATCTGCCCCCAGAGGCCGCTCCCAAACCGGCCGCTCCGCAACTACATATCAAGGGGTTCCAGTTCTCCTATGAAAAGCACGGCCCCCTCAATGTGGATATTCCAGACCTGACCCTGCCCCAAGGGGAGATCATTGGCATCATCGGGAATAACGGTGCGGGAAAATCCACCTTTGCCCGGTGTCTGTGCGGCTTGGATAAAAAAGCAAAAGGTGTGCTTGAAATGGATGGGGTCCCCTATGACGCAAAGCAACGCAGGCATATCTCCTATATGGTTATGCAGGATGTAAACCACCAGCTATTTACGGAAGATGTGCTGGACGAGTTGCTGCTCAGTATGGGCGGCGAAGACGAGAAAGCGGATACGACCCGTGCCAAGGAGATACTGAACAGCCTTGACCTGCTGGACAAAATAAAACTGCACCCCATGTCCCTGTCCGGTGGTGAAAAACAGAGGGTGGCGATTGGCAGTGCAGTAGCTTCGGGCAAAAAGATCCTGATATTTGACGAGCCTACCAGCGGATTGGATTACCGGCATATGCTGGAGGTGTCGGACAACTTAAACCACCTAAAAGAGATGGGAAAGTGCCTGTTTCTGATCACACATGACCCGGAACTCATTTATAAATGCTGCACCTACCTGTTGTTCATTCAGGGGAGCAAGGTGCTGTGGCATCGGCC
>ERZ1673747.195-NODE-195-length-105806-cov-8.150656_pt1 | contig 105806 bp, 87 predicted proteins | sample MGYA00580220_ERZ1673747 | MGnify/ENA primary metagenome ERZ1673747 (study PRJEB41218, sample SAMN15661769) | gut metagenome | host: Homo sapiens | place: Canada: London | collected 2015-08-20/2019-03-30 | study: EMG produced TPA metagenomics assembly of...
CTACAAACCGTCCGTTCACGGCATACTGTAGGGGCGGCATATATGCCGCCCGGCAACATTGCGGCAGACGCCCGTTCAAAATTCACCGCCCGTTTCAGCCGCAATCTTCAATGCCCAGCCGTTCTACCAGCCCGCCTGTCGTCCCTTCGTCCAGCTCGCGTTCCAGCTGCGCTTTAAAGGCCGCCTTGTCCAACTGCAATGTGTCAAGGTAATCCGCCCGCGCGGCAAATTTCCCCGCACCCAACTGAAAATTTTTGTACCGCTCAGCGTTAATTTTCTGCAGTACGGCCATAGCTTCCCCAGCGGTGTTGACAAACTCGTCGGCGGTGCGGGCGTCGTTCAGGGCTTTGCGCTCGGGGGCATCGGCAAAGTCCGCCGCGAACCACGCTTTCAGCTGGCGCGCCGTCAAGCCCTGCGCCTGCGTTTCTTGCCAGACGTAGGCTTTGTAGTCGGCTGTGTCTGGCACCTCGATGCCGTATTCCGCCACCGCACGGTCGACAATGCGGTCGCACTGCCACTGTGTACACGGCGCGCGCCAAACCGCAACGCCCAACACCGCCGCAAGACACACCCCTGCAAGGATCTTCTTCATATGCGCTTCACGCTCCCTTCTGCCTGTACAACGCAACTGCCCGGTTTTGTGTGACAGGATTTTATTGCTTTCTCTCTTTTTACCAAAAAAACAAAGGGCGTTTTGTCAAAAACAGACAAACGCCCTTTGCTCAGTTTATATTCTCTGCCACACGCTGTAATTCTTCACGTAACACATTTCCTACCACCGTACACGCAACACCATCTTGCTCCCAAAAAAGATAATAAGTTGTCGAACCGTCAAAGTTTGAACTTGTCCCCAACGTTGCGGGCTTGTCGTTGACGGTTGTTTCAGTGTAGACCGTGTGTTCGTTGTCCATGATCTCCTCCGACGCAACTGGTCCGATGGCATAGCAACTCACGATGTAATTCTGCCCATTTTCGGCATCGTACCCATGGAAAAACATTTCCGGCGTGTCGATATACTGCACCTCGTCCAGTACAAAGCCCGGCGGCGTGTAGCGGTCAGTGAACCCCTCCGGCAAAGCTGTCAGCGTATCGCCATCCGTCTCATAAGTCAGGTGCATTTCGGTCGGCAGCCATTGTATAACGGCTGTGTAAATTGCGTGGCGCAGTTCGGCGTTTGCGGCAAAAACGCCCGCCGCAAGCAGCGCTGTCACCAGCAAAACCATCACAAGCCGCTTGCGCATATGGCTGTGCCGTGTCTGCCTTTTCAGGGCGGCGTACAAGCGCGCGTCCCAGCGCGACGTATCGGGGTACTTCCGTTTCAGTTCCGCCGGGGATGGTGTCTGCGCTAGTTCATGGTCGATCTCGGCGCGCAACGCCATTTCCAGAGCCGCGTCGAAGAAAATTTTTGTTTCATTTGTTTCCATCGTGCAGTTCCTTCCACAAAATTTTCCGCCCACGCACAAGGCGCTGACGCACGGTGCTTTCCGTTAAACACAGCGCTGACGCGATTTCACTGTTCGTATAGCCAAGCGCCTTCAACTGCAATGGTGCTTTGTAAATTGGCGCAAGTTTTTCCAGCAGTGCTGTCAACTGCGCAGCGCTCTCCGCGTCAATGACAGCGTCCTCCGGCAGCGGAGCATTATCCGCAACGGTGTCAAGTGCTGTATCTTCTTCGCCTACGGTCTCCTGCTGCGCACGCAGCAGGTCAATGGCGCGGCTTTTGGCGCAGATGGCAAGATACGCCGCCATTTTATGTGCATCATCCCGATAGACCCGTGTAAAATTTTTCGCCAGCTGCAAGAAAACCTCCTGCAACACATCCTCAGCTAAATAGCTGTCCTGCACGACCTTGTACGCCGTGTGATATACCAGCCGCTTACAACGCTCATATACTTGGGTAAACAGCTCTTCGTCAGAGCTGTTTTCCAGTGCTTCCAGATAAAGCCCCAGCATCTCGGCCCCACCTTCCTTTATGTCGATTATACACGTCCTGTGCTTGCTTTTGCAAGACGCACCACCCGGCAGTTTCTACGGAGGGCATGTCGCCTTGCGGGGCGACGGGGACGCCCCCCTACAAAGGCATACGGCGAATTTGCGATAACGGGGGATGTGCATAACTTTCCCGTTATCCGCACATACTCTCCCACAGAGGAGGGATCATCCATGTCTTGTTTTAAAAAGGTTTTGCTGCTGCTTGCCATCATCGGCGGCATCAACTGGGGCATTTACGGCATCTGGGGTTTCAACGCCGTGGGCTGGCTGCTGGGCGGCAGTATGAGCTGGCTGTCCCGCACAGTGTTCATCGTTGTCGGCGCAGCGGCACTCTGCCTTATCCCCGGTTTGTTCGCGCCTGACCCCAAAGCTGCTGAATAACACAAAAGCGGGTGCCGCACAGCACCCGCTTTATTTATATGATCCGCTGCATATCCAGCTTGCTGCGCCGGGTGTTCATGCCCACGCTCAGCACAATGCCGATGCAGAGGTACATCATGACAACGCTCGACCCGCCTGCCGAGAAGAACGGCAGCGTCACGCCGATGACCGGCAGCACCTGTAAATTCATCCCAAGATTGATAACGCACTGCAGAAACAGCGCCGCAAAGATGCCTACACAGATATTGCAGCCCAGCGCATCGGGGCAGCGCAGCCCGGTCTGCAGCGTGCGCAGGCAGAGCGCCAGCAGCAGCACCAGCACCGCCGCCGCGCCGACAAAGCCCAGCACATTGGCAAGATACGCAAAGATAAAATCGTTCCATGCGTTCGGCACAAAGATATGCTCGCCGGAGAACAGCCCCTGCCCCGTCAGCCCGCCGGTGCCAATGGCCATTGCACCCTTGTTCTGCTGGTAGGTGATGTCCGCCAGCGCGGGATCGTCCGGCGTCAGCACCGCCAGAATCCGCTTGAACTGGTAACCCTTTAAAAGCCCGGGGCGCAGCGCCAGCAGCGCCGCACCGCCCACGATGCCCGCCGCCAGCCCGCCGGCCGCCAGCCAGTGGGACAGCCCGCCCGCATACAGCATAATAAACCCGATGCCCAGAAATACCAGCGCCGTGCCGTCATCCCCCTGTATGTGGATGGCCGCAACGGGCAGCAGTATGTGCAGCAGCACAAGCAGCAGGTTCCGCGGCCGGTTCACCTGCCCGCGCACCCTGCTCAAATGCAGCGCCAGCGTCAGGATAAAGCTGATTTTCGCCAGCTCGGCGGGCTGAAAGGTCATGCCGCCCACACGGTACCAGCTGTAGTTGGAGGTGCCGCCCGCGTCGTAGCCGATCGTCAGAAGCCCGGTGTTGACATTGTGCAGAAAGAGTGTGGGCAGCACCAGCCCCCACGCCACCACGCCATGCAGCGGCCAGGCCCGCGCCAGCGCATGGTAGTCTGCCGTGGAAAAGACAGCGGCAAGCATCATCCCCAGCAGGCTGGCAATAAGCTGGACCGAGGCCTTGTTGTTGGAGCCAAGCTGCGTCTGGCCGATGGACATCAGCACCACAACGCTGAGCACCGAGCAGGCCGCACAGAGCAGCAGCATAAACACATCTACCCGGTGCAGATACCGGCGTATAAGCGGATACATAGGCAGCCTCCCTCCCCCTGCAGATACTTTGTAACTATAAGTATTATACCGCATCGCGGCAGATCTTGCCAAGTTACAGATTAAATTTTACAAATCGGGATTTCTGTACTATAATATATATGAGTGCGGCCATCGCTTTATTCGGCCGCAGACAGGGAGCGTACCTATGCAGGAATTTGTGACCCATTCGCGGGAGGAAACCGTTGCCGCAGGCCGCGCGCTTGCCGGGACACTGCCCCCGGGCGCGCTGATCGCGTTCACCGGCGGGCTGGGCGCGGGCAAAACCGCGTTCTGTCAGGGCATTGCCGAGGGGCTTGGCTGCACCGACCCGGTGTCCAGCCCGACCTTTGCCATCGTCAACTATTACCGCGGCCCGCGGCCCTTCGCGCATTTTGACCTCTACCGCATCCATACCGAGAATGATCTGGCCGCCGCCGGGTTCTATGACTACCTTGACATGGGTGCCGTGGTCGCCTGCGAGTGGAGCGAGAACTGCGCCGAGCTGCTGGCGCTGGAAAATCCCATCAAGATCCACATTGAACGGGTGGACGAAACGACGCGGAAGATTACGATTGGGTAAGGTCTTTGACGTCCCGGGACCCGTGCGGCTGCGGCGGCATGAGGGCATGCCGCCCTACGCACTACTTTTCAACCGGATGTAGGGCGGGGTGCCTTCACCCCGCCGGGACTGCGCCATTGCAACCCATTTACGGGCAATCGCAGTACACTCGCCCCTCATCCGCCCTCGGGCGAGGCCTCGGGCACCTTCCCCCGAGGGGGAAGGCTCTATACTCTATTACATTTTTAAACAGGTGATCCTATGAATATCCTAGCTGTAGATACCGCCGGCAAAACAGCGGCCGTGGCCGTGCTGCGGGATGATACCCTGCTGTATGAGGCACAGTGCAACAACGGCCTGACCCACAGCGAGACGCTGCTGCCGATGATCGACACGGCGCTGAAAGCCAGCGGCCTGACGATGGACGAACTGGATGTGCTGGGCGTCACGAACGGCCCCGGCAGCTTTACGGGGCTGCGCATCGGGCTGGCCGTCATCAAGGGGCTGGCACTGCCGCGTCAGCTGCCCTGCGCAGGGGTGTCCACCATGGCCGCGCTGGCCTGGGGCCTTGCGGGCGAGGGAACGGTCATCGGCGCGCAGGACGCCCGCCGCGGGCAGGTCTATTGGGGCGCGTTTGACCTTGCAAGCCACCGCCGCCTGACCGAGGACGCCGCCGCACCGGTCACAGAGCTGGAAAATTTTGTCCGAAGCTGTAAAAAACCGCTCTTTTTTGTTGGCGATGGCGCAACTTTGTGTTACAATACATATAAGAGTGTTCCGGGCGTGGTCTGCACGCCCCCTGCCCTGCAGGTTTTGCGGGGCGCGGGCGTGGCGCTGGCCGCCAAGGCCCTTTGGGAGAACGGCGAATGTGTGCCGCCTGCGGCGCTGCTGCCGGACTACCACCGGCTGAGTCAGGCCGAGCGTGAGCGCGCGGAACGGGAAAAAACAAAAGGGGCATCAGAATGAAATTTGACAAACCGATCGCACTGGCTGCCGACCACGGCGGCTATGAGCTGAAAGAGGCCATCAAGGCCCATCTGGACGAGCTGGGCATCGCCTATACGGATTTCGGCACCGACTCCACCGCCAGCGTGGACTACCCTGACTATGCCGTCAAGGGCTGCCGGGCTGTGCAGGACGGCAGCTGTGCGCTGGCGATCCTCTGCTGCGGCACCGGCGTGGGCATCTCGATGTGTGCCAATAAGATGAAGGGCATCCGCGCATGCTGCTGCAGCGATACCTTCAGCGCGGAGCTGACCCGCCGCCACAACAATGCCAACGCCCTGTGCATGGGCGGCCGCGTTGTGGGCGCAGGCCTTGCCTGCAAGATCGTGGACGCCTTCCTGAACGCTGAGTTTGAGGGCGGCCGCCACCAGACGCGCATCGACAAGATGATGGCGCTGGAGAACCTCTAAGTTTCACATTGCCTGCCCTGCAGGCTGAATAATTTTGAATTGCAAGGAGATCCTACCATGAGCGTTGTTGAAATTGTTGACCATCCCCTGATCCAGCACAAAATCAGCCTGCTGCGTGACCGCAACACCGGCACCAAGGAGTTCCGTGATCTGGTAAGCGAGATTGCGATGCTGCTCTGCTATGAGGCCACCCGCGACCTGCCGACCGAGGAGGTCGAGGTCGAGACTCCCGTGGCTCTGGCCCGCACCAAGGTTCTGGCCGGCCGCAAGCTGGCGCTGGTCCCCATCCTGCGCGCCGGTCTCGGCATGGTGGACGGCATGCTGAACCTGATTCCCGCTGCCAAGGTCGGCCACATCGGCATGTACCGCAACGAGGAGACGCTGGTGCCGGTCGAGTACTACTGCAAGCTGCCCAGCGACATCAATGAGCGCGAGGTCTTTGTTCTGGACCCGATGCTGGCCACCGGCGGCAGCGCCTGCGACGCCATCGGCCAGATCAAGAAGCGCGGTGCCAAGCACATCAAGTTTATCGGTCTGGTCGCTGCCCCGCAGGGCCTGAAGGCTCTGCATGAGGCCCACCCCGATGTGGACATCTATGTCGGCGCACTGGACGAGAAGCTGAACGAGAACGGCTACATCGTCCCCGGTCTGGGCGATGCCGGTGACCGTATCTTCGGCACGAAGTAAATACAACTAAAAAGCCTTCCCCCGGCGGGGGAAGGCTTTTTTATTATTTGTCAACGCCCGACTACCGTGTCGGCCTCCAAAATCGCATCGTTCTGCTCCTTGTACTTGGCGGCGGTCTCCTCGTCGAGCAGATAGACCGTGACCGGGATGACCGCGCTTGCGACCGACTCATCGTAGGTCTCATAGTACAGGTCGATGAAGGCCTTGCCCTGCAGCATGGCGGTGCCGGTGTCCGCCGCGTAGGCGTAGCCGTAGACAAAGCGGCCGTCATCGCTGGTAATGTACATCAGCGAGCCATAGGGAATGACGGCGGGGTTGACTGCGACCGTGCCGTAGGTCAGGCGGCGGCCGCTGGCCCCCTTGGCCGTGGCGGACGCCGAATAGCCTGTCGAGCGCTGCCCCGTGTAGACCTCGGCAACGCCCTCTGCCGGGGCGCCGTCCACGATCTCGGGGCCGACAAACGGCGACACCGGCACCTGCTCGCCGTAGATTTTCTGCACGGTAGGCACCATGCCGATCTGCGTCTCACGGCCGGTCTCCTCGGTGCCGGTCCATGCACCGTCCACCCAGGTTTCCCGGTAGCTGACGGTGTCCAGACCGTCACTGCCCTGCTGCACGGTGACGGTATTCTCCGGCTGACGGTAGAACAGGCTGGAGGGGATCTCCTCCAGCTCGGTGGGGATGACCTCGTTCTGCGTGTAGTCCACATAGCTGACCCGCTGCAGCGTCAGGGTCTCCCCCTCGGGGACCTGCTCCCCCGGCGCGCAGCTGAGGATATCGTCCTCCGTCCATGTCAGCCCGGCCTGCGCCAGCAGCTCTGCCGCCGTTGCGCCGGTCGTAATGATCTCCTGCGTGGTGCCGTCCGCCGTGACCGGCACGGTGTAGGCGCGCAGGATGTCAAGCCGGGTGCCGTCATCCGTCTGGGACCAGATCGCCTTGTCATTCTCGCCCAGCGGCGGCGTTTCCGCCTGCCGCAGCACAGTGGCAAGGTCGGTGGCCGCTGTCAGGATGCGCACACGGCCGCCGTGGGTGTCGGTGACCGTCGTGAAATGCAGCGCCGACCCGGTAAACCCGATCGAGAGCGCCAGCGCCGCACCGCCGCCCAGCAGTGCCCCCCATTTGGGGACGAGCAGCGCCGCCGCGCGGAGGATATGCTCTTTGGTTTTCAGTGATAAAGCCATAGAAACTCCTTGCAGAATCACACAAAAAGTGCCGACCCGGCCAGCGGATCGGCACCATAAATGCTGGGGTAAAAGCTTTTGCTGCGCAGCAGAAATCAGCGCTTGCTGAACTGGGGAGCGCGGCGGGCAGCCTTCAGACCGTATTTCTTACGCTCCTTCATACGAGGATCGCGGGTCAGGAAGCCAGCCTTCTTCAGGGTGGAGCGCAGCTCAGGGTTGAACTGCAGCAGGGCACGGGACAGGCCGTGGCGGATAGCGCCAGCCTGGCCTGCGCAGCCGCCGCCAACCACGTTGACGACGACATCGAACTTGCCCTCGTTCTCGGTCAGGACCAGGGGGCTGTTAGCGAGCAGCTTCAGGGTCTCCAGACCGAAGTAATCGTTGATGTCACGACCGTTGATGGTCATCTTGCCGGTGCCGTTGTAAACGCGAACGCGGGCAACGGAATGCTTACGACGGCCGGTGCCGTAGAAATAAGGTTTGGTTTCGTACATCTTCTATTGCCTCCTCACTCAAATCTCAACAGCTTCGGGCTTCTGAGCAGCATGGGCATGGTCAGCAGCCTTGTAGCAGTGCAGGCGGGTCATAGCCTTGGCGCCGATGGTGTTAGAGGGGATCATGCCCTTGACAGCGTAGGTCATGGCCTTGTCGCTGTTCTCAGCCATCAGGGTCTTGTACTGGGTCTCCTTCAGGCCGCCGATCCAGCCGGAATGAGTGCGATGGAACTTCTTCTCCAGCTTCTTGCCGGTCAGGACAGCCTCATCGCAGTTGATGATGATGACATTGTCACCGCAGTCAACATTGGGGGTGAAAGTGGTCTTGTTCTTGCCGCGCAGGATGACAGCAGCCTTGGCAGCAACGCGGCCGAGGGGCTTGCCGGCGGCGTCGATCACATACCACTTGCGGTCAGCCATTTCAGCGGGCTTAGCGAGAGTCGTGCTCATAGTAGGAACCTCCATTGAGAAATTAACACGTCCGTCTTGTAACGGTATTTAACAGCGCCCGGCGGGGCGCTTTTTCGCGCAAGTGTGATTATAGCAGAAAAGGGCAGCAGAGTCAACGGTTTTTGGCAAGAATTTTAATTTATTCCGTGCTTGCTCGCAAATGCTTGCAAATGCTCTCGTTTTCTTTTGTTTTCAAAGTTCCTATTTTCAGAAAATTTTACGCAGCGGCGTGATGCGCTCCTTGCCTTCCCCCGCGGGGGAAGGTGGCCCCGCAGGGCCGGATGAGGGGTGAGCTTATGGATACAGCCCATTTACGGGCTATAACAATAGGCTCCGCCCTCATCAGTCCGCTTCGCGGACAGCTTCAGTCTCCGTGCCAAGTGCCGCCTACGGCGGTTGCACTCCGACACGCGCCTGCGGGCGCAGCCCCATGGGGGAAGCCTTTTTGCACCAACAAAAAACCGCCCTGCGGCGTTTTGCTGCAGGGCGGTCGGTTTGCTTTTACTGCTTGATCGCATTGACGATGCGATTCAGGTCATGCTCGTCCTCGCAGACGATCTTGACGGGGTGGCTGTAATCCAGGCTCATCATGCCCAGAATGCTCTTGGCATCGGCGATGCTGCCCTTCATGTCATGCACGCCGACATCGTTATAGCACTTGGCGGCAGCAGACACGATTCCCTTGACCTCAGTAAAATTGGAAACCTTGACTTGTTTCACCATAATAAATGACCTCCGAAATAATCCCACGCAATCTGCCGCATCTTCAGCACCGGTGTCCGGGGCGGAACCGGGCGTGCAGCCCTGCGGTAAGGAGGTGAGCCACCATGCTCTATCCGCTCCTTACATTGTGCATTATAGCACAATTATGTGCGTCTGCTTTGTTCATAATGCACAAAGCAAATTTTTTCCATTTCCTGCACAAAAGAGAAAATCCTTCATTTTTGGCTTTTGGTCAGAATGCCCGAGTTTTGCCCGCCGCGGCCTTTCGCTTTCACATATATTATGTATTTGCAAACAAATATTTTCGTTTTCTGAATGTTTTTGTCGTGTTTTGGTGTAAATGTACGACTTATATCGTTAAAGTCTTAACACCGTCTTTTTTTATATGCAACATTTATATATGTTCGTGCCGGTATTGTATCAGTTTTGCTGCGGCACACCCTTCATGGTCAGGGCAATGCGCTTTTTGCCGGTATCCACGCTCAGCACCTTGACGCGCACGATGTCGCCCACCTTGAGCAGCTCGCGCGGGTGCTTGATGAATTTATCGCTGATCTGGGACACATGGACGAGGCCGTCCTGATGCACGCCGAGATCGACAAAGGCACCGAAGTCGATGACATTGCGCACGGTGCCGGTCAGCTCCATGCCGGGCTTAAGGTCGTCCAGCCCCATGACATCGCTGCGCAGCAGGGGCTTGGGCAAACTGTCGCGGACATCGCGGCCCGGCTTGCAGAGCTCGGCCACAATGTCGTTCAGGGTCGGCTCGCCCACCCCCAGCAGCGCACAGAGGGTCCCGGCGCCCTTGGCCTTAACGGCGCCGGGCAGCCCCGCCAGCCGGTCGGTGCCGATCTCAGCGGCCGTGTAGCCGCAGGCGTCCAGCAGCGCCTTGGCGGCCGCGTAGCTTTCAGGGTGGACGGCGGTCGCATCCAGACGGTTCTTGGCCTCGGGCAGCCGCAGGAAGCCCGCGCACTGCTCATACGCCTTGGGGCCGAGGCCCTTGACCTTTTTCAGCTGCGCGCGGGAGGTGAACGCCCCCTCCTCCTCACGCCATGCCACGATGTTTTTGGCCGTGGCCGCGCTGACGCCCGCCACGCGGCGCAGCAGCGGCGCGGAGGCGGTGTTCAGGTCCACGCCGACACTGTTCACGCAGTCCTCGACCACGCCGTCCAGCGTCTCGTTCAGCCGCTTCTGGGGCATGTCGTGCTGGTATTGGCCGACGCCGACCGCCTTGGGGTCGATCTTGACCAGCTCGGCCAGCGGGTCCTGCAGGCGACGGGCAATCGACACGGCGCTGCGCAGGTTGACATCATACTGCGGGAATTCCTCGGCGGCCAGCTTGGACGCCGAATAGACCGAGGCACCGGCCTCGCTGACGACCATATACTGCAGGTGCAGGTTCTTTTCCTCGGCCAGCTCGCGGATGACCTCGGCGGCAAACTCCTCGGTCTCATGGCCGGCCGTGCCGTTGCCGATGGCCATGACCTCGACGCCGTTCTTCAAAACCATCGCCTTGATGGTCTTTTTGGCCTGATCCACCCGCTTGAACTCGGGCACAGGGTAGACGACATTCGTGTCCAGCACCTTGCCGGTGGGGTCGACGACTGCCACCTTGCAGCCCATGCGGTAGCCGGGGTCCAGCCCCATGACGGTTTTGCCGCGGATGGGCGGCTGCAGCAGCAGCTGGCGCAGGTTGTCGCCAAAGACCTTGATCGCACCCTCAGCGGCAGCGGCCGACAGCTCGCCGCGCAGCTCGTTTTCAAGGCTGGGATGAATGAGGCGGCTGTAGGCATCGCGGGCGGCGGCGTCCACAACCACTGCGCTGGCACCGCCGGTCTTTTTGCGGGCAAACATCCAGCTGACGATGCCCGCTGCGCGCTCAGCATCGACCTGAATGCCGACCTTCAAAAAGCCCTCGCGCTCGCCGCGGTCCAGCGCCAGCACACGGTGGCCGGGGATCTTGTTCAGCGGCTCGGCAAAGTCGTAATACTGGGCGTAGACGCTGTCCTCGTCCTTGGCCTTGGCGCTGGCGATGCGGCCAAACGCGCGGTAGTAGCGGCGCAGCTCGGCGCGACAGGCAGCATCGTCGGAGACAGCCTCGGCAATGATGTCCTGCGCACCCGCCAGCGCAGCGGCGGCATCGGGCACCTCATCATTGAGGTACGCGGCGGCGGCTTTTTCAGGGTCGAACGCGGCGTCCTGCTTCAAAATCGCATCGGCCAGCGGCTGCAGGCCGCGCGCCTTGGCAATGCTGGCGCGGGTCTTGCGCTTGGGCTTGTAGGGGCGGTAGATGTCCTCTACCTCGGCCAGCGTCTTGGCTTTCGTCAGCGCGGCGGTCAGTTCGGGCGTCATCGCGCCCTGCTCGGTGATGGAGGAGGTGACTTCCTCCTTGCGCTTATCGAGGCCGCGCAGATATTCCAGACGGTCGCCCAGATCGCGCAGCACCTGATCGTCCATCGAGCCGGTGGCCTCCTTGCGGTAGCGGGCGATGAACGGAATGGTATTGCCCTGATCGATCAGCTCGATTGCGCCCTGCACATTTTTGACGCTCAGGTTCAGTTCTTGTGCTAATTGTTCAGCATGGTTTGGCATGGGTGGGTTCCTCTCTTGTCAGGTTTAAAATATATCTGTTATCACGCTTTTATTTTGCTCTGTAGGGAGGGGTCTTGACCCCTCCGTTGAAACTTGGCGGCTACCGCCGCACTGCCCGGAGCGGTCAAGACCGCTCCCTACAAATCGCACCGGAAGGTTCACTGCTATGAAAAAGCGGCAAAGTCCCTCTGGCAGCTTACACCTGCTGCCGCTTTGCCCTCTTTCTCAAAATCAGCAGGTATATTCCATACGCCGCGATCCCCGCCACACTCACAATGGCCGATACCTTCAGCCCCGGCGTATGGTAGGTAAATTCTATCTCATTTTCCCCGGCGGGCACATACACGGCCATCATGCCGTTATCGACCTTTTCGATGGCGGCCGGCTCGCCGTTGACAGCGGCGGTGAAGCCATCGTCATAGGGCACGCTGAAAAACACCAGCGCATCGGTATCATAGTCGGTTTTGGCGGTAAAGCCGGTGCTTGTGGCGGTAAACTCCGCCACGGCGGCCGCGCGGCGGTCGGCACAGTCGGCGGCGTAGGCCTCCTCGCTGCGCCGGGTCAGTTCCGCATCGGGCAGGGGGCGCAGCAGGCTGCCGAAGGCCGAGATCTGGTCCTCATCCAGCAGCAGGGCGCGGCAAAGGATCTGGGCGCGCTCCTCCTCCCCCACCCGCTCCAGCTGGTCGGCGGTCACATAGTAGTCATAGGTAAAGCCCATCGGCACCCAGTTTTCATTCTCATAAATCAGATAGGCATCGGTCTCGGCGTATTTTGTCCAGCCGGGCAGGGCCTGTTTCTCCCAGTCGCTCACCTTGTCACGGGCGGTCAACGTATAGCGCACGCTCAGCAGCCCGCGCAGCGCATAGTTGGCAGCGTCCGGCTTGGAATTGACATCGCGCTTGACGCCCACAGCGGGGTAAAACTCCATGATGCTCGGGGCTACGGTCGAGTTGAAAAACTGCAGGCAGCTGCGGTCGAACCACAATCCCAGATTGTTGTGCGCGCCGTAGGCATCGATCCGGTAGAAGGCATCGTCCGGCAGGGCGGCCGCGACCGCATCGGCGGAGTCGTATGTCTCGGCAATAAGGTTGCCGTCCACATCCCACTGGGCGTATTTCGTCAGGGAGAGATGCAGCGAGCCGTACACAAGGCTGAAGCCCAGCACACCGGCCAGCAGGACCCTGCTCCACTGCCGCTTGCGGCGGCAGAAATGCCAGAGCAGCCCAAAAAGGACGATGCCCAGCACCGTCACGCCGAACAGCGCCCAGAACCGGGCAGGCTCCTCCAGCACGCCAAGGCAGAAGCTGCCGTCACTGTCCTTGTTGGGCAGCACGGCAAAGACCGCCGCCGTCAGCGTGATGAAAGTCGTCAGCCCAAAGGCGCGCGGCAGGCTGCGCTCGGCCAGGGCCGGGCGGGAGAGCAGGCAGCAGGTGGCGCCGCACAGCACAAGGATCGGCATATAGTACCATCGCGCGTAAAAGCTGGAATTAAGGGCGTAGAACGCGCTGTTCAGCACCGGCACAAAGGCGCAGACCACGCAGACCTTTAAAATGCGGGTGAAGGGGTGGCGGTCCTGCGTGCGGCAGAAGGCCAGCCCACCCGCAGCGCCCACCAGCGGCAGATAGGCCGTCAGGCTTGTATGCTTGAGGATGCCCTCCTGAAACATATCCTTGAAATAGGGCGCGTCCGGCATCAGAAAGGGGCTGTAAAAAATAGCGCCGTACTGCTGGGATTTGCCGTAGAACAGGTAGCCGTACCCGGTAAACGGGTCGATGGTGCGCGGGTTCTGCAAAAGCGAAAGCCCGGCGGGCAGCAGCAGCAGACAGCCGCACGCGCAGCCGAGCGCTGTCTCCCACGCAAGGGCGGCAAAGCGGCGCAGGCCGATCCTGTACCGCCGCCCTGCGACCATACAGAAGAAATAGATGATAAGGAACACCGCCTGCCCGGCAAAAAAGAAATAGTTGTTGAGCAGGTTGAGCGCGACCCAAAACGGGAAGCGCCCCTTTTTGCCGTCGATGGCGGCGTCATCCAGCGCGGCCAGCAGGTAGGGAAAGAGCGCCACAACATCCAGAAAGTGGTTGAAGAAGATGTTGTAGATGCTGAACCCCGAAAACGCATACAGGCAGCCGGCCAGCATCGACCAGCCTTCCTCCCGCACCCAGCGGCGCGCCCAAAGGTAGGCACCGCCGCCAGCCACCGCCATTTTCAGGCAGAGCAGCGGCACCATCGCCCACGGCATAAGCCGCGCAGGCACCGCCAGCGACAGCCAGAAAAACGGGCTGCCCAAAAGATAGAACGAGTAGGAGTTTACAAACCCGCTGCCCAGATCGGTAGCCCAGCTGAAGGTGCCGCCCTGCTTGACAAAGGCGTTGGCGTACTGGTAAAAGTTGATCTGCTGGTCGTTAAAGTCCCCTGCATAGTGGAAATACCCGCCGCCCGCCGCCGCATCTATGATGCAGTGCGGCAAAAACAGCAGCACCGCCGTCAAAAAGCAGAGCGCGAACACCCGCCAGTAATTCGATTTTGTATCAGATTTTTTCATAGTACCCTTTATGGGGCCTCACATTTCAAAAAGTTGTGGTATACTGAAAGCAACCCCAGTATACCACAAACCGGAGGTCAAGTGAAGATGAAAACCTATCCGTTCAGTGCGCTGTTCAGCCGCATGAAATACATTACACGGTGGAGCCTGATGCGCAGCATCCGGGCCGAATCGCTGAGCGAGCATACCGCCGACACGGCGATGCTGGCGCACACGCTCTGCCTGATCGGCAAAAGCTGCACCGGCACCGGCGCAGCCCTGCGGCCCGAGGTTGTGGCCACGGCCGCCCTCTACCACGATGCGCCGGAGATCCTGACCGGCGACATGCCCACGCCCGTCAAGTACAAAAACGATGCCCTGCGCACTGCCTACAAGGCAGTGGAGCATGAGAGCGCCCGCGTTATGGCCAGCCTGCAGCCCGCCGAGCTGCAGGCCGAGACGCAAGCCTGGCTGACCGGCAGCGTGCTGAACGATGCCGAGCGCAAGATTTTAAAGGCGGCAGACCGGCTTTCGGCCATCATCAAGTGCATTGAGGAGGACCGCGGCGGCAACCGCGAGTTTGAGGCCGCCCGCACCCAGCAGATGGACGCCCTGCACGCCATGAACTGCCCCGAGGCAGAATATTTTATCTCGCACATGCTGCCCTGCTATGAGCAGAATCTGGATGAATTGACGCGCGGTAGATTTTAATACGGTTGTAGGGGCCGGGCATGCCCGGCCCCTACATTACTGCAGCTTGTACACCGCATCGATCAATGTGTCCACATCGGTAAAATGCTCCAGCATCGAGCAGTAGCGTCGCAGGGCGGCGGCCCCGCGCAGACCCTTCATATAGTGCATGGCCTGGCTGCGGGCCTGCGGCATGGCGGCCCACTCGCCTTTTTCCTCGCACATTTCATAGATCTGCGCGCGCAGGGTGCTCATGCGCTGGTTCAGCGTTGGCTCGGGCGGGCGTTCCTCACCCAAAATCGCCGCGCGGACCTGCTCAAACAGCCATGGGTCGCCCAGCGCGCCGCGCCCGATCATAACGCCGTCACAGCCGGTCTCTTTTAATAAGGTGAGCGCACCGTCGGCGCTGGTCACATCGCCGTTGGCCAGCACCGGGATCGTGACTGCCTGCTTGATGGCCGCGATCGCCGCCGTGTCGATGGGCGGGATATACATCTGCTCCCGCGTGCGGCCGTGTACGGCGATGAGATCCGCACCGTTGGCCTCGACCTGCTTTGCAACTTCCACGCCGGTCAGGTGGTCGGCGTCCCAGCCGATGCGCATCTTGACGGTCAGCGGGGTATCCTCGCCCAGCGCCCGGCGGGCGGCGGCAACCATCTGCCCGCAGAGCGGCGGGTCGAGCAGCAGCTTACTGCCCGCGCCGCTGCCGGTGATCTTGGGCGCCGGGCAGCCCATATTGATGTCGAGCATATCAAACCGGACGCCCTTTTCCCGGACAAAGTGTATCGCCTTTTCCAGTGTTTCCGGCTCTGCGCCGAAAAGCTGGATGGCATACAGGCCGTGGGGGTGCTTGTCCTGCAAAAGCTCCAGAGATTTGCGGTCGCCGAAGTTCAGCGCCTTGGCGCTTGCCATCTCGCTGACGGTCCAGGCCGCGCCGTGATCCGCCATCAAATGGCGGCACGCCGCATCGGTCAGCCCCGCCATCGGTGCAAAAACCGCACCTGCGGGGATTTGTAGGTTGCGTAGCTGCATAAAAATATGCCCTTTCTATAAAAATCGCGTTGTAGGGGCGGGGCTCTGCTCCGCCCGTGCAGAGTTGCGGCAAGGCTAAATCTTCGGGCGCATATGGAATGCGCCCCTACGGGTGTAGGGGGCGGCGTCCTCGACGCCCCGCTGACGTTCCCACCGCAACCCGTTCACGGGTTATCACAGCAAGTTCGCCCCTCATCCGGCGCTTCGCGCCACCTTCCCCCTAGGGGGAAGGCTTTTTTGTAATCTATTCTACCATATTTTCCGCAAATGTGGTATACTGAAATGTAGATTGTCTGTAAGGAGAATAGCTTTATGAAACTCATGGTTCTGGACGGCAACAGCCTTGTCAACCGCGCCTTCTTCGGCATCAAGCTGCTGACAACCAAGGATGGCCGCTACACCAACGCCATCTACGGCTTCCAGAATATTCTGCTGAATCTGCTGGCGGCCCACAAGCCCGATGCCGTGGCCATCGCGTGGGATGAGCGCGCCCCCACCTTCCGCCACAATGCCTACGATGGCTACAAGGCCACCCGCCACGGCATGCCGGAGGAGCTGGCCCAGCAGATGCCGGTCCTGAAGGAGCTGCTGACTGACCTCGGCTTTGTGCAGGTCAGCAAGGCCGGCTGGGAGGCTGACGATATTTTAGGCACGCTGGCTGCTGCCTGTGAGGCTGCCGGCGGCACCACGCTGCTGGCGACCGGTGACCGGGACAGCCTGCAGCTGGTGGACGATGCCACGACCGTTCTGCTGGCGACCAACAAGGAGACCATCCCCATGGACCCCGCCGCCATCCGGGAGAAATACGGCATTGAGCCGCCCCAGCTCATTGATGTAAAAAGCCTGATGGGTGACTCGTCGGACAACATTCCCGGCGTGCCGGGCATCGGCGAAAAAACCGCGCTGGCGCTGATCTCGAAATTCGGCAGCCTGCAGGGCGTGTACGACAACATTGAGGACAAGGCCGTCAAGCCCGGCCAGCGCGCCAAGCTGACCGCCAACCGCGACAAAGCTGACCTGTCCTATATGCTGGGCACCATCCGCAGGGATGCCCCCATTGAGACCGACCCCAGCGCCTATATCCGCCGCCCCGGCGACCCGGCTGCCGCCGCGCAGCTGCTGGCCGCGCTGGAAATGCACAAGCTGGTCGAACGCTGGGAGCTGGAGAGCGGCGCCGCCCCCGCTGCGGCCGCTGACGCCGCCCCGGTACAGGCAGTGGAGCCTTCTCCCCTGCCGCTGCTGCTGGAAGGCCGCTTTTACGCCGCGCAGAATGTCACCAAGACCGGGGACGGCAGCTGGTATCTCGTGCAGGGCAGCGAGGTCTACCTGCCCGACACCGACCGGCTGGCCGCCCTGCTGGACGGCGATGCCGAGATCTGGGCCTTTGACGCCAAGCCCCTCTACCGGCTGGCGCTTGCACACGGCGGCGTTGGCAAGGCACTGCGCTTTGACGGCAAGCTGGCCGCCTACCTGTTGAATCCGTCCGCCAGCGGCTATGAGGTCAAGTCTCTGGCCGCCGAGTACGGCGTACACGCCGCCTTCCACTGTGAGGACGCCCCCGATGCGGGCGTGCTGGCCGGCCTTTGCGACACCCTTGCCGCCGCACTGGACAAGAGCGGCCAGCGCAAGCTGCTGGACGAGATGGAGCTGCCGCTGGCCCGGGTGCTGGCGGACATGGAGCGTATCGGCTTTGCAATCGACGCCGCCGGTATCCGCGCCTTTGGCGACAGCCTGCGGGGCGAGCTGGACGGTATCCTGCACAATATTTATACAGAAGTCGGTTATGAGTTTAATGTAAACAGCCCCAAGCAGCTGGGCGAGGCGCTGTTCGACAAGCTGGGCCTGCCGCCGCGCAAAAAGACGGCGCGCGGCTACTCCACCGATGCCGAAACGCTGGAGAGCCTGCGCCCCTACAGCCCGGTCATTGACGAGATCTTAAAATACCGCACCTACGCCAAGCTGCTCTCCACCTATGTGGACGGATTGCTGAACGCCGAGGCCGCCGATGGCCGGGTACACTCGACCTTTATCCAGACCGAGGCCCGCACCGGGCGCATCTCCTCGACCGAACCGAACCTGCAGAACATCCCCATCCGCACCGAGCTGGGCAGCCGGCTGCGCGGTTACTTTGTGGCGGGCGAGGGTGAAACGCTGGTGGACGCCGACTATTCTCAGATCGAGCTGCGCATCCTTGCCCACATCACCGGCGATGAGCACATGCAGCAGGCGTTTTTGAACGGTGCGGACATCCACCGCTCGACCGCCGCCAAGATCTACCACATCCCGGAGAGCGAGGTCACGCCGCAGCTGCGCAGCGCCAGCAAGGCGATCAACTTCGGCATCATGTACGGCAAGGGCGCGTATAGCTTGAGCAAGGATCTGGGTATTTCGGTCAAAGAGGCGGACAGCTTCTTAAAGACCTACCTTGACACCTTCCCGAAGGTGGACAGCTATATGAAGGACTGCATCGCCCACGCCAAGGACAAGGGCTATGTGGAAACGCTGTTCGGCCGCCGCCGCGCCCTGCCGGAGCTTGCCAGCTCCAACTTTCAGGTGCGCGCCAGCGGGGAGCGGATGGCCCGCAACACGCCGATCCAAGGCACGGCCGCCGACATCATCAAGCTGGCGATGGTCCATGTCTGGCAGCGCCTGCGCGAGGAAAAGCTGCAGGCCCGCCTGCTTTTGCAGGTCCACGATGAGCTGATTGTCGAGGCGCCCGAGGCAGAGTGCGATGAGGTAAAGCGCATCCTGAAAGAAGAAATGGAAAACGTTGTGCATTACAGCGTCCCCCTGACGACCGAGGTAGGCACCGGCAAGACATGGCTTGCCGCCCATTAAAACAGCAGCACGACCGTAGGGGCCGGGCATGACCGGCCCGCAGCCTGACGGAGGCTGCACTTTTCCGGGAAAATAGCAATCGAGAAAACGCTGAGGGGCGGGCATGCCCGCCCCCTGCATAGAGGTTTTTGTATGTATGTTTTAGGAATCGAGTCCACCTGCGATGAGACCGCGGCGGCGATCGTGGAGGATGGCCGGAAGGTCATCTCCAATGTGATCTCCACCAGCGTGAAGGAGCAGGCCCTCTACGGCGGTGTCGTGCCGGAGATCGCCAGCCGCCGCCACGCGGAATATATCAGCGCCACCGTTGACAAGGCGCTGGCCGACGCCAATATGACTATTGCCGATGTGGACGCTGTGGCCGTGACGTTTGCGCCGGGACTGATCGGCGCGGTGCTGGTCGGCGTCAACTTTGCCAAGGGGCTGGCCTATGCGGCAAACAAGCCGCTGGTGCCGGTGCATCATCTGCGCGGGCATATTGCGGCCAACTATTTAACGCATCAGGATTTGAAGCCGCCGTTTTTGTGCCTCGTTGCCAGCGGCGGCCACAGCCACATCGTACTGGTCGAGGACTGGTGCCGCTATAAAATTTTAGGCCGCACCGTCGATGATGCTGCGGGCGAGGCCTATGACAAGGTTGCCCGCACGCTGGGCCTGCCCTACCCCGGCGGCCCCAGCGTGGCCGCCGCTGCCCGCGGCGGCAACCCCAAGGCCTACAAGCTGCCCGTACCCCATGTGGACGGCAAGTACAATGTCAGCTTCAGCGGCCTCAAGACCGCTGTCATCAATGAGGTCCACAACGCCGAGCAGAAGGGGCAGGGCGTGAATGTGGCTGACATGGCCGCCAGCTTTCAGGAGCGCATTGACCAGATCCTGGCCAAAAAGCTGCTGGCCGCCGCAGCCGACACAAACGCCCAACAGGTGGTTTTAGCGGGCGGCGTGGCCGCCAACGGCCGCCTGCGCCAGCTCGTCAATGACGGTGCGCAGAAGCTGGGTGCCCGTGTCTTTTTGCCAGAGCTGAAATACTGCGGCGACAACGGCGCCATGATCGCCGCACAGGGGTATTATGAATTCCAAGACGGGAATTTGGCCGATTGGAGTTTAAACGGTTTGCCAACGCTGCCGATTGATTATCGGTAATCCTTCAACAAAACCTCCGCCCCGCGGTTCAAAAACCGCGGGGCGGAGGTTTTTATCGCTGCATAGGTCCAAAAAGCAGCTTTTTGCCTGTTTTGTTTTGCAGATCCGCTTTGCGCTGCAGATAGTGGAAATAGTCCTCATCCACAGCACAATGATTCTTCCACGAGTACAAATTGCACCGGCGGCAGAAAACGAAATAGGGAAGAAGGTATTGTGCGCCAAGACAAGACCGCACGCGGGCATACCGCTCTGCCCTGTCCACTCCGTTATTCAGACTGGCCGGGCGATTGTTCAGGTCTACAAAGCCGCGTTTGGCAAAGTCCACCTGAATCCCCTCTTTGGCAAAAAGGGGCACCACATCCGCTTCGACCCATTTTCCATGGCAGATTCCCATCCATTGCCCCTTACGGTAGCCATAATCCAGAAAGCGCGCTTCCTCATTCAGTACACAGTAGAACTTATCCCGGGGATGGGCTGCCGTCAGTGCATTACAGCGTTCCTCCCAGTCCCACGGGCTGACCTTATGCTGCCAATATTCAGCAAATTTTTCTGTACGCCATACAGCAGCCTGCAGATTCAGCGTATATCGGTTGCCCGCAGGCAGTCGGCGATAACCGGGATAGCGCCCCACTTCCAGATTGCAGACGGCCTCTGTCACATCGCTGTTAAAATAGACAATATCCCTGTCGGCATCCATCCAGCGGACAATATCCTCCAGCCGCCCAATATCCACCGGCTGACGCAGAAAAAAATCATCCAGCAGCAGCAGCGTGTACTCGGTCTTTACCTGCTTCAAGGCCTCTGTCATCCGTTCACCATAGGTGGGGGCATTGCTGTGCACACAGCGGAGTTTTACACCGCCCAGATGAAATTCCTTTGTTTCTGTATTCAGCAAAATTTCATCCGGCAGCGGCACAAAATAGCGTTTAAGCAAGGTGAAAAATGGCTGCCACAAATCTGCATAGGCATCACAGCTGTTGACCAGCAGTGTCACACGGCTTTGCCAATTTGTATCATTCATTGTCATTTCCCTTTTTTGAAAATGTGGTTCTGCGTCCAGCGGGCGGCACGCATAGCAAAGTGGTTCCATCTCTCTGCTGCCGGCGAGAGCTTTGTCTGCGGCGCATCCTTGCGCAGCGCCGGAATGTCCAGATAACGCGCCTTGCTGCGAATGAGGACAATGCAGGGGAACGGCAGATGATTCCAGTCCTCCGGATAGCAGAAGGCCGGAGACAGCACCCGTATATCCTTACGGAACAGGATATATCGATTGATTTGAGATTCATCATGCCACAGGGCAATGACATTTTTATGCAAATCCTTTCGGATGCGTGCATCCAATGTATGACAAAGCTTCAGAAATGCTTCGGCTGTACCGCCATTGACACCGCCGCAGACATAATACCGCCCCATTCCGTACGGAATGCAGGCTGTACTGCGGGGATTACGGTCATATGTGAACTCGTAGTTAGGCTTGGCATAGAACGAAGGATGCTGTACGACCAGCAGCTTTTCCCCTTTTTCAGCCCGCGGCAGGAACATTTCCTGCGTTACAGGCTGCATGAGCTGCGCATTTGCATTAAAAAAGAAGATATAGTCGAACGCTTTCAGCGCCTGCTCCTGCTTTAGAAATATCTCAAACCGGCGCAATGTCGCAAACGGCCATGAGTAAGCCTCCTGCTGACAGATATGCACCCGGGGCTCTTGCGCACCGGTCAGGTCATCTGCATCGGTAAAGACAAAGTAATGTACCTCGCAGTCCTTCAACAAATATTTCTCAGCGCTCTCATAAAACTCAGGCCAGAACACTGTATATTTACCGGTAGCAATATAGAGCACCGCAACCTTAGTCATGGCAAACCTCCGATACCACTGCATTAGGCAGCTCAATAGGCCCCCATGCAGCAGCATTCCACTCGGTCTCGCCCTCCGTCAAGGTATCCACCATACGGAACATCATACCGGGAACCCAATCCTCCACCGTATGGGCACCACCTTCGCCCTGTGTAATTACAGTAAAATAGCTGCCGTATTTGCCGGGTGCCAGCACTGTCAAATCGTACCGCGCCACAAAGCTTGTATACCCCGGCTGCAGATCCAGCCCATACACGCAGGTAGCCGCCAACGGATTCCCGACTTCATCACGCATCTCCAAACGCAGCCCTACATCGCTGGCTGCCTCATTCGCATAGACGCGGTAGCGAACCTGCACAGGCTTACGGCGTTCCAACACTTCATTATCTGTGTCTATCAGTTCCACACTCTGCAGTCGGATATTATCGCGCTTGAACCAGTTATCACGCTTCACCTTCGAATAATCAATAAAGGCCGTTTCCTGCGACTTAGTGGACAAATACAGTGCAATGCCCTCATCGACGCCGCCATCAAAGACGACCTTGCCCTTGTCCAAAACGATGCAGCGGTCACACAGGTCGCGGATCGTGGCCATGTTGTGGCTGACATACAGCACGGTCTTACCGTCGCGCTGGGCGGCCTGACGCATCTTCGTCAGACACTTTTTCTGGAACTTCATATCACCGACAGCCAGAACCTCGTCCATGATCATGATCTCGCTGTCCAGATGGGCCGCCACGCTGAAGGCCAGCTTGACGAACATACCGCTGGAATAGCGCTTGACCGGCGTGTCGATGAAGTCCCGCACCTCGGAAAACTCGATGATCTCATCCATTTTAGCGTCGATCTCCGCGCGGGTCATGCCGAGGATCGCACCGTTCAGATAGACATTCTCACGGCCGGTCATCTCGGGGTGGAAGCCGGTGCCGACCTCCAGCATCGAGGCCACACGGCCGTACAGGTCAATGTCGCCCTCCGTGGGCGCAGTGACATGGGTCAGCAGCTTGAGCAGCGTGGACTTGCCCGCGCCGTTGGAGCCGATGATGCCGACGGCCTCGCCTTTGTTGACTGTAAAGCTGACGCCGTTCAGTGCCATAAAGGTCGTGCCGATCAGGCGCTGGTCGGTGCCGATCAGGGTGTTGGGGTCCTCCTTGCCGCGCTTACGGGCCCACCAGCTCTGCAGGTCGCCGCGCAGCGTGCCGCCGCCGATCTGGCCGAGGCGGTACTGCTTTTTGACATCCTTGACGCGGATCATCAGTTTATTTTCACTCATCACACGCGCCCCCTTATACGGTATCGACAAAGGTCTTTTCGACCTTGCTGAAAAGCGACAGGCCCAGCACCAGCAGCACCGCCGTCCATGCCAGCGATGCCGCCCACATCACGCCCGTCACCTGCCCGCTGCCGAAGAAGATATACCGGAAGGTCTCCATCGGTGCGGTCATGGGGTTGGCGATCATGACGCCGCGCAACAGCGGGTTTTCGATCATCGACAGCGGATAGACCACCGGCGAGCCGTACATCCAGAGCTGCACGCCGAAGGTCACCACGACCATCAGATCGCGGTAGCGGGTGGTCAGGCTCGACACGATAACGCCGCAGCCCAGCCCCAGCAGACCGACCTGCAGCACCAGCGGTACTGCCAGCGGCATCAGCGCCCACTGCGGGCTGACCTCGCCCTTAGCAAGATAGACAAGCAGCAGGGCAAAAAACAGGACAAACTGCACAAGAAAGTTGATCAAGCCCGACAGCATCGTGGAGAGCGGCATCGCCAGCCGCGGAAAATACACCTTGCTGAAGATGTTGGAGTTCGTTGTAAAGGTACCCGACACCTTGTTGATGCAGGCCGCAAAAAAGCCCCACAGCGCCGTGCCGGCCAGATAAAAAAGGATCTGCGGCACACCGTCCGTGGACAGTTGGGCGATTACGCCGAACATAACGCAGTACATAGCCGTGGACAGCAGCGGATTGATCAGGATCCACGCCGGGCCCAGCACGGTCTGCTTATACATGACATTGAAGTCGCGCTTGACAAACAGCCAGATCAGATCCTTGTAGCGCCACAGCTCATGCAGGTCCACCTGACTCCAGCCCTGAGCCGGGCCGTAGTGAACATGATAATTTTCCAGTTGTGATTTTTCCATGCGCGAAAGCTCCTTTAGTTTTTAGGCGATGCCGCCTTGCCCTTATGCCGCAGAAAGGCCTTGTACACCGGCAGACCCATGCGCAGCAACGCGGCCCGCAGCCACATGCTGCGCTGCCCTGTAGTGCGGGCCAGCAGGCGGTAGGCATCCGCACAGCCGCGGCAGGCTGCGCGGTAGCGGGCCTGCTGGGCCGGGGTGGTCAAATCAAAGCGCTGCTTTTCCGCCAGATTGTCGATGGCATCGTTCAGCAGGCCCTCTGCCCGCAGGCAGTCCCCCCGCCGGGCAAAGCAAGCTGTCCATTCCAGCAGAAATTCAGGCCGATCCAGATAGTTACGGCTCGACCCCGCTGCCATGATGCTGCCCTTGCGCTGCACATAACGATAGCCCGGATAGGCAAGGCAGACGATGGTCCCGCACTGCCCGAGCAGATACGGCAACAGAAACTGATCCTCATACCGCTTGCCGGGCGCATAGCGCAGCGTGCGGAAAAGGCTGCGTCGGTACAGCTTATTCCATGCGACCACATAGTAGATCCGTGTTTCGGCCAGCGCAAAATAGCGCGCCCAGACCTCGTCCTCGCACAGGACCTCATCCCGGAAGCCGCTGAAATCCGGCTGCGGGAGCGGACGGTTTTCCTCGTCCACATAGGTCAGATTGTACAGCACGAGGTCAGCGTCATATTTCCGCTGAGCCTCCACCGCGCGGCGGACGGCATCCGGTTCCATCCGGTCATCACTGTCCGTAAAGATCAGAAATTCGCCGCTTGCCGCCTCAATGCCGGTGTTGCGCGCAGCGGAAAGACCGCCGTTTTTGCGGTGTATGACCCTGATGCGGGGGTCCTTTTCTGCCCAGGCATCGCACATCGCCGGGCAGCAATCGGGGCTTCCATCATCAACCAGCAGTATCTCAAGATCAGTGTAGGTCTGGCCGATGACGCTTTCAACGCAGGCGTCAAGGTAGCGCTCGACCTTATAGACCGGGATAATGACGCTGACAGTCGGCATGGGAAGCTCCTTTTTGTTGGTCGGCGTTTACCGCCGTGCTTTCAGATAGCCTGCAAACACCGGCAGGCCGATGTGCAGGGCGGCAGCGCGCAGCTTCAGCGATGCTGTACCCTTTTGCGCCGCCAGTGCGTCATAGACACGGCACAGTTCCCGTCTGGTTTCGGCAAACTCCGCCCGGTGGCCGGGCTTTGTCAAGTCGTAGGCGCGCTTATTGCTGTGCAGGAAGAGCGCCGCATCGGTCAGCGCCCCCTCGGCGCGGTCGTACCAGCCGTTCGCCAGAAAATACTCTGCCCGGTGGATATCCCCCCGGGTCATCGCCAAACGCACCTCGTGTCTGGCACCGTCCGTGATGCTGCCTGCATGGCGCAGGACATAGTAGCCCATATAGGGCAGGCAGGCAATCCTTGTGCAGCCCGCGATAAGGTCGGGCAGCAGATAGTAATCCTCATGCAGCATGCCCAGCGGGTAGCGGGCATGCGCAAACAGCCGGGCGGCGTACAGCCTGTGCGCCGTGCCGGTGAACTGGTTGATCCACGGTGTGCCGAAGGCGTCCCAGAAGGCTTCCACCCCGAGCAGCGTTTCCTCTGTAAAACGCTCGTTTTCCGGCAGCGGGTGCCGTGCGCCGTCCTCTGTCACGGGGCAACAGTTGCAAAGCACCAGCTCCGCGCCGGTGCGCTCTGCACCTGCCAGAAGTGTTTCCAGCAGGTCCGGCGCAACCGTGTCATCGCTGTCCACCATCGTGATCCAGGGCGCCGCTGCGGCATCCAGCCCCGCATTGCGTGCGCCGGACGGACCCGGGCCGGTCTTGGCCGGGTGCAGCGCATGGATACGGGGATCTTTTTCTGCCCATGCATCGCACATCTGCGGGCAGCGGTCAGGGCTGGCATCGTCAATGAGCAGAAGCTCAAAGTCGGAAAAGGTCTGGGCGAGTATGCTCTCTACACAGGCGTCCAGCGTTTTTTCCGCCTTGTAGACCGGCACTACAATGCTGACAGTCGGCATTTACTTGTCTCCTTCATCGTCGACGCCGGGCAGATGAATCAGACTGCCCATGTAGGCGTTGGCGTCCGCCGGATGCCACGGCGCAATACCGCTATAGGTCGTAAAGGTCATCTCTCCGAATTTGATGGAGCCATCATTCAATGCATATAGATCAACGCGCACAAAAGGGAATCCCTTGCTCAAAGTGCGGGCGATCTCAACCATCTTTTCCAGATTTTTCGGACGCGGGATGTCATCAGGCTGCTCCAGCGGGGTGAAAATGTTGAAGGGCAGCAAATTCCAGTCCGTATCAAAGCAGACAATCCGCTCATCGGCATCGACATAACGATTCATGATGTAGATGATGACTTTCGGCTCGCCATCAAAGCAACAGAACTTATAATCGTACAGATCTCCGCCGTCATTCTCAATAAACTGCTCGGCCAAAATTTTGGGCTTGATATGCTCATACTGCAATTCCAGTCCGCCGAGGTAGTAGGTAAAGTTCAATTTTGTCCATAGATCAAACTTTTTCTTTGCATCTTCCTTATCCAGCTTCGATTTATCCGGCACAGGATAGTTCCAGCCCGCACCGTGGTTCGTTTTGAGCATAAACTTATCGGGCAGCTTGTCAAAGTCGATCTGGTCAAAGCGATCCCAGACGCCCAGCAGCGGAATGAGGTACTCCTCGCCGATCTTCTCCTTGACCCACGCGCGGACAGCATACTTATCCACAAGGTTCTGCTGCTTGTTTAGCCCTCCGTAAATTTTCATCCATTGGGTCTTTTCGCTGAAGGTCTTGGGATGCTCCAGATCAAGCGGCGTGTGGGTGTAGTTATTCTCCAAAAACCATTGCTTCAATGCCGCCGGATAGTCTTTTTCCTGCAGGCAGGCCCAGTAGGCATAGTTTTTGTTTGCGATTTTATGATACTTTGCATAGGTATAGATATATTTTGCGCTGATAATCGGGCCGTTGTGCAAAAGATATTTCAGGCCGCGCTTTGCATTGCGGGGCAGCCAGGTCACGGCACGGCCGATCCTGTACGAGGACGAGCCGTAGACAGCTTCCAGCTCATGGCGCAGGATGTCGGCCTGCTCCTCCGCGGTCAGTTCCTTCATATCTTCCATGCTTCAGCACTCCCCTTTTTCGGTTTTTGCGCGTGCTTCCTCCAGCAATGCGCGGACATGCGGCTTCCAAATATAATGGCGGCAGACTTTCGTCACAAAGAACCAGAACGGATTCTCGATCTCACACCAAAGGCGAGACAGCGCATTTTCATTATTATAGTTCACAATGCGGCGCAGCCGGCCCGCACGGTAGCGGTCAATGTTCGGCAGGTAGGTCTTGGCCTCCTCCGTCAGCTTGGGATCGCGGCGGTTTTCAAACAGCTGGGTGTACTCGTACACAGTCCGCACCAGTCCCGCGCCGAAAAGCCCGCGCAGTATAGTCTTTTGCTGGTAAAGCATCAGCGCATTTAAGATATAGTTTTGATAGACGCTGCGGCGGTGGTAGGTGCTGCCCTCGATCTGGCGGTAGTTGAACATGCAGTCCGGCAGATAGTAGACCCCGCCGTAGGGCAGGAACATATAGGTCAGCATATTGTCAATGATCTGCACACCGCTGGTGTAGGGATCTATCCCCTGCAGCCCGACATTGCGGAACATCATGGCGTTGGTGTGGATATAGAAAAAGCTCCAATACTCTCTGGCCGTCAGCGCACACTCCCGGACAGGCTTTTCGATGGGCTGTGTCCTGCCGGTGCTCTCCCAGTAATAGCAGCCGTTGTGGCCGCAGGCCACATATCTGTGCGCAGTGTCTGCATCCAGAATATCCGCCTGCTTCTGCAGCTTGCGGTCATCGGTATAAAAGTCATCGCCGTCCAGATAGCAGACATACTGCCCCTTTGCCTCATAGAAAAGCCGCCCACGGATCGCGTTCATCCGCTGGATGCGCTCATTGCCCTCATATTTTTTGCCCGGTATGCGGTCCATAACGAATACCCGCACACGGTCGGGGTATCTTTTTTCCCAACCGTGCAGGAGCTCTACGGTCCCGTCCTCAGAGCCATCGTCCGCGCAGAGGATCTCGACCGGGAAATCCGTTTTCTGGGCAAGGACGCTTTCCATTGTCTGATCTACATACGGTGCCAAATTGTAGAATGAGATCAGTACACTGACCTTTGGCTGCTGCATGACAAACTCCTTATCCGTTCAACACCTCAAACCAGAGCAGACCGTTTTCGTCCGGCTCCGGCTTGAGGGGGGTATATCCCTGCTTTGCATAAAAACGGCAGGCCCGCACATTCTGCGGAGCAACGCACCAGTAGATACGGCGCAGCCCCAGCTGCGAAAAGCCGAGCTGCAAAATTGCCTGCATTCCCCATGCGGCCACACCATGGCCCATGGCACAGCGCCGCACCGCAATGGCAAACTCAGCCTCTCCTCGGCCTGCATCGCAGTTTTTCAGGCTTACCGTTCCCTGATAAACACCTGCCCCATCTGCCACCGCGCGGTGGAGACTGGGGGTATCCTGCTGTGCCGCAGCAATAAAGCGCTCACAATCCGCAAGCGTCATGCCTGAAAAATCAGCACGCATATACCGCACCGCGTCCGGATCATGCATCCATTCCAGCATGAGGGGGGCATCCTGCGGCTGTAAACAACGAAGCTGCATCATTCTTCTTCCACCCACCGGATAAACTCATCATAATCCCGGATATAATCCTCTGCCTCGTAGTAGGAGTCTGCAGCAACACAAAGCACAGAGTTTTCCTGCTGCCAGATCATCTCCCGCCACATATTATGCTCAACGATCAGCCCCTTGGCGGGGTCATTGAGCAGGACTTCACTCTTTTCGTGACCATCGTCCAACCGGATCAGGATGCTGCCGTAGGGGCACCACAGCACCTGCCGCAGCGCCTTGTGGGCATGGCCGCCGCGCTGGGTGCCCTGCGGCGCGCCGTGGATATAGTAGATGCGCTTGATGTCAAACGGCACATCGCGGCTGCCCTCAAAGACCGAGAGCGTTCCCTGTCCTTCCGCCGTGACGCTTTTCATATGGATTGTCTGGATAATCATAGTGGACGCCTTTCTCACTTTTCCGCAAATGCGCAGATGGCGCGCAGGATGGTTATGTCGCCGTTTGTGGGCGGGGTCCATGCACGCTGCGCTTTTTTGAAGGGGGCGCTCTGCGGCACGATGAGCCGCCCGACCAGCCCCCGGACCAGCCGGGATTTCCTGCGGTCGTTGAAGTAGTATTCATAGGCCAGCCGCACCGTGAGGTCGCGGGGGAATTTCTCCCGCAGCAGCGCAAGCATGGCGCGCCATTCGCCCAGCATCCGCTCACGGGCGCGGGCATCGGTCGAAACACCGCCGCCGTACTCGTACCAGACGGTCAGGCGGTCATAGCGGGTGATCTGTATCCCCTGCACGGCGAACATCCGCAGCGAAAAATCCTCTGCCAGACGGACGCGCCCGGCCATGGTATCCATCGCGGTCTGCAGCAGCGCCCGCTCATACACAAGGCCCGCGCCGCTGATGCCGTCATCGTAGAGCAGCAGATTGCGGCGGACGGTCCTTGCATCGTAGTGCGCCGGGTCGTAGGGGGTGCGGTCAAAGGGGGTCTCGCCCGGGACCGGGTGCGGGTCGCTGCCCGGCGCAAAGTAGGCCTGCCGGCCGAAGGCCACGCGCGGCGCATCTGCCTGCAGGCGGCCGAGCCACCAGCGCAGCGTTTCACTGTCATAGAGGAAATCTCCCGGCGAAAGGGTCAGCACCCACCGGGTGGTGACTGCACGCAGGGCGTTTTGCATGTTTTTCACAGTGCCGCCGTTCGGCATCAGCTTGACGGTCTGCACATCGGTGATGCCGTGGGCTGCAAGATATGCGCGGCTCTCGGCAAAATAATCCTGCGGTGAACCGTCATCCCCCAGCACCACGGCGAAATCGCGGGTGTCCTGCATGGCCAGTGCCGCCAGTGTGCGCCGCAGCGCCCCGGCGTCCGGGCGGTATTGCAGGATGACGATGGTGAGTTGCGGCACAGTGGGCCTCCTTTCGGCTTCACAAATGTACTAAAGGCAGCGCCGCCCCGTCAGGTTTGCCGCTGCTTATCCTTCCATCCGCCCCATCTTCCCGTTCCAGAAATCCACGGCGCCTCTGAACGCGCCGTAGCTGCGTCCTTTTTTTCGTCCAAGCGCCTTGGTCAGCGCATAGCGGGCCGCACCGGTGAGGAGCGGCAGAATCGTTTTCAGCCTTGCATAGGCGGTGCTTCTGCCCTTGCAGGTCAAATACAGTGTGTTGCGCGTGATGTAATACACCGACAGCATACCGCCGGCACTGCCGCCGGCTTTATGGTGGATGACGGCATCGGGCAAAAACCACAGCGGCACGCCCGCGCGGGTCAGCCGCAGGCAGTAATCGACATCCTCGCAGTACATAAACAGCGTTTCATCAAGATAGCCGACCTGTTCAATGACCGCGCGCGGCAGCAGCACGCAGCAAAAGGTGATAAAGCTGACCTGCTTTTTCTCCGCAAAGCGCGGGCCGTCCTTTTCATGGCCGCCCAAATGCTTCACCCTGCCGGTCTTGGGGTCCAGCGCGCCGCCCGCAAACCAGATCTCGTCCGGCGGGTCCATAAACAGCATCTTCGGGCAGCTGACCGCCCCGGCCGGGGTTTCGGCCAGCAGCTTTTCGAGAAAATCCGGGCGTGCGGCCGTGTCATTGTTGAGCAGCAGCGCAAAATCACAGCCATCGGCCAGCGCGCGGCGGATCCCGATGTTGTTGGCCGCCGCAAAGCCGACATTCTGCTGCTGGGGCAGAAACACCGTGTTCGGCGGCAGTTTGTCCTGCAGCTGCGCCACCGAATCATTGGGCGAGGCGTCGTCGATCAGGATGATCTCAAAATCGGTAAAGGTCTGCCGCTGCAGGCTTTCCAGACAGACCAGCGTGTCCTGCCAGCCGTTGTAATTGGAGATGATGATTCCGACCTTCGGCATGGTTTACCCCTCATACTCGTTCACGGCGTCAATGACTGCCTGCACCTGCGCCTCGGTCATGCCGTAATACATCGGCAGGCTCAGCTCGGTGGCGGAGATTTCCTCTGCCAGCGGCAGTGCGCCCTGCGCAAGGCCCAGCTCCCGGTAGGCCCCCTGCAGATGGATTGGTGTCGGGTAGTGCTTGTTCGTGCCGATGCCTCGATCTGCCAGATGCTTTTCCAGCGCATCGCGGGTCTTGCAGCGCACGGCAAAGATATGCCAGACATGCTCACAGCCGGGCTGCACGGCGGGCAGCGCCACGGCGGGGTTGTCTATCCCGGCGAGGTAGCGCGCGGCGATGCGGCGGCGCTCGGCGTTCATGGCATCGAGATGCGGCAGCTTGGCCGCCAGAAAAGCGGCCTGCAGCTCGTCCAGACGGGAGTTCTGTCCCTTATAAATATGGTGGTATTTGTAGTCGCTGCCGTAGTTGCCCAAGGCGCGGATCTTCTCGGCCAGCGCATCATCATTCGTTGTCACGCAGCCCGCATCGCCCAGCGCCCCCAGATTCTTGCCCGGGTAGAAGCTGAACCCGGCGGCATCGCCGAGGCTGCCCGCCCGGCGGCCTTTACAAACTGCGCCGTGGGCCTGTGCCGCATCCTCAATGACCTTGAGACCATGGGTCTTTGCAATGGCGTTGATTTCATCCATCGGGGCACACTGGCCGTAGAGATGTACCGCCATGATGGCCTTTGTGCGCGGCGTGACGGCGGCCTCGATGCGGGCGGGGTCGATGTTATAGCTTGCAAGCGTGGGCTCGACCAGCACAGGGGTCGCCCCGGCGTAGCTGATGGCCAGTACCGTCGCAATAAAGGTGTTGGAGGGGGCGATGACCTCATCGCCCGGGCCGATGCCCATCGCCTTGAGGATCAGCACCAGCGCGTCCAGTCCGTTGCCGCAGCCGATGCAGTGCCTGACGCCGCAGTAGGCGGCAAATGCCTTTTCAAAGGCGGCATCCTCGCGGCCGCCGATGTACCAGCTGTTGTCCAGCACGCGGGCAAACGCCCCGCGCAGCTCGGCATCCAGCTCCCGCTCCATCGGGCGGAAAGAGACAAACGGCACCGTGACAGGGATCTCGGACATAGAGTGACACCTCATTTTACACAACAAATTTATCGTAGGGGCGCATTTCACATGCACCCGTGCAGCCTGCATCAGCGATGCAGGCGGATATGGCATCCGCCCCGCACGGCACCCGCACCGCCGCGTTTACCCCGCAAAAGGGCGTACACGACCTACTATATCGTCTTATTATACAACAAAATGTACCCTTTCGCAACACAAAAGAGGGCACCGCCCAAAATAAGCGGTGCCCTTGCTAGCTTATTCGTTGTTTTCCTTCGGGGCGCGGGTGGCGCACTCGGGGCCGCAGCTGCACTCGTCAATGCTCACATGGTCCGCGCAGCAGCAGCGTCCCTCCAGATAGCGGCAGCCCTTGTCGTCACAGTGGATGTCGGTTTCCGGCGAGGCGGGCGGGTTGTCGGTGGCGACATTGCCGCAGCCCTCGCTGTTGCGGTAGCTGCCGCAGACAGCATCCCCGGGGCCGGTGTGGCGGACCTGAATGCTGTTCAGGCAGCAGCAGCCCGCCTTATTATGGCAGCAGTCATACTGCGCACAGTCAAGATAGTTCATTGCTAAACACCTCCGTACCGACAGTATGCGCAGGGGCGGGGGTGTTTATGCAGGGGACATTCGTTCAATGGGGCCGCTTACCTCAGACCACCGCCCGCTCTGCCTTGAGCGCCCGCTCGTACTCCCGGAGGAAGGCAGCAAACCCGGCCACATCAGCGGCATCGGGGGTCAGGGTCGTGCTGCGGGCCCCGGCAAAGACGCGGGTCTTGAGGTAGTCGGCCAGCGTCTCACCCTCGGCGCGGTGCAGGCGGTAGGCTGCAAGCAGGGCCATGCCGTAGGGGCCGCCCTCGCCCGCCGTCTCCATGCAGGTGACGGGTGCGCCCGCCGCCGCTGCCAGATACCGCTGGGCAACGCCCGGCGTCTTGAACAGCCCGCCGTGGCCCAGCAGGGTATCCACGGCCACATCCTCGTTCCGCAAAATCTCCAGCCCCATGGCCAGCGTGGCAAAGGCCGAGTAAATGTTGGCCCGCATGAAGTTGGCCAGCGTAAAATCGGCATCGGGGCGGCGCAGCAGCAGCGGCAGACCCGCGTCAAAATGGGTCACGCTCTCGCCGGAAAAGTAGTTCACCGGGGTCACGCCGCCGCAGTCGGGTGCGCCCCTGAGCGACGCATTGAACAGCTTTGTGAAAAGCGTTCCCTTATCGACCTCAACCCCGCAGAGCGCCGCGCTCTCGGCCAGCAGGCTGACCCATGCGTTCAGATCGCTCGTGCAGTTGTTGCAGTGGACCATGGCCACAGCCTCGCCGCTGGGGGTCGTGACCATGTCGATCTCGGGGTAGACACGGGAGAGCGGCTTTTCCAGCACGACCATTGCAAAGATGCTGGTGCCGGCACTGACATTGCCGGTGCGCGGGGCCACGCTGTTCGTGGCGACCATGCCGGTCCCGGCATCCCCCTCCGGCGGGCAGAACGGCACGCCGGGCTGCAATGTCCCTGTGGGGTCCAGCAGGCGGGCGCCCTCCGCCGTCAGCACACCGGCATCGGCACCGGCGGGCAGCACTGCGGGCAGCAGCTCGGCCAGCTCACGCCCGAAGCCGTGACCGGCGATCAGGCGGCTGCAGGTCTTGAGCATTTCGGCATCATAGCCGCCAGTGGCGCTGTCGATGGGGAACATGCCGCTGGCATCGCCCACGCCCAGCACCTTTTGCCCGGTAAGCCGCCAATGGACATAGCCCGCCAGCGTCGTAAAGAAGGCCAGCTCGCCCAGATGACCCTCCTCATTGAGAAGCGCCTGATAAAAATGCGCGATGCTCCACCGCTGGGGAATGTTGAAGCCGAGCGCCTCGGTCAGCTCGGCCGCTGCCGGGCCGGTCATCGTATTGCGCCATGTGCGGAAGGGTACCAGCAGACGGCCGGCCCCATCAAAGGCCAGATAGCCGTGCATCATTGCAGAGATCCCGATGCAGCCCACCGTTGTAAGGGGCTGCCCGTATTTTGCCTGCACATCAGCGGCCAGCGCGGCGTAGGCGTGCTGCAGGCCGGTATGCACGGCCTCCAGCGGGTAGGTCCAGACGCCGTCCTTCAGCTGGTTTTCCCAAGTGAAGTCCCCCTGCGCCACCGGGGCATGGCTGCCGTCCACCAGCACCGCCTTGATGCGGGTCGAGCCGAATTCAATACCGAGTGCGCACTGTCTGAGGTCGAGCATGGTATCACTCCTTGCCAAATTCTGTCTGTTTTGTATGCGGGCATTCTGCCGCCAGTATCGTGCTTTTATTATAACAGACAGCGCGGCCGCCGACCAGTGCCTGCTGTTTTAAAAGGTGGATTTTTGTTCAAAAAAGTGCAGTCGGTCCTGCCGGGCTTCTGCGGGCGGGGTGCTGTGGCTTATCTGCACTCCTTCTTCATAGCGGAATAGCCGATCAGCACTGTCCAGACATAAGCGCAGGTCTTGGGGATCATCAGCATACCGATCATTGGGATCGCATCGGCCCACAGCACGACCGGGATATAGAAGCCAAAGCTCAGCACGATGGTCAGCCACATCCAGCGGAACGCTTCATCGTTATGCTCTTTGGCGCTGCGGAAGAACAGCACGATGATCAGAAGGCCCATCAGGGCAAAGGGAATGTTGCGGTAGATGCCCCAAGAGAGCGGGGATTCGGCGCTGAGCCACTGGTTCTGCGGCATCATGCAGAGGATGACGCGCACAGCGGCCAGCCCGTAGACGGCGGCGGTCAGGCCCTTCCGCCCCTCGACCTTATAGCGCTGACGCCACACATAGTAGAGCAGCACATAAAAGATCGTCATCGTGACCGAGGTGATCCACTTGCCGAGGCCCAGCGGCACGGTGTAGTTTTCCAGACCCGTGGTGCAGAGCGCCAGCGCGCGGGGCACCAGATGGAAGGAGTCACCGGCGCCCAGCACAACAGCCATCAGGCCGAACAGCCGGAACTGCGGGTTACCCTTGCTCCCACGGATCATCAGGATACCGATGGTGATGACAGATACCAGATAGACGGCATCAAATACAGTTTCTACGATTGCTTGCATAGCTCAGTTTCTCCTTTTTGCTGATGTTTTTTGTAAGCATTGTGAACATTGTTCAGTTTGAGGCATTTAAAATTCCCACACGCTGGTGGGAATGAAAAGCCGGTGGTCAATATAAGGTTCTGCGCACGATCTCCAGCACAGCGCTGGGGTCATAATCCTGCCGCAGCAGCGCGGACAGCAGCTGTGAAAACAGCACTTCGGCAAATTTTTCTGCCGTGAACTGCTCATCAAAGGCATCCGGCCGGATTCTGGCATCCTGCCTGAGGACTGCGCACAGCCCCATGAGCATGTGGTGCCAGGCCTGCTGCATATGGCGCTTGCCGTCAGCCTTTTCGTCCCGCATAAAGCCGAGCGAATGCAGCGTGAAAAAGCCGGGATACTGCTCACAGCCGTAGGCCATCCGCTCATACATCCAGATCACGCAGGCCTGCACATCCTGAAAGACGGCGGCATCCTCCGGGCGGTGGAAGATCTCGCACCAGACGCTTTCAACGGTGGCGCTGACCAGCTCCGCCTTGGAGTCAAAATAGTTGTAAATAGAACCTACCGACACCCCGCACGCCGCCGCAACAGAGCGGATGCTGACAGCAGACCACCCCTGCTCCTGAATCAGCGCACGGCTGGTTTTCAGTATCTCCTCTTTGGATGTGACGATCGTATTCATGGGCACCTCAATATGAACATTGTTCAATTACGGCTTTTATTATAGCTGCGCCCCCGCCCCCTGTCAATAGGAGCAGAAAAGCTTTTGTAAACTTTTTTCACAGGGAAGGCCCGGCCGCGCAGGGTATGGCGCGCCGCCTTGCCATAAAAAAAGCCCCCTGGAAGAATGCCGCAAACCAACTTGGCTGCGTCATTTTCTATGGGGCATGGTTGGGCCGGCCGGATTTGAACCGACGGATGGAGGAGTCAAAGTCCTCTGCCTTACCGCTTGGCGACGGCCCATTATAAAAAGAAAAGACCGCGCAGGAACGGGCCTGAACGGTCTTTGGTGGGGTGCCTAGAGAGATTCGAACTCTCGGCCTCCAGAGCCACAATCTGGCGCGCTAACCAACTGCGCCATAGGCACCACATAATGCGCCCGAAGGGACTCGAACCCCCGGCCCACTGCTTAGAAGGCAGTTGCTCTATCCAGCTGAGCTACGGGCGCTTATTGCGGGTTCTGCCCACAAGGGACATACTGCGTAAGTTATTATAGCAACGCAATCGGCCTTTGTCAAGCTTTTTCGGTAAGTTTTTTACAAAATCGGCGGTTTTTGCTCTACAAAGTACACCTCATACCATTCTATAAAGCAGTAAAACGCCCATATCTTCGTCATAGCGTTTGTTTTACCTGCCCGGTGGTCATCCAGCAGGGCGCAGAGCGCCCCGGTGTCAAAAAAGCGCTCGGCCACCGGGCCGGTGAATTTGGCCTTCACCCGCGCATAGTATTCGTCCTGCCGCAGCCAGTCGGCCAGCGGCACGGGGAACCCGCGCTTAGGGTTTGTGGCCAGCGCCCGGGGCAGGCGGCGTGCCGCAGCGGCGCGCAGGGCAATCTTACCCCGCCGCGCGGTGCAGCGGTACCGCCGGGGCAGCCCCAGCGCCACAGCCAGCACCCGCCGGTCCAAAAACGGCACCCGCAGCTCAAGGCTGTGGGCCATACTCATCCGGTCCGCCTTGCGCAAAATGTCCCGCGGCAGCCATGTCTGCAAATCCACCCACTGCAGGGCCGTCGGCTCATCCAAGCCGCGCACCTTATCAAAATACGGCTTGCAGCGGTGGGCCGGGTCGGGCGTGTTGGGCGAGCGCTTCAAATATTTATCGCGCTCCTGCGGGGTCTCAAACACATAGTTGGCACGGGCGCAGCGCTGCCAGCGGGGCTGTGTGCCCCGGCGCAGAAGGCCGCACCCCGGCAGCAGTGCGGCCAGCGCGCGGCGCAGCGGGCGCGGCATCCGCTGCCAGCCCTCGGCCCAGACGGCCTGCCGGTACAGCGGGTAGCCGCCGAACAGCTCATCCGCCCCCTCGCCCGAAAGCACTACTTTTACACGCTGCCGCGCAGTTTTGCACAGAAAATACAGCGGCACCTCCGCCGGGTTGGGCATCGGCTCGTCAAGATACCACTGGATTGCGCGGTTGGCGTCAAAGAACGCCTCGGCCGTAACAGTCGTTTCGGTCAGGGGCACGCCCAGCGCCGCCGCAGCCGCGCGGGCGGCGGGCAGCTCGGAGTATTTTTCCTCCCGATAGCCGACCGAAAAGCACTGCACCGCAGGCTGGTTGCGCGCCATCTCCCGCACGACCAGCGAGGAATCCACCCCGCCGGAGAGAAAACACCCGACCTCCACATCTGCGATGCGGTGGGCGGCGGCGCTGTCCGCCAGAGCATCGCCGATCGCTTGCGCCCAGCTGCGCAGGCTGCGGCCCCGCTGTACCCGAAAGCGCGGCGCGGCGTAGCGCTGCAGGGTCACGCGGCCGTTTTGCCAGCACAGCGTATGGGCAGGCGGCAGCTCATACACGCCCGCAAACAGTGTTTCCCGGTCGGGCAGGTACTCCATGCTGAGCCAGTCGGGCAGGCGGGCCTCGTTCAGCCGCTTTTCAAAGGCCGGGTGCGCCAGAAACGCCTTGATCTCGCTGGCAAAAAGCAGGCACGCCCCCTTTTGGTAATAGTACAGCGGCTTGATGCCGAAAAGATCCCGCGCGCAGAACAGGGTACCGGCGGCGCGGTCCCACAGAGCAAACGCGAACATCCCGCGCAGATGCCGGGGCAGCGCCGCGCCCCATGCCTCATACCCGTGCAGCAGGACCTCGGTGTCGGAGTCGGTGGCAAAGGTATGGCCCAACCGGCGCAGCTCTGCGCGCAGCGGCTTATAATTGTAGATCTCGCCGTTGAACACCACCACAAGGGTACCGTCCTCGTTGAACATCGGCTGGCCGCCGCCGTTCACATCTATGATCGACAGACGGCGGTGGCCCAGTGCGGCGCGCGTGTCGGCGTAATAGCCCTCACCGTCCGGCCCGCGGTGGCGGATAAGCGCTGCCATTGCCTTGGCCGTTTGCCGGGCCGATGCCGGGTCAAGGTATTCTGCCGTAAAACCGACGATGCCGCACATGGCTGCTGTCACCCCTTTTCCAATCGCTGTCGCTGCCCCTGCAGCTTGCGGGCATACCCGCATTGCCGCATCACAAACCAGATCCGCCGGGGCGCGCCCTCCCCTGCCGCCAGCAGATGGGCGCTGGCTCTGCCGCGGCGCCGCAGGAGAGCGGCGCGGTGCAGCAGCAGCCTGCTGGGGCAGTGCCGCCGCACCACGCACCACGGCGCAGTGTGCCAGACAGCGGGGCGCAGCTTAGGCGGCGTGACAGGGCCGCAGCAGAGCAGATCCTCCACCAGCGGCCTTGCCAGCGGCGCACCCGCAGCATCGCAGTAAAACGATGCGCGGCCCGGGCGGGGGTTCAGCTCAAACAGAACCGGCTCGCTGCGGCGGTCGTATTTCAAATCAAAATTGGCGTAGCCGCGCCAGCCCGCCGCCTGCAGCAGCCCCCGCAAGGTGTCCAGCAGGGCGGTGTCCTGCCGGGCAGGCTCCACCAGCACGGCGGCATAGTTGCCGGTGCCCTCGGGCGTGCGCTCCTGCAAAAGGGGCTGCCCCTGCACAAGCCACGGCACGCTGCCGTCCCGCGCACAGTAGGCATTCACGACCCCCAGACGGGTATCCGGGCCGGGGATGTACTCCTGCAGGAGCATAGCGCCGCAGTAGCTGCTGCGGCAGACTGCGTCCAGAACAGCGCGCAGCGCGGCGGCGTCCCCTGCCAGATACACCTTGCGTTTCCCGGGAAAGCGGCAGCGCGCCCACGCATCGGAGTCCGCCGGCTTGACGATGACCGGCCAGCCGAACGGCAGATCCGGCACCGCGCCGCCGGGGCAGAACACCGCCGTTTGGGGCGTGCGCAGCCCGGCAGCGCGGCAGGCGGCGGCAAAGCGCTGCTTGTCGCTGAGCACTTCGACAGCCTCGGGCGGCGGGCAGGCAAAGCGGTAGGCACCGCGCAGGGCATCGGCATGGCGCGCCAGCAGGCGGGTGTAGCCGTCCGCACAGGGGACGAGCAGCCGCGTTTTGCCGGGGTGCTGTGCGGCCAGACCGAGCAGCGTGGCGGTGAACACGGTGTCCTGCGCAAACGCCGGGTCCTGCACAGCAACGCGGACAAGGCGGCTGCAGGCCAGCGCCGGCAGCGCGCGGCGGCAGACGGCAAGGCTGCGGACACCGCAGGTTTCATAAAAGCTGCGGGCCATGCCGTAGACATTGGCATCCCCGCCCAGCAGCACCGGCAGAATCTGCGGCATAAAAATCCCCCCTGTGGCAGTATATGCCGCAAGGGGGCGTTTATTCTTTTTGCCTTCTCCCATAGGGAGAAGGTGGCCCCGCAGGGCCGGATGAGGGGCAGGTATACCACAGCCGCCCGGCAAATGGGTTCTGTTGGCAAGGCTGCCCCTCATCCGCCCTCGGGCACCTTCCCCCAAGGGGGAAGGCTTTCTGTTATTTCTCCGTCAGCGGCATTTCCTCCGTCCAGACATTTCCATTCGTGTCTGTCACACGCACAACGTACTTCGGCAGCGTCTCGCCGTCGTACTCCCAGCCGTTGATGACGGCATCATCGTAAAACGTGCCATTCCAGACGCTCTCGGTGCGGGAGGAATTGCCATAGCTGTACTCGCCCTCGCAATCCAGTACGGCGGTGGCTGTCGGCTCCCCGGCGTCGCCGTTCAGACGCAGGTCGATTTCCACCTGCGCAAGCTGCATCCACGGCGGGGCGTCCACCTGCACCTCCACAGGGTAGCAGGTCAGGGTCAGGCGGTACTGCTTATTGCCGACCCGCCGCACGGAATACCCAAAGTCCAGACTGCTGCCCGCCGCACCCCAGACAATCGTCGGCTCGGTCATTTCGTCGTTGAAGTCCACCGTGCCTAAGCCCTCACTGGTGGTCATACTGTCGGCGGTCCACTGCACACTCAAATCGTAGGTGCTGCCCACCGTAAAAACAATTCCCTGCGCCGCAAAGCTGCCGTCGGGCGCGGCGGTCATATCGTACAGCTGCGTATCATCGCCGCAGCGCACGGCCAGCCGTGCGGTCGTGCCCGCGGCGGCTGTGCGCGGCGTGACCTGCACCTGCACAGGCATCCAGCTGCCCGCCGCGTCCCTGTGCAGCTTATCGGCAGGCAGCCAGCGCCAGTCCAGCACCGTGGTCTCCCCCATGCGGACGGCATCCTGCAGCTCTGAAATCTGCGCCGAAAGGTCCGCCTGCTGGGCCGCGTAGCTGGCTTGGATCGCGGCGTAATTCTGGTTCAGTGCGTCGATCTGCCGCTCATACTGCAGCGCCGTTCCGGCCAGCAGCCCCGCCAGCACAAGGAAGGCCGCACCCGCGGCACCGCCCCACAGCCGGCGGCGGCGCTTTTCCTCGGCATCGCGGGCGGCCAGCAGGTCCCGCAGGGCGTCCAGCGTCACAGCGGGGGCAGCCGGGCTTTCAGCCTGTGCGCCCAGCAGCGCGTCCACGCCGGTGCCCAGCTCCGCCGCCAGCGCCTGCAAATTGTCCAGCCCGGGCAGGGCGGTGTCCTTCTCCCACTTGCCCAGCGCCTGCCGGCTGACGCCGATTTTTTCGGCCAGCGCCTCCTAACTCATTCCCTTTGCCTTGCGCGCGGTCTGGATGTTCTGTCCCAGTGTCATTGTCTCGCCCTCTTTCCGCTTTGTTCTGACAAGATTTTACCACAGCCTGTGGTAAAATGCCAGCAAGTCGAGTGTACAAAACGGTAACGGCAGGTTGCTCTGCCGGGAAAGGACAATGATCTCATGTGCGGAATTGCGGGATTCATCGCCGGGCAGGGCGCAGCCGATGCCGGGGCGCTTACCCCCATGCTGGCGCGCATCGCCCACCGCGGCCCGGACGGTCAGGGCACCTTTGTGGAGGGGCCTGCCGCCCTTGGCCACTGCCGGCTGGCGATCATCGACCTTGCGGGCGGTGCCCAGCCGCTGTACAGCGAGGATAAAAATCTGGTCATCGTTTTCAACGGCGAGATCTACAACTACAAAGCCCTGACCGCCGAGCTGACGGCGCTGGGCCACCGCTTTGCGACCCGCACCGACACCGAGGTCCTGCTGCACGGGTGGGAGCAGTGGGGCCGCGAGCTTTTGCCCCGGCTGCGCGGCATGTTTGCCTTTGCGCTGTGGGACCGCCGGGCCGGGACGCTGTTCTGTGCGCGGGACATGTTCGGCATAAAGCCGCTGTACTACTGCCGCTGTGCGGACGGCACGCTGCTGTTTGCCAGCGAGATCAAGGCATTTCTGGATCACCCGTCCTTTGAAAAGCGGCTGAACGCGGCACAGCTGCCGCTTTATCTTTCCTGCCAGTATTCGCCGGGGCGGGACACCTTTTTTGCCGGGGTGGAGAAGCTGCTGCCCGGGCATTTTCTTATCTTCTCTGACGGCATCGTGCGCACAACGCGGTGGGTGCAGCCCGCCTTTCTGCCCGGGGAGACGCCGGTCCCGCCGTCCGAGCTGGAGGCTGTTCTGCGGGACAGCGCCGCCGCCCACAAGGTCGCCGATGTCGAGGTCGCAGGCTTTCTCTCCGGCGGGGTGGATTCCGCCTACATAACGGCGCTGGCACGCCCCGGCCGCACCTACACGATCAGCTACGCCGAGCCGCGCTATGACGAGTCCCTCCCCGCCCGGGCGCTGGCGCGCAGCCTCGGCGTGCGCAACCGGGTGCGGCGCATCAGCCCCGGGGAGTTCTGGGATGCCGTGCCCGCCGTGCAGTACCACATGGACGAGCCGCTGGCCGATGCCGCCGCCGTGGCGCTCTACTTCCTGAACCGCGAGGCCGCGCGGGAGGTCAAGGTCTGCCTGTCGGGCGAGGGCGCAGATGAGCTGTTCGGCGGGTACAACATCTACCGCGACCCCTTTACCGCGCAGTGGTATGACCGTCTGCCGCCTTGGCTGCGGGGCGGGCTGGGTGCGGCGGCTGGGCTGCTGCCGCCCGGGCCGGGGGTGAATTTTCTGGTGCGGCGCGGCTGCCCGCTGGAGGAGCGGTACTTTGGCCCCACCGCCCTGATGACCGAGCGGGAAAAGCGCCGCCTGCTGGCCGACTATGAGGGGGACGGCGACCCGATGTTCCTGACGGAGGCCCTGTGGGACAGCACCGAGGGGCTGGACCCGGTGAGCCGGATGCAGCAGGTGGACATAAACCTCTGGCTGGCCGGGGATATCCTGCTCAAGGCGGACAAGATGAGCATGGCCCACAGCCTTGAGCTGCGGGTGCCGTTTCTGGACAAGGAGGTGTTTGCCCTGGCCGCTGCCCTGCCCGCCGCCGCCAAGGCCGATGCCCGCATGACGAAGATTGCCCTGCGGCAGGCGGCTGCACGCACACTGCCCCCGGCCAGCGCCGCCCGCAAAAAGCTGGGCTTTCCCGTGCCGGTGCGGGACTGGCTGCGGCAGGAGCCCTACACCAGCCGGGTGCGCGCCGCCTTTGCCCGCCCTGCGGCTGCGCAGTTCTTTCGGCCGCAGGTGCTGCATAGTATGTTGAACCGGCACCTGCACGGCGGCGACTGCTGGCGGCAGATCTGGTGCGTCTACAGTTTTCTGATCTGGTATGAGCAATTTTTTGGAGCGTGATGCCGAATGGATCTGCGCCGCCTTATCCGGGATACCGGCTGCCGGCTTTTGCGGGGGGATGCCCTGACCGAGATCACCTGCGTCTGCTGCGACTCCCGCAGTGCGGAGCCGGGGGCGCTTTTTGTCTGCCTGCCCGGCCGCCACACCGACGGCAGCGCCTACGCCGCGCAGGCCGCCGCAGCCGGGGCGGCGGCCGTGCTGTGCGGGCCGGGCTATGCCGGGCGCGATCTGCCCGACCGCTGCGCCGTTTTGCAGGCAGACGACCCGCGCCGCATGATGGCCGTGCTTTCGGCGCGGCTGTACGGCGACCCCGGCGGGCGGATGACGCTGGTGGGCATTACCGGCACCAAGGGCAAGACGACCACCGCCCACCTGCTGGCGGCCATCCTGCAGGCGGACGGACGGCGGGTGGGGCTGATCGGCACAAACGGTGCCTGTTGGCCGGGGCACCGCCACGATCTGAACCACACCACGCCCGAGAGCTGTGACCTGCAGGCGCTGCTGCGCCGGATGGCCGATGACGGCTGCGACACCTGCATCATGGAGGTGTCGAGCCTCGGGCTGAAGGCCGGCCGGGTCGCGGGGCTGGCGTTCGCCGTCGGCATCTTTACGAATTTTTCCCCCGACCACATCGGCCCCGGGGAGCATGCGGATCTGGCAGAGTATCTGCACTGGAAGTCGGCGCTTTTTCCGCACTGCGCGGCCGGAGTTTTCAACAATGATGATGCGTGGGTGGGGAAAATCCGGCAGGGCGCACCCTGCCGCGCCGTGACCTACGGCATAGACCGCCCGGCCGATCTGCGCGCGGACGCCGACATCACACTGACCCGCACCGGCGGGCGGCTGGGGGCTACCTTCACGGTGGACGGCGTACCGTACACGGTGGGTATGCCCGGGGCGTTCAGCGTTTACAACGCACTGGCGGCGCTGGCAGCGGCGCGGCTGCTCGGCGCCGGGGAGCAGGCTGTCCGCCGGGGGCTGGCCGAGGCAGTCGTGCGCGGCCGGGTCGAGCCTGCCGCAGTCGGCGCGCCGTTCACGGTGCTGATCGACTACGCCCACAACGAGGCCGCCGCAGAGAGCCTGCTGCGCACGCTGCGGGCCTATAAGCCCGCGCGGCTGATCGCTGTGTTCGGCTGTGGCGGCGACCGCAGCCGACTGCGCCGGTTCGGGATGGGCAGCGTCTGCGCACGGCTGGCGGATTTCTGCGTCATCACCGAGGATAACAGCCGCACCGAGCCTGTTGAGCAGATCCTGGCCGACATCCGCGCGGGGCTGCGCTTAGGCAACCCGGCCACACCGTTTGCAGAGATTCCCGACCGGCGGCAGGCGATCTATTACGCCCTCGACCACGCCCAGCCCGGGGATATTATTGCGATTTTAGGCAAGGGCCACGAAACAACCATAGAACGCAACGGGGTAAAGGAGCCGTTTGTGGAAAGGGAGATCGTGGAGGAGTATTGGGAGGTGAAGAAGATATAAAGGCAAGGTTGCAACGGCATAGTTACGGGCCGGGCATGCCCGGCCCCTGCCGCACAGCAAAAAACACCCCTGCGTCATCCCAAAACGGCGCAGGGGTGTTGCCTATCCTTGTAAAATCAGACCAGCTTATACAGCCGGCCGCTGAACGGGGCCAGCGTCACCTTCAGCGTACCGTCGCACGCCTTGCCGGCAGCCCGCTTCGGCTTTTCGGTCTTGCCGCCGAAGCACTGCCAGTCGGTGTCCAAAAGCAGGGTCAGCTTACCGGCGCGGGGCAGGGTCAGGGTGTAATCCTCCAGCGCGGTATCGCCAAAGTTGAACGCAGCCAGCACAGCCCCCTCGTTCCCCTCGCGCCAGATGGCACAGGCGTTCAGCTCGGGGTGGGCGCAGTCAAGCCACTGGAACGCTGCCGGGTCATACTCACGGCTCCAGAACGCCTCGTTTTTGCAGTAGGCCTCGTTCAGCGCTTTGCGGTAGCGGTGGAAATCATCGTGGTTGGGGTACTTCAGCACCATCCAGTCCTGCTCGCGGCTTTCATCAAATTCACGCAGCTGCGCAAATTCGTTGCCCATAAAATCGAGCATCTTGCCGGGGTGGATTGCCATATACAGATACAGCGCCCGCGCCTGCGGGAACTTGCCCTCGTAGTCGCCGTACATCTTCTGTACGATGGTCGCCTTGCCGTGGACATTCTCGTCATGGCTGAACGGCAGGATGTAATGCTCGTTCCATGCATACATCATCGAGAAGGTCAGCTTGCCAAGATTTTCCCGGCGCTCCTCGCTGGTCTTTTTAAAGTAGTCCAGCGTGTCGTTCATCCAGCCGAGATCCCACTTGTAGTCAAAGCCGAGGCCGCCGTACTCCACAGGGGCGGTGACCTTGGGGAAGCTGGTCGAGTCCTCGGCGATGAGGATCGCCGTGGGATGGCGCTGCTGGAGTCCCTGATTCATGCCCTTCAAAAATTCCAGCGTTGAGCCGTTCACGCCGCGGTTGGGGTCGCCCTGCCAGTAGATCAGGCGGGAGACCGCGTCCATGCGCAGGCCGTCCGCGTGGAACACCCGCAGCCAGTAATCGGCGCAGGACTGGATAAAGCAGCGGATCTCGCCGCGGGAATGCATAAAGTTGCAGCTGCCCCACTCGCTCTGGCCCACGGCGGCGGCCGGGTACTCATACAGCGGGGTGCCGTCAAATTCCTTCAGGCCGTAGGCATCCACGGCAAAATGCACCGGCACAAAATCCAGAATAACGCCGATGTCCTGCTTGTGGCAGGCGTTGACAAATTCGGCCAGCTCGTCCGGTGTGCCGTAGCGGCTGGTCGGCGCAAAAAAGCCGGTGATCTGGTAGCCCCAGCTGCCGTCAAACGGATGCTCGGCCAGCGGCATCAGCTCAATATGGGTGAAGCCGTTCTCCTTACAGTAGGCGGGCAGAAGCTCGGCCAGCTCGGCATAGGTGTACCAGCTGCCGTCCTCCTTCTGCCGCCAGCTTCCGGCGTGGACCTCATAGATATTCATCGGCTTATCAAAGCATTTGGTGCGGCTCTGCATCCATTTGTCATCGCTGAAGCCCTTGGGCGTATCGGTGATGATGCTGCGGCCGTCTGGGCGCAGTGTCATGGCTGTGCCGTAGGGGTCGCAGTGGGCCACGCTCTGGCCGTTTGCGCCGCGCACCCAATACTGGTAGACCATGCCCGCGTTGACACCGGGGGCATCGCACTCCCACACACCGGGCTGGGTGCGGTGCATGTCAAAGGTGCCGGCCTCGGTCTCGACCGCGATATGCTGGGCGGACGGTGCCCACAGCGCAAAATGTGTGCCGCCGAAGTAGGTGTGCGCACCGAAAAACTCATACGCATCAAAGGCGTGCCCGGTGTAGAAATCCTGCATGTTCATGATGAAAGTCTCCTGATTGTAAGGATGGCTTCCCCCCTTGGGGGAAGCTGTCAGCGGCCCCGACCGCTGACTGATGAGGGGCGGCGCTGGTCATTATTGCCCGGTAAAGGGGCTGCTGCGGGAAGTCTGCCCCTCATCCGCCCCTTCGGGCCACCTTCCCCCCTCAGGGGAAGGCTTTTTCTCTAAAAAAATTGTACCACACCCGGGGGTGTGGTACAACCTACAATATTGAACACGGTGTCTAAAATTAGATTTTCAGCAGCGTCCGTGCGATGTTGAAGTAGACGAGCAGCGTCGTGGTATCGACAATGGTGGTGATGAGCGGCGATGCCATGACGGCGGGGTCCATCTTGAGCTTCTCGGCAACGACCGGCAGCAGACCGCCGATCAGCTGGGAGAGGATGACCGTGCAGAGCAGTGTCAGGCAGACGACCGCTGCGACCGGGGGCAGGATGCCGTCCAGAAAGATGAGCTTTGCAAAGTTGCAGAGCGCCAGCGTGCCGCCGCAGAGGATGGCAATGCGAAACTCGCGCCACAGAATCTTGGGCAGGTCGTGCGGCTCAATGTCGCCGACCGCCATGCCGCGGATGATGGTGGAGGTACTCTGGCTGCCCGCGTTGCCGCCCGCGTCGGTCAGCATCGGAATGTAGGCGGTCAGCACCGTCACGGCGGCGAGGGCATCCTCATACCCGCGGATGACCATGCTGGAGAAGGTGGACGAGATCATCAGGAACAACAGCCACGGCGCACGGCTTTTGTACAGATCCAGCATAGACTGTTTAAAATACGGCTTGTCGGACGGGCCGATAGCGTTCATCTTGGCGATATCCTCGCTGGCCTCGTCCTGCATGATCGAGATAGCATCGTCGATCGTGACGATACCGACCAGACGCTTCTCGTTGTCCACAACGGGGATGGCCAGATAGCCGTACTTCTCGAACATCTGGGAGACATCTTCCTGGTCGGTCGTGGTGTTGACGCTGACCACATTGTCATCCATCATGTCGCGGATCAGCTCATTGTCCGGGTCCTTGGAGAGGACGAGTGCGCGCAGCGATACAACGCCGATCAGCGTGCGGTCGCGGTCGGTGACATAGCAGTTGTTGATGGTCTCCTTGTCGATGCCGTTCTTGCGGATGGCGCTCATGGCCTGGGCCACCGTCCAGTCGGGGCGCAGCTCCATCAGCTCGGTGGTCATGACGCCGCCGGCGGAGTCCTCGGGATATTTAAGCAGTTCGTTGATCATGCGGCGGGTCGCAGGATCGGCCTGGCCCAGAATGCGCTTGACTACATTGGCAGGCATTTCTTCGACAAGATCCGTCGCATCATCGACGAACAAATCATCTACAACGGCCTTCAATTCCTTATCGGTCAGGCCGTCGATCAGGTTTTGCTGGGTTTCGGTCGTCAGCTCGGCAAAGATCTCGGCCGCCAGATCCTTGGGACACAGGCGGAACAGCACCGGGAGCTTCTCCGGCGGGAGATCCTCAAACACGGCGGCCAGATCGGGCGCGGGCAGGGTGGACATAACATCGCGCAGGCTCTGGTACTTTTTGGCATCATCCAGATTGGCGAGCATGGCGCGCAGGGTTGCGATCGTGGTGTCGGACATAAAAAAGCTGCCTCCTTTTCAGGCGGCAGCCGAGCACATTTAATTTTAGGCAATGCAAAGCACAGCAATACCGTGCGTTTTTTAACGCGCAGTTTGCCTCAGGTTGCCCGGTATAAACATGGTGGCTGCCTTATTCAAGATACATCGGTACACAGGACTGGGACTGGGGGTATCCATTGCAACAACCACCTCACCTTTGTTTGAATTTTTACAAAGCGGTGCTATTCGCACCTATATTTACTTTACCATCTGGCACGGCATTAGTCAACGGTAAATTTCGGTAATTTGCGCAAAAAAGCAAAAAAGCCGACCTCCGGTAAGCTGTAGGGGTCGATGCTACCATCGACCCGCGGGCAGATGCAAGCATCCGCCCCTACAACCTGCCGGAGGTCGGCAGTTTTTATTTCACAGCAAAGCTTACGCCATCAGTTCCCTGACGGTGGCGGCCAGCTTCTCATCCTTGCAGGCGGGGAAGAAATACTCAGCGAAGTGCTCACCGGCGAAGGCGTCCTTGACGAGGTCGCGGTCGAGGTCCTTCAGGATGTCGGACAGGTCGCGGAACGCAACGGTGCGCACGCCGTCCAGAATCTTCTTGTTGCGCTGCTCGGGCACAACGCGCTCCTTCGGGTAGCCCTGACCGTGGCCAAAGCCGAACAGCTTCTCAAAGATGTACTCAAGGTTCAGCTCGCCGCCCCAGCCGAAGCCCTTGGCAAAGGGCAGCGCCACGGCGTTGCCGTCGTTGACATGGGCGAAGGTGTAGGCGTCCACGGGGTCCTCGATATGGCCGCAGATCACACCGGGGAAGCTGTTCAGTGCCAGCATGGCACCCTCGCCGGTGCCGCAGCCGGTGATGACATAGTCAGCTGCGCCGGAGTTGAGCAGCACAGCGGCCAGAATACCGTTCTGGACATAGGTCAGCTGGGCGGCATCCTCGGCGGTGTACATGCCGTAGTTGACGACCTCATGGCCCATCGGCTCCACGACCTTGCGCAGCGTGGATTCGATCAGTGCGTTCTTAGCAGCCTGGCTATTCTCATTGATCAAAGCGATTTTCATAATTTTTTCTCCTTTTATCGTTGTATATCAGCGGACAAGCTGACGGAAATATGTGGTATTGATGCTCTTGTCGTTCTTGGCCATCTTGGCAATGCAGCCGTCCAGCGTGCGGGCCACATCGTCAAGGCTGCGCCAGTCGGCAGCCTGAGGCTTGACCTCCTCCTCGAGCCAGGGGGCCACATCAGTATGGGAGCAGGCGCCCTCGATGAGGTAGGCGCCCGGGCGGGCGGCCTGGGTCTGCGGCTCGTAGCCATCGGCGCTGCCCAGCATCGTCATAACGAACTCGCCCTTGCGGTTGCGCCCGCCCACGATGAGCCGGACGCCCACCGGCTGTACCTGAACCTCGGCGGCCTTCTCACGCAGGATCTTGACGACCTTTTCCAGCGTCAGGTACTGGGTCTGGTACTCGTCCACGGCATTGATGATCTGTACGGCGGCCAGCGTATCGCCCGCAAAGCCGACCACCACATTGCGGTTGATCTTGCGGACCTTGGGCAGGTCGTTTTTGATGACATGGGGTGTATCGCCGGTGATAGGCTCCTCGACAAAGCGGCCATCACTGACCATAGCGCAGAAGCCGTCACCGCACACTGCTAAAATCGCACTCATTGCTTTTCGTCCTTTGCTGTTTAATGATAAGGCTATTGTAGCACGAAATTTGCGCGGGTGCAATGGGCTTGACTTAACCTGCGGTGTGCGGTATAATAATAACAGAAAAGGCGCTGCGACAAGCGGTTGGCCCTTTCAAGTGGATTCTTTAGATATGAAACCTAAGAGTCGTCACTTGGCAGAGTGGCGGCTCTTGCTTTTTACAACTAAGCTCAATGTGATGGTCTTGCGGCCAACATAAAAAGTAAATGTAAATCGCATGGTCTCACCTCCTTTCGGGGGTGGGGCCAACCGCCTGCCGTTGTGTGCAGCGCCTTGCCGTCTGTTAAAACAGGCGGTTTTTGTATTATAGCAGAAATTTCGACGATATGCAAGAATTTTTGCAGCGATCCGCCGGACACTGCGGGCGGATATGGAATCCGCCCCTACGGTGTAGGGGGCGATGCTCGTCATCGCCCCGGAAGCGTTGTGACCGCCGCCATGTGCCGCGGGCGAACAATGTTCGCCCCTACAGCACCCCTTTTGAATTGCATTGTAGGGAGGGGTCTTGACCCCTCCGCGGGCCGATGCAAGCATCGGCCTCTACAGAAACGGCCCGCCGGGATTTTTTTCCCAGCGGGCCGTTTTTCTTTAGTTATTCTTGTAATAATTGATGAGGCATCCATCGGCCAGGATCTGCCGCTCGGCATCGGTCATAGCGCCGAGGCTGACCGTAAAGCGAACCACGCCGCCGTCCGGCTTTACGGCGATGGCGGTCAGCTCGTCATCGGCATTCAGCAGCGCCTTGCGCACGCCGGGCAGGTAGACATAATCCCCATTGTCCAGCACAGCGGGATCCTTCATCAGGAAGGGCAACATGCCCCAGTTGATGCAGTTGGAGCGGTAGCGCTTGGTGGCGTACTCGCAGGCAAAGTTGGCTGCGCCGCCCAGCACGCGCTGGCAGCTGGCGGCCTGCTCGCGGGCAGAGCCGTCGCCGGGCTTGTTGGCGAAGATGGCCGAGCCGATGTTGGTATTTGCCGCATCGGGCGTGTAGCCCAGCTTCTTCAAATCATCGTAGACACGCGCGATCTCAGCGGGCAGAGCGCCTGCGCGGCGCTCCTCGTCCAGCGCCTTGACGGCCTTGGCGTTCGGCACATAGGCCGGGTCTTTGCGGGAGAGGGTGAACTCCGCCAGACGCAGCGGGTTCGACCGGAAGGAGGAGGTCTCGCCCGAGGGGATCAGCTCATCGGTCGTGGTGACAGGGTCGGTGATATAGCTGACGATCTTGACAAGCAGATCCTCGGTCAGGGCGGGCTGTTCAGGCCAATCCTTGATGTTCGGGCCGAATTTCAGCGCGTAGTCCGGCTCGGAGCGGCCCCAGCCGTTGTAGACGCGCTTGTCGTAGACGCCCTGCTCAAAGTGGTATTCGGGCAGGGTGTACTCTGCATCGGTCAGCTCACTGGCAGCGGTCAGGTAGCCGCCGTTGGCTGCGGTGGCCGCAATGGAGCGAGCATCCATCAGCGCCACAGCGCTGATCTGACCCTCGCCGGGCTTCGAGCCCTCGCGGTTGGGGAAGTTGCGGGTCGTGTGGCGGATCGAGAATTCGCCGTTGGCGGGGGTATCGCCCGCGCCGAAGCAGGGGCCGCAGAAGCACTCGCGGAAGATGCCGCCGGCCGAGACAATGTCGGCCACTGCGCCGTTTTTGACCAGCTCCAGATAGGTCGGCATACTGTCGGGGTAGACGCTGAGCTTAAACTCGCCGTTGCCGCAGCTCTTGCCGCGGATGATGTCCGCGACCGCGCAGATATTCTCATAGGTGCCGCCGGAGCAGCCGGCCACAACGCCCTGATCGACATAGATGCGGCCATCCTCGCAAATCTTGCCGACCAAGTCCATCTCGACCTTGCCGCCCAGCTGCTTGTTGGCCTGATCCTGAGCAGCCTGCAAAATCTCTTTCGCGTTGGCTTTCAGTTCGCGGATCGGGTAAGCGTAGCTGGGGTGCATCGGCAGGGCGATCATGCACTCAACGGTGGACAGATCCAGCTCAATGCAGCCGTCATAGTAGGCCACATCGGCGGGCTTCAGTTCCTTATAGGCCTCGGGGCGGTTGTGCTGCTCGAAGTATTGTTTCGTAACATCGTCAGTCTGCCAGATGGAGGACCAGCAGGTCGTCTCGGTCGTCATGACATCAATGCCGTTGCGGTAGTCGGCGCTAAGATTGGCAACCCCGGGGCCGACAAACTCCATGACCCTGTTCTTCACATAACCGTTGGCGTAGGTGGCGGCCACAAGGGCCAATGCGACATCGTGGGGGCCGACACCGGGGTTGGGCTTGCCGGTCAGATAGATGGCGACGACGCCGGGGTAGGCCATATCGTAGGTGCGGCCGACCAGCTGCTTGGCCAGCTCGCCGCCGCCCTCGCCGACAGCCATCGTGCCGAGGGCACCGTAGCGGGTGTGGGAGTCAGAACCGAGGATCATCCGCCCGCAGCCGGACATCATTTCCCGGTTATAGCTGTGGATGACCGCCATGTTCGGCGGGACATAGATGCCGCCGTACTTGTGCGCGGCGGACAGGGCAAACTGGTGATCGTCCTCATTGATGGTGCCGCCGACAGCGCAGAGACTGTTGTGGCAGTTCGTCATGACATAGGGCAGCGGAAATTCCTTCATGCCGGAGGCGCGGGCCGTCTGGATGATGCCGACATAGGTAATGTCGTGGCTGGTCATCGAGTCGAATTTCATGCGCAGCTCCTGCATGGAATCGCTTGTGTTATGGGCTTTCAGGATGCCGTAGGCGATGGTGCCCTTTTTTGCTTCGGCCTCGGTCACACCCGCCGGGGCCGTGGTCTGGGGGACGCCGTTTACAAGATAAACGCCATGGTCGTGCAGTTTCATGGGAGAACCCTCCGTTTTGTTTAGATAATAGATAAAAGATAATAGATAAGAAAAAATGTGGAGTTTTCTCCCTTTGGTCGAAAACGGAAACGTAGGGGCGGGGCTCTGCTCCGCCCGAAAAGTCCGCCACAAGGCAAGCGCCCACGGGCGGAGTAGAACCCCGCCCCTACGAGTATTTTTCGAGCGGAGCGCCAGCGACGCGATCCACCAATTTTATTATCTTTTATCTATTATCCTTTATCTTTTTACAGTCTATCAATAACCGCCTGCGTAAACTCCTTCGTCCCCGCGGTGCCGCCAATATCCGCGGTCACAACCTTGCCCTCAGCGACCTGGGCCAGAATCGCGGCGTTCAGGCGGGCGGCCTTTTCCGTCTCGCCAAGGTCGCCCAGCATCATCGCAAAGGCCATCAGGATCGCACTGGGGTTGGCCTTGTCCTGCCCGGCAATGTCGGGCGCAGAGCCGTGGACGGCCTCGTAAATGCGGGTCGTGTCGCCGATGTTGGCGCTGGGCGCAAAGCCCAGACCGCCCACAAGCCCCGCGCAGAGGTCGCTGATAATATCGCCGTAGAGGTTCGGGGCCACCAATACATCGAACTGCTCCGGCTTCTGCACCAGCTTCATGCAGAGCGCATCAATGATGCAGTCGTCTGCGGTGATCTCGGGATAGTGGGACGCCACCTCGCGGAAGGTGCGCAGGAACAGGCCGTCCGTCAGCTTCATGATGTTGGCCTTGTGCACGGCCGTGACCTTTTTGCGGCCGTTTTTGCGGGCATAGTCAAAGGCAAAGCGGCAGATTCTTTCGCACGCAGGGCGGGTGATGAGCTTGACGCCGTTGGCCATCTCGTCATTGACCATGTACTCGATGCCCTTGTAGAGATCCTCGGTGTTCTCGCGCACAATGACGAGGTCGACATTGTCAAAGCGGGTGGGTACGCCCGGCAGCGTGTGCACAGGGCGCAGGTTGGCGTAGGTGGAAAAGCGCTGGCGCAGCTGGACATTGATGCTGCGGAAGCCCTTGCCGATGGGGGTAGCCGTGGGGCCCTTGAGCGCCCAGCCGCAGGCCTCGATGGCGTCCAGCGCGCCGGGGGCGATCAGCTCGCCGCTCTCGGCGGCATATTCGGCACCGGCGGCATATTCCTGCCACTCGATGCCGGTGTCCAGCGCTGCGGAGACGGCGCGCACACTCTCGGCGATTTCACGGCCGATGCCGTCGCCCGGGATCAGAACTGCTTTCATAAAAATACTTTCCCCTTTCCCTGTGTTTCTTACGATATACATAATAGTAACCGGTTTGGGGGTGGTTGTCAATGCGCATTTTTACACATTTCGCGGCAATCTGCCCACCAGCTTAATTATTTAAAGTGCCATCTTGGCAATTTTGCAAAATTTTTAAGTTTTTCTTGACGAAAGCGCCAATATACTATAAAATCAATCTATCAGGCACTTGGTGTAAGGGAAGGCCCACAGGGGTATGCGCCTGTATAAAAATGCAAAGTGTATAAAGAGAGGGGTATCTGCGATGTATTACCCGGACGTCCCGGCCTTGGAGCCGGATGAGTTGAACCTGCTCTGCAATGAGTATTTGGAGCATAACGCCACGCTGGACCCGCATCTGGCGGACCAGATGGGCGTCAAGCGCGGCCTGCGCAATCTGGACGGCACCGGCGTGCTGGCCGGCATCACAAACGTGTCCAACGTCATTGGCTATGACAAGCGCCCGGACGGCACCATCGCGCCCATCCCGGGCCGGCTGGTCTACCGCGGCATCGACATCGACACGCTGGCCGCCGCAGCCGACGCCCACGACCGCTTCATGTTTGAGGAGGTCATCTGGCTGCTGCTGTTCGGCTCTCTGCCCACGCAGGAGCAGTATGCCAAGTTCCGCAAGCTGCTGGAGCATCACCGTGAGCTGCCGCAGGGCTTTGCCGATGACATGATCTTAAACTCGCCGTCCCCCAACCTGATGAACAAGATGGCGCGGAGCGTGCTGGCCATGTACAGCTACGATGAGCACGCCGAGGACAACAGCCTGCCCAACATCCTGCGCCAGAGCATCAACCTGATCGCCGAGCTGCCCACGATGATGGTCAACGCCTACCAGATCAAGCGCTGCGTCTACGACCGGTCGAGCATGTACTTCCACCTGCCGACCGAGGGGCAGAGCACGGCCGAGCATATTTTAAGCACCTACCGCGCCGACCAGAAGTTCACCCACGAGGAAGCCCGCCTGCTGGACCTGTGTCTGCTGGTGCATGCGGACCACGGCGGCGGTAACTGCTCGACCTTCACCTGCCGTGTGCTGTCCAGCTCCGGCACCGACACCTACGCAGCCATCTCGGCGGCCATCGGCGCGCTGAAAGGCCCCAAGCACGGCGGCGCCAACCTGAAGGTCATGCACCAGCTGGATTACATTCTGGAAAATGTCGAGGACCCCACCAACGACGACGAGGTCCGCGAGTTCCTGCGCAAGATCCTCCGCAAGGAGCGCGGCGACGGCAGCGGCTTAATTTACGGCATGGGCCACGCGGTTTATACATTGAGCGACCCGCGCGCCCAGATTCTCAAGACCCACGCCAAGAGCCTTGCCTATAAAAAGGGCTATGATGAGGAATACGAGATGCTGTGCAGCATCGAGCGGCTGGCCCCGCAGGTCTTTGCCGAGGAAAAGCACGGCCCCAAAAAGGTCTGTGCCAATGTGGACCTGTTCAGCGGCCTGATCTACCGCATGCTGGGCATCAGCGAGGATCTGTACACCCCGCTGTTCGCCATTGCCCGTGTGCCGGGCTGGTGCGCCCACCGCGTGGAGGAGGTCGAATTTGCCAACCGCATCATCCGCCCCGCCTACCAGTATGTCGGCAAGCCGCAGGAGTATGTGGCGCTGGAGGAGAGATAAAGTTTATTTCCCGGTGCAGCTGCAAAGCCCCTCAGGCCTCGCAAGCTCGGCCAGCTCCCCGCAAAGCGAGGAGCCTTTCTGGCGGCCTTTGGCCGCAAAGAGCCTCCTCACATAAGTGGGGAGGTGACCGAGCGAAGCGAAGGTCGGAGGGGCTTTGCCCGTTTCCCGCCAGAAGCACGCCCCCCAAAATTCCCTTGCATTTCCCTGCTGTTTTTGGTATAGTATTTTCTGTTTTTATTCGATAAGGAGATATTTACCCATGTCCGAACATGCCAATACAAGGGAAAAGCGCCTTGCCGCGCTCGCGGTGGCGGTGGTCGTGCTGGTGACGGTGCTGCTCATTGTGGAGACCTTCCGCCTGCTGCTGCCCGGCCTGTGGAGCGCGTTTTCCGCCGGGGACGAGCAGGCGCTCAGCGCCTATCTGACCAGTCAGGGGCGGCTGCGCAGCTTTCTGACGCTGTGGTTTCTGGCCGTTGTGCAGGTGCTTTCCCTCGTCATTCCCGCCATGCCGGTGCAGCTGGCGGCGGGCCTTGCCTATGGGCCGTGGCTCGGCTTTGTGACGAGCTTTTCCGCCTCGGCCGTTGCCAACCTCACCGTCTTTCTCGCCGCGCGGCGGCTGGCACCGGTCATCCGCCGCCTGACCGCTGACAATGCCAAGGCCACCAAGCTGCTGAACAGCGTGCGCAGCAGCAAAGACCCGTGGTTTTACACGATCCTCGCGTTCATCACGCCGGGGCTGCCCAACGGCATCATCCCCTACGCCGCCGCCAACGCAGGCATGCGGCCGAAGCATTTTATCGCCGCCATCTTTATCAGCCTGCCCTTTCCCACCCTGCTGACCTGCGCCGCAGGCAGCTTTATTCTGGAGGGGAACTGGTTTTTCACAGTGCTGACCGGCATTGTGCTGTTCAGCTTTGTGGGCATCCTGTTCTTCAACCGCACCCGGCTCATCGCCCGGGCGCACCAACTCAACGATAACCGCAAGAAAAAAGCCGGGGCATGAAAGCCTCGGCTTTTTTATAAAGGTTTCCCCTAAGGGGGAAGGCATCGCCCTCTACAGCGCGTCACCCAAACACCATCTGCACCAGCACCATATACAGCGCCGTGCCTGCGGCGATGCTCAACAATGTATTCTTCTTCCACAAATGCAGACCTACCACCGCTGCGGCGGCAATAAGTTCCGGCAGGCCATGGGTCGGGCCGAGCAGGTCCACGCCGCGCAGGCAGTAGACCACCAGCATCGCCATGATGGCGCAGGGCAGCACACCCGCGAGGTAGACAATAAACCTTGGTGTGGACCGCCCGCCGCCGAACACCACAAAGGGCAAAAACCGTATCAGCGCCGTCACGCCCGCGACCACCGCCACAAGCAGCGCACCGTGTACATCAAACGGCATGGTCGGCCTCCTTTTTCTCGGTAACTTTACGCAGCAGCGTCAAAGCCGCCGTAATGCCCAGCATGGAGGGGATCAGAAAATTGCTGCTGCCGAAAATCAAAAGGCAGACCAGCGAGACGCCCAGCCCCACCAGCGCGGGGGTGTGATCCCCGCTTGCCTTCCACTGCTCGGTCATGACGACGAGGAACAGCGCGGTCATGGAAAAATCGATGCCGGTGGTATCAAAGGGAAGCACGCTGCCCAGCAGCGCCCCCGCCACGCAGCCCACAACCCAGTAAAACTGATCCAGCAGCGACACCCAGAAAAAGTATCTGCTCTGGTCAACGCCCTCGGGCGCGTCGCCGCTGCACACAACGGAGTAAGTCTCATCAGTCAGGGCAAAAATCAGGTACGGCTTAGCCGCGCCGGTATTTTTATAACGTTCCAACATCGAAATACCATAAAATAGATGCCGCGCGTTGACCATCAGCGTCATGAGCGCCGCCGAAATCAGCGACGCGCCACCCGCCAATAAATCGATCGTGACATACTGCATACTGCCCGCATAGATCAGGCCGCCCATGGCCAGCGCCCAGCCCGCGCCGTAACCCTTGCTTTGCAGCAGCACGCCAAAGCCCAGCCCCAGCACGATGTACCCCGCCATGATGGGCACAGAGCGCACAAAGGCGTATTTGAATGTTTTCAACTTCCCATTTCCCCTTTAACCTACTAAAGTGCTATGTTGGCTAGTATAGCACAAAAAAAATCCCTATGCAACAAAAAAGGCTTCCCCCGAGAGGGAAGCTGTCCGCGAAGCAGACTGATGCGGGGCAAGCGTGCCAATGCAGCCCATTATCGGGCAGTCAGGGCAAACTTGCCCCTCATCCGGCTCTTCGAGCCACCTTCCCCCAAAGGGGGAAGGCAAATATCATTTTTCACTCTCCCACTGTGCCACCAGCGGCGCGGCCACGGCGGAGAGTGCCTCGCGCGCATTGGTGATGGCGGCGACATCCGCCGGGGTCAGGCGGTCGGCCTTTTTGTGCCGCAGCACACGCTCCAGCACGCGCTCGGCTTCTTTTATCTTGCTGCGGGTCGCGCGGTCCAGCGCCTTGCCGGCCTTGCTGCCCAGCGCTGTGTTCACACGGTAGAGCGCAGCCTCCCCGGCGTTCAGCGCCTCTAAGGCAGCCTTGCGCTCTCTGTCCTGCCCAGCAAAGGCGGCGGCGTCCCGCATGGCGCGGGTGATCTCGGCCTCGCTCAGATTGGAGGTGCCCGAGATCGTGATGCTCTGCTCCTTGCCGGTGTCCATATCCCGCGCCCGGACCATCACAATGCCGTTGGCGTCAATGTCAAAGGTCACCTCGATCTTCGGCACGCCCGCCCACGCCCGCTTGATGCCCCGCAGCGTAAAGGTACCCAGCAGCTTGTTGTCCCGGGCAAACTCACGCTCGCCCTGCAGGACCTTGATCTCCACGGTATTCTGGAACGGTGCCGCGGTGGTAAACACCTTGCTGAACCGTGTCGGGATCGTGGAGTTCCGCTCGATCAAATGCGTTGCCACGCCGCCGACGGTTTCAATCGAGAGGGTCAGCGGGGTCACATCCATCAGCAGCAGGCCCTCGCCGGGGCCGGTCAGGGCCACGCCGCCCAGACGCCCCGCCTGCACGGCAGCGCCCAGCGCCACACACTCGTCCGGATTCAGTGAGCGGGACGGCTCCAGCCCGGTCATCCGCATGACCTTGGCCTGCACGGCCGGGATGCGGGTCGAGCCGCCGACCAGCAGCACCTGATCCAGATCACTTGCGGAGAGGCGGGCATCGCTCAGGGCATTGCGCACCGGCAGCGCCGTCCGCTCGATGAGATCGGCGCACAGCTCCTCAAACTTGGCGCGGGTCAGCGTCAGCTGCAGATGCAGCGCGCCCTGCGCCGTTGTGGTGAGGAACGGCAGGCTCAGCTCGGTCTGCTTGGCGCTGGAAAGCTCCTTTTTGGCCTTCTCAGCCTCCTCGCGCAGGCGCTGCATGGCCACGCGGTCCGTGGTCAGGTCCACGCCGTGGCTGGCCTTGCACTGTTCGGCCATCCAGTTTACGATCCGCTCATCAAAATCATCGCCGCCGAGGTAGTTGTCCCCGCAGGTGGAAAGCACCTGCACGATACCGTCCCCGATGCGGATGAGCGATACATCAAAGGTGCCGCCTCCCAGATCGTAGACCATGACGGTCTGGGTGCGGCCGTTGTCCAGCCCGTAGGCCAGCGCGGCAGCGGTCGGCTCATTGATGATACGGCGCACATTCAGCCCGGCGATGCGCCCGGCGTCCTTGGTGGCCTGCCGCTGGGCATCGTTGAAGTAGGCGGGCACCGTAATGACCGCCTCGGTCACGGCCTCGCCGAGATAAGCCTCGGCGTCCGTCTTGAGTTTTTGCAGGATAAGGGCGCTCAGCTCCTGCGGCGTATAGCATTTGCCGTCCACAGGCACCCGCGTTTCACTGCCCATAAGCCGCTTTACGCTGGTCACGGTGCGCGGGGCGTTGGTCACGGCCTGACGCTTGGCAGGCTCGCCGACCAGCCGCTCCCCCGCCTTGGTGAACGCCACAACAGAGGGCGTTGTGCGCTGGCCCTCGGCATTGGGGATGACGACCGGCTTGCCGCCCTCGACCACAGCCACACAGCTGTTTGTGGTCCCCAGATCAATTCCGATCATTTTTGCCATGGTGGTATTTGTCCTTTCAAAAAAGACAATTTTGATTCTTGCTTCTATTGTAGCTTTTACCGCGCCGAAAAGTGTTGCGATTTCGTAAATATTTGCAGACCAATCCGGGCAGAGCCTGCCAATTTTGCCCAATACCGGCCCGCCGCAGCAAGGCCGCCCCGCCCCCGGCTGAACAAAAACAGAAAATCAGGCCGGAATGCAAAAGATTTGAAACCAAAAACCTTCCGTAAAGCGTTGACGCACCCCGTCCGGCGTGTTATAGTTAATAAATACCAGCGATTTACACCGCTAAAGAGGAGGGTTTCTCATGGCACGCACCGCGACTGTGACCCGCAACACGCGGGAGACGCAGATCACGCTGACCATCGACCTTGACGGCACCGGCAAGACCGACCTGCACACCGGCATCGGCTTTTTTGACCATATGCTGGACGGCTTTGCCCGCCACGGCCTGTTTGATCTGAGCGTGACCTGCCACGGCGATCTGGATGTAGACTGCCACCATACGATCGAGGACATCGGCATTGCGCTGGGCACCGCCCTCAAGGAGGCGCTGGGCGACAAGGCCGGCCTTGTGCGGTACGGCAGCTGTATGCTGCCGATGGACGAGACGCTGGCGCTCTGCGCCGTGGATCTGGGCGGGCGGCCGTATTTTGTGTACGATGCCGCCTTTGCCGGGCAAAGCTGCGGCGGCATGGACACCCAGATGGCGCGGGAGTTCTTCTACGCCGTGTCCTACAGCGCCATGATGAACCTGCACCTGAAGGTGCTGTACGGTGAGAACGACCACCACAAGCTGGAGGCCATGTTCAAAGCGTTCGCCAAGGCGTTGGACGCCGCCACCCGCAGGGACGCGCGGATCGACGGGGTGTTATCGACAAAGGGGACGTTATAATCCGCCTTACGGATTGTATCTATGTAGGGGCGGGGCTCTGCTCCGCCCGGCAGCCTTGCGCGGTATCCTTTTTCCGGGAATATATCGCGCATGGCAAACGGCCACGGGCGGAGCAGAGCCCCGCCCCTACGTTCACAATACGATGTAAGGCGTGATTTTATTTCTAAAATGGAGGGAAAGCAGTATGTACAAGGACATCATCGACACCATCGGCTATGTGGAAAAGGTCGACCCCGAACTGGGCGCGGCCATGGGGCGCGAGCTGGGCCGTCAGCGCCAGAACATTGAGCTGATCGCCAGCGAGAACATCGTCTCCCCCGCCGTGATGGCGGCCATGGGCAGCGTGCTGACCAACAAGTACGCGGAAGGCTACCCCGGCCATCGCTACTACGGCGGCTGCCAGTTTGTGGACGAGGTCGAGCAGATCGCCATCGACCGTGCCTGCAAGCTGTTCGGCGCCAAGTACGCCAATGTCCAGCCCCACTCCGGCGCACAGGCCAACCTCGCCGTCTACTTTGCGCTGCTGAATGTGGGCGATACCGTCATGGGCATGGACCTGTCTCAGGGCGGCCATCTGACCCACGGCTCCCCCGTGAACATGAGCGGCAAAAACTACAACTTCGTCTCCTACGGCGTCTCGGCCGAGGACGGCCGCATTGACTACGCCGCGCTGGCCAAGCAGGTGGCGAAGGTCCGCCCCAAGCTGATCGTGGCCGGTGCGTCCGCCTACCCGCGCGCCATTGACTTTGAGAAGCTGGCCGAGATCGCCCACGGCTACGGTGCCATGCTGATGGTCGATATGGCCCACATTGCCGGTCTGGTCGCAGGCGGCCAGCACCAGAGCCCTGTGCCCTACGCCGATGTCGTGACCACCACGACCCACAAGACGCTGCGCGGCCCTCGCGGCGGCCTGATCCTGACGAACAACAAGTACCTGATCAAGCGGATCAACTCCGCCATCTTCCCCGGCACACAGGGCGGCCCGCTGGAGCATGTCATCGCCGCAAAGGCCGTCTGCTTCGGCGAGGCGCTGAAGCCCGAGTTCAAGGAGTATGCCCGCAAAATCGTTGAAAATGCGAAGGCACTGGAGGCCGAGCTGACCGCCCGCGGCGTGAAGCTTGTCTCCGGCGGCACCGACAACCATCTGCTGCTCATCGACCTGACCGATGAGGACTGCACCGGCAAGGAGCTGGAGCACAATTTGGACGAGGTGCATATCACCGCGAACAAGAACACCGTCCCCGGTGAGAAGCGCAGCCCGTTTGTGACGAGCGGTGTGCGCATTGGCACCCCCGCCGTGACGACCCGCGGCATGGGTGTTGAGGAGATGAAGATCATCGCCGACTGCATCGCGGACTGCATCTTTGACTTTGCCGCCAAGAAGGATGACATTGCCAAGCGCGTTGCCGATTTGACCGCGAAGTTCCCGCTGTATGAGTGATTTTGAGCAATAAATAAACCGTCCCGCCGAGGTATATGCCCCGGCGGGATTTTTTGGGTGGGTGGTTTGGGCAAGGCTGCAAAGCCCCTCAGGCCTCGCAAGCTCGGCCAGCACCCCCGGATGGGAAGCCTCCTCGCTTTGCGGGGAGGTGGCCGAGCGAAGCGAAGGTCGAAGGGGCTTTACCCGTTGCCGGGTGCGTAAAGCCACGCCCTTGCCAGCGCCTGTGCCACGGCCTGCACATCCTCCTCCCGCAGTGCGGAATAGCCCGCAACCACGGTGTCGGGCCGGCACAGCTCCGGCCGGGCCAGATAATACTCACTCAGGCCGCGCAGCCGCACGCCCTGCCGGGCCGCGGCGGCGACCATGGCGCGCTCGCCGCCCGCGCCGGGCAGCGTCAGCAGAAAGTGCAGCCCGCTGTGTACGCCGTCCAGCTCTGCGCCGGGCAGCGCGGCCCGCAGCGCAGCCGCGAACGCCTCCATCCGGCGCTTGTAGGCAAGGCGCATCCGGGCCAGGTGCCGGGTAAAATACCCGCCCGCCATGAACTCGCAGAGGGTCTGCTGCTCAAACCGGCTGACCGTGTTGGCGTAGGTGGCAAAATCGCGCCGGTAGCGCGCCAGCAGGCTTTGGGGCAGCACCATGCAGGCGATGCGGATGCCCGGCGCAAGGCTTTTGGAAAAGGTCGTCAGGTAGACGACCGGGCCGTTGGGGCCTGCCATGCCCTGCAGGCTGGGCAGCGGCCGCGTGTCAAAACGGAACTCCGAGTCGTAGTCGTCCTCCAATATATACCGCCCGGGCCGGGCCGCCGCCCACGCCAAAAGCTGTGCGCGGCGGGGGGCGGGCATCGTGACGCCGGTCGGGAAATGATGGCTCGGCGTCAGGTAGCAGAGGTTTGCGCCGCTTTTTTCCAGCGCATCGGCAGGCAGACCCTCGCGGTCGATGTCCACCAGCGTGCAGGGGATGCCGCTGTTCTGCAAGACCGTCCGCGTGCGGGAGTAGCCGGGGTTCTCGATGGCCGCCATGCCGTCCCCGAACAGATGTGCAAGGCAGCCGAGCAGATACTCGATGCCGGCGCCCACCACGATCTGCTCCGGGGTACACTCGACACCGCGGTAGCTTGACAGATACGCCGCAATCTGCGCGCGCAGCGGGGCATCGCCCTGCATCTCGCCGCGCTGCAAAAGCTCGGGCCGCTGGTAGAGCAGCTCCTTCTGGATGCGCCCCCAGCTGCGCGCCGGAAAAAGCGCCGTGTCCACGCTGCCGGTCGAAAGATCGTACAGCGGCGCAGGCTCGGCCGGGGCGGCAGCGGCGGGCGTGGCGGCGGCGCGGCGCACCCGGCTGTGCAGCATGCCGTAGGTCTTTTGCACATAAAAGCCGCTGCGCGGGCGCGGCTCGGCCAGCCCCTCGGCGGCCAGCATCTGGTAAGCGGCGTCCACCGTGTTGACGCTGACCCCCTGCTGGGCGGCCATCGTGCGGCGACCCGGCAGCGGGGTGCCGGGCGCGCGCTGCCCGGTGCGGATCTCATCGGCCAAGGCGGCATACAGCTGCTCATACAGGGGGGTCTTTGTGCCCGGGTCCAGTTCTATCATGGCAAGCCCTTTCTTCTGGCCCCATAAAAAAGTTTAAAACTGGGCATTTATTCAGAGCCAGAAACAAGTATAATAAAAACATACCTTCCCGGAAGGAAAATGTCAATAGTAAACCATAAAAACATAGAGGAGTAAGGAATCATGTCTACCGCAATGATCTGGCTGCTGTTGTTTATCGTAGTGGCTTTGGCACTGCTCATCGCAGCGCTGACGAAAACCAAATTCACCGTGCAGAAGATCAGCGTCATCGGCATCATGGCCGCGCTGAGCTTTGTCGCGTATGAGTTTTTCCGCATCCCGAATGTGCTGGGCACCGGGTCCAGCTTTCATCTGGGCAACACCTTCACGGCGCTGACCGCCCTGCTGCTGGACGGCGTTTCCGGCGGTCTGGCCGGTGCCATCGGTCTGGCGCTGGCCGACATTATGGCCGGTGACCCGGGCTATGCCGTCACGACCTTTATCTTGAAATTCATCATCGGTCTGGTCTGCGGCGGCGTGGCGCACAGGGTCATCCACCTGCGCAGCTTCCCGACCGGCAGCAAGCTCAAGTACATCGGCGCGGTCACGGTCTCTGCGTTCAGCGGCCTGCTGGTCAATGTCTTTACCGACCCGTTCATCGGCTACTTCCGCAACCGCTATATCTTCGGCCAGCCTGCCGAGTTCGTCAGCGTTGTGACCAAGATCTCCAGCGGCGTCACCCTTGTCAACTCGCTGCTGTCCACCGTCTGCGCCGTGCTGCTCTATCTGGCGCTGCGCCCCGCGCTGGAAAAGGCACATCTGCTGCCGAAAGACTGACGCTATCCTCCATTTCTGTTTGCCCCCGCCCCGGCGGGGGTTTTTGTTTTTTCCGTCAAATTATGTAAAAATTGCAAAAAGACTGGCGCTCGGCGGCGAAATGGTGTAAAATGGGCTTATATGTTTTGCAGCAGACACTATGCTTCACCGCGAAAGGACCCACCACATGGCAGGAAAAACCAAACCTAAAAAAAAGCAGCCGCTGGATATGCGCAGCAAAATGTATCTGGTGCTGGCCCTGTGCAGTGTGATGCTGCTGGTCTGCATCGGCATTTCGCTGGCGCTCATCGGCTGGCCGCCGTTCGGCAGCGCCGCCCCGCAGAGCGTTTCGACCGTGGACAGCGAATCCATGGTGACCGAAAGCGGCTACAACAAAGAGGAAAACACCATCGACACGCAGGCCTACACCTCGACCATTCTGGAGCAGAGCGCCGATGCCGGCGAAAGCTACATAGACGAGACCCTCTTTCTGGGGGACAGCAACACGGCCCGCATGTACCGGATGTTCGATTACTGCAGCTATGACAACGCCATCGGCTCGGTCGGCATGAGCGCCAAATCGCTTGCAACCTTTGCCTGCGTACAGCTCAGCACCGGGTCCGGCTACCTGACGATGCCTCAGGCCGTGGCCAAGCTGCAGCCCCGCCGGGTCATCCTGACCTTCGGCACGAACGATCTGAACCCCAACTACAAGACCGCCGATTTCATCAAAAACTACCAGACTGGCATTGAGGCGGTCGTCACCGCCTACCCCAGCGCGGACATCGTCGTCAATGCGATCCCGCCGATCGGCCAGCAGCATTCCAACCAGAGCCTTACCCAGACACAGGTGGACGAATTCAACAAGGCTCTCGTGGAGATGTGCAAGGAAAAGGGCTGGAAGTTTCTGAACAGCGCCGAGGCCCTCAAGGACAGCACCACCGGCTACGCCAAGGCTGGCTATGTGGAGACGAGCGACGGCATCCACCTGACCCGCACGGCGATGGACGCGCTGTTCAGCTACATCCGCACCCACAGCTATATCACGGAGGATGACCGTCCCGCGCTGACCACCATCCCCAAGCATACCGGCGATAAGGACGCTGTGGTCTACACGGTGCCGGTCGTTGTACCGGCCGAAACCGCCACCCCCGAGCCCGAGGCGACCGAGGCACCGGCCAGCAGTGAGGCCGAGGCCACCGCCACCCCGGAGCCTGAGGTGACCGCGACACCTGAGCCGACTGCAACGCCGAGTCCCACACCCGAACCGACTGCAGAGCCGACACCGGCACCCACGCCTGAACCGACCGCTGCCCCCACGCCCGAGCCGACCGCGGAGCCGACACCCACGCCCCCGGAGAGCACCTCCAATGCAGATGTTTCCGCCGGGAATGACGGAACTCAACCCACATAAAACACCGACCCCCGCAGCACCTGACGCTGCGGGGGTCTTTTTCTTATGCTTTTTTTGCTTTTTTGCCGAGCAGCTCAGTGCGGATATACCGGAAGCAGGCATCCTCGCCCTCATCGCGCAGGATCAGCAGGCAGGTCTCCAGCTGGCGGCGGGTCTCGGGGTGCAGGATGTAGTGATCCTTGCTGCGGTCGTAATACTCCCATGCGGCGGCATCGGTATAGCTTGCGCCCTTGTAGTTTTTGCTGGCGGCGATACGGTCGCAGACCATCTCGGCCACATATCGTTCCGGCATACGCATACCGGCCATGGCATGGTCGCCGTTTGGGGCGTAGTCGATCCAATATTCCAGATGGTGCTTATTGCGGCCCTTGTGGTGCAGCCATGCGGCGCTGTAGCCCTCAGTCTGGCGTTGGGCGTTGTTGGGGCTGCAGGTACCCTGCCAGTATTTGGCCCCCGCCCAGAACTCGACCGGGGCCAGCTTGCTTAGGTCATGGGTCAGGCCCTGCCAGTACAGCCCGCAGCGAAAGCAGTTCTTCATCACCAGCATTTTATGGTGGTGGATGGTCCTGTAATGTTTAATGGGATGCCACAAGATCTTTTTTCCTCCCCCGGATAAGCAGTGCAGCCAGCGCCGGCAGCAGCATACAGCTGACCGGCACAAAGGCAAAGTGCCACAGCATCGGCACAAGATGGGTATGTATGGCGGCGTGCGCCTTGGAAAGCACCATCCACGAGGCAGGGGCCGCAAGGCTGAGCAGCCATACAACGCCCAGCGGCACAAGCTGCGCCGCCACGCCGCGCCGCAGCGCGATCACCACGCTGACCGCGCCGACCGCCAGCCCGAAAAGGAGCAGCTGCCCCGCCGTGACGGCAGCCGGCCCCAGCTGAAGTACCGGCTCGGTATCCAGCACAAAATACTGCGCCAGCACCTGCCCGATCGTGACTGCCCGCACCGCATCGTCCGTCAGGCTGATGCGGTCGGTGATGGCCTCGGCCATATTCTGCCAGGCCGCCGCCGTGCTGCCGAAGCAGAGGCACTCCTGCCCGAACCAGAGCGCCAGCGCCGCTGCCGCACCGGTCAGTGCGGCAGCGCCCGCACCCACGGCACGGCCCAGCCAGCGGCAGGCCCGCTGCGGGGCCTTTTCCACACAGTATGCCTTTGCCGCAGCATAGCAGAGCGGTATCTCGCACAGGATCAGGAAGGTCGTGATAAACTCAAACCCGCACATGCAGCGCACCAGCACGGCAAGGCTGACCAGCGGCCAGCACCAGCGCGGGGCGCGGCCCCGGGCGCAGGTGCAGCGGCAGAGCAGCAGCACGGCCAGCAGCGGCAGCTGCCAGGTCCATGGCACCCAGTACAGGTCCTTCATGCCGCGCTGCAGCCATGGGGCCAGCAGTATGGCTGCCATCCAGAACGCGGCCGGCAGCACGCCAAGCTCCTGCCAGACGGCCAGTGCCGTCAGCAGCTGCACAGCGTAGAATAGGGTGCTGTTCACCCAGTAGAGCGCGCTCTCCCGGGCGGTGCCCTCCGGCAGGAATACGCGCAGCAGCCGGTTCAGCCCGCCCAGCGCCCAGCCCTGCAGGCCGGACTGGTGGGTGTAGGGGCGGAACTGCGCCGCATCGGCGGGGGTATCCTCCCGGAACCAGCTGCGGTTCTGGTCATCGCTCCAATCCTCGGTATACACGCCCAGAAAGCCGCCGGGCGCACGCTGGCCCTGCTCCATCTGGTGCATACGGCCATAGATCAGCGTCTGCGAGCCGGTGTCCCACACGCCGGTGCGGTAGGCGCTTGCATTGTGGCGCACAGTCGTCAGCTGCGCCGCCAGCGCCAGCACAGCCAGCAGGGTGAGCACCGTGCGCAGGGCGGCGGGCAGGTTTTTCCATTTTTTCTGCAGCATGGCGATCATCTGTCCCACTTATCGCACAGCGCCGCGATCTGGCCCGCAAATTTTGCAAGGTCCTTGTTGGCACCGCCCTGATTGTGGCGGATGACCTCCAGCAGGCGCTGGCCCATATTGTAAAGTCGGTCGTAGGCCGCGCTGGTGCGCACGGTCTCGGCGGATTTCGTCTTGATGATCTTCCGGGTGTTGCCTACCTCGGCGCAGGCGACGCGGCCCTCGGCCGCGATCCAGATCGAGCCGTTGTAGGGGGCCTCGGCCTCATAGCCCTCGCTCTTGAGATGGTCCGCCCAATGCTCGGCCACAGCGTCCTCACCGTGGTTGACAAAGATAAAGCGCGGCTTTTCGTCAAAGGCGCGGAGCCATTCCTCCAGCCCGTCCTTGTCCGCATGGCCCGAAAGCCCGCCCAGTTGGGCGATGCGCGCCCGTACCTGCACCGGCTCGCCGAAAAGCTTTACCTCCTGCGCACCGTTGACCAGCGCGTTGCCCAGCGTGCCGGGGCTTTGGTAGCCCACAAACAGCACCGTACACTCCGGCCGCCAGAGGTTGTACTTCAGATGATGGCGAATGCGGCCCGCATCGCACATGCCGGCCGCCGAGATGATGACCTTGGGCGTTTCATCGCCGTTGATGGCCACCGACTGCTCCTTCGTCTCGCTGATATACAGGCCGGGGAACTGCAGCGGGTTTTCACCGCTCTGCACCAGTGCAAGCGCCTCCTCGTCATAGCACTCGGCAAAATTTTCGCGGAAGATCGTGGTGGACTTGCTGGCAAGCGGGCTGTCCACAAAAACCGGGAAATTGCCGTGGCCCTTGATGCGGCCCTCGGCCTTGATCTGGCGGATGAAATAGAGCAGCTCCTGCGTGCGTCCGACCGCAAAGCTGGGGATGACCACATTGCCGCCCTTGTCAAAGGTGGACTGCAGTATACCGCTCAGCTCGCCGAGGTAGTCCGGCTTTGGCCCGTGGCTGCGGTCGCCGTAGGTGGACTCCATGACCAGATAGTCGGCATGGCCGGGGTTGGCCGGGTCACGGATGAGCGGCTGATGCCTGTTGCCGATATCACCCGAGAAAACGATGATCTCCGGCGCGCGGCCCGCCTCTGTAATGCGCAGCGAGATCGACGCGCTGCCCAGCAGGTGGCCCACATCGGTAAACCGCATCTCCATACGGCCGGCAGGGCCGTCAAACAGGGTCTGCCATGCCTCATAGGGGCAGGGCACGAACTGCTTCATGACGTTTTGGGCGTCCTCGACCGTGTAGTCCGGCTCGATCATCTCGGCACCGCTGCGCATCGCCTTGCGGTTTTTCCAGTCAGCCTCCTGCTGCTGGATATGGGCGGAGTCCTCGAGCATGATGCCGCAGAGGTCGCGGGTGGCCTCGGTGGTATAGACCGGGCCGCGGTAGCCGTTTTTGTACAGGTACGGGATGCGCCCCGAATGGTCGATATGCGCATGGGTGAGCAGCAGTGCCTCATAGGTGCCGGGGGCATACGGCAGGTCGGCGTTTTCGTAGACATCGCGGCCCTGCTCCATGCCGCAGTCGATCAGGATGCGGTGACCCGCTGCTTCCAGCTGGGTGCAGCTGCCGGTGACCTCACGGTCAGCACCTAAGAATGTAAGTTTCATGTGGGTCCCCCTTTGGTCAAATAATACATATGTTTGGTGGGCGGAGGGTGGGGTATAGGGATATTGGGCAAGGTGCGATGCGGGGCGTCGAGGACGCCGCCCCCTACAGCTAAAGGATAAAGGAGTTCTAAAGGCACAGTGCGGCGGCCTGAGGACAGGCCGCCCTACGGAGCAGCAGAGGAAAAGCGAGAGGGGTAAGGGAGGGCGGAAGCCCTCCCCAGACGACGCGGGCGGAGCAGAGCCCCGCCCCTACGCGCATCCCATTTCCCACTGCGGGGGTTCGGGGGAACCCCCGACTCAAAAGTGGAGCAAGGCCCGTAGGCGTTAAGCGCGAACAGTAATACTGCGTTCGCGTAGCCGAAGGGCCTTGCGACTTCCGCTTTGGGGTTCCTAGGGGCGTGCAGCCCCTAGGTCGCGGGTCCGCTCCGTCGAAAGAGCGGCAATTTTCTTTGGTTCTTTCTTTTGTTGGCAAAAGAAAGAACACCTCCCGGGAGGCTGCCGTCCATCCTTTAGCCCCGCCGCCCCACGCCGTACTGCGGGGCCTCGGGCAGGGTAAAGTTCTCGGTAAAATTGTTTGTCAAATCGTTGATGTTCATCCGCACCGCCCAGAATACATCGCCGTAATCCCGCAGGACGGTGTAGTCCGCGTTCAACGCTGCCAGCGTGGCCGTGTCGGTAACGATGTAGGCGGTGTCCCCTGCCGGCGTGTACTCGGTCAGGCTGCTCTGGTAGACGCGGCTCACGCTGCCGCTGTCCGCCATTGTCTTGGCGGCATCGGCGGGGATGCTGACAAGCTGGATGCGCGCCGTGGCGGGCAGCGCTGCCATCAGATCGCCGCGGGTGATCTCGCCGTACTCCGGCTCGGTCACACCGCCTGCGAGAGCCTCGACCGCAGCCCCCTCCGGCAGACCGCTGGCTGTATCGTTGGCCACAGCCTCGGCGTAGAGCGCCGCCAGATAGTTGCCGAAGCTGATTGTCCGGCTCGCGTCCGGGTTTTCCGCGTAGGTGAAAAGCGGCGTGTAGAGGATGCTCTGGTCATCGGCGTCCAGCGCGGCGATCTTGGCCGCCGCGTAGACATAGGCATCTGCACCGGCCTGCCGGGCTGCGTCCGCCGTCTCGGTGGGGGCAGCGGTGTCCTTGCCGCCCGCAGCGGCGGTATCCTTGCCGGGGTCGGCGGTGTCGGCGGCGGCCTCGGTCTGGGCCTGCGCCGCAGCCATCTCAAGCCAGGTGCTGCGGCTGCTCTCCATCGCCTCGGCCGTCACTGCGCTCTGCAGCACGGCGCGGCAGCCGCCACCCTGGGTGAACACCAGATCCAGCCGGGCTATACCGCCAAGCCCCTGCGCCGCCCCCAGCACATTCGTGCCGTTTTCGGCGGCGGTGCCGTCAATGATGGCGGTCACGCCGCTGTTCAGCAGCGCCTTCTGCCAGTCGCCCCCGGGCGCGGTGGCCGCAATGGCAATAATGGCATCACACCCGGCGTTCTGCAGCGCCGCGATCTGCTCGTTGGCGGTATCGGTCCAGTCGCGGGCCGTGATAAACTCGCCATTGGCGGCCGAGATCCCGGCGGCCTGCGCCGGGTCATTCAGCGCAAAGAAGCCGATCTTGTACCCCGCGCGCTCCACGATCGTATACATGCCGTTCGTAACGCGGTTGCGGTTCCAGCTGGTGGAGCGGTAAAATACAGCGGTGGCCTCGTTGTTCAGCAGGTTGGAGGCAAGCGAGGGGCCGCTGCCCATGTTGGCGTCGCTGACAAGGCGGGTCGTGCCGTAGGCAAAGTCGTTCAGCGCCATCGCCTGCAGGTCATACCCGGCCGCCGAGAAGGCCGACAGCATATCCATGCCGCCGGTCAGGCTGGCGCTCTGGGTGCCGTGCAGGGCATCGCCCGCGTCCAGCAGGATCGAATCCGGGGTGGAGGCCTTCAGCGCGGCGGCGTCCGCCAGCGTGGTACGGTCCCCCCGCAGCCCCGCCGTGGCAAAGATCGGGACCGTGATGTCCCCCACCCGCACAAGGCAGGTGCGGCTCTCGGTGCCGTCGGCCAGCGTGGCCGTGATCGTACACTCGCCGCTGTCGGTGCGGGCGCGGACCGTGCCGTTTTTGTCCACCGTGGCAACGCTCTTATCGCTTGTTGTCCAGTAGACCCTGCGGCCGCCCGCCTCCTCGTCAGGTTCGTTCGTCTCAAGGGTGGCGTAGGCGTCCTTGCCGTCCATGTGCAGCTCATCGGTGCGGGTATCGTTTTGCAGCACCGGCGCAGCAGTCTTGCCGTTGCAGGCGCTCACGCCGGTAAAAGTAAACGGCCGCATGACGAAATCAAGGTCCACCGTCTCACTCTGCACACCGTAGTCCGCGCCGGGGGCGCTGTAGGTGGACTGCCACATGTCGTAGGTGCCGGCGTAGCCCAGCTCGTCAGAGAAGCGGGCGATCCAGAGGTTGTCGCGCCACGGGTCAAACCCGGGGTCGCTGAACCGCGCGCGCACCCAGTTCAGCGAGGCATAGACGCCCTGCTCGCCGGTGTAGCCATGCTCCTGCAGGCGGTCGAAGAACGCCTTGGTGATCTCGGCCATCTCGGACGGGAAAACGCCGCTGATGTATTTGTCCTCCAGATCATAGTAGACGGGGTAGCTCAGCCGGTACGGGCTGGCGGTGTAGTCGTCCAGCCCCTCCTGCGGGGGCGCGGTCAGGCCCAGCAGCCGCGCCACATGGTCGGCCTCGCTGCGGGCCTCCTCCACCGTCGTTGCGTAGGAGTAGAGATAGGTGCCGAACGGGATGCCCAGCCGGGTGCATTCATCGGCATTGCGCCGCCACTGCGGGTCATCCTGCGCCCAGTTTTCCTCGGCTCCGTCCCACTCACCGCCGAAGCCGCAGCGGATGATCGCAAAGTCGATACCGGCCGCCTTGGCGGTCTCCCAGTTGACCTCTCCCTGAAATTTGGAGACATCCATACCCTTCAGCACCGCCGCCGGGATCGCCCCGCCGCTGGCGTTGAAGTAGTAGCCCAGTTCGTTTTTCTGCCATGCGGCGGCAGGTGTGCCGAAGTCAGCCTCGGCCGGGCCGCCGGGCTCCGCCGTGCAGCGCACCATCACAACGGACACCACCAGCACGACCGCCAGGCATAGCAGACACAGCCCCAGCACAATACGGCTGCGGCGGCGTTTTGCACTGCGGCGCTTTGGTTTTTGGGGCGGCTGCGGCGGGCGCGGTGCCGCCGTTTGGGCCGGTCTGGCCTTGGTGGCAGCGCGGGCGGGGCTGCGGTAGACTTTGCGTTCTTCTGGCACGGCGGTTTACCTCTCTCCGGGTAGATTTTATGCAGGGATAGCTATTATTAGTGTAGCATTTTGTCGAAGAAATTACAATCAGCCGCAGCAGATATTGGGGAAATTTTACACAAAAAAGCCTTCCCCCATTGGGGGAAGGTGGCCGAGCCCGCGAGGCCGGATGAGGGGCGCGTCTGCCCGGCAAATGGACAATACCGGCAGCGCCGCCCCTCATCAGTCCGCTTCGCGGACAGCTTCTCCCATGGGAGAAGCCTTTTTCAAATTTTGCTTTTTACACGTCCAAAAATAGTACGGCACCTCAAACGCCAGCATGACGCACCAGCCGAAGGCGCAGGCAAACGCGATGCCCGTCAGCCCCACGCGCGGGGCCAGCACAGCGGCCGCAGCGGCCCGCAGACCCGCCTGCAGGCAGGTGCCGATCAGGGTGGTCGTCATCTTGCCCATGCCGCGGTAAAAGCCCTGCAGGCTGTTCGTCAGGGCGGGCAGCGCGTAGAGCAGCCCCATATACCCAAGGTAGCGGCTGCCCAGCGCAATGACCTCGTCCGCGCCCTCCCCCGCCACAAACAGCGAGAGGATCGGCCGGCGCAGCGTCAGCGTCACGCAGCCCACCAGCAGCCAGTAGCCCAGCTCAAGCCGCAGCCCCACCGCAAAGCCGCGGCGGATGCGCTCAGGCTGCCTTGCGCCGCGGTTCTGCGCAATGTAGGTCGTGATGGCCGTGGCAATGCTCTGCTCCGGCGTGAAAGCGAAATCATCCACCCGCGTCACCGCGTTGAACGCCGCGATGGAGCCAACGCCCAGCGCGTTGACCTGCCCTTGGATCAACACCTTGCAGATCGGCTGCACCGCCTGCTGCAGGGCCGTCACCGAGCCGTAGCGCAGGATCGGGCCGAGCAGTGCGCGGCGGATGCGCCACTGGCCGTGCTCGGGGCAAAGCTCCGGCACGCGGCAGGCCATGTAAACAGCGGCCATCACGGCGCTGGCAGCCTCGGCCACCACGGTCGTGACCGCACTGCACACGATGCCGAAGCCCAGCCCGCCGATCAGGACGAAATCCAGCACGGCATTCAGCACTGCCGAGAACGCAAGGAATTTCAGCGGCGTTTTGCTGTCGCCCACACTTTTCAGCCCCGCCGCGAGCGCGTTGTAGAAGAAGGTGAACGGCGCCCCCAGAAATGTGATGCGCAGGTAGACACCCGTGATCTCAAAAATCGATGACGGCACGGCCGTTGCCCGCAGTATCCACGGCGTCAGCAGACAGCCCGCCGCAGCCGCACCGCAGCAGAGCAGGGCGCCGAACAGCAGCGTTGTGGCCAGCGTCTCTTTCAGCCGGTCGGTTCGTTTGGCCCCGAACGCCTCACTCATCAGCACGCCCGCGCCGATGCACAGCCCGCTGATCGCAAGGATCACAAGGTTCATGACCGGCCCGGCCACGCCCTCGGCGGCCAGCGCATCCTGCCCGATGAACCGCCCCGCAATGATGGAATCCACCGCATTGTACGCCAGCTGCAGCCAGTTCCCCAGCAGCAGCGGCACCGCATACAGAAAGAGGTGCCCCAGCGGGGCACCCTTGGTCATATCTCGCATCATTATCAGCTCTCAAAACGGAAAATCTGCCACCTTCAGCGTGACAACGCCGTCGATGGTCTGGATACAGCCATCTGCCGGGTAGTTGGGCATGGCCTTGAACGCGTCGGAATTGCTGATGGCACGGACAGTCTCGTCCGCGCATTCGTTGAGCTGGACGCCCAGCTCGTCCCACACCAGCACATACCAGCCGTGGGCATTGAACGTCGGGTCGTAGGAGAGCGGGCCGAACTGCGCCAATTCCCCGGCCATAGGCTTGAGCGAGGATTCCTCCGGGTACGCGCCGCGCTTCGGCTCACCCAGAATCACGACCTCGGCGCCGTTCTGGTAGTCGGCGTTTTCTTCCAGCCGGGTACACAGGCGGTTGGCGAGGTTCACAACGGTGGTCTTTTGTTTCAGCATGACCGCCGCATCGTTGTTGACCTGCACGGCAAACCCGCGCAGCAGCACCGCACAGAACGCCGTGCAGAGCGCCATCCCCCAGAAGAACGCCCGTTCCGTCAGTGCGGGAGCCGCATCGATCACGGCGATGGCAAACGGCACCACGATGGCCAGCGAGCCCGCCATCCGCAGCGCCACAGTGGCCCCGGTGTTGATAACATCGGTCACATTGGCTGCGGCGGGCAGCAGGGCCACCAGTACCACCGCCGCAGCGGCGGCCTTGCGGTCGTGCAGCACGACGAGCCACCGCAGCCCGGCCAGTGCCGCCAGCACAAACAGCAGCAGGTAGCCTGCGATCTGCCCATAGTGGTTTTGGGCAATGCCGTGGGGAAGAAGTAGGCGTAAAAATCAAAGTAGGCGTTTTTCAGGCCCAGCGGCAGACTGCGCAGCGTGTCCAGCCCCACAGCGTTGATGCCGTTCACACCGGACAGGCCCACATCGTACAGCCGCAGGAACACCTTTAAAATCAGCATATACAGCACCGCGCCGCTGCCGCCCATCAGCACCATGTGCAGAGCGGTCAGGCCGGTGGCTTTCCACGCGCCGGGGCGGCGCAGAACCGCCAGAATCAGCAGCATGACGCACAATCCTGCCGCCGTACCCAGGTTGGCCTGATACATACCCAGCGAGAACGCCATACAGACCGTGCCCGCCAGCCAGACAAAGCGTAGACCGCAGACAGCGGACTGCACCGCCAGCACAGCCAGCAGGAAGGACAGCGCATAGGACACGCTGCAATAGTGGAAAAACTCGATCTCCGCCACATAGGGCGCACAGACCAGCGTGAGGGGAATCAGATATTTTGCCGTGCGGCTGCGCACGCCGAACAAATCCGTCAGCAGCACACCCGCCAGCGCGTAGAGGAACAGCATCAGCAATGCCGAAAGTGCAGGCTGGTTGATGCCGCCGCGCAGCATATCCACCAAGCGCAGCGCCCAACGGCCCTGCTCGGTTTCCCAATACAGGTGCTCGGGCCAGCCGTCGGCAATGTACAGTGCGCCGATGTGTACGGCATCCATCGTGCCCAGCTGGTTAGCGTAGATCGTGTAATGTACGCCGCAGCCGACCAGCAGCGCCACGACCAGCGGGCGGAAGTTTTTGGCCCACCACAGGCTTACTTTTTTCTGCCAGTCCATCGTTTATTTTTTATCCTCTTCGGTCTCGGCCACAATGTAGATGGGGCGGTGCTTGACCTCTAAGTAGGTTTTGGCCAGGTACTCGCCCACGATGCCGGTGCAGAACAGCTGGACGCCGCTGCACAGCAGAATGATGCAGACAAGGCTCGGCCAGCCGGAGGTCGGGTCGCCGAACATCAGCGCCCGGACAATGACAAAAATAATGCCGATGAACGCCAGCAGGCAGAACAGAACGCCCACGCCCGCCGCCATCAGCAGCGGCGTGGTTGAAAAGCCGACAATACCCTCGATGGAGTATTTGAACAGGCCCCAGAAATTCCACTTGGTCGTGCCGGCCACGCGCTCAATGTTCTCGTAGTCGAACCATTTGGTCTTGAAGCCGACCCAGCTGAAAATGCCCTTGCTGAAGCGGTTATACTCGGCCATGCTCAAAACCGCGTCGGTCATTTTGCGGCTCATCAGGCGGAAATCCCGCGCACCATCAACGATCTCCGTATCAGACATCTTGTTGATGATCTGGTAAAACTTGCGGGCGAACCAGCTGCGCAGCGGCGGCTCGCCCTTGCGGGTCGTGCGGCGGGTGGCGGCGCAGTCGTACTCGCCGGTCAGCAGGGTGTCCAGCATCTGCGGCAGCAGCGCGGGCGGGTCCTGCAGGTCGGCGTCCATCGTGGCGACGTAATCCCCCTTGGCGGCCTGTAAACCCGCGTAGATGCCGGCCTCCTTGCCGAAGTTGCGGCTGAACGAGACATACCGCACGCGGGGGTCTTGGGCGTGCAGCTCACGCGCGACACGCAGCGTGCCGTCGCGGGAGCCGTCATCCACAAAGATGAACTCAAAATCCGCGCCGTGGCTGGTTTTCATCTCCGCCGCCACGCGGGAGGCTTCTTTATAAAAAAGCGGCATCGCTTCTTCTTCATTGTAACAGGGTACGATCAGACTGATGAGCATGGTGTGACCTGCTTTCGTCAAGAAATTTAGTATTTTTTATTATACCGTAGTTGACGGAGTTTGTAAACAGGGACTATTGAACCACGTGCGCTTTGTTAGGGGCGACAAAATATTTGCATCGCAATAGCGGCAGCGTCATCGGAGGGGTCAAGACCCCTCCCTACAGTACCGCGTTCACGGGTGCTTTGTAGGGAGCGGTCTTGACCGCTCCGGGGAACTTTGCGGCAGCCGCCCACCAAAAAAGGCAGAGCCGAAGCTCTGCCTTAGAGTACTTATAATTTTTTTACCCTTTGACCGCAATATTGACCAGCTTGCCCTTGACGTAGATCTCCTTGGCAATGGTCTTGCCGGCGATGGCCTCGGCTACGGCGGGCTCGGCCTTGGCGGCGGCGATGGCGTCCGCGCTCTCGATGGCGGCGGGCACCTTGATGCGGGCCTTGACCTTGCCGTTGACCTGCACGGCGATCTCAATCGTCTGCTCAACACACTTGGCCTCATCGTAGACAGGCCACGGGTAGTAGGCCAGCTGCTCGGTGTGGCCCAGCTGCTGCCACAGCTCCTCGGTCATGTGGGGGGCAAACGGGTTCAGCAGCTGCAGCAGCAGCTCGTACTCGGCCTTGGTCGCACCCCCCTGATCGCTCAGCGCGTTGACATAGATCATCAGCTGGGCAATGGCCGTGTTGGCCTTGAGGGCGTCAATGTCCTCGCCGACCTTCTTGATGGTGCGGTTGGCAACGGCCTCCAGCTCGGGGCGCACGCCCTCGCCGGGGACGAGCTTCTCGCTCATCGACCAGATCTTATCGAGGAAGCGCTTGCAGCCCTTGATGGAGGAGGTGTTCCACGGGGCGGCCTTCTCAAAGTCGCCGATGAACATCTCATACAGGCGCAGGGTGTCGGCGCCGTACTCGGCCACGACATCGTCCGGGTTGACGACATTGCCCAAAGACTTCGACATCTTGACGATGGGATGCTCGGCCATCTCGCCGTACTTCTCAACAAGGGCCTTGCGGGCGCCCTTCTCATCGCCGTACTCGGCCAGCAGGCGCTTGCGCTCGGCATCGGGCTGGTTCTCAAACGCATGGGGGTTCAGGCCCAGGATCATGCCGTGGGAGGTACGCTTGTGGTACGGCTCCTTGGTGGGCACTACGCCGAGGTCATACAGGAATTTATGCCAAAAACGGCTGTACAGCAGGTGCAGGGTGGTGTGCTCCATGCCGCCGTTATACCAGTCCACAGGGCTCCAATACTCGAGCGCCTCCTTGCTGGCCAGCGCCTCCTTATTGTGGGGGTCGCAGTAGCGCAGGAAGTACCAGCTGGAGCCGGCCCACTGGGGCATCGTGTCGGTCTCGCGCTTGGCGGGGGCACCGCAGCAGGGGCAGGTCGTGTTGACCCACTCGGTGTGGCGGGCCAGCGGGCTTTCGCCGTTCTCGCCCGGCTCAAAGTCCTTGATCTCGGGCAGGCGCAGGGGCAGCTCGCTCTCGGGCAGGGGCACCCAGCCGCACTTCTCGCAGTACACCATGGGGATAGGCTCGCCCCAGTAGCGCTGACGGCTGAACACCCAGTCGCGCAGCTTGAAGTTCACCTGCTTGTGGCCCTTGCCGTTCTCCTCCAGCCATGCGTACATCTTATTCTTGGCGTCCTCGACAGACAGGCCGTTCAGGAAATCAGAATTGACCAGCGTGCCGGTGGCCACATCGGTGAACGCCTCCTTGTCGAGGTCGCTGGGGGTATTGCCCTTGACGACCTCGATGATGGGCAGGCCGAACTTCTTGGCAAACTCCCAGTCGCGGGTGTCGTGGGCAGGCACGGCCATGATGGCGCCGGTGCCGTAGGTGGCCAGAACATAGTCGGAGATAAAGATGGGGATCTCCTTGCCGTTGACGGGGTTGATGCCCTTGACGCCCTCGATGACGACGCCGGTCTTGTCCTTATTCAGCTCGGTGCGCTCGAAGTCGGACTTGCGGGCGGCCTCCTCCTGATAGGCGGCAACGGCGTCAGCGTTCTTGATCAGGCCCGCATCGACCCACTTTTTGATGAAAGCATGCTCGGGGCTGATGACCATGTAGGTCGCGCCGAACAGCGTATCCGCGCGGGTGGTGTAGACGGTCAGGGTATCACCGGCGGTGGTGGCAAAGTTGATCTCGGCACCGTGGCTGCGGCCGATCCAGTTGCGCTGCTGGGTCTTGACGCGGTCGATGTAGTCCACCTCGTCCAGATCGTCGATCAGGCGGTCGGCGTAGGCAGTGATCTTCAGCATCCACTGGCTCTTGTTCTTCTGCACAACGGGGCTGCCGCAGCGCTCGCAGACGCCGTTGACGACCTCCTCGTTGGCCAGAACGACCTTGCAGCCGGTGCAGTAGTTGACGGTGGTCTCCTTCTTGTAGGCCAGACCCTTTTTGAACAGCTGGATGAAGATCCACTGGGTCCACTTGTAATACTCGGGGTCGGTGGTGTTGATCTCACGGTCCCAGTCGAAGGAGAGGCCCAGCGCCTGCAGCTGGCTCTTGAAGCGGGCCACATTCTGGGCGGTGACGATCTCGGGGTTGATGTGGTTCTTCAGGGCGTAGTTCTCGGTCGGCAGGCCGAAGGCGTCCCAGCCCATGGGGTACAGGACATTGCAGCCGCACTGACGCTTTTTGCGCGCAACGATGTCCAGCGCGGTATAGCTGCGCGGATGGCCGACATGCAGACCGGCCGCAGACGGGTACGGGAACTCGACCAGTGCATAGAATTTAGGCTTGGAATGGTCGATCTCCGCATGGAAGGTCTTTTCGTCCGCCCACACCTTCTGCCATTTGGCCTCAACGGTTTTAAAGTCGTATTTCATAATTCTTCTCCCCACAGATGAATTTTAGATGGGTAGCGTTAAAGCCCTCCCCCTGGGGGGAAGGTGGCCCCGCAGGGCCGGATGAGGGGAGGGTATGCCGCGGCAACCCGTTCATGGGTCACAATGGCATAAACACCCCGCGCATCCCGTTCACGGATTGCCGCGGGAAAGTCTGCCCCTCATCAGTCAGCGGTCGGGGCCGCTGACAGCTTCCCCCGAGGGGGAAGCCATTCCGCATTTTTACTGCTCGTCCGCACCTTCGTCCACCATCCACTCACTGGCGGGCACGGGCTTGGCGTCGGCCCAGAGATGCTCCAGATCGTAGTAGTCGTGGGCCTCCTGCGTAAAGACATGGACGATGACGCTGCCGTAGTCCAGCAGCACCCAGCGCTTGCCGTCGTGCCCCTCGGTACGCAGGACCTTGACGCCCTCGCGCTCCAGCTGGAACTCGGCCTCATCGGCCAGAGCGCCGACATGGGTGGTGGACATACCCGTGGCAATGACAAAATATTCCGTAACGGTGGTCAGGTCCTCAACCGCCAGGATATGGACGTTGACGGCCTTCTTGGCGTCCAGCGCACGGGCCAGACGAATGGCAAGTTCTTTGCTTTCCATAAAGTAACTCTCCTAGTGTAAATTACGCTGCGGGCTGGCTTTCGGCCTCGGTGCTCTCGCTTTCGCTTTCAGCGGCGGACTCGGACGCCATGACATCCGTGATCTGATTCGAGCCGTCGAGGTTCTGGTTCGGGTCTTTCTGGGCCTCATCAGCCTCGGTCATCAGTTTGCCCATCCACTGGATGTTCGGGTCGGTGGCCGCATAGCCGGACAGGTCAATGACATTGTCGCACAGATTCAAGGCACTGGCATCCACGGGGCCGGTGTTCTCGCGGAAATACTGGTTCAGCAGGTCCGCGTCCGCCTGACGCGCCGGGTAGAGCAGCGACTGCTCGTTGTACTTGGGGCCGCTGATGACCGGCATCTGGCAGATCATGATCTTGCTGGAATCAATTTTCAGCATACTGATGGCAAAGCTGACAAGTTCAGACGCGCTGAGGTTCGTCTCCATATAATTCAGCACAGCGGGGGTCAGCTTGGCCACATCCCAGATGTTGCCGATGCTCTTGAGCTTGCGGAACAGTGCAGCATAGAACTGGCGCTGCATGTTCAGGCGGCCGATGTCGCCGTCCGGGTAAATGTGGCGCGCGCGCAGCAGGAACTCGCAGGCATCGCCCTTGAGTGTCTGGTAGCCCTGATCCAGATGGCTGCCCTGATAATCCATCTCCCTCGGGACATAGATCTCCACGCCGCCGAACAGATCGACCAGCTCGGTCAGCATTTCTAGGCGGATCGTGATAAAGCCGTCGATATGAATCTGGTACTGGTTGGCCACCAGCTCACAGAGGGCGGCCATATTGTTGTTGTTATCGCTGCCCTGCGTCTTGGCCACGCCGTTGATGCGGTAGTTGCCCGAGACACTTGTGTCGGTCGTGACCATTGTGTCGCGGGGGATCTGCAGCATCTTCATCTCGCCTGTCTCATTGTTGAAATGGACATAGAGGATCATATCGGTCATGCCGTCATTGACATTGGAGTCATTGGCCGAGCCTGCGGCCAGCGCCCCGGTGCTTGAGCGGTCAACGCCGGTGACAAGAACATTGAATTCCTTGCCCTGGAACTCCTTGGGGGTGTTGATGAGCTGATTAAGCTTGATGTTGCCGCCCTCCGGGGCGATGGCCCCCATGATGAGAGCGAACGCACCGCCAAAGATCAGCGCGATGACCAGCAGCGTGATGAGCAGGATCTGCCACCAGCGGATTTTTTTCTTCTTTTTCCCGTTTCCGCCCTTGCCGCTGCTGCCCTTTTTGCCGGACTTTCTGCCCTTTGCCTTGTGCGGGACATCGTCCTCATCGCGCGGGGGTTTGCGGCTGCCGCCATTGCCGCCTGCGGCGGTGCGGGGCTTATGGGCTGCGGGCTGCGGGGCATCCGCATGCTTTGCGCGGCGGGGCTGCGCGGCAGCCTCCTCCATCTGGATGCCGCCTGCGGCTGCATCGTAGTTGTACATTGGCTTGCTGCCCTGTACCCCGTTCAGATCCATCTGGCGCACCTGCGTGCGGGGCGCGGCGGCGGGCCGCCGGTCTGCGGGCTGCTCATACAGGCGGTTAGCGGCCTGCCGGGCCTGCTGCTCGGCATCGGCCGGGCGGTTGACCGTGCGGCGGGGGCGCTGCACCTGAAACTGCAGGGTATCGCCGTATTTGCGCTCAGCCGCAGCGCGGTAGGCCATGGCCTGACGCTGGGCATAGGTCAGCTCACGCGGGGCCTCCGGCTGGGGGGCAGGCTGCTGCACCGGCTCCCGTACGGGTTCCTGCACCGGTTGCGGTGCAGGCTGGGCCGCCGGGCGCTGACTGATGTGGCGGCCCTGGGCCGTGCGCATCGGCTGCTGCACCGTGCGGCGGCGGGCGTTCTGTTCGGCCAACTGCTGGGCGCGGCGGCGGGCAGCCTCATACTGCTCCTGATCCAGCCCGCCGGAGGCACTGCCGGTATACAGCTTACGCGGTTCGCTCATGGTTTTTCCTCCCTGTTTCTGGAGTATTACTTCAGATGTGCTTTTGCATACTCATAGGCAGCCACGCTCTCAGGGTCCAGCGCGCCGCCCTTTTCTTCGACAAAATCAATGCTCTGCTTCAGGGCCTCGCACAGGGCACGGTCAAGGTCCTCCATCTCCAGCGCACGCAGCGCCTCTACGCCGGGCCAGTCGCGCTCGGCGCTGGTCATATCGGCCAGATAAAGGATCTTGTCCTGCAGCGACATATCCGGCTTGCCGGTGGTATGGCAGCGGATTGCGGACAAAATCTCCGGGTCCTCGATGCCCCAGCAGGTCTGGGCAAGGATCGCTGCGGCGATGCCGTGCCATACCGGCGCAGGGCGTGCGGGGGCATTTTCTGCTATTATAGCATTATCGGCAAAAATCTGCAACAACTCCTGCCTGGGCAGTTCCTTGGCGGAATCATGCAAAATTGCCGCCATAGCGGCCTTTTCCGGGTCTGCACCCCAGCGCTTGGCAAGCTTTACCGCCATTTTTTTTACATTTTTCGTGTGCGTCCAGCGCTTTTCACTCAATCTGGACTTCACAAGCTTCTTGGCTTCGGCGTAATCCATGTGGTTCGACTTTCCCTTCCACTGCTATGTTTTCGCATGACTTGCAGGGGTCGATGCAAGCATCCGCCCCTACACGGGTGCCCCTTTATGATAAGGCGTAGGGCGGGGTGCCCTCACCCCGCCGCGGCGGCCAAAGGGCTGGCCGCCCTACAAGCTGCCGTAAAGCTGATTTTTGCGGATAACCGCCAGCGCCTCCTGCGGCAGAACCTCCGGCCACTTTTCCGGCGGGAGCTTTCCGCTGCGGATGTCGCTGGATGCGCAGGGGTAGCTCTCGGCCTCGGCAAACAGGACGCGGCCGCCGGCCTGCTCCAGCGCTGCTGCGGCGGCGTGCAGGGCGGCCTCATCGGTGCCGGTGCGGCTTTCCACCACAAGGGCTGCCATGCTGAGCATATCCTGCCAGCGGTACCACTGGGTAAAGGTCAGCAGCATATCGCTGCCGACACAAAGGTACAGCTCCGCCGCCGGGTCGCAGCTGCGCAGCCATTCCAGCGTGTGTACGGTATAGCTGCGCCCGCCCCGGCGTATCTCCCAGTCGCTGACCTCCACCACGGGGGAAAGCGCCGTAAAGCAGGCACACATTTGCAGGCGCAGCGCCGCCGGGGTCGTGCTGGCCTGCTTGTGGGGCGGCGTGCCTGCCGGCATGACGATGGCGCGGTCCGGCCGCACCAGCGCCAGCGCCGCGCGCAGGTTGTTTATATGGCCGTTGTGGGGCGGGTCAAAGGTCCCGCCGTAGAGCATGATTTTCATTTTGCGAGCAGGGCGGCGTAGGCGCTCTCCTTTTTCTTCTGCTTAAAAAGCACGAACTTGCGGCCGATGACCTGCACACAGTCGCAGTCCAGTACCTCGCACAGGATGTCGGCGGCCTCGCGGGGGTCGTACTCGCTGTTTTCCAGCACCTTGACCTTGATCAGCTCGCGGGCGGCGATGCAATCTGCGATGCCCTGCTTGAGGGTATCGTCGATCTCGCCCTTGCCGATCTGGTAAACGGGGTCCATGGTGTTGGCTGCGCCGCGCAGTGCCGCGCGCTGTTTGCTGGTAAGTGCCATAAGGGTGCTCCTTTTTTATTATTGTATATTGTATGTATTTTTTCGTAGGGCGGCAGCGTGTGGTGCCCCCCTCATCCGGCCCTGCGGGGCCACCTTCCCCCAAAGGGGGAAGGCTTCAAGAGGCTTCCCCCTCCGGGGGAAGCTGTCGCCCGCAGGCGACTGATGAGGGCAGAGTCCACGGCAGCCTCCCGCTCACGGGTACTCGCCGCAAGGCCGCCCCTCATCCGGCCTCGGTCGGGGCCTCGGCCACCTTCCCCCGAGGGGGAAGGCTTTTATCCCAAAAATTCGGGCAGCTTTTCTGCCAGCTTCTCCATTGCACGGCCTCTATGGCTGATGGCGTCCTTTTCCGCCGGGGTCAGCTGGGCATAGCTGCGGCCCTCGGTGTTGGGGCGGCAGCCATCGGGCGTGCCGTATGCATCGGGGATAAACAGCGGGTCATAGCCAAAGCCGTAGTCCCCGTTCTGTAAGCTGAACGCAATGCGCCCCGGGCACTCGCCCTCGACCTCGAGCGCACGGCCGTCCGGCAGCATAAAGCAGACGGCGGACACAAACCTTGCGCCGCGCTGCCCTTCCGGCACATCGGCCATCTCGCGCAGCAGCTTTTCGTTGTTGGCATCGTCATCGCCGTGGTGCCCGGCATAGCGGGCGCTGTAAACGCCGGGCGCACCGTTCAATGCGTCGGTGCAAAGGCCCGAATCGTCCGCCACGGTGGGCAGGCCGCTGGCCTTGCAGAACGCCTCGGCCTTGATGCGTGCATTTTCGGCAAAGGTCGTGCCGGTCTCCTCGGGGTCGAGCGTGATGCCCAACTCCCGCAGGCTTTTGACCTCATGGCCCATCCGCTCCAGAATGCGGCGCAGCTCCTTCAGCTTGCCGGCATTGTTGCTTGCTGCGCAGACGATCATGCTTCGCCCTCCTCTGTGTTATCGGCCTTTTCTTCCTTCTGCAAAGCCGATTCCGGCAGCAGGCTCTCGACAAAGGTCTGGGCGTCAAACTCCATCAGATCGTCGATTTTTTCACCCACACCGATGAACCGGATCGGCAGGCCGAGGTTCTCCCAGACGGAGACCGCACAGCCGCCGCGGGGCGTGCCGTCCAGCTTGGTCAGCACCACGCCGGTAGCGCTGGCAGCGCGGCAGAACTCATGTGCCTGACTGATGGCGTTCTGGCCGGTGATGGCGTCCAGCACCAGCAGCACTTCGAGGCTTGCTTCGGGGCTGGCCTTTTTGACGCTGCGGGAAATTTTGGACAGCTCGTCCATCAGGCCCTTCTTGTTGTGCAGGCGGCCTGCGGTGTCGGCGATGACCATGTCATAGCCGCGGGCCGTGGCGCTCTTGACCGCGTCAAAAATGACGGCGGCCGGGTCGGCGCCCATGCCGGCCTGCACCAGCGGCACCTCCGCCCGCTCGGCCCAAAGCTCAAGCTGCTCACTGGCGGCAGCGCGGAAGGTATCGCCCGCTGCCAGCATGACGCGGCGGCCCTGCTTTTTGTACAGGCTTGCCAGCTTGGCGATCGTGGTCGTCTTGCCCACACCGTTGACGCCGATGACCAGAATGACAGCGGGCTTGCCGTCCAGCTCCATCGGGTAGCGGGGGGTCAGCTCCTGACAGATGATGCCGCGCAGGGCATCCAGCGCCTCCTGCCCGGTCTTGAGGTGCTTTTCCTCGACCTGATCGTGCAGTTCGTCCACAAGGCGCACGGCGCAGGCGGGGCCGACATCGGCCAGAATGAGCTGCTCCTCCAGCCGGTCATACAGGTCATCATCGATCTGCGCATTGGTCAGCGTATTGACGATGCTCTGGAAAAAGCCGGTGCGGGTCTTTTCCAGACCGCGCTTGACCTTTTGCTGCTCCTGAAACTCCTCTTCCGTAATATCGCGTTTGAAAAAGTTGAAAAAGCCCATAGCTGGCCCTCCTTACTTTTGATTTGCCGCCCCGTAGGGGCCGGATATGTCCGGCCCGCGGGTTTGTGTGGCTTCCCATTGGCGGGTGGTCGTATTTATGTGGCGGGCCGGGCATGCCCGGCCCCTACATGCCATCAGGTAATCAGCTCCGCGTTCACCTTATCCAGATCAAGGCGCAAAATCTTGGAGACGCCGTCCTCCTGCATCGTGACGCCGTAGAGGACATCGGCGGCCTCCATCGTGCCGCGGCGGTGGGTGATGACGATAAACTGGGTGTGGTCGGTCATGCGGCGCAGATACTGCGCGTAGCGCGCCACATTCACATCGTCCAGCGCCGCCTCGATCTCATCAAGGAAGCAGAACGGTGCCGGGTTGACACTCAGAATGGCGAAGTAGATTGAAATTGCGACCAGCGCCTGCTCGCCGCCGGAAAGCGCACTCAGATTCTTGATGACCTTGCCGGGGGGCGAGACCTCGATCTCGATGCCGGATTCCAGCACATTCGCCTCGTCCGACAGATACAGCCGTGCATGTCCGCCGCCGAACAGCTCCTTGAAGATCTGCTGGAAGTGGGTGTTGATCTGTTTGAAACTTGTTGTGAACAGCTCCTCCATCTCGCTGCACAGCTCGGCGATCATCTTTGTCAGCTCGGACTTTGCCTTTTCGACATCGGTGACCTGCGCCTTGAGGAAGTCGTAGCGCTCCTTGACCTCCTTGTACTCGTCGATGGCGCCCACATTGACATTGCCCAGACCGCGGATCTTGCTGCGGACCTCGGCCACGCTGCGGCGCAGCTCGGTCAGGCTCTCAAACGGTACGCAATGGCTGCGGGCCTCACCCTCGGTCAGCTGGTACTCCTCCCACAGCTTGCTGTTGGTATCGTTCAGCTCGGTCTCGGCGGCGGTGCGGCGCTCGGCCAGGCGGGCCATCTCGCCGCTCATCCGCTCGCGCTCATCGGTCAGGGCGCGATTGTCGCGGTTCAGCTTTTCAACAGCGGCCTCCTTCTCCATGCGGGCCGCGTTTGCGGTGCGGATGGTCTGCTCGGCGGCGGCGATCTTCTGCAGGTTGTCGCCGCGGGTGCGCTCCATCTCGGCAATTTTCAGGGCGTTGGCCTCGATCTTTGCCTTGGCAGCTTCAATAACGGTCTGCAGCTCGCGGGCGCGGGCCTCGGCCTCGCCGGTGCGGCTCTGCAGGCCCTGCAGCGCAGCCTCGTGCAGGCCGATGTCCTTTTCATCGGCCAGACGCTGCAGCTGCTTTTCGGACAGCTCTGTCGTGATGTGCTCCCGCTCGGCGGTCAGGCTGCCGGTGCTTTCGCCCAGTGCTGCCAGCTCGGCGGTGTACTTTGCCATCTCGGCTTCGGCGTCGGCCTGTGTCTTTTCAGCCTCGGCGCGGGCGGCCTCGTTCTGGGTCACGGCGGCCTGCTGGGCGGCGATCTCCTGCTCAATATTGCGGGCCGTCTCCTCGTTCTGGGCGGCGGCCTTCGTCAGGCGCTCCACCTCCAGCCCGGCGCGGACATGCTCAGTCGCGGCGTTCATGCCCTCGCCCTCGGCACCGGCCAGCTGGGCGGAGAGGTTATCGACCTCCGCCTTGCGGGCGGCCAGCTCCTTTTCGGCCTCGGCGCGGCGGGCTTCCAGCTTGGTCAGCCTGCTGCGCAGCTCGTCCAGCTCCTGCTTGCGGCTGAACACGCCGACACTGCGGGCAGTGGAGCCGCCGGTGAAGGAGCCGCCGGCGTTGATGACCTGTCCGTCCAGCGTGACGATGCGGTTGCGGTAGCCTAGGCTGCGCGCCACGGCGGACGCCTCGGTCAGATCCTCGACCACGATGATGCGGCCGAGAAGATTGTCGATGATATGCTGATATTTCGGGTCTGCTTTGACAAGGTCGGCAGCAACCTCTGCCGTGCCGGTCAAGCGGCCCGTAAAGCGGGTGCCCTGCACGGTGTCCAGCGGCAGGAAGGTGGCGCGCCCGGCGCGCTCATCCTTCAAAAAGCCGATGGCGGCGCGGGCACAGCCCTGATCCTCGACCACGATGTTCTGCAGCGCAAAGCCGAGTGCGGTCTCGATGGCGGTCTCGTAGCCCTTTTCGACCGTGAGGATACCGGCCACAGGGCCGATGACGCCCCGCAGGCGGCCTGCCCCGGCCGCCCGCATGACCGACTTGACGCTCTGCTGGTAGCCGTCCATGTTGCGCTCCAAGTCCTCAAGGATATGGATGCGCTGGGCGGCGGCAGATTTTTCGCGGTCGGCCTTCTGCAGGGCCTCGGCGGCGTCCGCCTGCTGGCGGCGGCGGCTGTCCAGCTTGAGCTTTAAGCCGGCCTTGATGTTGTCGCTGCGGGTCACGGCCTCCTCGGCGTCCTTAAAGCGGCGCTCCGCGCGGCGGCGTTCCTCCTCGGTGGCGGCGGCGGCGTTCTGCAGCGCCTCGGCCTGCGCGCGCGCCTCGGTCAGGCGGTCGGCGGCGGCCTGCCCCGCCGACTGGGCCGATGCGGCGCGGACCTTCGCGGCAGTGGCGGTGTCCTGCAATCGGGCCATGGCGGCGTCAATGACATCGCGCCGTTCGCCGCTGGCGGCAGCCTTTTCCTCCAGCGCGTGCAGCGCCTCGCGCAGCGCGGCCACACGGGCATCCAGCGCGGCCATACCGGTGCGCAGCGCCTCGATGGCGGCGCGGTGGTCAGCGGCCTCGCGGTCGATGCTCTCCCGCCCCTGCCCGGCGCGTTCCAGCTCGGTGTTGGCCTCGTCAATGCGGAAGCGGCTGTGCTCGCTCTCGTTTTTCAGGACAGCGATCTCACTCTCGCTGCCGGCGTTGGCCTCGGTGATGGTGCGGATGTCGGTGTTGGCCTGCTCGACCGTCAGCATCAGCTGCTGGGCCTCCTCCCGCAGGGCGGCGCTCTGCTCGTCAAAGGCGTCCAGCTGGCGGCTCAGGCGGTCGTAGTCAGCCTGGGCGGCCTCGTACCGGCGCTGCTGGTCGCGCAGCGCGTCATTGGCGCGGCGGATGGCGTCCACCCAGAGGGTGATCTCCAGCCCCTTGCGCTTTTCGCTCAGCTCCAGAAACTGCTGGGCCTTCTCGCTGTCCCGCTTGAGCGGGCCGACCCGCCGTTCCAGCTCGCTGAGAATGTCGCGCAGACGCTCGAGGTTGCCCTCGGCGGCGGCCAGACGGCGCTCGGCCTCGTTTTTGCGGTAGCGGTATTTGGCGATGCCGGACGCCTCCTCAAATATCTCGCGGCGCTCGGCGGATTTGGCACCGACGATCTCGGCAATGCGGCCCTGCCCAACGATGGCGTAGCCGTCGCGGCCGATGCCGGTGTCGAGCAGCAGCTCATACACATCCTTGAGGCGGACATTCTGACCGTTGATGGAATATTCACTCTCGCCGCTGCGGTAGTACCGGCGGCCGATCGTAACCTCATCGGCGTCCATGTCAAGGCCGTGGTCGCTGTTGTCGATCGTCAGTGCGACAGAGGCAAACCCCATAGCGCCGCGGGACTGGGTGCCGCCGAAGATGACATCCTCCATCTTGCCGGTGCCGCGCAGCTGCTTGGAGCTGGTCTCGCCCAGCACCCAGCGGATGGAGTCGGATATATTCGATTTGCCGGAGCCGTTCGGCCCGACAACACCGGTGATGCCCTCCCCGATGGCGATCTTTGTCTTATCGGGGAAGGATTTAAAGCCTTGGATTTCCAGTTCTTTCAGGCGCATGAAGTGGTGTACCCTTTCGATTCTGTCTGGTCGTAGGGGCCGGGCATGCCCGGCCCTCAACCCCGCCCTGTATACCCGTAAACGGGCTGCGATTTTTATGCCGCGGGCCGGGCATGCCCGGCCCCTACAGAGCATCATTAAACGGCAATATTACTGCAATTTTTCCAGCGCCACCTTTGCAGCGTGCTGCTCGGCAGCTTTTTTGCTGCGGCCCTTGCCCTCGGCCAGCAGCTCGCCGTTGCGCCATACGCAGACGGTGAACTGCTTGTTGTGGTCGGGGCCGGTCTCGCCGGTGACCTCGTATTTCAAAACGGCGGAGGGGTCCTGCTGGACGACCTCCTGCAGGCGGGTCTTGTAGTCGTCCTCGGCAGTCTTGCCCTCGGTAATGAAGGGCAGGATGAAATTGCGCGCGACCTCCATGCCGCCGTCCAGATACAGCGCGGCGATGAGGGCCTCAAACGCATCGGAGACAACGCTCGGGCGGTTGCGCCCGCCGCCGAGATCCTCACCGTGGCCGAGGCGCAGATACTCGCCGAGGTGTATCTCCTGCGCGAACTGGAACAGTGCCTCCTCGCTGACGAGGCTTGCGCGCATCCGGGTCAGCTCGCCCTCGGGGCGGCCGGACTGGTGGAACAGATAGTCCGCCACCACAACGGACAGCACGCTGTCGCCCAAAAATTCCAGCCGCTCATTGTGGGTCGTGGCGACCTTGCTCTCGTTGGCATAGCTGGTATGGGTCATCGCAATGCGCAGCAGCGCAGGATTTTTGAATGTATACTGCAGGACCTCCTGCAGTTCTTCCGGTTTGTGAGCCATAGTCAATCACACTTTCCTTTATTCAGTCAACCGCGCCCCTACAAGATTCCGTTTTCCATGTACCCTGTAGGGAGGGGTCTTGACCCCTCCGCGGTTTACCATACACGGCATTTTCCGGGTAACCGCCCGGGGCGTCGGGGACGCCGCCCCCTACGCGGGCCGCCTTTTATTTCTCTTCCGCCGGGGCAAGCTGGGCCAGCGCCTTCTCCATCGTGCCGCACAGGTCGTTGGCAACGCAGAGCTTGGCCTGACGGATAGCGTTCTTGATGCCCTTGGCGTGGCTGGAGCCGTGCGCCTTGATGACCGGCTTGGCGGCGCCGAGCAGCGGCGCGCCGCCGACTTCCTCGGAGTCCATCATCCGCTTGAGCTCACCCAGACCGCCCTTGATGCCCAGATAGCTGAGCTTGGTGATGATATTCTGCAAAAAGATTTTTTTCAGCATACCCAGCAGCGTCTTGGCAACGCCCTCGGTCAGCTTGAGGACCACATTGCCGACAAAGCCGTCACAGACCACGACATCGATCTCGCCGTCCATGATATAGCGCGGCTCGATGTTGCCGGCAAAATGGATGCAGGGGTTCGCCTTCAGCAGCTGGTGCGCCTCGCGGTAGGTGGGGGTGCCCTTCGTGTCCTCGGCGCCGTTGTTGACGAGTGCGACCTTCGGCGTTTCGCGGCCCATGACCTTTTCGGCGTAGACGCTGCCCATCGTGCCGAAAGCATTCAGCATTTCGGGGCGGCACTCGACATTCGCGCCGCAGTCCAGCAGCAGGAAGTTCTGCTTTGCGCCGGGCATCGGGGTGGCCAGCGCCGGGCGCTTGACCCCCTTGACGGTGCGCACGATCAGGCTGGTGCCGACATGCAGCGCACCGGTGGAGCCGGCGCTGACAAAGGCATCGGCCTCGCCGTTCTTCAGCATGGTCAGGCCCTTGACAAGGCTGGAATCCTTCTTGTGGCGCACAGCCTTGACCGGGTCGTCGTGCATGTCGATGCTCTCGGTGCAGTTGATGATTTCAAACGGTGCAAGGTCGATTTTATTCTCTTTTGCGCAGTCGCGGATGGCTTTTTCCTCGCCCAGCAGCGTGAGAGTCATGCCGTCGCCGAACTCTGCAGCCGCCTGGCTTGCCCCCTGCAATACACACAGCGGGGCGTTGTCACCGCCCATGGCATCCACTAAAATTTTCATTTGTATTCCTCCGTCCATGCACGCATGGCATCTTGGGCGTTCTGCGAGAGCGCCATATAGCGCTCCCGCTTGTCGCGGATGGCGTTGATCTCCTCGGTGCGGGGCAGGATGCCCATGTTTGCACCCATCGGCTGGAAGTCTTTGTTCGGCGTCGTGATATAGTCGAGCAGTGAGCCGCACATCGTGGCCGCCGGGGGCGGCGGCAGTTCGCGGCCCTGCAGCCGCGCGTAGATCTGGCGGGCGGCCAGCAGGCCGGACGCCGCGCTCTCCATATAACCCTCAAACCCGGTGATCTGCCCGGCAAAAAACACATTGGGGTGGTCCGCCAGAAACTGCTGCTTTGTCAGCACTCTGGGGCTTTCGAGGAAGGTGTTGCGGTGCATGACGCCGTACCGCACAAATTCAGCATGCTCCAGACCGGGGATCATGCTGAACACCCGCTTCTGCTCGCCCCATTTCAGGTTCGTCTGGAACCCGACAAGGTTGTAGAGTGTGCGGGCCGTATTTTCGGCACGCAGCTGCACAGCCGCCCACGGGCGGTGGCCGGTGCGCGGGTCGCGCAGGCCGACCGGGCGCAGCGGCCCAAAGCGTATCGTATCCGCGCCGCGCGCAGCCATGACCTCGATCGGCATACAGCCCTCGTAGACGGTCAGATCGCCGTCAAAGTCGTGGAGCGGCGCGCGCTCGGCGGCGATGAGCGCCGCGTGGAAACTCTCGTACTCCTCCTTATTAAAGGGGCAGTTCAGATAGTCGGCCTCGCCCCGGCCGTAGCGGGAGGCGGCGAAAACCTTGTCATAGTCAAGGCTCTCGGCCGTCACGATGGGAGCCACCGCATCATAGAAGCTGAGCCGATGGTCCCCGGTCAGCGCTGCGACCGCCTGCGCCAGCGCACCCTCAGTCAAAGGGCCGCTGGCAACGAGCACCGGTGCGCGCTCGTCCAGAGCGGTGACCTCCTCGCGCCGGACCGTGATGTTCGGGTGATTTTCCACCATCTCCGTCACGGCGGTGGAAAACACATCCCGGTCAACGGCCAGCGCGCCGCCCGCCGCCACGCGGGCGGTCTCGGCCGCGTCCAGCAGGTGGCTGCCCATCATCTTCATTTCGATTTTCAAAAGGCCCGATGCGGAGTCGGGGCGCTCGGCCTTGAGCGAGTTCGAGCAGATCAGCTCCGCAAAGCCCGCGCTTTTATGGGCCGGGGAATATTTTGTAGGCTTCTGCTCGTACAGCTCGACCTGCACGCCGCGATCTGCCAGCCAGAGTGCCGCCTCGCACCCGGCCAGACCGGCACCGATAATGTTAAGTTGCATACTTGTCCTCTCTCAGGCTCCCCTTTGCGGGGAGGCTTTAAAGCGGTCATTTCTTCTCAATCGCCTTCACAAACCCGCAGCCCTCTTTGGCGCAGTAGAGCTGGCCTTTCTTTTTGAACAGGGTGCTGCCGCACTGGGGGCAGCGCTCGGGCACCGGCTCGTCCCATGTCATATAATTGCACTTGGGGTAGTTGCTGCAGCCGTAGTAGACGCGGCCCTTGCTGCTTTTGCGCACCAGCATGTGGCCGCCGTCCAGCGGGCAGAGGCCGCCCGTATCCTTGACGAGCGGGTGGGCGTTGCGGCACTCCGGGAAGCCGGAGCAGGCCACAAACTTGCCGTAGCGGCCCGACTTGATGACCATCGGGCGGCCGCATTTTTCGCAGATTTCATCGGTCGGGATGTCCTCGACCTTGATGCGCTTGCCCTCCATGTTCTTCTCGGCCTGCTCCAGGCTCTTCTCAAAGCCCTGATAGAACTCGTCGATCGTCTTGACCCAGTCTGCCTCGCCGGCCTCGACCACATCGAGCTTTTTCTCCATGTCTGCGCTGAATTTCACATTGACAATGTCGGGGAACTGCTCCATCATGACCGTGTTGACGGCCTGACCCAGCGGGGTCGTTTTCAGCTTTTTCTGGTCCTTCTCGACATAGCCGCGATCCACGATGGTCGTGATGATCGGCGCGTAGGTGGACGGGCGGCCGATGCCGTTCTCCTCCAGCGCGTGGATGAGCGTTGCCTCGGTGTAGAGCGGCGGCGGCTGGGTGAATTTCTGGTCCGCCGTCAGCTTTTTGAGCGCCAGCTTCTGGCCTTCCTCCAGCGGGGGCAGGGCGGTCTCCTTTTTCTTCGTGTCGTCAGTGGATTCCTCATACAGCGCCGTGAAGCCGTCAAACGACACCCGGAAGCCGGATGCGCGGAAAAGATACTCCCCCGCCGTGATGGATGCCGAGACCGTGTCCTGAATGCAGTCGGCCATCTGGCTTGCCATAAAGCGGCTCCAGATCAGGCGGTAGAGCTTCGCGGTATCGCCGCTGATGCTCTGCTCGACCTCATCGGGGGTCAGCTCGGGCATCGAAGGTCGGATCGCTTCGTGGGCGTCCTGCGCCACCGTGGCGGAACGGCTCTTCCACTTGCGGGCAGTCTTGCAGACGTAATTCTCGCCCCAGCGGTCGGCGATAAAGGTCTTGGCGGCGGCCTGCGCCTCGGCAGCGATGCGCAGCGAGTCGGTACGCATGTAGGTGATCAGACCCACCGTGCCGTGCCCCGCAATGTCAACGCCCTCGTACAGGGTCTGGGCGGCGCGCATCGTCCGCGTGGCCGAAAAGCCGAACGCGCGGCTCGCGTCCTGCTGCAAAGTCGAGGTGATAAAGGGCGGCGCGGGCTGACGGCGGCGCTTGCCCTTTTCGATTTTGGTAATGGTGTAATCCTTGCCGTCCAGCGCAGCCAGCACGGCATCGGCCTGCTGCTTGTCCGTGACCGTCAGCTTTTTGCCGTCTGCCGTTGCCGCCAGCCGGGCGGTGAACTCGCCCTTTTCGCCCTGCGGGTGCAGCAGCGCGTCAATGTTCCAGTATTCGTCCGGCTTGAAGTTTTCGATCTCGATCTCACGGTCGCGGATGAGCCGCACGGCCACGCTCTGCACACGGCCGGCGGAAAGGCCCCTGCGGACCTTTTTCCAGAGGAACGGGCTGAGCTTGTAGCCGACCAGACGATCCAGCTCGCGCCGGGCCTGCTGTGCGTTGAAAAGGTCAATGTTGATGGCGCGGGGATGGGCCATGCCCTCCTTGACGCCCTTCTTTGTGATCTCGTCAAAGGTCACGCGGTTGGGCGCAGCGGGGTCCAGCCCCAGAATGTTCGCCAGATGCCAGCTGATGGCCTCGCCCTCGCGGTCCGGGTCGGTCGCAAGCAGCACACCATCGCACTTTTTGGCCTCGGCCTTCAGCTCCTTGACAAGCTTCTGCTTGCCCTTGATCGTGATATATTTCGGCTTATAGCCATTTTCGACATCAATGCCCAGCGTACTGGCGGGCAGGTCGCGCACATGGCCCATGCTGGCCGTGACCTTGTAGCCGCGGCCCAGATACTTGCCAATGGTCTTTGCCTTGGCAGGGGATTCCACGATGACTAATTTTGGCATAAGTTACCTCAATGAAAAAGTATTTTAGCTATTGCTGCGTAGGGGCGGGGGCTCTGCTCCGCCCGTGGCCGTTTGCCGCGTGAGCAGCTTTTCGGGAAAGTACCTGTGCCACAGGGTTGGCGGGCGGAGCAGAGCCCCGCCCCTACCGTGCGTTATCATTATAGCGCAATATATCTTCTCCCCGGCTGCACCTGTGCGCCGCCCATAAGCTCCAGTTCCGTGCAGGCCGCCAGCACGCGGCCGGCGGGCAGGCAGGTGGCCGCGCACAGGGCATCAATGCCCTGCGGCGTGGGCTTTAAGGCTGCGTAGACCTGCTGTGCGTCCGGGCTGACGGCAGCGGGGTCAAACCGCTGCTGCTCCGGCGCGGCCGTCTGCACCCCGATGCCCAGTATCTCCAGCGCATCGGCAGCCTTGCACAGCGGCTCGGCGCGGTGGGTGCGCAGCAGCTCGTTCGTGCCCTCGCTCAGCGCGCTGTAGATGCTGCCCGGCACGGCCAGCACCGGGCGGCCCAGCCGCTCGGCGTGGTGTACGGTGTTCAGTGTGCCGCTGCGGGTGCGTGCCTCCGCCACGCAGAGCGCCTCGCTCTGGGCGGCAATGAGCCGGTTGCGGGCCAGAAAGGTTCCGGTCGTGCGGCCTGTGTAGCCGGGTGGGTACTCGCTGCAGACAGCGCCGCCGCCCTTCTCAATGGCGGTGCGCAGTTTGGCGTTGGCGGCGGGGTAGGTCTTGTCGATGGCCGTACCCAAAAACGCGATCGTGGGGCGGTCGGCCTGCAGCGCGGCGCGGTGGGCCTCGCTGTCCAGCCCGTCCGCCAGACCGCTGACGATGACCGCGCCCGCCTGTGCCATCGCCAGCGACAGGTCAAAGGCCGCCTGCCGCCCGTAAGCGCTGGGGCGGCGGGTGCCCACCATGCCCACGCAGCGCTGCCCGTTCAGGCAGGCCGGGTCGCCGGTCAGATACAGCACCAGCGGCAGGTCGGGCAGGTCGCGCAGCGCGGCGGGGTAGGCGTCCTCATCGGGGGTCAGCAGCTCGATCCCGCTCAGCAGGCAGTGGTCGAGCCGCTCCTCAAAATCAAAGGGGGTCGTATCCTGCAGCTGGGCAAGGGCGCGGGGCGTCAGGCAGGTCGGCGGGGCCTCGGTGCCTGCGCGCAGCAGGTCGTACAGCTCGGCCGGGTCGGGGTAAAGCGCAAGCAGCTCCTGCGCATACTGGCACGCCGAGCCAACGGCGTCCGCCAGCCAGAGCCAGGCCAGTGTTTTGTCCATGGTGGGTGCCCCCCTTTTATCCTCTCGGCTGCATAGCGGCGGGCAGAGGACTGCCCGCCCTACGCCCGCTGTTGCCCCGTAGGGCGGCCAGTCCCCCGGCCGCCGCGCAGCACCGGGTATCTGCTTACACGCCCCTGAAATGCCACAGCAGCACGCTGCCGGCCACGGCGGCGTTCAGGCTCTCCACCCGGTCGGTCATCGGGATGCGCACAGCCATGTCGCAGGCCTCAACGGTCTGCTGCGTCAGGCCCTGCCCCTCACTGCCGATGACCACGCAGACACCGTTCGGGAAGTCGTTCCCGGCCTCGTCCAGCGGGCGCGACCGGTAGAGCGCTGCCGCCAGTGTTGTGACGCCGCGGCTGCGCAGCTGCGCCAGTGCGGCGGGCAGGTCGGCGCTGTGCAGTGTCGGCAGCCGCCCGGCCGCCCCCATCGAGGAGCGCAGCGTCTTGGGCGACAGGGGCGATGCACACCCCGGCCCCAGCACGACCGCATCAAACCCGAACGCCGCCGCGCTGCGCAGCAGCGTACCGACATTGCCGGGGTCCTGCACACCCTCCAGCATCAGGATGCGGCGGGCGGTGTCCAGCGTATCGGCGGGCGGGGTGGGCGTTTCAAACAGGGCAAAAACGCCCTGATTCGACTTGGTGCCGCTGAGCTTTTCCGCCACATGGGGCGCGATCTCAGCGGGGGCCAGCGTTGCCAGTTCAGGCGTTTTGGCCAGTGCAGCCGCCGTGGCGTAGACCGTGCGCGGCGTGCAGCTTTTGGCAAGCTCCAGACAGAGCTTCGGCCCCTCGGCAAAAAACAGGCCGTCAGCGGCGCGCTGCTTTTCTGAATCGCGCACCGCGCAGGCATATTTGATCTTGGCGTTATCACGGCTGGTGATCGTTTCCATTGTAGCGCCCCTTTTGTATAAAATCAACTAAATTGTGTGAATAAAGAGAAACTGCAGTCTGCCGGAAGGCCGTCCCTCATCCGTCGGCGGTCGGGGCCGCCGACACCTTCCCCCGAAGGGGAAGGCTCCACAGCCTCAAGCCTTCTCCCCTTGGGGGAGAAGGTGGCCCGCAGGCCGGATGAGGGGAGAGCTTTCCTTGGTTGCCCGCTTTTTTTGCCATTTCCCCCTTAAACACAAAAGGACTCGCGCGTGTGCGCGAGTCTTTTATGCAAGCTATTACAGAGCCTTCTTGGCGGTCTCGACCAGAGCGTTGAAGCTGGCGGGATCGTGGATAGCCATCTCAGACAGCATCTTGCGGTTCAGCTCGACGCCGGCCTTCTTCAGGCCGTTCATGAAGGTGGAGTAGTTCATACCCTGAGCACGAACAGCGTTGTTGATGCGGGTGATCCACAGGTTGCGGAACTGGCGCTTCTTCTGCTTACGGCCAACGAAAGCATAGTTGCCGCTCTTCATAACGGCCTGCTTGGCCATGCGGAAGTGCTTGGACTTAGCACCGTAGTAACCCTTTGCGAGCTTGAGAGTCTTAGCACGACGCTTGTGCGTCATGGTAGCGCCTTTAATACGAGCCATGTTTTATATCTCCTTTTGTCTATAACAGGTAGTAACTGACCTTTAAATGTCCCGGGCAGATCAGCCGCCGTAGGGCATCATTTTCTTGACGGCAGCCTCGTTGGTCTTGTCAACGTACTTGGGCATGCGCAGGCCGCGGGTCAGCTTGGTGGTCTTTTTGGTCAGAATGTGACGGCGCTTGGACGCATTGCGCTTGATCTTGCCGGAAGCAGTCATCTTGAAGCGCTTCTTGGCGCCGGAAAGGGTCTTGAGCTTCATTTTAGCCATTGTTGTTTCCTCCTGAGAGTTTACTTTCTTACTTGTTGGGAACGGGGGACATGAACATCATCATGCTGCGGCCCTCAAGCTTGGGCTGCTTGTCGATGACGGCCTTGCCCTCCAACGCCTCGGCAAAACGCTTATGGACATCCAGACCTAAGCTGGTATGTGCCATTTCGCGGCCGCGGAACCGGATGCTCACCTTGAGCTTATGGCCCTGCTGCAGGAACTTGGCTGCCTGGTTCACCTTGGTGTTGAAGTCGTTGGTGTCGATGTTCAGGGAAAGGCGGATCTCCTTGATCTCAACCACTTTCTGGTTTTTCTTGGCTTCCTTTTCCTTTTTCTGCATCTCGAACCGGTATTTACCGTAGTCAAGAATTTTGCACACCGGCGGCTTTGCCTGCGGTGCAACCTTAACAAGGTCAAGATCCTTGTCAATGGCCATCTTCAGTGCATCGCGCGGGCTCATAATGCCCATCTGCGCGCCATCCGCCCCGATCAGGCGGATCTCTTTGTCGCGGATCTGCTCATTGATTTCCAGTTCGTTGGATTTGCTGTTGCTGGCGATTGTAACACACCTCCCACAAGTGTATGATAAAGACAAAAGCGGCTGCCATTGAAAGCAGCCGCCGAACATACGAAGTTGCGCACCTAGTGCGTATCATGGTATGACCCGGGGTTTTGACAAACCCTGCAAGGTGAGCCGACGGCCTACTGCCGGTTGCTGCTTTTTTTACAAGGGATAGTTTATCATAAAAGCAGGGGCGTGTCAAGGGGATTTGGAAAGTTTTTTGCAGCGCTGTAGGGGCCGGGCATGCCCGGCCCGCAACTGTGGGCGGCTGCCCGTTCACGGGCAATTACGCAAGGCTGAGGGCCGGGCATGCCCGGCCCCTACCGTGTAAGGCAGGCGCCGCTTTGCCGTACACACGCCCGGCTTCCCCCTCGGGGGAAGCTGTCAGCGGCCCCGACCGCTGACTGATGAGGGGCGGGTCTGCCGATATGCCCCATACACGGGCTGCCGCAGCAGGCTTTCCCCCTCATCCGGCCCTGCGGGGCCACCTTCAGTCTACGCGCTAAGAGCCGCCTTCGGCGGTTGCGCTCCGACACGCGCCTGCGGGCGCAGCCCCTCGAGGGAAGGCTTTGGGGGTTCACATCCTCGCCAGATCAAACAAAATTTTTGCAATCACGCACCAGCTGTACCCGGCGCGGCGCAGCAGGGCGGGCAGGGCATCCGGCACGCCCGCGCACCGTGCCACCCATTTTTCTGCGGCGTCCTCATTGGCGGGGGCCACGCGCGCCCACTCCCCCTCCGGGCCGGGGTCATCGGCGGGGCCGCGGCGGTCGTTCATGCCCAGCCAGCCGTCCTGCAGGTAGCGCTGCACCCACCGGTAGACCTGATGGTACGCAACGGCGTATTTCTGCGCCATAGCGCCGTAATTCTTCCGGTTTTCCAGACAGTCCAGCACAATGACAAGGCGCTGCATCGGCGCCACGGCGCGCGCACGGCCCTTGGCGCGGCGCGTCCCCTCGCTGCTGTGGCGGCTGTCGTGTAGGGCCGCCGGGCCGTGGGCGCGGTACCGCCCCACCCAGTTGACCAGCGCCTTGTAATCCACATTATATTTCAGCGCCGTTGCGCCGTAATCGCAGCCGTTGGCAAGGCAGTCCTGCACGATCTGCACGCGGTCGGCGGCGGTGGTGTAGGCATCGCCCCTGTGCCGGGACGCACCGTGGTAGCCCCGCAGCGCACCGCCCTGCTTGGCGGTCTCCACCATTTTTTCAAGGTTCTGGGGGCTGCGGATGCCGTACTTTTTGCAGATTTCAAACAGCGAGCCCTCGCCCGCCAGATAGTCCGCAACGGCGGCCTGCTTTTCCTCGGCGGTGAGGTGGCGGGATTTTTCGCGCGGGGTCAGCCCGCCGGGGCCTTCGGCCTCATAGATGCGCAGCCACTGGCGCACGGTGGTGTTGCTGACGCCGACACTTTGCGCGGCGGCCTGACGGCTGATCTCGCCGGATATTATTTTTTCCACAAGCGCGACCTTTTGTTGTGGAGAAAGCTTTGGTGTCTGGGGCATGGTAACCGCCTTTCGGAGGTTGTAGGGGAGGATTGTCGAAAGGCCTCCCTTGTCAAAGGGAGGTGCCGAGCGCAGCGAGGCGGAGGGATTCTTGCCCGGCTGCGGGGGTGACGGCATGCAGAGCAAGGCCCGACAGAATCCCTCCGGCCGCCTTCGGCGTCCACCTCCCTTTGACAAGGGAGGCTTTTCTGCGGGGAGGGATAAATCCCTCCCCTACGGATTGAACCGTAAAAGGGATTTGGCGGCAGGCTTCGGCGGGGTGAGGGCACCCCGCCCTACACACAGATTTTTGAGTGGGGTCGTAGGGCGGCCAGCCCTCTGGCCGCCGTGGCCGTTTGCGGCGGCGGAAAGCGCCCGGGAGGGATAAATCCCTCCCCTACGGCTGACCCGGGGCCGCGCGGCTATGGCAAGGCTGCGGGCCGGGCATGCCCGGCCCCTACAGAGCGGGTATTATAAGGTAGAGGGTATAAAAAATCCCACCACGGGAGGTGGTGGGAAAATATTTATTTTGTAGCAGCAGCCGTAGTAAATGTAGTATTTCCGCTACCATCAACAGCATAAGTGCACGTCTTACTGTTCTCTGTGTAAGAGAGCTTCATAATCTTAGCAAGAGCGCCCGCCTTCGGGTCAATATTGATGGTCACATCCTTAACATTATCGGCCGAAACATCAACTTCTGCAAGATTTTTAATATCAGCAGCCGCAATAGTAAACGTACCGCCAGTCACGCCCGTTGTTGCGTCAGCTCCGCCAATAGTAACATTTGCAACGAGGGTGGTGTCCAACTTGACCGTGCCGTACTTCTCATCAATCAGTGTTTGAGTTGCCATTACGATATTACGAGTTTTTGCCTCGAGAGACTTTTCTTTTGCCTTGTCAATGTAGCCAGTCAGAGCCGGAATCAGCAGAGCGGCCAGGATAGCCAGAATGACCAGAACAACGATCAGTTCGACGAGGGTGAAGCCCTTTTTATCCTTCAGCTTCTTAAACATTTTGTTTCCTCCAAAATTTTCTTTGATGTATGCCGACTTCACAAACCCCATCGACATTTCATATTGTCATTTTATAACACAATTTGTGCTTTGTCAAGCCGAAATGTGCTTTCAAAACCCGTTTTGTGTTTTTCTGGTATTCTCTAGCTGACACTATAAAGAAATCAGGCCGTTTTTATGGAATTTAACGAGCGTTTACGCTATTTAATAGATTGCGAAGAAATCAAAATCAAGGATTTAGCCCCCAAGCTATGCCTCAGCGCGTCCACCCTGAGCAACTACGCACAGGGAATCCGCGAGCCGGACTATGATACCCTGCGGCGCATTGCGGATTATTTTGGGGTCAGCATCGACTATCTGCTTGGCCACAAGACCCCTGCCGAGGACGATGAGCGCCAGCTTTTGGCCCGCTACCGCAGCTTTACCCCCAGCCAGAAGCGCCTTCTGCTGGATCAGGCTGAGCTGATAACCCGTTACAAAGTAAAAGTAAACGATTGACCCGCCGGGAGTCGGCGGGTCGATTTTTTATGGGCAGCCGCCTGCGGGGCGTCGGGGACGCCGCCCCCTACAATTATCCGCGCCGCGCGACACCCGCCGCACCGTAGGGGCGCATTCCATATGCGCCCTCAGACTGTCGAAAAACCACCTTACCCCCGGATAAGAATATCGTCTTTGTTGCGGATTCGTAAGGGCGAGCATTGCTCGCCCTTGCCCGTTTATCTGTGAAAAAACCTTTCCCGGAAAACGCATTGCTGCGCCAAGTCGGCGGGCGACCAATGGTCGCCCCTACACTTTCAATAGGCCAATGGGTGCCCCCGCATGAAAATACATTTTTTCAAAAATAATCTAGCCAACGCACGCATAATATGTTATGATAGTAAGCTGAAGACTTGTAGTGTGCCCCAAGGGGCCGCGCAATTTTACAAAGGGAGTCTTTTTGATGAAAACTACTGCCAAGCTGCGCGTGGCGCTCTTCTTCGGCGGCGTATCCAGTGAGCATGAGGTCAGCTGTGTTTCGGCCTCGGCCTGGCTGCGCGCGCTGGGTCAGTCCCCCTGTGCAGAGCAATATGAAGCATTTCCTGTCGGCATCACAAAGGACGGCCGCTGGCTGGCCTGCCACCCCACGCCCGAGGCCATGGCCGACGGCAGCTGGGAGCAGGGCGACTGCACCCCCTGCATCCTCAGCCCCGACCGCCGGGACCACGGCCTTTGGCTGCTGAAGGACGGCAAAGCCGAGCTTGTCCGCATTGACATCTGCGCCCCCGTCATGCACGGCAAAAACGGCGAGGACGGCACGATCCAGGGCCTGTTTGAGCTGGCGCGCATCCCCTATGTGGGCTGCGGCGTGCTGGGCAGCGCGGTCTGCATGGATAAGGCCGTGGCCAACGCCCTGATGGACGCCGCCGGTGTCCCCCACTGCCGCTGGGCCGCCGCCAGCCGCGCCGACCTTGCGCTGAACGGCCCCGTGGTGCTGGACGCCGTGGAGGCAAAGCTGGGCTACCCCATCTTTGTCAAGCCGGCCAACGCCGGCTCCAGCGTGGGCATCAGCAAGGCGGCCGACCGCGCCATGCTGGAGCAGGCGGTCGAGATCGCCCTGCGCGAGGACGACAAGGTCGTTTTTGAGGAGTTCGTGGACGCGCAGGAGGTCGAGTGTGCGGCCATCGGCAACCCCGATGATCCGTCCACCGTTGCCACCACCCGCCCGGGTGAGATCCTGGCCGGGGCGGAGTTCTACACCTACGATGACAAGTACAAAAACGGCGTGTCCCAGACCGTCATCCCCGCGCATCTGAGCGAGGAAAAGCTCGACGAGGTGAAGGCCGAGGCCCGCAAGGCCTATCTGGCGCTGAACTGCGCCGGGCTGTCCCGCTGCGACTTCTTTGTGGAGCGCGGCACCGGGCGCGTTTTGTGCAACGAGCTGAACACCCTGCCCGGCTTTACGCCCATCAGCATGTATCCCAAGCTGATGGAGCATGAGGGCTACAGCTATCCGGCGCTGGTCGATAAGCTGCTGCAGCTGGCCCTGCACCGCCGGAAGGGGGCCTACTGATGGACCCGCGCCCCATCGGCGTTTTTGACAGCGGCCTTGGCGGGCTGACCGCCGTGCGCCAGCTGCGCCGCGTGCTGCCCGGTGAGGATATCGTCTATTTCGGCGATACCGGCCGCGTGCCTTACGGCAGCCGTGGGCGGGATACCATCGTGCAGTATGCGCGGCAGGATATACGCTTTCTGCTCAGCCGGGATGTCAAGTTCATCATCGCCGCCTGCGGGACCGTGTCCTCGACCTATCCGCCGGAGGAGGCCGCCCGGCTGCCGGTGCCCTACACCGGCGTGGTGGGTGCCACCGCCCGCGCCGCCGTGGACGCGACCCGCAACCACCGCATCGGCATCATCGGCACGGCCGCCACAGTGCGCAGCGGCTCCTACGCGGCGGTCATCCGCGATATGCTGCCCGATGTGCAGATCTTTGCGCGCGCCTGCCCGATGTTTGTGCCGCTGGTCGAGAACGGCTATTTCAATGACGGCAACCCCGTGACAAAGCTCATCATTGCCGAGTATCTGCAGGAGCTGAAGGACGCCGGTGTTGACACGCTGATCCTTGGCTGCACCCACTACCCGCTGCTGAAAAAGATGATCGGCGATTTTATGGGCGATGCGGTGCGGCTGGTGGATTCCGGCAAGGTGACCGCGCAGGCCACCGCCGCCGCGCTGGCGGATCTGGGGCTTTTGAACGGCAAAACGGACGGCGGCACCGCCCACTACTATGTCAGCGACACGCCCGACAACTTTGCCGAGCTGGAGCAGATGTTCTTAGGCGAGTACGCCGGCGGGCCGGTAGAGCGCATTGCGATCGAAACGTACTAGGGGAACAAGGGCTTCCCCCTCGGGGGAAGCTGTCACCGAAGGTGACTGATGAGGGGCGGGTTGCCGTGGCCGCCCATTCCCGGGCAACGACAGAAGGTCTGCCCTCATCCGGCCCTGCGGGCCACCGCACCCCTTCTGGCGCTGCGCGCCACCTCCCCCGTATCGGGGGAGTCTGTCCCCGAGGGGGGAAGGCTTTTAGTAGAGGTACACCATGGAAGAAAAATATCTGATCACCATCAAGGGCACGATGGAGCAGCGGGGCGACACCGACACGGTGGAGCTTATGACCCGCGGCTCGCTCGTCCACAAGGACGGTGCCTACTATATCGTATACAAGGAGACCGAGACCACCGGCTATGAGGGCTGCACCACCACCGTCAAGGTGGCCGATGACGCCCGCAAGGTTTCGATGCTGCGCTACGGCAAGCAGTCGAGCCAGCTTATCATCGAGAAGGGCACCCGCCATCTCTGCCATTATGAGACCGGCTACGGCGCGGTAAGTCTTGGCGTGGCCGCCGATGTCATTGAGCATGCGCTGAGCGAGGAGGGCGGCAAGCTGAAATTCAGCTACACGCTGGATTCCGGCGCGGAAAATTTCATCAGCCGGAATCTGGTTGACATTACGGTCGATAAGCTGCCGGAAGCGTAAAAATTTGCTTCCCTGTAGGGGCCGGGCATGCCCGGCCCTCAGCCTACCGGAAAGCGCTCTGTAAAGGCAAAGCCGCGGGCCGGGCATGCCCGGCCCCTACAACGTTATCATAGAAAAATCCCCCACAGGAGGTTCATCATGGAATATAAAAACTACAACCCCCGCGCGGCGGCGCTGGCGCAGGCCCGCACCCTGCTGACCGATGCCGTCAAGGCTGCCATCGCTGACGGTACCCTGCCCGAAGCTGCGCTGCCCGACTTCATCGTCGAGATCCCGGCCGATGTCAAAAACGGCGACATCGCCTCCAACGCGGCCATGGCCGGTGCCCGCGCCTTCCACAAAGCGCCCCGCCAGATCGCCGAGGCCATCACCGCCAAGCTTGCGCTGGACGGCAGCCTGTTCGACCGGTTTGAGATCGCCGGTCCCGGCTTCATCAACCTGTTCCTTGCGCAGGACTGGTTCACCAGCGTTGTGCGCGCCGCCGTGGCCAACCCCGAGTACGGCCGCACCGATGTCGGCGCAGGCAAGCGCTACAATGTCGAGTTCGTCTCCGCCAACCCCACCGGCCCGATGCACATGGGCAACGCCCGCGGCGGCGCTTTGGGTGACGGTCTGGCCGCCTGTCTGGACTGGGCGGGCTACGATGTGACCCGCGAGTTCTACATCAATGACGCGGGCAACCAGATTGAGAAGTTCGGCAAGAGCCTTGCCATCCGCTATTTGCAGCTCTACAAGGGCGAGGACGCCTGCCCCCTGCCCGAGGAGTGCTATCAGGGCGCGGACATCATCGCCCGCGCGAAGGAGTTTGCCGAAGTGCACGGCGATTCCTATGTGGAAAAGGACTTTGACGAGCTGAAGAAGGCCATCGTGGCCGATGCCCTGCCCAAGAACATCGCCGGTCTGCAGCGCGACCTCGGCAAGTACCGCATCGAGTACGATGTCTGGTTCCATGAGAGCGACCTGCACAACTCCGGCGCAGTCAAGGCCGTGGTGGACAAGCTGCTGGAGACCGGTGCCTGCTACAAGGCCGAGGACGGTGCCATCATGTACCGCAGCGCCCAATACGCCGCCAAGTACGGCGTTGTGAACAAGCGCAAGACCGAAGACGGCAGCGAGGAAGAGGCCAAGGACGAGGTGCTGGTGCGCGCCAACGGCATCCCGACCTACTTTGCGGCCGACATCGCCTACCACTACAACAAGCTGGCCGTGCGCGGCTTTGACAAGGCCATTGATGTCTGGGGCGCTGACCACCACGGCCATGTGGCCCGCATGAAGGGCGCGATGGACGCCATCGGTCTGGACGGCAGCCGCCTTGACATCGTGCTGATGCAGATGGTCAACCTGATGCGTGACGGCAAGCCGGTCCGCATGAGCAAGCGCACCGGCAAGGCCATCACCCTGACCGACCTGCTGGACGAGGTGCCCATTGATTCCGCGCGGTTCTTCTTCAACCAGCGCGAGAGCTCCTCCACGCTGGACTTTGACCTTGATCTGGCCGTGCGCAACGACAGCGAGAACCCGGTCTACTATGTCCAGTACGCCCACGCGCGCATCTGCTCTGTGCTGAAGAAGCTTGAGAGCGAGGGTGTGAAGTTTGAAGGTGCCGAGGCCGTGGACGCCAGCGTCCTGACCGATCCCGCCGAGCAGGCACTGATCCGCCTGCTGGCCGCCTTCCCCGCTGAAATCGCTGCTGCCGCCGAGAAGTACGACCCGGCCCGCATCACCCGCTACTGCATTGATGTGGCGTCGGCCTACCACCGCTTCTACAACGCCTGCCGCATCCTTGATGCGGAGGGCACCGTGCAGCAGGGCCGCATTGCGCTGTGCCTGGCCGTGCGCGGCGTCATCCACAACATCCTGACGATGTTCAAGGTGAACGCACCGGAGACGATGTAACATCTATGCCTTCCCCCGAGGGGCTGCGCCCGCAGGCGCGTGTCGGAGCGCAACCGCCGAAGGCGGCTCTT